>Ga0209573_1002594_pt1 | contig 22445 bp, 26 predicted proteins | sample TNRBio252014_DNA_FD_185870 | JGI IMG/M metagenome (GOLD analysis project Ga0209573, IMG submission 185870) | Wastewater treatment Type I Accumulibacter community from EBPR Bioreactor in Madison, WI, USA - TNR Reactor_6/25/2014_ DNA (SPAdes)... | ecosystem: Engineered > Bioreactor > EBPR >...
GTAGATTTCTGTATGTGCAGATAAATTATGTTGGTCGAGGAGGGTTTGGATCATATGGTGCCTTTCGTGTGCGGAAAATGGGTTGTCGGGAGTGTGGGATTTATCGGAGGATCCGATACCGATGATGAGTTTTTGTATCCCATGGAAAAATGCTTGTTGGATAGCGTCCACGTGTCCGTGGTGGGGTGGTTGGATACGGGCTATCCATAAACCTGTAGACATAAATTGTGAATGGTGAATGATAAATTATGAATGATATTGCATTCTGAGTGCGCTGTGAGTTTCGCTTTAGCGGACCGAGGAAGTACTCTTGGAGTATAGTGAAAGGAGGTGGAGAGTCTAGGATATAATTTCTTCTTATGTCATTTCGACTGGAGCGAAGCGTAATGGAGAAATCTTGGGGATATGAGATCCCTCCACTACGGTCGGGATGACATTGTGTTACTTTTTTATATTGTTACGTTTATGGTGGAGGTTTTGGGAGGGGAGGAAGCAGAGTTGGACTTGGTGGGGGGTTTTTTGGATGGAAAGGCGAGTGATGTTGGTGTGTAATCAACTGTAGCCATCGACGCCCACGTCGGCTGGTTGTTTGCCCTGTATGTCGATAGTGATCGTCTGTGGCGTGATATACTGATGGTGAAACGGCATGGTTGCGATGCCCATAAGCCCCCATGCATTACTATCGAGTTCCATGATAGGTCAGCCATTGCTGTGTCGGTAAGCGGTGGAGCCAATCGGAGTACTGAGGATAAGTCCTGTGCCTTTGATGGTGTAGGATTCGCTTTCGGTCTGGACATGAAAGGTGAAATAGTCGATGAGGTTTTTGCCGATGATGACATCGTTGATGGCGTTGGTGCTGTGGGTATTGCCCTCGCTATCGTGCATGGTGATATGGGGGAGGTTTTCGGTGATGATGGTGTAGTCGTCGAGCGATGTTGGTAGCTCGCTATAGTCGGTGACGTGGTTCATGAGGAAGCCGAGGGTTCAGAAATTGACGCCGATGAAGGGGAGGTTGTGGGATTGGTATTTTTTGATACTGTCGAGCATGAAGCCATCGCCGCCAGCGACGAGGATAGCGTGGGCTTTTTTTGGGTTATCGGTAAAGTGTTCCGGGTGGGTTTTGATATAATCCTGGAGTGCGGTGGTGTCTTTGTGGGGGCTGAGGAGGGGGAGGAAGATAATGGTGAATGGTGAGTGGTAAATTGTGAATTATTGTAGTGATTTGGGCGTGTTTGTCTATTTGTAATTTACTCTTCTACTTTTTTGTAGCAATGACAAAAAAGTAGCAAAAAAGATCTAGCAAAATCAGCCTGCGCGTGGTTTTGCGACTTGCTGTCACTTGTTGCTTTCCAGCGTTTTGCGGTTGGTTTTGGTTCGATGGATTGGTTTGTTCTTTTTTAGTCCTTCCTCTTTAATTTTCCTCTTTTATGTCATTGAATCTTATTCCATTTTCTATTGATCAAATCAATGAAAATTCCTTCTTCTTTAAAACTTTTGATATTAATCAAACATCTTCTAAGAACTTATGGATATTGTCTGCAATTTGATAAGATTTTGTATTGAGCTTTATTATATCTCATAAATATTTTTTTGCTTCTTTATGATCTATCACAAATCCATGATCTTTGTATGAATATACTAGGGCAGCAGCAACTTGGATAGATGTCTTTTTCCCTGGAAGACTCTTTCATTCTAATAGTCTTTGTGCATATTGGACAGCAGATTCTGTTACTCTTTCAAAATATCCAAGAATTCTTAAATCTAACTTATAACTTAAGTATTTTGCAAGCATTTCATTTGATTCTGGATATTTTTTACATAGTCAAGCTAAGTATTCTACTGCATTACCTAATCCTAAGGCAGGTAGTCATCAAATTTGTGGGTCTATAGGTCACAGTTGGCTCATTTGTCACATATGTATCTCATCTGCACCTAATGATATCAAAGTGGCGGCAGATTTAGCAAGTCTAGGAACAACAACATGAAATTCTTTTGAAAATTCCTTACAACATTTACTTATTAGGTACGCTGGTTCTATAGAACCTCCTTTACTATGAATTAATAATAATAGAGTTTTGTCTGTAAAATCTTTTTTGGCTATAGAATTATATATTTGATCTGCTGTATAATCACGAATACTATTTTCTGGATCAAATAGATAGATTATTTCAGTATCTTTTGTTAATCATGATTCACTCACGATTTTCTTAAGATGTTCTATTATTTGAGGCTTTACTGTATCAATATTTTCTGCTTTAGCGATTAAGCTAATTAAATTATCTTGTTCTCAAAGATCTTTTTCAATTATTTTCTCTTTTAATTTTTTTGTCTGTTTCTTGATCTTTCATTTATTTTGAGTCATATTTTGTATTATTCAAATAAAATTTTTCTCATTCTTTTTATTTTAAAACACCCGCAGTCTTTCGACCACAGGTGTCATATTTTCTATGCTTCACATGATTTACAATTTTGGAGGTCTTTCATACGTCCAAACTGTTGTGCTGCGTTGACTGAGTGTTGGTAATACAATGTCTTCACACCAAGCTTCCATGCATAGAGGTACAATGCGTTAATCTCCTTAACTGGTGTCGCTGGGTTGATCGCTAAGTTTAATGACTGCGCTTGGTCAATAAATGCCTGACGTGTCGCAGCTTGTTCCAATAATACTTTTTGGCTTGTCTCTTGGAATGTCTTGAATACTTCTTTTTCTTCGTCTGTGAGGATGTCCAAGTGGAGGACTGATCCGTCGTTGTCACGGATGCTTGTCCATACTTCTTTGGTGTTGTATCCTTTTTCTTCCAAAAGTTTTTCCAAGAATGGGTTTTTGATGGTTACTTTGATCTTAGCGATGTCTTTGACATAACAGTTGGACCATACTGGCTCGATACCTTGCGATACTTGCCCGAGGATAAACGCTGACGATGTTGTCGGTGCGATTGCTAGGAGTGTACTGTTTCTTCTTCCGTATCCTTTGAGGAGTTCTGGTTCTCCGTATTCTGCTGCCATCTGTGCAGATGCTGCGTATGCTTTCTCTTTGATAAATTTGAATACTTCGACGTTGATCTTGGCAGCGTCTTTGCTGTCGATAGGGATCATTTTGCTCTGGAGTAATGAATGTCGTCCCAATACTCCAAGTCCAAGTGCTCTGTTTTCTTTGGCAAATGTGTATGCTCTTTCCATGAAGGTGAAGCATTGTCTTTTGCGAGGGTCTTGGTGATCACGAAGCGCTTCCAGTTTCTGGATGAAGTCTTCCATGACTGCGTCCAAGAAATAGGTGAGTGTTTCTACTGCATCGGTGTCTTTCCACTTATCGTAGTGGAGGAGGTTGATAGATGAGAGACAACAGACAAATGATCGTCTTTCGTTAGAAGGAAGCATGATTTCTGTACACATATTGCTTGCGTAGATCTTGTGTCCTTTGTCTTTGTAGACGTCGACAGTATCTCTGTTGGCAGTGTCGCTAAACATGATGTATGGATATCCCATCTCGTTTCTTCTCTGGATGATCTGCGCTCGGATCGCTCTCTTTTTTTCATCACCTGCTTCCATATCTTTGAGCCATGCGTCGGTAACTGTGACTCCGTGCGTCATCTTTTGGATTTCGTTTCCTTCGGTTCCTATTTTCAAAAATTCTTCGATATCTGGATGTTCGACTGGCAAGTATGGTGATACGTGTCCACGGCGTACTGCTCCTTGACTGACGACATTGAGCAGTCATTCGAACAATTGCATAAAGTGCACTGCTCCTGATGAGGTACCGTTGTCTTTGATAGCTGCTCCACGACCACGGAGATCACCAAAATATGCTGATGTTCATCCACCATATTTACTCATCATACCGATCTCTGCTTGTGTGTAGAGGATCTGTCCCATATCGTCTCCGACAAATGATCCAAAACAACTGATCGGTAGACCTCTTTCCAGTCAGAAATTTGACCACACTGGCGATGCGAGCGAGTAAAACCCTTCGGACATATAGTGATAAAACTTGTCTGAGAATCATGGTTTGTTCAATAGTTTTTCTGCTATATCACCGATTTCTCTGATTCTTTCTTCTGCAGATACTCATGGTTGTAAGTATCCTTTGTCCAAAAAGTGTCTTGAATGCTCGTTTAGCCAGTACATGATATGTGAGGGTTTAAATAAGTAAAGTTTTTATTAGTTGTTCTTTGTTTATTGTCACTTCGAGGAGCGTGGCGACGAGAAGTATACGTTTTATGTAGTTTTTTGTCCCCTATACTTCTCACATTCGTTCGAAGTGACATAGATTGCCGCCCGTGCAGGTCTGCGGGGCACACTGTGGTCGTTTTACTCCTCCTAACCCCAAGGGCACTTCCTCTGCCTCAGCACTGCGGCATCGGGGCGCGCAATGACGTGGTGGTGTGCTTTATTAGAATAAATCGTCTCCAGTGATACTTTTGCTACGTTTGTTGTAGTTGATAGAACGTTTGTTGAAGAAATCTCCATGTTTGGTTGTGATGATTTCGTCATCAAATCGCTCTGTTTTTTCTAATATTGTTGGATTGATTTCAAAGATAGTTTTCATTCCTATGCTCTTGAGTGAGTTGTTGAGTCTGTTTTTGATGAATTCCATGATGACGTTTTTTGGGAGGAATTCGAGTTCTCCTTTTTCTAGTATCCAGTCCAATACTCTAGATTCTCCTGCTAATGCGGCATGACATGCGTCGTATATTCTTTGTTCTAAGTCTGCGTCAAATCGTTCCGGATGTTCTTGTTTGATGATTTTGATGATTTCGATTCCAAATAGTCCATGGATTTGTTCTTCTTTTGATGTAGCTTCGACGGCGTTTGAGATACCTTTGAATATGTTCTTATACTTGTTGAATGACATCATGATCAAGAACTGTGAGAAGAGTGATACGTGCTCGATAAACAATGAGAACAATAAGATAGCAAGTGCGTATTCTCTATTGTCTTCACTCTTGGCAGTACTGAGCGCTCCTTCTAGGTACTTTACTCTTTCCATCAAGACGGGCATTTGACTGATTTTTGCAAATTCGTCATTGAGTCAGAGGATTTCTAGGAGATGTGCATAGGCATCCATATGACGTACTTCACTTTCTGCGAATGTGAATCCTACTGCTGCGATTTCTGGTTTTGGCATCTTTTTGTAGATATCTCCCCAGAATGATTTGACCGCAACTTCGATCTGTGCAATTGCGAGCATCGTGTGTTTGATAGCGTGTCTTTCTGCGTCGTTGATGTTTACTTTGAAGTCTTGGACGTCAGGTGTATAGTTGAACTCAGTATGTACCCAGTATGAGTGTCTGACTGCACTAACATATTCGTACAGTTCTGGATATTCGTATGGTTTGAGGTTGGTTCTTTTTTTGAAAATATCTCTTTTTCTCATTGCAGCCCTCTTTTCTCTATAGAGGATGTATGCTTTTGCTACTTCATATTTGTTGTATTTAATAAGATTTTTTTCTACTTCATCTTGGACGGTCTCGACCGTAAGTACGCTATCTGGTTCACGGTTTTGTTGGATAGTTTCTAGACTTTTACGGACATCAGCAGCGATCAATGGCACATCTGTTTTGTCTGACTTGCACGCATCAAATGCCTTGCCAATTGCTATTTCGATACGATCCATATCAAACGATACTATCTCGCCATTTCTTTTTCTTATGGTATTGATAGTGCTCTTGGTACTTTCCGTATTTGCTGGAAGGTTAATAATGCTTGTTCTAAACTGCAACAACTCTCCTTCTTTTCTAACTGCTTGCGCTGCAGCTTGCTCGAGTGTTTTTTTTTCGTCCATTTTTTTGGCAACAAAAAAATAAATGTTTCGTAAAATTTTCTTTTTTCTCACCATATGTTGTGTCTGGTTTGATGTGTGGGCACTATATGTTGTGTCCCTCTTATTGTTATGTCGGATGTCTTTTCAAGAGAAAAACTCTTCGGAAATTTTGTTTTTTTTGCCTTTCGCGCATTGTTTTTTGTAGATAATCCTTTTTGCAATGGTGATTAATCTCGCTTGTTACATACCCTATTTTCTAATGTCTCTTGATACCTAGCTTTTACATCATACTTTGCAAAAAATCCTCTTTTTTGATAAATGTGACGGATAGAGCGACAGGCGTACCATAGATTTCTGCTAGGAGTTTTTCGAGATATTGGATGGTATCTTGTTTTTGGAGGAGCATATTAGCCATACTACTGATAGTAATCATCTGTACTGTGTTGTGTTCAAATCATTGTATATAGATATTGTCTGTGAGGTTATCTTTGAGTGATTGTTTGTCTATCTTGGCGAGCAGTTGGTTTTTGATGTCGTCGAAGTTATTAGTATTGGTACCTTCTTGTGCTTTGCTTTCCTGAATTGTTTCGTTTTCCTGTACAATGACTGGTGCTGGTTGTATGGGCACTTCTTGATTTATTGGTTGGGTTATTGTTTCTTGTTTTTGGAATTCTATGGGTTTGTTGTCTTTTTGTAGTTCCTTTATATTTGATTGGGTAATTGTTGTATCCTGTGATGCTACTTGTGGTCAGGCGAGGAGCTTGTTGAATGCTATTTTGTAGACAATTGCTGGATAGGGATAATATTTTATGGTACTGAGAATCTCACTACAGCTTTGTGAGATGGCGAGGTAGCCATCAATATTTTCCATGAGGTGCTTATCAATGTATTGGAGCAGTTGCTTGGCAAAATTGTAGAGGTCTATACCATCTTCCTGAAGATTATCTACTTGCTTGAATACTTCTGCTCTGTCTTGCTTGGCTATAGATGCGAGAAAATCTTGGACACGCTTATCGGAAGCAACTCATAAAAATTTACTGACATTTACCGTGTCGATATTTCATAGAATACTTACTTGGTCTAGATATTTGACGGCATCACGCACGCAGCCATCGGAGATGCCTGCTATAAGTCAAAGTGCTTCTTGTTCGTAAGGAAGGGACTCTTTGCCTGCAATGTTTGCGAGGTGCTCTACAATTTGTGGTTCAGGCACTTTCTTAAAATTGAACACCTGGCAGCGAGAAATAATAGTGTCAGGTACTTTATGAATTTCTGTGGTCGCCAAAATAAATACTACATATTCTTTTGGTTCTTCGATAGTTTTTAATAATGCATTAAAGGCTCCTGTTGATAACATATGCACTTCATCGATAACATAGACTTTTTTCTTGAGCATAGTTGGAGGATATGGCACTTTTGCAAGAATCTCTTCTCTAATATTATCCACTCAGGTATGTGAAGCAGCGTCTATTTCTACGTAGTCCAATGTGGTTCCTTTATCAATCGCTTGCACGTTTGGATCATCAGGGAGTGGATTTCCTTTTTCATCGACATTGATTGCATTGATTGCTTTTGCAAACAATCTTGCTGTCGATGTTTTTCCTGTTCCTCTTGGACCATAAAAAATGTAGTTGTGACTATTGTTTTGGTGTTTAGCTATTTTTGCTTGCAGGATATCGATGATATGCGATTGACCGATAACATCTTGAAACGATTTGGGACGATATTTGTTTGCTAAGGACATAGAAATAATGATGAATGGTAAATGATGAATTGTGAATTATGCGTTATTGTACACCGATAATTAATAATTGATAATTTATCATTATTATCTTTGGGATAGCATACTATTACCTTGGTATTTTGCAATTGCTTTTATGATAATATTGTGTAATTATTGGTATCAATAGATTTTACTTATTATGCTATGTAGTATGCATCAGCATGCTTTGTGGTATAGCACTGATCCTGCTGTTACTCCTGGACAATTGAAATCTGGAGACTATATTTTTCCTGAAGGATTGGATATGGCAGATACACAGGCATGGATACTCAATCATAATGTCCATGCTTTTGTCGCAGGGGAGCCGGAGTATTTTTATGGATTTGGTTTATTGCCTAATGCACCATATATTGTTTATGCTATGGGGGATGTAGGACTATTGCAACGCCCCAAGCTTGCTATTGTATGACCTAGAGCGATGACTTCGTATGGTGAACAGGTCGTGAGTTATATGTTTGATCATATACCACGCTATGATGTCGTAACGATTTCGGGTGGTGCTGATGGCGTGGATATGGCATGTCATCGTCTTTCCTTGGAAAAAAATATCCCGACGATTGTGGTACTGTGATGATGATTGCGTTATCTTTGGCAGGCAGGAAGACAGTCATTCTTACAAAAAATTATTGATGCGGGATGATTGATTTTGTCTGAATTTAAACTTGATATGAAGCCGACAATTTATTCTTTTCCACAGAGAAATCGTATCGTTGCATGATTGGCTGATGTTGTGTGTGTGCCTGAAGCACGTGAAGGTTCATGAAGTTTGATTACGGTCGATTTTGCTCTTGGGATGAAAAAACCTATCTATGGCGCACCTAATAGTATTCTCAGTACTCAATCAGCATGATTGTTCCCGTATCTTGCTTCTGGAGAGGTGAAGTTGTTGTATGATATGGATGTCGTGTTGGCAAAACATTTTGCTTTGTATGATGCACAAGCCATCCATACACAATTGTCTATTGATTTAAATACGACACAGCAATCGATATTGGCGTTGTGTATGGATGGATCGATATCTTTGGACATGCTTATGCGTAAAGCAAATGTACAAATGTCAGAGGCCTTGGAAGCGTTGACGATGTTGGAAATGTATGGGCTTGTTTTTCAGCCCAATCCTGGTGAATATCAATATGCACAAAGGATTGCAAAATAGGTTCATATGTATATATCTACTGTATATTTTATGTTTATTCTTGATTGTATGACGCAAAAAATTTCTGCCAAAAAATGATTTACGCTTGTTGAGATGCTTATCGTTATCGTTATTATTGGTATCTTAGCATCTGCGCTTATTCCAAGACTTTCGCAGGCCAGAGAAAGAGCAAACGATACTGCACGTAAAGCACATATCCAAAATATTGCGACGGTATTGATTGCATATCAGATTGATAGAGGATCATACCCTACTACTGCATGAGCAATAGCATCTATAGAGTCGCAACTTGTCTGAGCATGATTGTCGAGTGTTCCTACTGATCCTGATGCTAATAGATCATTTTTGGGAATAGGAACGACGCCATCAACGTGTACTACTAGCACACCATGACAATATATGTATACTCCTATTAGAAAAAGAGGTATTGCTAATGCGTGATTTGTTCTTATGGCGGGAACACAGACTGAGTGATGATCTAATTGGATTTATCAAGCATGACAAACTACTGCAAATAGTGGTGGATGAACCAATTATATAAATAATGGATGTATGTCGTCAGATACTGACTTTGCGAGTATTGTTGAGTGTCAGACATTTGCTAATTGAACGACTAATCTTGCTACATGTACATACAATAATCAATCTGACGTATTGAGATATATCTATAAACAATAATTTACTTACAATAGTATCGTCCATGTGATTGAAGTCTTTTATGGTTGGATGATTGCTTGCGGCAAGTGTTGCGGCAGATGCACAGACTCCGATAACTGAAGCAGCTATAAAATCAGCATTTAAAACTGCTGTTGAAGAGAAGAGATTGACGCAAAGACCCTATATTGGTATCAATCATGCAGATAAACCCTACGATATGTGTATGGATTATGATTTTTTTGTGCAGGGCCACCGTGTTACATTATATTATTGTCTAGATTATCCAGATAAGGTTATTGTTGAATGGGATAATTTCAAATCTTGGGATCAGGCTAATAAAGAAGCGTTGTATCAAAATCTTATGTCCCCTTTTCCTGTTTTAAAATAATATATTTTTTATGAAAAAACTTATTGTTGTTGCTCATCCTAATAGTCATGGGTTTGCTCATCGTATTGCTGAAACATTTGTTCGTGTTTCGGAGTCTTGTGGCCATAGTGTCCGTATGGTTAATTTGTATGATTCTCAGCATCTTCAATGATATTTACAACTGGATGATCATAATAAACAGATAGCTGACGATAAGGTTACTTGGATGCAGGAGCAAATATCACGAGCTGATCAACTTGTTTTTGTGTATCCTATCTGGTGGTATGATGCACCTGCGATTTTGAAGAATTGGTTTGATGTAAATATGAGTAGTGGGTTTGCGTATAGATATAGAAAAAATTCCCTTATTCCTTATCAGTATCTGAGAGGGAAAACGGCAAGATTTTTTGTAACTGCAGGAGCTCCTTCATGGTTATGGTACACGCCCATAGGGCGATGAATTTTCATCAATATGATTATTGGGAGATTGGGATTTGTAGGTATTTGGACCAAGTCATTTACCATGTTTGGGAATATGGGGAAGTATCGCGACAAGCATCACAGAGAAAAATTTCTTAGGAAGGTTGAGAAAATTGCGAAGAGGTAGTATTTATTTCTTTGTTTCACAAATTCCCTCAAAATAATATTCTATTGTTTTACTCATACAAGCTTCACAGTATCCATGATGGGTTTTCCCATCACTTCCACATATTGGTGCACCAAGTCCAAGGTAACATCATGTGATTTCGGGACACATAATTTTTTGTGGTTTTTCATCTTTTATTGTTAACCAAATTATTCATGATATGGTTATCATCGCTATTATCAAAAATATTTTCATTTTTTCTATAGCTTTGAATAAAAGCACTTCTTTCTCTTTATGGTTGGAAAAGAGTTTCTGGTTGGAAGACAACTCTGGTGACTTGTGGGAATTGGAGTGCTGTTTTTTCGATAGATTTGCTGAGGATGAGCATACGTGCTGATCATCATGTGGTAAATCATGGTACTTCGTTGAACGTCAGGGTGAGTGTGCCTTGGCTGTCCAATTGTGTATCTAAAAGTCTAAATTGCGCATTGGGAAATTCGGTGATAAATCATGCATTTTTTTCTTGTTCGCTCAAGTTTCATTGTAGAAGTGCTTTGATGGTATCTGCGATAAGATTTTGTGATGATCTAATGGTGCGTTGTACTGGTAAGATAGAACTTGTGTTGATCTGTTGTTCAATAGGCAATGCGCTATCCTGAAGTTCATTGAAATAATAGAGATTTACTGTCGTAGGAGCTGTTGCCGTTGGAAGCAACGATGGTGATTGATCTGCTGTTGTCTGTCCTTGAAGCAATTGGATGATAGTTTCCAGTTTGTCTTCTATGGTCTGTGTTTCTGCGTTGTCTGTTTGTATCGTTGTATTGGACACGAAAAAATTTGCTACATATGCTGCTCGGTTGTTGTTGAATCGTTTGATATACAAGCCAAATCATGCGATCAAAGTAAACCAGATGATAGTCGTTCGAAAGAATGTTTTCATCGGATAGAGGTGTTATATAATAAAGCTGTTAGCTATTGACTTGTTGTCGTCACTTCGACGACTGTATAGGAGGAGAAGTATAAGAATTATTGGATGTACTGTCCCCTATACTTCTCGACAAGCTCGAAGTGACAGATGTAAGTGGTGAATTTATATCATAGGTGATCATATTTGGATAAATTCTTCAGGGAGAGGTGCTTGTCGAGATTGATTTGTTTTGTTTATTTCATCGTGGAAGCTATAATTCCAGCAATGGAGGAGTTGTCTATGTATTTTACACTGTTTACTGAGTTTTCTATTGATGACTTGGTTTCCGTAGAGTAAGTCTCCAAGAATAGGATATCAAGCATCTGCAAGGTGTACTCTGATTTGATGCATTCTTCCGGTACCGATTTTTACTTTTACTAGTGATATGGTTCCTAGGTCTGGATGCTGTCGTGTGGTATGACATCGTGCTTGAGTGAGTGAATCTTTTCCTCTATTTTCTGATACTTTTACTTCTGCTTTGTCGGTTGTTTGATTGTATGTTTTTTCGAGGGCTTTGTTACTTTCAAATGTTTTTGGGAAATCTCAAGCTACAATAGTCATATAGAATTTATCTATCTTTCTATCTCTAATGATTTTGTTGATGTATTGCAAGGCGTTGTATGTTTTGGCTGCGATGAGGACTCCGGATGTATCTTTGTCCAGTCTGTAGCCGAAGGAAGGTTTAAAAGTTTCAGCGTTTCAGAGTTTTAGAATTTTATTACTCTTATTCATTTGTTTGAGATATTCGTCTAGGTAATCATGCATACACAAGTCTTTGTAGTGTTGTGCGCTTTCGTGCATAACGATACCTGCTGGCTTGTTCCATACTAATCGATCTGGTGTTTCGTCGATTATTCGTTTGCGAATTTTTCTCCAATCGATGTGTTCTTTTTGTCTGTCTTTGATAGACTTAGCAGCATTGGGGTTATGTTTTCAGAGTTCGAACATATCTTTGATGAGTATGACGTCTCATTCTTTGAGCATACTGTTTTCTTTTGCTTTTTTGCCATTGATTTTGATAAATCATTTTCTGATCCCTTTATAAATTTCGGTTAGGGAAACATCTGGGTACTGTTTGCAGTACTTTCTCAAAAATCTATCGAAACGTTGATTGGCTTGGTCTGGAGTTATGATTATTTCCATGAATATTTTGAGTCTAAAATAAGCGTTTAAGAGGCAAAGGGTTCAAAGTCTAAAGGCTCTTTACCTTTTACCCTCTGAAACTTTTTACCTTTTTGTTTTTTGCGTCTTCTTCTCTTTCTCATTATGTTTATTTTACTTGCAAAAACAACGACAATATGTATAGTTTCCCTGTTGTTTTTAGCTCTTAGCTTTTAGCAATCGTGTATTTGTGTGGCGGCTGTAGCTCAGTGGTAGAGCAATGGGTTGTGGTTCCATTGGCCGCGGGTTCGATCCCCGTCAGCCGCCCCATTATTACCAATTTATGCGTAATTCTCCTTACAGGCAAGAGCGCAACTTAGAAATCGTGTTATTTATAGCAAAACATAATAAAAAGCAATTCTTGTAGAGAATTGCTTTTTATTTTCCTCGTCGAATAAGGTACTGTTGTATTTTATCACGAATTTTGTTGTCTAGTGTTACTATGCGTTTTTCTACATCTTTTATAGAATCTCCTACTGCCAACGTTGACTCAATCGTGAGATCATGAATGATTTCCATCGGATCTATGATATGCTGTAAGTATTGGCACACAATAGATTCATTTAGATAGTTTTGTCATCTGAATTGTTTATTTGCAGCAGCGAAGCGTAAAAATATCATCATATCTCTCAATTGTTTTCTTATCTTGTGAAATGTGTCTATATCCAATGCTTCGTATTGAATGTGTTTGTTGATATTTTCTGTGCGATCTGACAATCTCTCATCTAATTTGGATCGATTTACTGGTTGTATGTCTATGTTTACATTATGATTGTTATGAAATGTTTCGGCAAAATTATCAAACAATTCTTGTTTAGTGTCTCGATCTACTTGTTGTTGATGGAGATGATCTTTTACTATTCAAAAATCCCTAATAAGTTTACTAAACTCTTTATTGGTTTCTGTTGTGTTTAGTAAGCGAACGATATTTTTTAGTCGCATTCCATATTTTCTATATTTTTTCAGTTGTTCATAGCTGTGTTCATGTAGTCATTTGTCCAATTCTTTCTGTATTTTATCTATAGCTGTTTCTCGTATATACAGCGATCTGTATATATAATCTTGATACTGTGTTGTATCTTGCCAAGTACGTTGTATGATTGCTCTGGAAGCTTGTTGGAGGTTTGGTGTATCGTGACTATGTGATTCGTTTTTAATCTCTTTGAAAACTTGCAGCGTTTGTCTAGCCGTTTTTATCTTGTGTACCCTCTCAATTCCTGTTCAGGAATATGGTTTCATAGTGAGGTTCTTTGATAAAGAAATTATATTATAATTAGTTTATATGTAAAGTCAATACATTTTCGTTTTGCAATGATTGTGTGATTCTGTAGATTGACTTGTATGTATGTGATTGTATCTTTTTGTCTTTGTCTGTGTGTTATACTATGTAACCTGTTATGTATCTTTCAGGATGTATGATTTTTTCATAGACAATTTGTCCAGTTGGAATCGTACGATAGGCAAACATCAGTTATGCAAGAAGCACAAGTGCTTATGTCCTACTGGCACAATGATGATATGTTCGTTGTTAGTGATGTATACACGCAAGCAGAAAAAGAGCATCTGTATGATGTGAAGAAATTATTGGTTGGGTTGAGGTATATCCTGCTAGTTGTTGGCTTTTGGTTACTAGTTTCTGGCTTGTGGCTATATTTTAGATGATTTGATATTTCAAGATTCTTCACTGCCTTCAGAATGACAGTTGTGTGATTTGTTATTTTTGGTTTGTTGCTATTTGTCGTGGGCTGGGTAGCATGGGATTGGTTATTTGATCTGTTTCATCGTACACTTTTTGTAGATAATTGGTTATTTCCTGTCGATAGTTTTCTGATCCAATCATATCCCTGGGAGTTCTTTCGTAACGCGATGGTTGTGGTTTTGATTAGGAGTGTTGGTCTGTTATTGTTGACTTGGGTAGTGTTGTGGGGCATAACAAAAAAGCCCCGAAGAGCTTAGTTACTACACATTGCTACTGCTTCTACTTCTACCAAAAACTCATCACCGATGAGATTTGCCTGGATGCAGGTGTTTGCTGGTTCTCTGTTTTTGAATATTTCTCCATGAATACGGACGATTTTTTCGCAATCTTCTTGGTTTTTAATATAGATTGTTGTTTTGAGTACGTCATCAAATGATGATCAAAATTCCTGAAGAGTTTTTTCTATTTTTTGTATAATAAAACGCATTTGTTCTTCAGGATTGCCTAATCCTATGATTTTTTCTTGATCGTTGGCAGTCGTGCCGGATATAAAAATAAATGGTCATTTTTTGATAGCACGGCAGTAGCCGGCAATTGGCTCTCGGTATGTATGGGAGAATACTCTTTGTATTTTCATTTGATGTCATTAGGAATAAATTATTGTATATATCCAATCTGATGTCATGTATATCATCCTGATCCCGTGGATGTCAAAAATTCATGTCATCATCTGAGCTGTGAGTGATCGAGGCGATATTCATCTCAAAAATCTCCTGGTAGTGGTTTGTTGTTTTGGAGTATGTTTGCTATCTTTTTTTGGTCGTCACTATCAAGTTGTAGTGATAATATTTTTTGGTTTTCTTGGATATGTGCCGATTGCCCAAGACGTGCTCCTATGATAACTCATCACACTCATGGTTGTTGCAGTATGTATGCACTCGCAATGGTCGCTATGGATGTGTTGTGTTTCTGTGCTATCGGATGAATTGTAGATAATATTGCTTGATACTGTTCTCGTCATCCTATAACATCCATAAAACGCTTATATTTTTTAAGAGACGCATTGACTAGTATTTCTATTGATGGTTCTTTCTCTCCTAGTCGTTTTTCAGAAAAGAATCATCATCATACTGTTCCAAATGCCAATAGTTCTATATTGTTTTCTAGACAGTAGTGCAGCATTTGGCTATCTGTACGTTGTGCAAAAAGCGAATAACATACTTGGTTGCTGCTGACTTCTATCCCAAGTTTTGCTATTTTTTTGAGATATGCAGTATTGGCGTTGGTTAGTCATATTTTTCTTATTAGTCACTTTTTTTGGAATTGTGCTAATTGTTGGAGGCGATCGAATCCGTATTCATCTTCTGGCATCCAATCGTGAAATTGCATCAAATCAATGTAATTGCTTTGGAGTCTTTGTAATGATCTTTCCACTGCTTGACGTACTTCACCATTTTGTAGTGGTCAAGGGTTGGGGCACCGTTTGGTGCCCACTGTGATAGTGTCTTTATACTGTTTTTTGAGTATTCCGAGTATCTCTTCCCCATCGGCGTAGTGATCTGCTGTGTCAAAGTGTGTGATACCTGCATTAATATATGGCACCAATGCTTGTGCTGCTTGCTCTGTAGATATTTCTGACGGATTGATGCGTTGTCGAGATCAAATGATCAGTCTTTTCATATTACGGATGAAGATGTAAATAGGTCAGTGCGCTATTTGCTTCTTGTTCTATGGATTCTAATGTGGTTATATATTTTTTGTATCTCGCTTCGGTTTTTTCTATTTCACTTTTTAATATCTCCTTAGCTCTTGGCTTATTTCTTAAGCAGATATCTTTTATTCGTTTAATCATTTCTGTATTGTATCACATAAGATGATGTTCGTAATAATGCATAATGATAGTTTCTGGATCCATTTTGTCTATATGATGCAAGTCTTCTTTGTCTTGCTGTATTTTGTCTTGTAAGAATTGTATAAATTGCGGGATATATTTTACTTGATGTAATGCTCATGGAAACTGTCATATAAATGCTTCCATATTTTCTGGTGTACGCATTGATCCAAAATCATCAAAATGTAGTTTTCTAAATGCGATATAAGAGAATCACTCTGTTTTGAAATTGTTCGCTTTGGTACTGAATGTTTCTTCGTTAAATATACGTTCTGCTCCTCATGGTCTATGGCGAGATAGCATAGCTCCTGCCATATGTCACGATGCCACTACTTCTGATTTTCTTCTCATACAATACATTTGTAGTGCATCTGAGAATTCTTGTGTATCGAGTTTTGGATCGCTGAATATACCATAGAGTGTAGTGAGTTTGTTTTTATTGTGTTTGTGTACTGTCTCTAACTCTTGGAAGCATGTTTTATAAAAATCATCAAAATCTGGTTCTGTTTGATTGTAGAGTAATGCATAATGAAGATTTTTTTTATTCATACCTGGTACAAATGGACACAGTGCTGTTTGTGTAGTTTCGTCTCATCATAAAATATTTCATAGAAATTTCCTAGCTCTTTGTATCGGACATCTACTGTCTAGTTTTTGATCTTTTGATGTTAATGGAAGTTCCTCTTTGGCAACAAACTCAATGTATTGTTGCAGTGATTGTAATGCAGGATCTGTGCTATATGATATGTTTTCTTTTATTTTATCTTGTGTATTTGTTATTATACGAATAGATGTGGATTCTGGGATTTTTGTGTATAAAACTTTATTATTTTTATCCATTGTTTTTTGGTAAATTATTAAAATAGTAAATGCATTAAAAATATACAAACTCTACTCTTGTATTTACTGGTTTTACTTTATTTTGTGCTGCTAGACTATCAAATGTGTCTATTTTTTTTATGTCTTCTGGTTTAAGATTATTGAAGAATTTTTTTGTTACTTCATAATTATTACATTTCATCATATAATCTCTTTCATTTACTAATTTTTGTGTGTATGGGTCCTGTTGATTTTTCAGTAATTCGTATTTTTCTCATTGGAATAATATATATATGCATAATGCCGTCATTGGTATTATTACGATAGAACTTAGTCCTATCAATACCTTTGTTTCTCAATTTTTTTCTTTGTCCATTTGTTATAACTGTAAAATATAAAGGGTGTGTTGGCTTTTTGTTTTTACGCCACCCTTCTGTGTGTAGTAGTTGTGTATTAGTACAGTAAAACATTAGAGTAAAAAAAATTATACATAATGTAAAATAGCTCAAGTACCATACTTGAGGATCCTTGATCATCTGTTGACTGTAGTGACTGATATGCCCATATCTTCTGCGATATCTCTTTGGGTTTTGCCTTGTTTGAGTTGCTTCAGGAGTTGTATCCTTTCAGCAAATTCACTGATTTCTTGTGGTGTCAGTAGATCGTCTAACACAAATTCTAGGTCGTCTTTTTGAATCTGCAACAAAAACTCTGCGAGTGTGTTGCGTGCATTTTCATAATAACCTTTTTTATGTTTCATTAGGATGTTGTATTGTATTAAAACAATGTCATTATAATCAATATTTTATGAAAATCAAGAGATTTTTTGTTGTTGTAAAATCCCAGTTATTGTGTATATATTATTTGTTTTATTGTTTATTTTTGGGTTATCATATGTCTTGAAAACGATATCAATCGCATATATTTCAATGACTTGTCATATTTTTATGATTGGCTGGGCTGTCGTTACGATTGTCTAGTTATATCAATGAATCAACTATTGCCGCGTGGATGGATGGCAATATCCGAGCGCCATGGATATATGTTTTGTTGAAGGCTGCTACGGTTGTATTTGCTCCTTTGTCATGAACGACGTTGTATGTGATAGCGCCTGTCTTACGATGACCGATGGAAGCTATTTTGTATACAGTAATTGGTAATGCTATTGGTATAAGTGTTGCGTATTGGCTAGGTATGCATTATGCTGATCGTATCGTTTTACGATTGTTTGGTAAAAAGTGATTGGTACAGGCGCACGGTATTGTAGATACCATATCTAGTTACTGGAAATTTTTGGTTGTACGTATTGTGTTATTCCCTCTTGAGGATCTGATAAATTATACCGCAGGTATGGCAAAAGTGCCGTTTTGGTGGTTTTTTATCGTCAGTATTTGTATAACTACTGGATTGTTTGTGTGATTTGTCCTGTGATTTGACTGGGTACAGAGTATATTATAAAAATCTCTTGTATTTTTTTTGTAATTGTTTATACCCTACCCTAGGGTAGGGTATTTTTAATTGTTATTTGTTTGTTGTATGAAGCACAAAAAAGCTGCGATTTGAGTAAAAAAGGCACAATGAATGCTTGCAAAAGTTGCTGTCATGTTGGATGATGATGTGTATTGTGTGGATATTGCTACACAGATTAACGCTGCTATTGGATTGTTAAAAGAAGCCAATAGACAGATACTGAAAGAGCATCTTGCGTGTTGTGGAAAAAACAAACTTACTTCCAAAAATCCTGCTGAAGTTGAAGGATTTATTGATGAACTCGTGAGAGTGTGGGATGTGAGTACGAGAAAGTAATTATGAATGGTAAATGGTAAATTGTCAATGATCAATGTTTTTATTCTTTACTATATACTACTATGATGAAATTGTCACAATTGTTTCATGTGTTGAGTGTCTTTGTTTGATTTGCAGGAATAGGATCATTACTTGCCGCTTGGTATGTTGGTACTGACTGAACTTTGTTTGGTATGGATGAAGCGCACTTATTTAAAGACGCTGCCGTGCTTGTGCTTATTGCTATATGGATAAAACTGGCAACAATACATCATCTCATGCTTGAAGAAAAAGGGCGTATTGTGTAATTTTATTTATTACATCTACCATGAAAAAAGAACAATTTACTATTAGCGGTATGCATTGTGTGAGCTGTGCATCAGTAATTGAGAAGAAGGTTTCTGGATTGGAGGGAGTTGATCATTGCGCGGTGAATTACACACAAGAATCAGCAGATATTTCGTATGATCCAGCGAAAGTTGCTCCAGAAAAAATCGCTGCAATGGTGAATGATCTGTGATATACACTGCATACAAACACTAGCCATGTTATGGCTGATGGTACCGTGATGGAAGGTGATGATCATAGTATGCACACGGGTGTCTGATTGTCTCAGGAAGAGAAAGTGAAGCAAATCCGTGCGATGCAATGGAAGGTATATACGACACTTCCGCTTGTGGTGATTAGTTTTGTATATATGTGATGGGATATCATGATGATGCAGTGATGGTGGTGAGTTACGATGCCTTCATGGCTAAGCAGCTTCTTCCATCATCTTTTCCCTGTGATGGCTACCTATGTGTTATTTACTGTTGGGACAGCATACTTGAAAGGTATCTGGACTTTTCTCAAACACCGTGTTGCTACGATGGATACGTTGATAGGTATCGGTACGTTGACAGCCTATCTATATAGCTTTGCTGTATGAGCGTTTGAATCGTGATTGGAAAACTATGTCGATGTGTCTGTCCATTATTGGGATGTGACGATTGTGGTTATAGGTCTGGTATACTTAGGAAAATATTTGGAAGAAAAATCAAAACTCCATACGGGTGATGCGATTACAAAATTGCTTGGTTTACAGGCTAAGACTGCACTTGTTCTTGAAGATGGAGAAGAAAAAGAAATGTCTATAGATGCATTGGTGTTGTGACAGACGGTTGTCGTAAAACCAGGTATGACTATCCCTGTTGATGGAAAAATCGTCCATGGGCAAACGAGTATTGATGAATCTATGATTAGTGGCGAGTCTTTACCTATAGACAAAAAAGAGTGAGATACTGTTGTCTGAGGAACGGTCAATATTCAGTGATATATCCACATACAAACAACAGCGTTGTGATCGGAAACTGTCCTGTCTCGTATTGTTACGATGGTACAAAACGCACAGGCATCTAAAGCGCCGATTCAACACTTGGTGGATAAAATATCGGCTGTTTTTGTTCCTATTGTTTTGGTTATTGCACTTGGTGCATTTCTGTTTTGGATTATTTTTGGATCTTTGCCGATAGCGTTGATGACTGCTATTGGGGTGCTTGTTATTGCCTGTCCGTGTGCATTGGGTTTAGCGACACCGATGGGAGTTATTGTTGGAGTAGGTAAATGAGCAGAACGTGGTATATTGATCAAAAATGCTGAAAGTTTACAGAAACTGAAAAATGTCTGAGTTGTTGTCTTTGATAAAACGGGAACCATTACCCATGGAAAACCTTCGGTAGTCAATATGTGGGGTGATACACAATACCTATCTATTGTGCATGCGATAGAAAACCAATCAGAACATCCATTGGCGCAGAGTATTGTATCATCTACTGCTGATCATAAAGCAGACGTTGATTTGCGTGATTTTGCTGCTTTGGGTGGAAAGGGTGTTCGTGCTACTGTTGACAAGAAAGATTGGTATATCGGTAATGAGATGTTGATGCGTGAACAGGGGATCGAAAAATTTCCTGAGGTGTATGATGCTTGGAGTAAGGAATGAAAGACAGTTGTTTTTGCTGCGTCGGATGGGGTTGTTCATCTATCGTTTGCTATTGCTGACACTATCAAAGAGGAAGCGAAAGATGCGATTGCGCAGTTGCACCGCATGGGCATCAGCTCAGTTATGATTACGGGGGATCATGCGGATGTGGCACACTATGTTGCTGATCAAGTAGGTATTGATCAAGTATTTGCTTGAGTGTTGCCTGAAGATAAGGCTGGACATATTGTTTCTCTGCAACAGTCATCAGGCAAAAAAGTGGCTATGGCTTGAGATGGGATCAATGATGCTCCTGCATTGGCGCAAGCAGATGTGGGTATTGCTATGAGTACAGGAACAGACGTGGCTATTGAAACTGCGGATATAACATTGTTGCATGGAGATATTAGTAAAATAGCACAGGCTATTCGTCTGTCTCAGCAAACGATGAGGACTATTAAGCAAAATCTGTTTTGGGCGTTTATCTATAATGCTATTGGTATTCCATTGGCTGCTGGATTGTTTTATCCCATACTTCTCAATCCTGTTTTGGCAGGTGCGGCTATGGCGTTTAGTAGTGTGAGTGTTGTGCTCAATAGTCTAAGATTGAAGGTTACTAAGCTGTAGATTTATCTTATTTTTTATGCACATGAAACAAAAAACACTGTATATTGCCGGGATGCATTGTCGTGCTTGCTCTGTGCGTATAGAAGATTCTCTTCTTGCTGTGGATGGAATTAGTTCTGTGAAAGTATCCCATCGTCATGGTAGAGCTATTGTTTTTTATGAAGGACAACGAGATCATAAGTCTATTGTTTCTGCTATAACATCTGCGGGATATGCACTTGTTGATGCACCGGAACAATCGTCGTGGTTTTCTCGTGATACGTCAGTTTGGACATACTTTGCTTTATCGCTTTTGACGCTTTTTGTTTTCTATGTTCTTCTTCGTGACGTGTCCTTTATGGATATGGCCGTACAATATAGCGGATTTGGTGGCATGCTTGTCCTTGGTCTTTTGGCTGGGGTGAGTACGTGTATGGCTGTAGTTGGTGGTGTGTTATTGACCGTCAGTAGTCGTTGGTCACAGGCTTGAGATTCTTCTTGGCACAAGCGAGAACCACAATTGTGGTTTCACCTGGGGAGAATAGTTGGGTTTACTTTCCTTGGCGGATTATTGTGATTGATTGGTTCGCAGCTCCAAATATGATGATGGGGTTATGTGATTATTTTTCTGCTTGTGGGTTATATTATGTTGATGCAAGGATTGCGTCTTACGGAGATATCTCCTAAGCTTTCTTCCTATGATATTTGATATCCTGTGTGGTTGCATCGTGTGTTCTCCTCGATTTTTGGCAACAAAACGAAACAAGCGGAAGCGAGTAGCTTATGATTTGCGACGTTTTTTCTTCCGTGTGGATTTACCTTGGTTGCTCAGGCTTTAGCTATATCTAGTGGTAACTTCTGGTCTGCTGCTTTGATTATGCTTGGGTTTGCTTTATGAACTCTGCCTTGATTGTTGGGATTGTGATGACTGACTTTGTTGTGAAAATGATCTATTGGAAAGTCATTGTTCCGTTTTTTGTGAGTTGTATTGATGGTGTTTGCGGTGTATAATTTTATTTGGGCGTCCAATACCTTTGGTGGTATTCGTTCGGCTGTGGTGAATACGTCATCAGTTGTTTATCCTATTACCCAAGAAAAAGATATCTATATTGCTCAAGATGCGAGGGGTTATCATCCCAATACTATCCGTGTCAAAGTGGGTACAAAAATCAATCTCCATATTGATTCACAAAATCAATACAGTTGTGCAAGCACTATTAGTATTCCTGCTGCATGAGTGCAAGCAA
>Ga0209573_1002595_pt1 | contig 22442 bp, 21 predicted proteins | sample TNRBio252014_DNA_FD_185870 | JGI IMG/M metagenome (GOLD analysis project Ga0209573, IMG submission 185870) | Wastewater treatment Type I Accumulibacter community from EBPR Bioreactor in Madison, WI, USA - TNR Reactor_6/25/2014_ DNA (SPAdes)... | ecosystem: Engineered > Bioreactor > EBPR >...
GAATCCGCGCATCGACATGAAGGCCGGCGTGGTTCGCCTGGTGGCCGGCCTGGGCACGCGCGCGGTCGATCGCAGCGACGACGACTACACCCGGCTGATCGCGCTCGATGAGCCCGAACTGCGTCCGGAAACCAGCTTCGGCGCGATTGCACGCCACGCCCAGCGCCGCATGGACAGCCTCGATCTCGAGCGCAACGCGGTGGTCTCCGGCCCCTTCGCCGAGTTGGTCCGCGGCCACGCAGACTTCCCGCACGACCTGTTCACCACCCGCGAGGCCGAGGACCGGCCGCCCTTCCTGACCTTCGACGGCCTGATCGCGCACACCGGCTTCGTGGCCGACCTGCGTGGGCTCCTGGGCGCCCTCCACGCCGCCTACGCGCATCCGGTGGAGATCGAGTTCGCGCTCAACTTCGTGCCCGATGGGGGCTACCGCATCAACCTGCTGCAGTGCCGGCCGATGCAGGTGCGCAGCGTCGAGGGCGTGCACGACGTCAAGCCGCCGGTCGATGCGCCGCGCCTGCTCGAGGCGCGCGGCGCAGTGATCGGGCCGAGCCGGGCGATCCGCCCCGACCGCATCGTGCTCGTGCGCCCGGCCGCCTTCGCGGCGCTCGACCAGGCGCAGCGCATGGCGGTCACGCGCGTGCTCGGCCGCCTCAACGCTTTGCCCGGCGAGCACTGCGTGCTGATGCTCGGTCCGGGGCGCTGGGGGTCGAGGGATCCGTTTCTCGGCATCCCTGTGCTGTTCTCCGAGATCAACCGGGTCGCCGCGCTGTGCGAGATCGTCGCGATGCACGCGCATCTGGTGCCGGATGTCTCGCTGGGCACCCACTTCCTCAACGAGCTGATCGAGGCCGATCTGCTTTACTTCGCGCTCTTTCCGAAGCTGACGGGCAACACCCTCGACGAGGCGGCGATCCTGCGCTGGCCGAACCGGCTCGAGGCGCTGCTGCCCGCGGATGCGCAATGGAGCCGGGTGATTCACGTCGCCGAGCCGGCCCCCGGATTACCGACGCTGTACGCCGACGCGCCCGGTCAGTGCGTGACCGTGGTCGGGTCGGCACCCTGCGCGCCGGCGGAGCGGACCGACCGTCGTGCTTGATCCACTTCAATCCGTGCCGGCAGGCTTGCGCGTAGCATGGCGACCTTTGCCTCCAACCGGAGATCGTGCATGCGCTTCCGTATCCTGATTGCCGCCTTCCTGACCACCTGTGCGGCCGCGGCACCCGCTGCAGCCGCTGCGGCCGCTGAAGAGGCTCGTCCACAACCGAAGCTGCAGTCGACCGCAGAGGCTTTGCCGCGCCCGACCGACGAGCGCCTGCGCGAGGGCATGGCGCGCCTGCGCGACACCGTTGCCGGGGGGCTGGCGGCCAATCTCGACGAGGCGGGTCAGGTCGCACTTGCGGGGCAGATCATCGATCAGGTCGCGGCGATCAGCGCGGGACGCGATTTCCATAACCGTGCCGGTCGCCACCTGCAGTGGTTGCTCGGTGACATCACCGACGGCGCCGGCCTGATGCGCGATGCGCCGCGTCTCGCCGCGAAGCGACTGGGGCTGTTGCGTGCGGCCGAGACCCTGAACTTCTACGGTCGCGAATACGACCATCCGGGCTGGGCGCCGCTCAAGCCGTGAGCGCGGCCGCCTCCGGGCCTTGCCGATGACGGCAGCGCTGCGCATCTGCGCGGGGCCGTTCGCGCGCGCCCGGCTGCGCGAACGCGGCCTCGCGCCGGACGACGTGCTCGCCGTGCCGCGATGGGCGGATGGCTCGAGCGCGTGGTGACATCCCCGGCGCACCGCCCGGCGCCTATTGGGACGGCGGCATCACCGACTATCACCTACATCTGGACTATGCGTCGGCGCCGCACGACACGAACGACGCCACCGATGCGCCCCGGCTGGTGTTGTATCCGCACTTCCAGCCATGAGTTTGCGCAACGGATTGCTGGCGGCGAGACGATCGACGCCGAGCCGCTCACGCGCGGCTGAGGGTGTTCGTCACCGGGCACGCCGCGACGGTTTCGCCCGAGTGCTTCGCAGGTGTGTCGTGGACGACGCGTGGCCCGGGGCGAAGGGCATTGCTCAGCCTGCCTTGCGCAGCGCGCTGACCCACTCGATCATCTTGCGGTTGGCTTCGGGCATCGGCGCCTCGAGGAAGCTCACCACGAAACGGTCGGGCAGTTCGGCAAAGCCGATCGAGCGCGGACGCACGGCCATCATCGTGGGGTCGAGCAACTTGACGCCGAAGCAGAAGATCAGGTTCTTGGCAGCCAGGATGTCGGGCCTGATCTCGCCGCCGATCTGTCTGGTATGGCTCAGGTGGTCGAAGGTGGCGATCAGGCGTACGGTCGGATCGGCTTTGGCTCTGGCCTCGATCGCCTGCAGGAGGTCGTCGAGGTGGACGTGTTCGGTTTCGTTCTTGGCGAGTTCGAGGACGTGGATCGGGTACTTGTCGGCGAGCAGCTTGTTTTGCATGAGCGTGATTCCTTCGGTCGGGATTCGGTTGGTTTTCGGGTAGGCGGCAGCCGTCTACAAACAGGAACCGTGCCAATTTCTCTCAAGTGGGTGATGCCGCGTCACATCAGGGGTGGGGCGCACCGGCAGGGCAGCGTTCAGCGTAGCGGGACTGCCAGTGCCGCCACAGTGGCAGCGCTGGATGTCAAGTGGCAGTTCGCGCCGCCGTGGCGTGCCGGAGCGAAAATCGCGGTGCAGCGGTATCCGTCTCGGCGTGGGGGTGGGCGTCAGCGTCCGAAGCTGTCCGGCATCTGTACCGCGACCACTTCGCCGCGCGCGGTCGCAACGCCATCGACGCGCACTTCGGATTCGATCACGACCTTGCGGCCCTTGATCTCCTTGACGCGGCCGCGGAGCTCAAGCTCCGGGCCGAGCGGGGTCGGCTTCAGGTAATCGACGTGCAGCGAGCCGGTGACGAAACGCAGCGGCGGCAGGCTGTCCATCGCACGGTTCTCGGCGCGGTAGGCGGCTGCGGCTGCCGTGCCGGTGCTGTGGCAGTCGATCAGCGAGGCGATCAGCCCGCCGTAGACGAAGCCGGGTACCGCGGTGTGCTCGGGGCGCGGCGTGTAGCGGGTCACGGTCTCGTCGCCGTCCCAGTGGGTCTTGATCTGGTGGCCGTGGCCGTTGAGGCGGCCACAGCCATAGCAGTGGGCGACGTTCTCGGGGTAGAAATCCTGGAAGGCGGGCACGATCGGTCTCTATCAGTGAAAGGTGAAATGCATCTTAGGTCGCTCACCTTCCGCTGGCCATTGCGGGATCGGACAGCGATCGTGCAAACCCCGCCAAGGCAGGCTCCGTGCTAGACCGAGGACCTCAGATGGGCCCGGTAATGCTCGATCAAGCCCCGGGTGCTGGCGTCGTGGGCGTGCTCGGCGGCTTGCGACGCCAGCGGGTCGAGCTCGTCGAGCACGCGCGTGGCGAGCTGCTTGCCGAGCTCGACGCCCCACTGGTCGAAGCTGTTGATATCCCAGATCACGCCCTGCACGAAGGTGCGATGCTCGTAGGCGGCGATCAGCGCGCCCAGCGTGCAGGGGTCCAGGCGTTCGAGCAGCAGGGTGTTGCTCGGCCGGTTGCCGGGGAACACGCGGTGCGGGAGCAGGGCGCGGATGCGCGCTTCGGGAAGGCCGGCGGCGCGCATCTCGGCCTCGGCTTCAGCAGCGCTGCGGCCACGCATCAGGGCCTCGGCCTGGGCGACGAGGTTCGCGAAGGCAACGCGATGCAGCCCTTCGTCTTCGCGACCGGCATCGAGCACGCCGATGAAATCCACCGGCACCGTCTGGGTACCCTGGTGTACGAGCTGAAAGTAGGCGTGCTGGCCGTTGATGCCTTGTTCGCCCCACAGCACCGGGGCCGTGCGAACGCCCACCGGCGAGCCGTCGTGGTGCACCGACTTGCCGTTCGATTCCATGTCGAGCTGCTGCAGATAGGCGGGCAGGCGGTGCAGGCGCTGGTGGTAGGGCGCGATCAGCTGGCTGGAGGTGTCGAGGAAATTGACGTTCCAGATGCCGACCAGCGCCATCAGCACCGGCAGGTTGGCCGCCGCCGGCGCGCTGCGGAAATGTTCGTCCATCGCATGCGCGCCGGCGAGCAACTCGTCGAAGCGATCGGGCCCGAGGGCGAGCATGATCGGCAGGCCGATCGCGCTCCACAGCGAGAAGCGGCCGCCGACCCAGTCCCAGAAGCCGAACATGTTGGCGATGTCGATGCCGAAGGCTTCGACCGCAGCGGCGTTCGTAGACACCGCGACGAAATGCGCCGCGACCGCCGCCTCGTCGCCGAGCGCGCCCACCAGCCAGGCGCGCGCGGCGCGCGCGTTGGCGAGCGTCTCTTGTGTGGTGAAGGTCTTCGAGGCGACCACGAACAGGGTGGTCTCGGGCGGGCAGCGTCGCATCACGTCACTGATCTGCACGCCATCGACGTTTGACACGAAGTGCATGCGCAGGCCGCTGTCGGCGAAATCGGCGAGTGCCTCGCACACCATGGCCGGGCCGAGGTCCGAGCCACCGATGCCGATGTTGACCACGTCGGTGATGCGCCCGCCGCGATGGCCGCGCCACGCACCGCCGCGGACACGCTCGCAGAAGGTATGCATGCGAACGCGCACCGCATGCACCTCGGCGGCGACATCCACCTCGCCGACTGGCCAGTGCGTGCCCGCCGGGCAGCGCAGCGCGATGTGCAGCACGGCACGCGCCTCGGTGCTGTTGATGGGCTCGCCGGCAAACATGGCCTGCAGATGCGCGGCCAATCCGGCCGCGTCGGCGAGCTGCAGCAACAGGCTGAGCTCCTCGTCGCCGAGCAGGTTCTTCGAGTAATCGAGCGTGAGGCCGCAGGCACTTGCCTGCATGCGCGCGGCACGGCCCGGATCGTTGCGGAACAGGGTGCGCAGCACGGGCAGCGGATGGGCCGCACGGCGTGCCTGGAGAGCCCGCCAGGCGGGCGATTGCTGGAGCTTGGACATTGCGTCTGAGAGTGCGGGTTCGATGCGTGAAGAATGAACGCGATGTCGTGATGGTACCGACTGGATGCGGGCCTGTGTGCACCGCACGAGCCGCCGCTGGCACGAGCGGGCGGCGCCGCAGCGACCCGTGCGGGGCGAGCGTGATCGGGCGTCCCGAGGCGCAAGCACTTGATATACTCGGCGGACTTCAAACACCTGCGAGTCGCCCTCCGGCATGCCGCTCAACATCCCGAATGCGCTGACCTGGGCGCGCATCGCCATGATCCCGATCTTCGTCGGGCTCTTTTACCTGCCCGACGGGCTGATGCCGATCGCGACCAAGAACCTGGTGGCGACGCTGATCTTCATCGCCGCGGCCATCACCGACTGGTTCGACGGCTATCTCGCGCGCGCGCTCGGTCAGACCTCGGCCTTCGGCGCCTTCCTCGATCCAGTCGCCGACAAGTTGATGGTCGCCGCCGCGCTGATCCTGCTCGTGCAGCTCGGGCGGGTCGATGCGCTGATCGCGGTGGTGATCATCGGCCGCGAGATCACGATTTCTGCGTTGCGCGAATGGATGGCGCGGGTTGGCCAGTCGGCGAGCGTCGCGGTGGCCTATGTCGGCAAGCTCAAGACGACGGCGCAGATGGTCGCGATTCCGATGCTGCTGTTCAATGCGTCGCTGCAGGGCATCGATCTGCGCCTGGCGGGGGAGATCCTGATCTATGTGGCGGCGGCGCTGACCCTCTGGTCGATGGGTTACTATCTGCGCCGGGCGATGCCGCTGCTGCGCGAGGATGGCAAGTGATGCGTGCGGACGGTGGAGTCAAAGTTTTGGGTTGACGAACGCGAAAACTTGCCTATAATGGCGGTCTTTCCCGAGCGGGAATAGCTCAGTTGGTAGAGCGCAACCTTGCCAAGGTTGAGGTCGCGAGTTCGAGACTCGTTTCCCGCTCCACAGAATTCGTTGGTCGGGCACCAGCCCGGCGCGGAGGCTCCCACATTACGGGGCAGCCGGCCGAAACGGTCGTGGCGCGATGGCAGAGTGGTTATGCAGCGGCCTGCAAAGCCGTGTACCCCGGTTCGATTCCGAGTCGCGCCTCCAGTAGTAAAAGTTGTAAAGAAGTATTGCGATGTGGTGCAAGCTTGGCTATAGTTTGCGCCCTGTCGGCAAAGCGGGAATAGCTCAGTTGGTAGAGCGCAACCTTGCCAAGGTTGAGGTCGCGAGTTCGAGACTCGTTTCCCGCTCCAGAACATGAACCGGATGAGTGCGTTGCGCTCATCCGGTTTTTTCTTGCGCGCACCTTCGTGCGCATGGCGGTCTTCCTCACGCTTTACGCGTCGCTACGTCACCGGTTAGGCTGGACGCGTCTGCATTCGATGCCGGTCAGCCGGCCGCCGCCCAGCCCGATGATCATCCCGAGGTTCCCGCTGCCCGCGGAATCGGTTCTGCCCGACTACGACACGGGCGGGCTCTACGCGCTCGCCCGCAGCCTGCGCGCCTGGCTCCACGACCCTCACGCCGGTTGGGAAGTTGCCGAGGTCGAGCCGGGGGAGCGTGCGCTGGTGGTGCTGATCGTGATCGACGGCCTGGGCGATCGCTTCCTGTGCTCGGCCGGTCGCGGCTCGGGTCTGCACGCGACACGCCGGCAGGCGTTGACTTCGGTGTTGCCGAGCACCACCGCGAGCGCGGTGACCACGCTCAGCACCGGCGTCGCCCCCGCCGAGCACGGGCTCAATGGCTGGTTCATTCACGACCACCGCTTCGGCGGCGTGATCGCGCCGCTGCCGCTGGTGCGTCGCAGTGGTGAAGGGGTCGAGGCCTTCCGCCTGCTGCCGCGGCTGTTTCCGGTGCCCCCGATGTATCACCATGCCTGCCGCCCGGTCACGCTGGTGTCGCCCGCGGCGATCGCGTTCTCGCGCTTCTCGGTGCATCACGGCCGTGGCGCTCACATCGCGCCTTATCAGGGCCTTGGCGACTTCGCCGCGGCGATCGTCGATATGGCCGATGCGCTCGGTCGCAGTGGTGGCCTGATCCACGCCTACTATCCAGGCTTCGATGCGCTGAGTCACACCCATGGCAGCCGTTCGGATGCGGCGCTCGCATGCTTCGAGCGTGTCGATGCGGCGGTCGCGGCGGTGCGCGGAGCGCTCGGTGGTCGCGACGCACGCCTGGTCGTCACCGCCGACCATGGCTTCATCGATGCGCCGCCCGAGCGCACCATCGACCTCGCACCCGGTGGTGAGGTCGCCGCCATGCTGGCGGCGCCGCTGTTCGGCGAGCGCCGCCTGGCGTTCTGCCGCGTGCGCGAGGGCGCCCAGGCCGATTTCGAGGCCTGGGCGGCGACCGCCCTGCGCGGCAAGGCGGTGCTGGTACGCGCGCGCGATTGCCTCGAAGCCGGATTGCTCGGCCCGGGCAAGCCGCATGCGCGCCTGGCCGAGCGACTGGGCAGCCATGCGCTGCTGATGGAGCCGGGGTGGACGATCGTCGATCATGTCGAGGGCGAACACGCTCACGTCATGGTCGGCGTCCATGGCGGGCTCACCGCGGACGAAATGCTGGTGCCGCTGATCGTCGCGCGCACCTGAGCGGCCGATCGCGGACGCGGGGTCTTCCGCTGTTGTGTTGTTGCCGGCGTGCTCAATAGAATCGCGTCCGTATCCGAACCTGGAATGCCATGAACGACGAAGACTACATGCGCGCCGCGCTCGAGCAGGCGCGCGCGGCGGGGGCCTGCGACGAGGTGCCGGTGGGGGCGGTGGTGGTGCTCGATGGCGAGATCGTCGGGCGCGGCTTCAACCAGCCGATCAGTCGTCACGACCCCACCGCCCACGCCGAGATCATGGCGCTGCGCGACGCCGCCGCGCGCCTCGGCAACTACCGCCTGCCGGGCTGCCAGCTTTACGTGACCCTGGAGCCGTGCGCGATGTGCAGCGGTGCGCTCATGCACGCCCGCGTCGCGCGTGTGGTGTTCGGTGCCCGCGATCCCAAGACAGGGGTCGCGGGCAGCGTGCTCGACCTCTTCGCCGAGCCGCGGCTCAACCACCACGCCACCATCGAGGGCGGGATGCTCGGCGACGAATGCGGGCGCATGCTGTCGAGCTTCTTCGCCGCCCGCCGTGGGCGCACGATGGTGGCCTGAATGCGCATCCGGATCGACATCGCCCGCCAGCGCCTCGAGCTGTTCGCTGACGACGGCGCCTGCATCCGCCGCTACGCGGTGTCGACCGCTGCGCGCGGCGCCGGCGAGCGCAGCGGCAGCCAATGCACGCCGCGCGGACGACACCGCATTCGCGCGCGCATCGGTGCTGGTGCGCCGATCGGTACGGTTTTTCGCGGCCGGCGGCCGACCGGCGAGGTATGGACGGCGGCCTTTGCCGCCGCACATCCAGGGCGCGACTGGATCCTGTCGCGCATCCTATGGCTGTGTGGCGAAGAGCCCGGGCGCAACTGCGGCGGTGACGTCGACACGATGCGGCGCTACATCTACATTCACGGCACCGGCGATGATCAGCCGATGGGGGTGGCGCGTTCGCACGGCTGCGTGCGCATGCGCAACCGCGAGCTCATCGAGCTTTTCGAGCTGGTGCCGGTCGGCACGGCGGTGGAGATCATCGAATGAAGCGCGCTCAAGGGGTGGTCACGGTCACCGCCTGGGCGCAGGCCGAGGCGCTGGTGATGCCGGTGCGTACCGAGGTATTCGTGGTCGAGCAGGGCGTGCCCATGGAGATCGAGCGCGACCTGCTCGACCCGGTTTGCCGCCATGCGATCGCGCGCGGCCCCGGGGGTGGAGTGATCGGCACCGGGCGTCTGTTGCCCGACGGCCACATCGGCCGCATGGCGGTGCTGCGCAGCGCACGCGGCGCTGGTGTGGGTGGCGCGGTGCTGGAGGCACTGATCGACGAGGCGCTCCGGCTCGGCATGGTGGAGGTCGCACTCAATGCGCAGACGCATGCGCTCGGCTTCTATCTGCGCCATGGTTTCGAGCCTCATGGCGACGTTTTCATGGAGGCGGATATCGCCCACCGCGCGATGCGGCGCGCGCTCCGTGCCGCGCGCTGAGCTTCAGGCCGCGTCGCCGCCGAACAGGTGCTCGACCCGGCTGCGCAACGCACCGTCCACATCCCAGGTCCATTCGATGAAGCGTGTCCGGCCGCCGCGCTCGCGCAGGATCACGCTCGTGCAGCGCGTGCCGTAGCCCGGCGCGCGGATGAAGGCGGGCGACAGCCAGCGTTCCCACTCCAGGCTCACGCCGGTGGCAGGCAGATGCGGATCGGGGGCGGGCATGGGGTCACGCATCAGCCCGAGCAGGGTCGCGACCAGGTCGTCTTCGGTCGCGCGCGGGGCCTGGGTGGGCAGGGCGTCGAGCGCTTGCGCCAGCCCGCTGCGAGCCTTGCGCAACTTCGGCCACGGGGTGTCGAGCAGGTGGTTCGACAGGCCGTAGCTGCCGGGGGCAAGCATGCGTATTGTGCCCGTCGTGCTCTCCAGCACGCCGAGCCGCTCGCCGTCGCCGACCAGCAGGTTGAACGCCGCGTAGCCGGCGGCCTTGTCGCGCATCGCTTCCAGGGTGCGCGCGGGCGGAGCCGCATCTTCCAGGGCCTCGCGCACGAGCGCACCGCGCGACGGTGCGCCGGCGATGTGGCGGCTGGGATCGCGGTAGTTGGTGAGCGCGGCGAAGCGCCCCGCGCGGCTCAGGCCCATCCAGGTGCCGCCGGCCTCGAGGTCGCGGCCGGCGAGCAGCTCGGGCGCGTCTTCCCACCAGTGCGCGGGCAGCGCCGGGCGGCTGAGGAATTCGTCACGGTTGGCCGCGAGCACCAGCGGGTAGTCGGGATGGCACTCCCAGGCGAGGACGATCAGGCACACCGGCGCAGGGCTCCGCACGCGGCCTGCAAGGCAACACCGCCCTCAGCCGAGCGCATAGGGCAGCTCGAGCAGGGTGGCACGCGGGCCGTCGGGGGCGCCCACATGGATTTCGCCCACCTCGGCACTGCTCGACTGGATCACCGCGAGCGCTTCGAGGCTGCCGTCCGCCCGGGATGCGAGGTTAACCAGCTTGCCAGCCGACTGCTCACCAAAATCGGGCGCGTACAGGTCGGTGCCGGGCGCGGCGTTTACGCCCGCGGGCAGCGCGAGACGGTAGGTGCGCTTCTTGAGCTTGCCGAGGTACTGGGTACGGGCGACGATCTCCTGCCCGGGGTAGCAGCCCTTGTGGAAATCGACACCGCCGATCAGCTCGTAGTTCAGCATCTGGGCGACGAACTCTTCCTGCGTGGGCGCGGTGATCAGCGGCAGGCCCGCACGGATCATGCCAAGCTGCCAGGCGGCGGTACCGGCGCGCACCGCGCCCGCAGCGAGCAGTGCGTCGAACACGGCGGGGGCGGCTGCGGTGGTGGTGGCGAGCAGGTAGCGCTGCGCGCCAAGACGGATGCAGCGCAGGCCATCGGCGGCGAGCGCCTGGCGCATGTCGGCGGTGGGCAGCGCCGCACCCACGGCACGCACCACGGCCTCGGCCTGCGCGCCGGCCACGCCGATCAGCGCGACGTCGGCGCGCGCGTCGGCAAGCTTGACCTTGCTGCGCAGCACGTACATCGAGAACTTCTTCAGGAAGGCGGGCAGGATGTCGGCCGACAGCGCCAGCGCATGGCCACCGTCCTCGGTCCATACCAGCAGGCTGGCGATCATCCGGCCCTTGGGCGAATTGAAACTGTTCCACGCCGCGGTGTCGGCCTCCATGTGCTTGACGTCGTTCGACACCAGGTTGTGCAGGAAGGCGGCCGAATCGGGGCCTTGCGAGCGGATCGTTCCCAGGTGCAGCAGCGGCACCGCGACGGTGGCGTCATCGACCGCGCGTGCCTCGCTGGCGGCGTCGGAGAAGGTTACGGAGGGGGCGGCTTCATTGACGGTGGCGCCGAGGCGGGCGAGGTGTTCAGTCCAGGCGGTCATGGTGTGTTTGGGGGCCTCTCGGGTTGGACGGCTGTGGGAAGCGCCGTGGGCCCGGTCGGGCCAGCGCGCGCGATGCAGTATTATATGCGCCCTCCCTGTGGCGGTCGCCCCTGCCGGCCGCGAGGGATTGTCGTTTTCCATTTCCTGCCATGAAGCGTCTGCTCTTCCGCCTGCTGCTGCTTTTCCTCGTGCTCGCGGCGCTCGTCGGCGCTGCGGGCTGGTGGTACGCGCATCGGCCGCTCGCGCTCGGCACCGACAAGGTCGAATTCATCGTCGCGCGCGGGATGGGCATGCGTCAGGCCGCGGGCGCGATCGAGCGCGCCGGGGTCGGTGTGGATGCGCGCCTGCTCGCGCTGCTGGCGCGGCTCACCGCGCGCGATGCGCGCATCAAGGCGGGCAGCTACGAGGTGCACGCCGGCATCACGCCCTGGCAACTGATCCTCAAGCTCTCGGACGGCGACGTCACCCAGGGCGAGCTGCTGCTGCCCGAGGGCTGGACCTTCCGTCAGTTGCGCCAGATGCTCGAAGCGCATCCCGACCTCGAGCCCGACACCGCCGGCCTCAGCGAGGCCGAGATCCTCGCGCGCATCGGGGCACGCGAGACGCGTGCCGAGGGGCTCTTCTTCCCGGACACCTACCTGTTCGACAAGCGCTCCGGCGCGCTGGCGGTGTTGCAGCGCGCCTACGCTGCGATGCAGGCGCGTGTCGATGCGGCGTGGGACGAGCGCGACCCGGCGACGCCGCTCGCCTCGCCCTATGAGGCGCTGATCCTCGCCTCAATCGTCGAGAAGGAGACCGGCCGCGCGGAGGATCGTGGCCTGGTCGCCTCGGTGTTCGCCAACCGGCTGCGCATCGGCATGCGCCTGCAGACCGACCCGACGGTGATCTACGGCCTTGGCCCGGACTTCGACGGGCGCCTGCGCCGGGGGCACCTCGACACCGACCATCCGTGGAACACTTACACCCGCGCCGGGCTGCCGCCGACGCCGATCGCGATGCCCGGCGAAGCCGCGCTGCGCGCTGCGCTGCGGCCGCAGCAGAGCGATTTCCTCTACTTTGTCGCACGTGGCGACGGCAGCAGCGAGTTTTCGCGTGATCTCGCCGCGCACAATCGCGCAGTCAATAAATACATCCGCAACGGAGGCGGAGGATGAGCCGTATGCCGCCGCGCTTCAACGCGCCGAACCTGAGCCCGAATATCCCCGCGCCTGCGCCGGTCGCCGCGCCGGCCGCGGCCGGCGCACCGCCACGCGGCCGCTTCGTCACCTTCGAAGGCATCGATGGCGCCGGCAAGAGCAGCCAGATCGCCGCCGTGGTCGCGCTCCTGCAGGCCGCGGGCGTCGCCGTCGAGCAGACCCGCGAGCCCGGTGGCACGGCGCTCGGCGAGCGCCTGCGCGAACTGCTGCTGCACGAGCCGATGCACCTCGAGACCGAGGCGATGCTGATGTTCGCTGCACGCCGCGAGCATCTCGCCGCGCGCATCGGGCCGGCGCTCGACGCCGGGCGCTGGGTGGTGTGCGATCGCTTCTCGGACGCCACCTTCGCCTACCAGGTCGGTGGCCGCGGCCTGGAGCGCGACAAGTTCGACGCCCTCGAGGCCTGGGTCCATCCCGGGCTGCAGCCCGACCTCACCCTGCTGTTCGACCTCGACCCGGCGGTCGCCGCCGCGCGCGTGGCCTCCACCGGCGTCGACCCCGACCGCTTCGAGCGCGAGCAGCGCGACTTCTTCGAGCGCGTGCGCGCGGCCTACCTCGAGCGTGCGCGGCGCGCTCCACAGCGCATCTGCGTGATCGACGCCGACCGCACGCCGGCGACGATCCGCGCCGACGTCGAGCGCGTCGTGCGCGAGCGCCTCCTCTCATGATCCACCCCTGGCTGCAGCCCACCTGGACGCGGCTCGTCGAACTCGGTGAGCGCTTGCCGCACGCGCTGTTGTTCGTCGGTCCGGCAGGCCTTGGCAAGCGCGAACTGGCCGAGGCGCTCGCGGCGCGCCTGTTGTGCGACGCGCCGCGCGCCGACGGCCACGCCTGCGACCAGTGCGAACCCTGTCAGTGGCGGCTCACCGGCAACCACCCCGACCTGAAGAGCCTGGTGCCCGCGGCCGAGCTCGCCGCCGCGACAACGGAAGGCGAGGGCGAGGGCGAGCCCGCGGCGCGCGAGACCGGCGCCAAGGCAGCCTCCACGCAGATCGTGATCGATCAGGTGCGTGCGCTGCAGGCGGCGCTGAACGTCACCGGGCACCATGGTTCGCGCCGGGTGGTGGTGGTCGACCCGGCTGAGGCGATGAACGGCTACACCGCCAACGCCTTGCTCAAGCTGCTCGAAGAACCCCCTGTGGGCTGTGTGTTCGTGCTGGTGTCCTCGGCGCCACGCCGGCTGCTGCCCACCATTCGCAGCCGCTGCCAGCAGTGGCTCTTCGCTCGTCCGGACGAAGCCGCGCGCGCACATTGGGCGGCACATGCCGACAAGGAGGCGCGCGCGTTGCTGGCGCTCGGCAGCGGCATGCCGCTGGCGGCGGAGCGCCTCGCGCAGGCGGGCGGTGCAGCCCTGCACGCGCGCTTCGTGCGTGACATCGGTGCTCTGCAGGCCGCCGACGCGCTGCGCCTGGCTGCGCAGTGGGAGGCGTGGCTGAGGTCGAAGGAGGCGCTGGCTGCCGGCTTCGGCCTGCCCGAACTCGCCGACTGGATGCAGCGCTGGGTCGGTGACCTCGCGGCGCTCCGCCTTGGCGGGCGGGTGCGCTTCTTTCCCGCCCAGGAAGCCGTGCTCGCCGCACTGGCGAGCCGCATGAGCGTGGCCGCAGCAAGCGCCTGCTACAATGAGCTCGCCCAGATTCGCAAGGTGTCGAGACACCCGCTGAGCCTGAGGCTCGTGCTGGAGGACATGCTGATGCGTTACACCCGCGCCGTTGCCGGAGCCCGTGGATGACCGAAGGCGCCCGTCCTGCCATGACCCGGCCGAGCGTGTTGTCGCTCAACATCAACTCGAAGTCGGCGCTGTATGCGGCGTACATGCCATTCCTCCTCAATGGCGGCTTCTTCGTACCCACGCCCAAGAGCTACAAGCTCGGCGACGAGGTCTTCATGCTGCTGCAGCTGATGGACGACGCCACCCGCCACCCGGTGGCAGGCACCGTGGTCTGGCTGACGCCGAACGGTGCCCAGGGCGGCAAGGCGCAGGGGATCGGTGTGCATTTTTCGCCCGACGAGTCGAGCAAGGTGCTGCGCGATCGCATCGAAAAGATACTCGCCGGCCATCTCGGCTCGAGCCGGCCCACCCATACGCTGTAGTTTCGGTGCCGCGGCCGCCTGGCGGTGCGCACCCTCTCCTTGTTCAGGATGCGGATGTTCGTCGATTCACATTGCCATCTCGATTTCCCCGACCTCGCCGAGCGCGAGGACGCCATCCTCGGCACCATGGCCACCCACAACGTGGGCTGCGCGCTGTGCATCAGCGTCAGGCTCGAGGACTTTCCGCGCGTGCGTGCGCTCGCAGAGCGGCATGCGCACCTGTGGGCTTCAGTAGGCGTGCACCCTGACAACGCCGATTGCGACGAACCCGATGTCGCCCGCCTGATCGCGCTCGCCGATCATCCGAAGGTGGTGGCGATCGGCGAGACCGGGCTCGACTACCACTGGCACAAGGATGCCCCCGAATGGCAGCGTGAGCGTTTTCGCGTCCATATCCGCGCCGCGCGCGCGACCGGCAAGCCACTGGTGATCCACACCCGCAGCGCCGCCGACGACACCCTGCGCCTGATGCGCGAAGAGGGTGCGGGCGAGGCGGGCGGCGTGATGCACTGCTTCACCGAGCACTGGGAGGTCGCAGAGGCCGCGCTGGCATTGGGCTTTTACATCTCGTTCTCCGGCATCGTGAGCTTTCGCAACGCGAAGGAGCTCAAGGAGGTCGCGAAACGTGTACCGCTCGAGCGCCTGCTGATCGAGACCGATTCGCCGTATCTCGCACCCGTGCCGCACCGCGGCAAGACCAACGAACCCGGCTGGGTCGTGCATGTGGCGGAGGAAATCGCGCGCCTGCGCGATGTGCCGCTGGCGACCATCGAACAAGCCACCACCGACAACTTCTTCAGGCTCTTCCGCCATGCAAAATTACCGTCCTGATGCCTCTGCCACCGGCCGCGCGCTGCGCCGCCTGATCGCCACCGCTGCGGTCGCCGCCTGCGGCTTCGGCTCGCACGCCGTACTCGCCGGCAGCTACGACGACGCGCTCTCCGCCGCCAACATCGGTGACGCGAAGGAACTCGCCAGCCTGATTCAACGCGGCCTCGATCCTGACACGGTCGACGCGCAGGGCAACACCCTGCTGATCCTCGCCGCGCGCGAGGGCCACACCGCAGCGGTCGAGGCGCTGGTCAAGAACCGTGCCCGCCTCGACTACCGCAACCCCGCGGGCGATTCGGCGCTGATGCTGGCTGTGCTGCGCGGCCATGAGGATACCGCGCGCGCGTTGATCAGGGCCGGAGCAGCCGTCGCCCACGACGGCTGGGCGCCACTGCACTACGCTGCCTTCGAGGGCCGCGACAGCCTGATCGAGCCGATCCTCGGTGCCGGCGCCGATGTGAACGCGCCGGCACCGAACAAGGCCACGGCGCTGATGCTGGCTGCGCGCAATGGCCACATCGACGTCGTGCGCCGCCTGCTGGCCCTGCCGCAGACTGACCTCAATGCCCTCAACGAAGCCGGCCTGTCGGCCGATGCCTGGGCCCTGCAGAACAGCAACACCGACATCGCCGGGCTGATCGAGGCCGAACGTAAACGCCGCGGGCTGCGCCCACCGGCGATGAAGATCACGATTGAGTGAGGCGTGGGGCGGCAGGTTGCAGGCGGCAGGCGTCGGGCGTCGGGATTCGGGCGCTGGTGGGGCTGGGGGCGTTGGCCGGGGGTTCGCGGCTTCCGCCGCTCCTACAGGAGGATCGTGCAGATCCTGCGGCCTCCTTTAGGAGTGGCGGAAGCCGCGAACCCTTCCTCCTCCGCATCGATGCGCCCGCGCCGTCAGTCGCGGAACTTTGGTGCCTGCCTTGTCATGCTGGCGCGCACGGCCGCCTGCAGGTCCTCCGACATCAGCATCGCCGCGTTCCAGGTGGCAACGCGGTCGAGGCCGTCGGCCACGCTGTGGTCGCGGGCGTAGTTGAGCGCGTCCTTGGTGCCGCGGATCGCCAGCGGTGACTTGGCGGCGATGAGGTGGGCGAGCTTCAGCACGCCTTCGAGCAGCGCCGCGGGGGTGTCGAACACGCGATTCACCAACCCGATGCGCGCCGCTTCCTCTGCGCCGACCTTGCGCCCGGTGTAGGCGAGTTCGCGCACCATGCCGTCGCCGATCAGCCGTGGCAGGCGCTGCAGGCTGCCGACGTCGGCGACCATGCCAAGGTCGATCTCCTTGACCGAAAAGCTCGCGTCCGCGGCGCAGTAGCGCATGTCGGCGCAGGCGACCAGGTCCACGCCGCCGCCGACGCAGGCGCCGTGGATGGCGGCGAGCACTGGCTTGCGGCAGCGCTCGAGGCTGGTGAGCGTGTCCTGCAGGTCGAGGATCAGGTTGCGCAGGTTCTCGCGCGTGCGCGCCTCGCAGGCGTCCTTCACCCGCGGCAGGATGCTCATCATCATCTGCAGGTCGATCCCGGCGCAGAAGTGGGCGCCGGCGCCGTGCATCACCGCGACGCGTGCCGCGGGGGTGCGATCGATCCACTGCATCGCGGCGCGCAGGTCCTGCCACATCTGCATGTTCAGCGCGTTGGCCTTGTCGGGACGGTTCAGCGTCACCACGGCGACCTGGCCGTCGAGGCCGATGTGCAGGGTGTCGAACCGGGGCAGGGGGATGGCCGGGGCGGTGGGAGAGGCGATGGCCTGGCCGGCGAGCGTGGCGGGAGTGGTGGCAGATGAGGTGACAGATGAGGTGACAGATGAGGTGACAGATGAGGTCGCAGAGCCGGACCTGGACCTGGAACCAGTTGCGTCGGTGGTCTTCTCGATCGTGGCTGCAAGCTCCGTGCCCTGCTTGATCGCGCGCTTGGCGTCGAGCTCGGCGGCCACGTCGGCGCCGCCGATCAGATGCACCCGCATGCCGGCTCCGAGCAGTGCGGGCTGAAGTTCGCGCTGCGGTTCCTGGCCGGTGCACAGGATCACGTTATCCACCGCCAGCACCTCTTCCTTGCCGGCGATCGTCACGTGCAGGCCGGCGTCGTCGATGCGGTGGTAGGTCACGCCCGCGATCATCTTCACGCCGCGGTTCTTGAGCGCGGTACGGTGGATCCAGCCCGTGGTCTTGCCCAGGCCTTCGCCGACCTTGCTGGTCTTGCGCTGCAGCAGCACGATCTCGCGCGGCGCGGTGTCCAGGTGCGGCTTCATGAGGCCGCCGCGGCGGGCGTAGCGGGCGTCGATGCCCCATTCTGCGTAGAACTTTTCCGGCGCCAGGCTGGGGCTGACCCCCTCGTGGCTGAGGTATTCCGCGACGTCGAAGCCGATGCCGCCCGCGCCGAGGATGGCGACGCGGCGCCCCACCGGTTTCTTGTCGCGTAGCACGTCCAGGTAGCCGAGCACCTTGGGGTGATCCACGCCCTCGATGTCGGGCACACGCGGCACGATGCCGGCGGCGAGCACGACCTCGTCGAATTTTCCGGCGAGCTCGGCCGCCGTCACGCGCATGTTCAGCTTCAGCGCGACGCCGGTCTGCTCGATGCGGCGGCCGAAGTAGCGCAAGTTCTCGGCGAACTCTTCCTTGCCCGGGATCTGCATCGCGATGTTGAACTGCCCGCCGATGCGCGCACCGGCCTCGAACAGCGTGACCTTGTGGCCGCGCTCGGCGGCGGTGGTGGCGAAGGCGAGGCCCGCCGGGCCGGCGCCGACCACCGCGATGGTGCGCGGCGTGGTGGTCGGTTCGATCACCAGCTCGGTCTCGTGGCAGGCGCGCGGATTGACCAGGCAGGAGGTGATCTTGCCGGCGAAGGTGTGGTCCAGACAGGCCTGGTTGCAGGCGATGCAGGTGTTGATGTCGGCACCGCGACCTGCCGCGGCCTTGCGCACGAAGTCCGCGTCGGCGAGGAAGGGCCGCGCCATCGACACCATGTCGGCCTTGCCCTCGGCGAGGATGGCCTCGGCAATCTCGGGCGTGTTGATGCGGTTGGTGGCGATCAGCGGGATGCCGACGTGGTCCTTGAGCTTTTGCGTCACCCAGGCGAAGCCGGCGCGCGGCACGCAGGTGGCGATGGTGGGGATGCGGGCCTCATGCCAGCCGATGCCGCTGTTGATCAGCGTGGCGCCGGCGGCCTCGATCGCCTGGGCGAGCTGCACCACCTCCTCGAAGCTCGAGCCGTCCTCGACCAGATCGAGCATCGACAGCCGGAAGATGATGATGAACTCACGCCCGAGGCGTTCGCGCGTGCGGCGCACGATCTCGGTAGCGAAGCGGATGCGGTTCTCGTAAGCGCCGCCCCATTCGTCCGTGCGTTTGTTGGTGTGAGCGACGATGAACTCGTTGATCAGGTAGCCCTCGGAACCCATGATCTCGACCCCGTCGTAGCCGCCCTCGTGGGCGAGTTCGGCGCAGCGCACGAAATCCTCGATGGTGCGCTCGACGTCGGCGGCGGACAGTTCGCGCGGTGCGAAGGGCGCGATTGGCGCCTGGATCGGGCTGGGCGCGACCAGCTCGGGGTGGTAGGCGTAACGGCCGAAGTGCAGGATCTGCAGGGCGATCTTGCCGCCCTCGCGATGCACCGCGTCGGTGATCACGCGGTGGTGCGCGGCTTCTTCCGGGGTAGTCAGCGTGGCGCCACCGCTCCACGGCCGGCCTTCGGCGCTGGGGGCGATGCCGCCGGTGACGATGAGCCCGACGCCGCCGCGCACGCGCTCGGCGTAGAAGGCCGCCATGCGCTCGAAGCCGCCTTCGGCCTCTTCCAGGCCGACGTGCATCGAGCCCATCAGGAAGCGGTTGGGCAGGGTGGTGAAGCCGAGCTCCAGGGGGCGGAACAGGTTCGGATAGGTGGCCATCGTCTCGCTCGCAGTTGTTCTTGGGGTCTTGGGTGGTGCCGGGGGATTCCGGGTGGTGTTGTCCGGGGCTGGCCGCATGGCCGGACGAGGACGCGAGCGAGGCCAACTCGCGCGCGAGAGGGGGAGGGGGAACGCGCGCGCCGGCAGGCAGTCCCCGTCCGACTATGCAACCAGTTGCACAACTGTAAAAGATCGACGCCAACTATGCAACGCGTTGCATGATCGCGCGGCGCACGGCTAGACTCCGCCCATGTCGCTCGCCCACGCCCTGCTCACTTCGCTGCTCGAACAGTCCTCGTCAGGCTACGACCTGGCGCGACGCTTCGACAAGTCCATCGGCCACTTCTGGCAGGCCACGCATCAGCAGATCTACCGCGAGCTTGGCCGCATGGAAGATGCCGGCTGGATTCGTTCCGAGCCCGATCCGGAGGCTGGCCGAACGCGCAAGCGCAGCTACAGCGTACTGCCCGCCGGGCGTGACGAACTGATGCGCTGGGCCGCGCAGTCGGCCCCGCTGCCCGAGCTGCGCGACGAATTCATGGTCCGCCTGCGCGCCGATGCCGCCATCGGTCCGCTCGGCCTGATCCCCGAACTCGAGCGCCGGCGGGCTTTGCACGCGGAGAAGCTGAGCGCCTACCGTGCCATCGAGGCACGCGACTTTCCCTCCGAGGCCAGCGCGTCGCGCCAGCGCCGTATCCATCACCTGATCCTCAAGGCAGGCATCCAGTATGAGGAAGGCTGGATCGCGTGGTATGACGAGGCGCTCGGGATGCTTGCACACGCGTGAGCGCAGGGTGCCTGCTTCGGGCGCCGCTCATGGCTGGACGCCGGTACGGAGCATCCCGACCATGGCGGTGGCGATCTCGCGCGGCGTGCGCTTGCCTTCGCGGTACCACAGGTAGACCCAGTTCATGCCGCCGAGCAGGAACAGGCGCAGCAGTGACCGGTCGGTGCCCGCACGCAGCGGCAAGGCGTCGATCAGGGTCTTGAAGACCGCCTCGTAGGCGGCACGGTGGGGGCGGATCTCCTGCAGGAGCTCGTCGCTCTGCGCGCGGGCGAGATTGCTGCCTGCCAGTCGGTCGACCGAGGTGCCGCCGACGATGCCCTCGATGTGCGCCTCGCAGGCGCGACGCAGGCACTCCCAGGGATCATCGCTGCTCCGCGCTGCCGCCTTGACCTGTTCCAGCGTGTGTTCGAAACCTTCGCGGTGCACCGCGAGGAACAGTTCGCGCTTGGACGAGAAGTAGTGGTAGACCGAACCGGGCAACAAGCCGACGTTGCGCGCGATGTCGCGGATCGAGGTGCGATCGTAGCCTTCTGCGGCGAACAGGCGTGCGGCGGCGTCGAGGATCAGGCGGCGGCGCTCGGTCGGTTCCTGGTCGCCTCCGGCGCCGGCCTCGGCTCTTTCGCCGCGCGAAAGGCGCTCGGTGAGCATGCCGCGGGCGAGAAGGCGGCGCTGCGCTTCGGTCAGCACCTCGATACCGTCCACTTCATGTTCCGTCAGCGCCTGCAGGCGCTTCACCGCCGTTTCCAGGCCGTGCTTCTGCCACAGGTAGCGCACACCCGAGGGCGAGATCCTGAGTCCCGACTGACGCAGACGTTCCGCCACCGCCACCTGGCCGAGCTCGGGCGCCTCACGGGCGAGGCGCAGGATAGCCGTCTCGGCGTCAGGCATCGGGGGGGCGTGGGCAGCGGCAGCGGGTATCTCGGTCATTGGGTGAGGCGTGGCGATCATCTTCGGCTGGTGCGGATTTTCCGCTCTGTCGGCTTGAAAAGCGAGAGCAGCGGCGGGGCAGCGATGCGGCGCCGGCGCGGCAAAGGTTCGCGGCTTCCGCCGCTCCTACCCCAACCCGCGCCCCTCCGGTGACCCGCAGGAGCGGCAAAAGCCGCGAACCTCAACGCTCCGGTCTCGTGTAGGAGCGGCAAAAGCCGCGAACCTCAACCCTCCGGTCTCGTGTAGGAGCGGCAAAAGCCGCGAACCTCAACCCTCCGGTCTCGTGTAGGAGCGGCGGAAGCCGCGAACCTCAACCCTCCGGTCTCCCGCAGGAGGACCGAAAGCCGCGGGCTCTTCTCGCCGGCTCATGAGCGCGCGCCGCCTGGCGGCGGACCCCGACGTCGTTGGATTGTTCGAATTGCCGAGGGAGATCGCAAAGAAAATCAGCAATAAAAATTACTTGAACAAGTGTTTGACAAGTTAGTCAGTCAGGCGCTATCTTTCCTCCACCACAAAAGAGCAGCACGCGCTTCGCGGAGCTGCCGTCCGGTGGTCGGAACGATCCGGCCACCACACCAACCATCTGGAGGAAACATGAGACTCGTCAAACTCGCAGCAGCCCTGTCCGCCGCCTTCACCCTCAGTTCGGCTGCGTTCGCCGACATCACCATCGGCGTGTCGCTCTCGGCCACCGGCCCGGCGGCCTCGCTGGGCATCCCCGAGAAGAACACCTTCACCCTGATGCCGACCGAGATCGGCGGCGAGAAGGTCAGGCTGATCGTGCTGGACGATGCCACCGACCCGACCGTGGCCACCAAGAACGCCCGCCGCCTCGTCACCGAAGACCACGTCGATGCGATCATCGGGTCGTCCAGCACCCCGGCCACCGCCGCAATCGCCGAGGTGGCGCACGAGGCGAAGACGCCGCTGGTGACGATGAGCCCGGTGTCCCTGCCGGTCGAGCGCAACGAATGGGTCTTCCGTTCGCCGCAGCGCAACGAGGTGATGGCGAGCGCGCTCGTCGAGCACATGAAATCCAGGGCCTACAAGACGCTCGGTTTCATCGGCTTCTCGGACGCCTACGGCGAGGACTGGCTCAACTCGGTCACCCGGCACGCCGAGGCGGCCGGCATCAAGCTCGTCGCAGTCGAGCGCTACAACCGCAACGACACCTCGGTGACCGGCCAGGTGCTCAAGCTCGCCATGGCGAGCCCGGACGCGGTGCTGATCGCCGGTTCGGGGAGCCCCGCCGCGCTGCCGCAAACCACGCTCGTCGAGCGCGGCTACAAGGGGCAGACCTACCAGACGCACGGGGCAGCCAACCAGGCCTTCCTCAGCGTCGCGGGAAAAGCAGCCGAAGGGGCGATCTTTCCGGTGGGGCCGATCTCGGTCGTGAAGCAGCTTCCCGACAGTCATCCGTCGAAGGCGCCCGGCGTCGAGTTCCTGAACCGGTACGAAGCACAGTTTGGCGCCGGAAGTCTCTCGGCCTTTGCCGGACATGCGCATGACGCATTCCGTCTCGTCGAAGCCGCGGTCTCGGCGGCGAAAGGAAAGGCCGCTCCTGGAACACCCGAGTTCCGTGCCGCGCTGCGCGATGCGCTCGAAGCCAGTAAGGAAGTGGTGGGCGTGCATGGGGTGTTCAACATGACGCCGACCGACCACTTTGGTCACGATGAGCGCTCCCGTGTGCTCGCACGCGTCGAGGGTGGTGCGTTCAAGCTGGTCACGCAGTAAGCGCATCCCGCCACCACGGTAGAAGAAGGAGACAAGGCCATGGCTGAGATCATTCGTGAGGCCGCACGCCTGTTCGCCGATCCGGATCTGATCATCCGGCACCG
>Ga0209573_1002596_pt1 | contig 22439 bp, 15 predicted proteins | sample TNRBio252014_DNA_FD_185870 | JGI IMG/M metagenome (GOLD analysis project Ga0209573, IMG submission 185870) | Wastewater treatment Type I Accumulibacter community from EBPR Bioreactor in Madison, WI, USA - TNR Reactor_6/25/2014_ DNA (SPAdes)... | ecosystem: Engineered > Bioreactor > EBPR >...
TGATAAAGTCTTCAAGTGGCATGGCGGTCTCTCCGCAAGGTTGAGATGGTGTCCTCTCAGCTTAGCGCAGATCGCCATGCCGCATCCGCATCCCTTCGCCTCCCCGCGGAAAAGTCGAACATCGCGTATTCCTAACCACGCACAATGTCTTCAACATAGAGAGCGTCTCTATGGTTGATGGCTTCGAAGCGTTCATGCAGTGATTTGCCGCCAACGGTGGCGCCTTCCAGCACCACCTTGGTTTTGTTGAGGGGCGGGGTATTGTCCTTGATGGCGTTGGAATGGCAAGTCCAGCGCAGAATTAAATCTTCACGCAGACTGGCCAAGGTCGCCGCCGACAACGGTCGGTGAGCCTCTAACTGCGCCTTGAGTTGATCCAGGCGGGTGAACGTCATTGGGGGTAGATCATCAAAAATACACAATTACTTCTGGCTTAATAGCGTTGCTGTGTTATCACCTATCCCCCGAATCACCTCCCCCCAGCGCTGGGTCTGCATCCAGGCGTTGTAGCGGGACAGATTGGTGCGCCAACCCGCATCGCCGGCGTGAGGAAACGACAGCCGCTCCAAGTGATAAAGTTCCACCTGCGGCGTATACCCGATGCGATAACCCGCCGCCCGCAACTTCAGGCACAGATCGGAGTCCTCAAAGTCGCCCAAGATGTAGTCCTCCGACAACCCGCCGACCTCCTCATAAACCGCCCGTTTCAGCAACATGCATGCGCCGGTCACGGCGATCGCCTCGCGGGTACGGGTATCTGTAGCATCATTCGGCAAGCCCTTGTCGGGATGGTCATTGAACCAGAACCCCGGCAGCGTCGGTTCCTGGAAAAAGGTCATGCCGGCGTGCTGAATCAGTCCATCGGGAAACAGCAACTTGGGGCCGAGGACGCCCGGTCGCTCCAGTCCTTCAAAAATCCCGACCAGGCGCGATAGCCAACCGGGTTCGCGGGGGAAGACATCGGAATTCAGCAGCAACAGATACTCACCCTGCGCCTGCGCCGCCCCCAGATTCGTCGCCCCGGCATAACCGAGGTTAGCGCCGGAAATCACGGTGCGAAACGGCACACGAAACAGCGGATACTCCCGCCGACACAGCGCCACAAACTCGTTGAGCAGCCTCGGATCGTCCAGCACATAAATCAGCTCGCAGTGCTGAAAATCCGGGTCGTCCGCGAACTGCGCCAACTGGAAACTCAGCAGATCGACGCGCCCGTAGAGCGGCACAATCAGCGAAACCCGGGGCCGGGACGGCATCACACCAAAGGTTTCCTGTCGCACCGCCAGTGCTGGCGGCGCCCGCCCCGCCCACAACTGGGCAATAGTGGGACCGACCGCCCGGTTGTAAAAATCGAAGAGTTGAGGTTCCCAGGTGGGGAAACTGCCCAACAATTCGCGAATCAGCGGCAAGGGCTGATCCACGTCACCACGACGCAGCTTGAGCGCCAGCCGATGCAACGCGCCATCGCGTAACCGGACCCGCAGATAGATGGGGGTATCCGCACCCAGCGGTAGCGGTACATCCACACGCAAGTGAAAGCCGATGAATTCATTAACCGGTATTAATCCCTTCTGCCGCAAGAACGGCCCCACGTCCGGCCGGGCCGCGTTGGGAATTTGTCCCGTTAAATCCACTGTATCGCCGAAGGCGGTGAACAGGCGAATTTCGACCAGATGCTGCTGGACATCCGCCAACCAGCCACTGAGATGCAGGTTCTGATCGGATAGCGCCACGAGCTGATCAAATTGCAGGTAAACACTATCCGCTACGGTCCGGCCATATTTGATTTCCAAGCCGTTCTGAGTGTGCCGCAGCTCGTCGCCAATCACCGCCAGCAGCGGTTGCAGCGCCCGCCGCGAACGCTGGCCTAACAGCGGGCCGAAACCCTCCAATAACCGAAATGCCTGTTGGGCATCCAGCACATCCCGGCTGGCGGTCAGATTAATGACCGGACGCAGCGCGACCCGCACAACCGTCGCGTCATCCAGTTCCGCGGCCAGATAGCCTTTTTCCAGCAGAGCCAGCGGCTGATCGGTCAGGACAAAGCCCTCCAGGCCGGGACGGTCTTCCACCAGAACGCCGGCCCAGCGGCATTGGTGAACGAGGGCCGGGCGTCGGGTGCGGATCAGTCGATGCGTCAGATCCAGGCGGCCGGAGGGCAGATGGAGAACCAGTCGGCGCAGGCGGCCGGGCACGGCGACCAGATAGCCACTGAAGAACAGCCCCAGGCCGGGGAGGTTGCCGCAATGCTCGATGTCCAGGATGAAGGTCCGGTCCGGTTGCTTCCCCAGGCAGCGGACAGCCCGTTTCAGTGGCGTCAGCGCCGGTTGCGGTCGTGGTTCCAACGCCGTCGCCGCAGACCCGCCTTTCACCGCCAGCGCGGAAGATGGCTTAACCACGGACGGGGCCGGGAGCGCCGGGAGTGCCGATGGCACCAGACTCACGACTTCTTCGCAGGCGACCAAACGCAGCAGATCATCCATGACCCACGCATCCAAGGTGGGAAAGGTCTGACGCAAGCCCTTGGTCAGTCCCTTGCTGATCCGGCGGCGATCTTTCGGCGAGAGATCCGCCAGATCCTGCTCACGAAGCTCCGGCAGACGGGCCTTGCGGAGGGTCGCCAGCTTCGTGTCATCGGGGCTGATGAGCTTCACCGAAACCTTGCCCGACAGGATCGCTGGATCAGTCAGGGCAATATACAAGGCGCGCTCCCTAGTTTCGCCCAGTGGCAGGCCCAGGTAGGGCTTGGAAACCTCCAGGGTCTTGTTCAGAACCAGGCGGAAATCTCGGGGCGGCGGCACGTCCTCATTCCAAAACAGGATGAGCAGCGATTGGTGGCGAAATGCAGTGAGCGAAGTAGGATTCAAGGCCATTATTCCTCATAAATATAAAAATTTTCCAATTGTAAAACGAGAAATTTATCGAATTAACAAATACTTAAATCTCAATCCATTCAATAATTTTTTGACTGACTTCATCAACAAACGGTAAGGCCAGCCCCGGATAACACGGCAGACTCAGGACAGTGTCACACCAGGCGTCGGTATTGGGAAATTCCTCCGAAGCCGACCAGGGTCCAGATAGTCGATGGAGTCCCTGCGGCCAATGAACTTTACAGTGGACGTCATGCGCCTCCAGAAAATGGAGCAATGCATCGCGTCGAGCCGTGCGAATGACATAGAGGTGATGCATGGACGGTCCAGACAGCGTCAGACCGAATGGCGCCAGCCAGTCTGCATAACGATCCGCGATGTCGTGACGTTCCGCCAGCCACCTATCCAAATGACGCAGTTTGACGCGCAGCACGGCCGCCTGCATTTCATCCATACGCGAGGTTAATTGCCGATGATCCTGCAACAGGTCGTCCCGGCCACATAACTTGCGCATTTCATCAGCCAGCGCTGGATCGTTGGTCGTAATGGCTCCCGCATCGCCGAACGCGCCCAGTGTTTTGGTCGGATAAAAGCTCCAGGCAGCGGCGGCTTGGGCCGGTGGCCGCCAGCCATGAGCATGCGCCGCATCAAACAGAAGAGCCGAACTTTCAGCGGCGCTCGGCAATTGGCCATACAATAACACTGGCACTGCATCCTCGGCCGGACTTAAAAGATGACCATCAACTCCGACCTCGGCTAAATGAACCACTGCACCGGCCCGGTGCAACCCTAATCCGGTCAGAGGGAGCGTATTGGCTTGAATCGTTACTTGGCGGAGGCCGAGCGCCATAGCCGCCAGCGTGAGTGCGTCAGTACCACTATTACAGCACACGCTACAACGCTGTCCGCAGTAGTCTGCCCATTCTTCCTCGAAAGCGGCGGTTTCCCGACCCCGCAGAAACCAGCCGCTGTCGATAACCCGGCCTATCGCCGCCTCGATATCCGCACGGAGCGGTGCCAATGCTGGTTTGAGATCACATAGCGAAATCATAGCGTTCTTACTACGGCGACGCCGGGCAGCGGCTCTTCGTGGAGATGGGCCGTCCATCTATCCGGCAGGCGCTCCAAAAACCAGCGGACTCCCGTTTCTTCCGCCCATTCCGGAATTTTCCACAACACAGCGTTATCGATCAGCAACAAACCGGGTTGGGCCAGGCAGCGCTGTAGCAACGGGGCATAAATTTGCCACTGTGTCGGCGCATTACCGTGAAAATCAACCACGATGAGCGGGAAGGTCTGCGTGGTCGTGGCTAGGTAATGAACCGCATCGTCCACGACCACTGTCACATTCAGACCCTCCAAATTTTGCCTGGCGCCGCGATCATGCCGGTCTACCGTCGTCACCCGACACCCCAGGGATGCCAGCATGGCGGACAGCCGGCCCCGGGACGTACCCAGTTCCAGGATGGTCTGCCCGATAAAAGCCTGGGCGTATTCCAGGATCAGCGCCGCTGCATCATCGGGCATCCCCCAACCGGGGATGCCCCATTGTCCGACATTTTTCATCCAGGCGAAGCGTTCGAGAAGGGAAAGCGGCGCGGTCCGGGAGAATAGTGCGCCTTGCTCGGTCAATCGCTCGAAATGGAGGTTTCGTCGCCGGAAAGCGTTTCCAAAATGGTAGCCCCAAGCTGTGCCCTGGTCGCCCAAAACGCCATAATCCATCTGCTCCTCAAAGGCGCGGGCAAAAGGAAACTCGTAAAGTGGAATCGGCGTAGCGCCAATCGTCTGGAAGGCCGCAGCAATGACCCCCTGCTCGCACATGTCGCGGCGGCCATCATGCCCGAGGTTCAATGGCTGCCGGTCCAAAATGGCTTCAACGGCCGGCATGTAATGCAATCCAGGCGGCAGGGCAATTAGACCGGAGTACAAGCGGGAGCTATCGTCGATATACGCGGCATAGTGGCCATACAAGCCGTCTTTAGGCCAGCGATCATCCTGGGTAACCCGGCATTCATCCTGTCCAGTGCGCCACTGATCAAACCAGGTCGGCGCACCCGTGATCACCATGTCGCCATCGAGAATCCACTCCGGCCCCTGGCTGCGGACGCGCTCCGGGAACCACTTCCACCAATATCCATAATGCTCAGGTGGACAGCCGGCCGCCTCCAGTCGCGTGGCTAAAGTCAGGTTGTCAGCGGGAGTGACCGGCTGCCATTCGACCGGTTCGACGGCCCACGCGAGGATGTCGCGCACCCGTGCGGCGTTGATGCCGTTGGTGCAAAGGCAATAATCGACGCGCTGACCAAACCGCCGGGTGGCCCCGGCAATCGCGGTTCGCGTCACGACATCATCAAGACCATCCCCCTTGATCCAGCGGATCACCGGGCGAATCCCCCGGCCGAACCGGCGTCCAGCCAAGGTCGCCATGGAATAATCATCCTGCCGCGCCAATCGGGCAGCGTGCGAGTCTCCTGGACTATCACCAAGGGCGGGATCGCTGCTGATCAGGTCGATCTTGGCAGGGATCGTCAGGGGCATCCGAGAAATTTCTGATAAACATAAATGAATAGCTTCCTCTTCGGAACTTTCACGCAAAATGGCTTTATCATCCATCAGATCAAAATAAGTAAGGCGGGAAATAGTTTCTAGTGAATTAAATCGGGGTTCCCGCCATCCCGCATTAGAGCGCCAGACCAGGGTTTGTGGATTTCCGGAGCCGACGATAGTTCTATAGTTCAAGCCCGGATGAAAATCGTGCAGCGCAAAGACCAGTTTGAAGATATCACCATGCCAGGCTTTCCCTTGTACACCGGCAGTCTCCCGGTATTTAAAAGCCCGGTTTGGATCAGTCATTGTCGAATACACATCATTGGGTAGAGTAGCATCAATCAGCAGCACTGAACGCGAGTGGGTGTGAAGCAGGCTATTACAAAAATCCCGATAAGTCTGCTCAAAAGTATGTAATCCATCAATAAAGATCAGATCGAAGGTTTTATCAGCGGGTGCCCTAGCAAAAAATTGATCGGAGGTCATGGAATAAAGCAAGGTTTTCTCATTAATGGCTTCGAGAATATCAGAGGGGATATGGGGATCAACTCCCGTGCGTTCTTTAATTTTAACTGCGCGAAACGTCGTGCCATTGCCCACTCCAATTTCAAGATAAGAACGAACTTGAAACACCTCAGCTAATTGATTGATTCTACGTGGCGACCAAGATTGTGCTTTGCTGGTTTCTGGTGCAGGAGTCACCGTGTCTTGCTGCACAATCTGCGCTTTGCATGATTCGGGTTCTGAGTCAAGGGTAAGGTTGCTGGTGCTGGATTTTTGATGGGTATTCGTACTACCCATCACTTTTTCTTTGACCTGAACGTAAATTTCATGCAATGAATCCCTTCTCTCCTTTGAAAATTGATTGAACTCATTTTCCACTATGCTTATTGCATCTGAAACACCCGGTTTTTCCCGAAGTGCTTTTATTTCTGCAAGCACATTTTCAATATGAGTAACTGGAGGTAAAGGATCAAGCGATCCTTTTCTCCACCATTGGAAAAAATTATCTAACGACCGGTCAATAATACCTACTCCACTAACTGGGCTTCCTCGTTCTACTTTAAGAACATACTCCTCGAATGATTTTTGCCAATAGTGGTTAATTTGGCCTAAACGATAATTAGGATCACATCGATGAGTCGGCAGAGAAATTGACCTGCCACCGCCATCGATTGCATAAGCCCCTTTTTTTAGTCTTATGGAATGTGCAGAAACAATATCTTCCGCACAACGCAGCCGAAATGTTATTTTTAAATGATCATTTGTAAAAGAGTTATTAAATTGCTGAAAACAAATTTTATTTTCACGTTGAAAGGATAAATTTCCAGGAAACCATTTCCAATTTAAACAAATAGCTGATGCTCCAAATCGAGATTCTATCTGGTCAATGTATTGCTTTATATCGCCTAAAAAATTGCCATCAATCATCGGAATAATGAATTCATCAGAATCAATAACAGAAACCCAGTCATGTTCCCAAAGATCGGGGCAATAAAAAAAAGCATGACGATACGCTTTCATTTGGGGAGGAACATCAGAACTGATTTCATTTTTCACTAACCTGATGATGTTGTGTTCAGCCAAAGTTTCTAGCAAAGCATCAGAGCCATCTGTATTGTCATTATAATATACAAATATCGTATCGTATTTTAGACATCGGTAATGAGCAATCCATTCAAGCAATGAAATACCATCATTTCTAAGAGTGACTAACGCGGCAATTTTCTTTTTGGGAAGGGTATCGTAAGGCAGTAAAACATCGTTGGGCGGAGAAACAGCTAACCAATCCATACTTTTTTCAGCTATTGAAGAATTAACAGAATGATTTAACAGGGATTTAATCTTGAGACGATGTGGACCGCCGGGAAGGTTATTATCGCTGCCCGCAATGCGCGCCTGAATCTCTACGTCTCTATCCTGAAAATCCCTTACAGGAAGCGGGATGCGGAAACCAACGGGGAGGCTTTTTATATCTGTGCGGGGATATGCGGTTTGTCCCTCTGCAATAACCTGTCCTTCTGCCAAAATCTGAATATTGGCAGGTTTGTCTGGTGTAGTTTTATTAATCGCCCAGCCAATGGCGTAGCATCCATGAATAACATCAAAATGCCCTGATAACTTGGTGATACTCAATATTTTTTCCAGCATAGAGTTCACGTCGTTGACCCTTTCGACAGCTACAGAATTACTTTCTATTTCAGTCAATAATGCCACTGGTTTCTGTTGTTGTGCGATTGACTGATCACGATGGGTTAATAATTCATTCCAGCGCACCAAAAAATCCGGGTGATCTGGATGATGGCGCAGTCCCTCATCAACGATACCTATCGCCGCTTCAAAATCCTGACGCTGCAGCAATACACTCGTTACTTGCAGATAATTAGGGATAAAATCTGGATAAAGAATAATCCCCTCTTGATATTCAGCGATGGCTTCATCGACTTGGCCAAGTTCCAGCAAGATCTCGGCTTTAGTGGACAAAAACCGGGGATTTAGCCCCATGTTAGCTATTGCACTTTCAATGACCCTCAGCGCCTCACTGAGTCGTCCCAGTTGGCGTAATGCGTGGATGAGTTCCGGGTAAGGCGCCCAGGCCGGCTGCAGGTTAATCGCCAGACGCCATTGCTCGACAGCCGCTGCCCATTGATCGCTGCGTTCCAGGGACATCGCCAGATTTTGATGCCAATCTAACCGGGATTGCTTCGCCAAGGCGTTTTGGTAAGCGATAATCGCATCCGCATCATTCCCTTGTTTAGCGTAGGCTTGACCGAGCATGGCCCAATGGACCGGCTGTGGATGTCCGAGGTCCATCACGCGCCGGGCATGATGAGCGGCGCGGTCAGGTTGATCGAGGCTGAGCGCTAATTCGGCGCAGAGTCCATGCAGTTCCGGAGCATCGGGATAATCATTCAGCCCACGATAACCGGTATCCAGCGCGGCCGCCAGACGCCCCCAGCGTTGTAGAGCCAAGGTCAATTGGTGGAAAACCGGTAAAGGCGTTTTACCGTTCGCCGCCAGCACCCGTTCACAGCAGCGGATTGTGTCAAAAGTGTGGCCAGACTCCCAAGCGCAGCGGGCGGCTTCTACATGGGCGGCTTCTACATGGGCGACTTCGGTCGATGGGTCTAACCTGGCCGCGAATAGGTCAACAGCGACCGTCGCCGTCGCCATCCCATTCAGTGTTCCCCAGGTCTCCGCACGATCCAGCAGGTCAAAAACCAGACGGTAGCGTCCCGGTATGTCCGGCAGCGCCACCGGACAGATTAGCTGTTGCGTTTCACCTGGCGCCATCGGCAGCGTGATCGGGAGGACGTCGGCGGCCCAGTGCATCAGGTCGCCGAATTCATCGTACCAGTGCCATCCTGCCGCCAGCGCCTGTTCCGCGCTCCAACTGTCCAGGCTGGTATTCGTCAGGGTCACCGAAACCTCAGTTGATGCGCCGGCCGTCGCTTCCAGGCTCGCGGGAACTTGCCATTGCCAGCGGCTGGCGGCAGCGGATAACGGTGCACCGGGTTTCGCCGCCTGAGCCAGACGCGCTTCGAGCCGTTCCGCCAAAATGCTGGCGGCAACCCCCTGATCAATAATCGAGATGTGATCGCCGGGAATGAGATCAACGCTCATACCGGCCGGGAAGCATCTCGCATGGGCCTGTAACCATTCGGGCGAGTGGCAATGATGAGCAAATGGTCCACGGCTGGCGATAAATTGCGCAACCCGGCCCATGTAGTTCTGCTTTACCGGCTGGTCGATCAGGCCCAACAGGAGAACCGTATGGCCCCGCGCCAGCAGGCGTTGTGCTATCGCCATGGCGACCCGTGCGCCGCGACTATGTCCCAGCAGTACAAAAGGTCCAGGCAGACCACAGTTCACCATCTCCTGGCTGTAGTATTCAGCCAGAGCCTCGTTCAAAGGGACGGTATCGGCCATAACGCCCAGTCCGGGGTCCATGCCAATGATCGGGTGATGTGTCAGGACCTGCGCCAGACCAAACCCGCCGCAGCAATAGATGGGTGTTCCCCGGGCTTGCCGATTAAAGCGCATGAGCAGGGAATCCGGTGTCAACCGCTCGTTGATGCGCCCTGCCTGAAAGGACAGGAATCGGTGATAGATCTCTGGGTCCAGACCAGCGGCAGGCGCAGTCCGGGAATGGTTTTCCCCGGGCGTGACGCTATCGGTCAGGACTTCGGCCAGGCGGGCGATCGTGCTGAAGCGTAGGAACGCCGCCAGTGGCAGGCGTTGCTGCAGGGTGATTTCGATAGCGTGAATCAGGCGCGCCGCCAACAGTGAATGACCGCCAAGCGCGAAAAAGTCGTCCTGTACGCCGGGAGGTTCAGCAAGACCCAACACCTCCTGCCAGATCCGAACCAGTTGTTGTTCCAGAGGCGTCTGCGCTGGGGTGAACGCCATGTCGGAAACCTGCTGATCCGCCGCAGTGGGTGCTGGCAGGAGACGGCGATCCAGCTTGCCGCTGGCGGTCAGGGGCAGCACATCCAGGATGATGAAGGCTGAAGGGATCATGTAATCGGGCAGGCGTGCGGCCAGCGCCTGGCGCAAACGCCCTCGATCCACGGCGCCGGACGGGTCCATGATCAGGTAAGCGACCAGTTGCCGGTCGCCGGGACGCGCTTCATGCAACACGACCGCAGCCTGCTGAACGCCGGCCTGTTGCAGGAGAACGGCTTCAACCTCGCCGGGTTCGATGCGGAAGCCACGAATTTTCAGTTGGCAGTCGATGCGGCCCAGATGCTCCAGCGTACCCTCCGGCAGCCAGCGCGCCAGATCGCCGGTGCGATAAATCCGCTCGCCGGGAACACGGGGATTATCGACAAAAACCGCCGCCGTTTTTTCCGGCTGACGCCAGTAGCCCCGCGCCAGCGCCGCCCCGGCGATGCACAGCTCGCCCGGCGCCCCGACCGGTTGTACATTATCGTAAGGATCAAAAAGATAAATACGATAATTCGGCAAGGGGCGACCAATGGGAATGTTGGCGTAATCCCGGTCGACCAGGAAATCCGTGGTGTACACCGAGCATTCGGTGGGGCCATAGCCGTTGAAAATTCGATAATGATGGGGTTTGAAGAAGCGCATTTTTTCGCCGGCGATTTCCACGAAGCGCAGGGAGCGATTATCAAACAAATCGATGAATTGCTCGCCCAGTTGCGTGGTGAAAAACGCGCCGGTGATGCCGTTTTGTTCGTAATACTCGTTCAGCAATTTCAGGTTCAGGCGAATATCGTCATGAATGATGTAGAGCGTGGCGCCAACGGCCAGCGTCGGATAGATTTCCAGAATGGAAGCATCAAAGCTGAAGCTGGCGTGTTTGGCAATCCGATCCGCTGCGTGCAATTCCCGTCTGGCGATAAACCCGAAGGTAAAATTAACCAGTGAACGATGTTCCAGCATGATCCCTTTCGGATGGCCGGTGGACCCGGAGGTGTAGATCAAACAGGCCAGATCAGTCGGCTGATTAACGTGAGGCAGGTTGTCCGTTTCCAATACGCGGGCGCCGGGATCATCGAGATGAATAACGTCCGGGCTGAAATTGAACTGATGGCGATAGTGACTCTGGGTTACTACCAGCCGCGACTGGCTGTCCGCAATCATGTATTGAATCCGCTCAGTCGGGTATTGCGGGTCAATCGGGACATAGGCCGCTCCGGATTTGAGAATGCCCAGCGCCCCGATGATCATGTCCGGCGAACGGTCCACCAGCAGCGGGACGAATTCGTCCGGATGTACGCCGCGCTCCCGCAATTGCCGAGCCAACTGGTTGGCGCGGGCGTTTAATTCCGCGTAGCTCAGCGCTTGATCCCGGTAGACCAGGGCGGTTTGGTCCGGGGTGCGTTGGGTCTGGCGCTCGATCAATTCGTGCAAAGTTTGCTCGAGCGGATAGTCGGCCTCGGTGTTATTGAACTCGACCAGTAACCGGCGCTTTTCCGCCGCAGACAGCAGGTTGAGCTGGGCCAGCGGCCGTTCCGGATGATCGATGCCGTCGCTCAGTAGATTGACCAGGTGGTTCAACAACGCTTCGCTACGCGATACGCCGAACCGCTCCAGTTGATAATCGAGATTCAGTTCAATCGGCTGGTCGGTTTCGCCCCGGCCACCATGCGTGACATACAGCAGCAGGGGATGTGGCAGTTCCGGCCGCGGCGGGAATTCCACGGTAACGCCGGGAAACCGCGGCGGAACCAGGCGCTGGGCGACGGTGAACGGCATGAGATCCACCGTCTGTCCATGCAGCGCCCGCAAATCCTGCGCCAGCAGGTCGTAGGGATAGCGTTCATGTTGGCGAATGTCCCGCATTTTGCGGTTGATCAGGTTAATCAGACCGAGGAAGTCCAGTTGGGTCAGCACGGTGTACAGGCGTAGCGGAATCGTGCTGACCAGCATGGCGAAGGTCTGGGTCATGCCGGGATCGGCGCGGTTTGCGAAGGCGTTACTGAGGACGATGTCAGGGTTCCGGCTGGTTCGGGCCAGGTAGACATAAAACGCCGCCAGAATCGCCCGATAGGGGTTGGTTTGATGGCGGTGGCAGAATGCGTAAATCCGCGCCGTCAATTCCGCCGGCAGGGTGCGCGTCTGGCGACCGGCGGTTAGCGCCGGTTCAGGATGTTCAGGAAACAGTTCGACCGCCTCGGGCAGCGTGGCGTATTCCTTGAGCCAGAATTGACGGTCGGCGGCGCACTCCGGCGAAGCGAGATAATTTTTCTCATGCCGCAGGTATTCCAGACTAGAGGCGCCCGGTGCCAGCGGAGCTGTTATTCCGTGGGCGACCAAGTGCTGGTAATGGGCGATGAGTCGGGAAATCAGCAGCGCCTCGCTGGCACCGTCCGCGATGCTATGGTGGATGATCAGAGCCAACCCCCAGCGCTGCGTGGAGAAGCGTGCGCAGGCAAAGCGAAACAACGGGACGTCCAACCCCCACAACGGGGTTTTCACCGCCGCCTGCAGCCAGGCGTTGAATGCCGCTTCCCCGACGGGACCGACGTCAACGATCTCGATGGGAACTTCCCCGGGGTCAGCGACATATTTCCGATACTCGCCAGCGACATTGGTAAAACGTAGCCGCAGCCCGTTATAGTCGCGGGCAACCTGGTTGAGTGCCTGCTGCAGAGCGTCTTCCTGAAGGGAGTCGGTGAATTTGACCATGCAGGGCAAATTCCAGGTCGGGCTATCGGGATACAGTTGCTGGATTAAAAAGATGCGCTGCTCGGGATGACTGAGGGGGAAGGTTTCAGCAGGAGTATTCATAGCGAAAGGCAGTTAGTGCGATGGGGGTCATGAAATTTACTTTTTACGATTACTGACCACGAGCATAGGCTAAATCCTCATCGAGTTCTTCTTGACCATAATGTCGTGGTATTTGATTTTCAACCAATATCTGGCCAAATTCATATTTATGCATTCCAGCCAGTTCCCGGGCTTTTCCAAAAGTCAAAAGACCTTGGGCATATAGCGTTCCTATACAGGTTGTGGAATTCTTAAAATTTCACCATGATTTATAAATAATTGAAAATATTTTCAAATATATTTGAAGATAAAACGGATGGCGAAAATACCTAATCCACAACTCGCAAAGGAATGCTGTATAAAGAAATCGCCAGATTTTTCTTTAATTTTTCCGCGATTTGATTTTCCGGAAAGCGTATAGCTTGAATAATGGCGTCGGGTATTTGCAACTGTATACTCATTCGATTCACTCCTCACGAAAAGCCTTCCGCCAGTGTTCAGTCAGCGGCGAAACCAGATAATCCAGGAAGGTCCGGGTTCGGGTCTTAATAAACGCGGTGACCGGCATTCCCGGTGACAACGTGATATCAGTCATCCGCGTCAACTGCGCCTGGTCCAATTGAATGTGGCTCATAAAATAGAGCATTCCCGGCTTTCCAGGATCTTCCTGAGCGTCGCCAGCGACGTAGGTGACCTGACCATCGACCAGGGGCGTAGTGCGCTGGTTAAAGGCATTAAGCTGCACATCAGCGCGCTGGCCAATATGCACATTATCAATATCCTGATTACCTACCTTGACCTCGACCACCAGTTCATTGTCCTGCGGCACAATATCCAGCAACGGATCGCCGGGCCGAATCACCCCGCCAATCGTCGTGACCTTCAGCGCCATCACCTGGCCGCCAATCGGCGCAGTCAGGACACTCCGTTCCTGCGCACTGCGCGCTGGACGCAGGCGTTCTTCCACTTCAATGATTTGTTCACGGGTTTTCTTGCGCTCGACTTCCGCTTCTTCCATATAACTGTTGCGCACCGCAATAATCCGTAGTTCCTGATCAGAAATCTGCTTTTGCAGATCAGCCAGTTTCGCCGTTTGGGAATGGAAACGCTCCTTCTTTTCCGCGAGCGCCTCTTTTTTCTGTAGCAGTAGAGTCCGTTCGGCGAACCCCTTCTGCGCCATCGCTTCGGTGGTTTTTACCAGTTCACCGGTATAGCCCAGACCTTCCTGAATCGCCGTAATTTCCTCACGGGCGCTGGCCGCTGCCACCCGGGCCTGGGTGATGCCTTCCCGCAATAGCTTGATTTGATCATTCAGATTCTTGCGCCGGGCTTCAAACAACGAAAGCTCGGTTTGATAAAGCGTCATTATTTTAGGATCCTGCCGGGTGGTCAGTTCCTCGGGCAGAACGAAGCGTTCAGACACGCTGCGTTCCGCCAGCAGGCGCTGTTCCTGGACCGAGAGCGCGTCGAGTTGATCCGTCAGAATATTCAACGCGGCGCTGGTTGTGGTGTCTTCCAGCAGGATCAGCGGATCGCCTTGCTTGACGACGCTGCCATCGGCCACGTAAATGGCCCGGACCATGCCGCCTTCCAGATGCTGGATCGTCTTGCGATTCGTCCAAATCTTGACCACGCCCGACGCAACGACCGCGCTACCCAATGGCGCTAGTGAGGCCCAGGTCAACGAACCGCCGACGAACAGGATACACACCAGCATACCCTTGCGGGCAATACGGCCAAAGTCATGGTGGTGATAGCTGCCCACTAACGAGTCAGTCATGATTTCTCCTCACATCCGCATCCTCGTCTTCAGTGGAGGAGCGTGGCGGTGATTGAGCTTGACGCGGGAAGCGCGGCGTCTTGCTGGAATCGGCGCTCAGGGCGGGTTCGGCCTGGTCCTTGTAAAGAATTTCCAGAATCGCCGCCCGAGGTCCATAGTGAACCTGCCGGCCCTGATTTAACACCAGCAGCTTATCCACATCTTTCAGCACCGAAGGCTTATGGCTGACGATGACCACCGTGACGCCCATGGTTTTCAATTCCCGCAGTGTGTCCAATAGCCGCATTTCCGCCTGACCGTCCAGACTGGCGTTGGGTTCATCCATTACCACCAGCGCCGGATCGCCATACAAGGCACGGGCCAGCGCCAACAGTTGTCGCTGTCCACCGGAAAGCGTACTCCCATTTTCGCCGATATCGGTATCGTAGCCCTTGGACAGGCGCAGGATCAATTCGTGAACCCGGGCCAGCCGTGCGGCTTGAATGATCGCATCTTCCTGTTGTTCGACCTCACCCATTCGGGCGATATTCTCAGCAACAGTGCCGGAGAACAGCTCAATCTGTTGCGGCAGATAGCCGAGATGTTGCCCCAATCCAGCCTGCATCCAGGGATGAATATCCGCGCCGTCCAAGGTCACTCGTCCGCTGGTGGGGGGAAACAGGCCGACCAGCAATCGGGCCAACGAGGTCTTGCCCGCCGCATTTAACCCAACGACGCCCAGGCTCTCACCGGGATTCAACTGAAAGGACAGGTTGTTTAGAATCAACCGATCCTTGAGCACCAAGTGGACTTGCTCTACCGCGAGCAATCCCAGGGGCCGTGGCAGGTTCAACCGGCTATCGCGGGCTGCCACCTGTTGCTGGTAATCGCTCGCCACGACGCGCAGACGACCATAGGCCTGCCGGGCTTTGACGAACGCTTTCCAGGCGCTGATCACACCACCAATCGGCGACAGCGCCTGGCCCATCAGAATGCCGGAAGCGATCATGATGCCTGGTGACATGTCCGGGGTGTTGATGATCAGCCAAGCGGCTGTCGTCAGGCCGATCATGCGCATCAGGCCCCGGGTGATATGCGCCAGACCGTTAATCCGACTGGTCGAATCGGCAGAGCTTTCATGAGCGCTTAGATAGACATCGTGCAACCGCAGCCAACGCCGCGCCACATGGTCACGCATCCCCAGGCCGATGATAGACTCGTGATGCGTCAGCGCCTCACGCAAAAAGCGCTGGGCGCGGGTTTTAGCTTCTCCAGAAGCCGCCAACGCCTTTTTCTCAACAATCTCCTCAGCGATCGCCAGCCCGATCATGATCGCTGCTCCAATCACCGTCACCAGCGCTAACAGGGGATGGAACAGGAAGATAATGCCCAGAAAAACCGGAAACCAGGGAATGTCGAAAAACGCTTTGATCGGCTGGCTGAGGAAAGCCGACAGCGCTTGCACGTCCTCTAAACTTTGATCGCGGTTTTTTCCCCGGGGCATCCATTGCCAGAGGGTCTCAACCGCCGGAATGCGCAACTGGCGCTGAGCGAAACTGCCGAGCCGGTTGAGCAGTTGTGCCCGGATCGCATCCAGCCAGCCGGCAATGGCCAGGGCGAATAGGGTAATCAGGAACAACATCAACAGGGTTTCGTTGCTGCGGCTGTGCAATACACGACTGAAGAGTTGCAGCATGAACAGCGCCGGGGCCAGCATCAGTAGATTGAAGACGAAGCTGAAGAAGCCAACGATCAGAAATGCCGCTCGGAAGCGACGTAACAAGGCTTCCATGCGTTTCAGCCGTCCCTCGGGGGCGGTTGCCGTCGTTCCGCCATCAAAGTGATGATCTCCTGATAGCGCGCCAGACTCGGATTCACATTGTAATAACGTTGGATATGATCCCGTGCAGCTCGCGCCACTGCGGCCATGCGGTTGGGATGATCTAGCACTTCGTCCACCCGGTCAGCGATCTGCCGGGGTGAAAAGAAGTCGACCAGCAGGCCATTTTTGCCATCCTCGATCACGTCGCGCACGGGGGGCGTGTCCGACGCGATCACCACTTTCTGCGTCGCCATCGCTTCCAGCATGGACCACGACAGCACGAACGGCACGGTCAGGTAAATGTGAACCGCTGAGACCTGCAACAGGCGTAGGTGCTGAACGAACGGGACGTAGCCTAGGAAGATCACCCGTTCCAGGTCGATCGACACTTCGCGTAACATCCGTTCCCGGTAGGTCTGTCCGTGGGGTAGACGCGGACTGTAGCTGACTCCGTCGCCGCCTTCGACCAGAATCAGGCAGTGGGGCCGCCGCCGACAGATTTCTGCCGCAGCCCGCATGAATTGATGAAATCCCCGGTACGGTTCCAGATTACGTGCGGCATAAGTCACAATTTCCTGACCGGCTCGTACAATGCGCCCATCGGGTAACTGTAAAACGGCATTCGGATCAGGAGCCACTTGGGCAATATCCACGCCTTCATGCAAAACTTCGATCCGGTTTTGATATTCGGGTGGGAATAATGAACGTTGCCAGGGCGTTGGGCTAATACCGTAATCCATTGCGGACAGATTTAACAGAAAAGGCGCGTTCTGGGTTCTAATTCGTAATTGATCATCCCAGGTTAGCGGAAACTCCGGGTCAAACCCAGCGTTGGCCCCTCGGGCATGATAATAAAACTCACAGTAAGCCAGCAGTGGGGTATCGGGAAAGATATCCTTGAAGTAGAGAGCTTCGCCCCAACCGATATGCGCCAACGTAATATCCGGCGCGAATCCTTGCGCTTTCAAGAGTTCCAGCATCCGCGCTACCGCCTGGCCATTGTGTACCGCCGACTCCATTTGACTGAGGTAAGGGTGGGAGTGGATAGAGGTAATTGCAGTGTACTTCTTGAAACTATAGGCTTGACTTATTTTTTTATCAAGCGTACTGTTTAAATAACAGCCCTGACCAATCGCCACGATTTGATGCAAGCGACTGGCGATCAGTGTTTTAAACAAGTGGCTGAATTGGCTTGGAAAAAATCGGTGAATAATAAGAATTTTCATGGTCTCTCTGCCTTAGGCGCCGATAGCCTAATAGATTGGCGAGGGAGATAACAGCGACCACTTCCAAACTACACTTCAGGAAATAAAAATTATGTCGACCATCGATCCCAATCAAGGTGTATCGGGTAGCGATAAAACCACGGGAGATGTTCTGGGGGGGGGGAATCCGGAGAATCCTCAGTTTGAAACTCATCTTCTTGATTTTAATCAGTTTCTTTTCTTTCAAAACGAGGAAGGACTGGATGGCTCCACCATGGAGGCGACCGATACTCCAGGCGAGTATCTGTTAAAGACTCAGGATGGACAGGAGTTTAAAGTGATCAACACGGATGAGGTCGACCTTGATCCTGAAATCTCGATTGAAATGACTGAGGACGATAACCCCAATCTTGTCCTCGGTGGCACCAAAGCTATTAATGTCCAAGGATCGGATGAGGATAACAAGATTATGGGCAATCTTGGAAACAATATAATTGATGGTGGTCAAGGAGATGATTTACTGGGTGGCGGTGCAGGTGATGATGTACTACTGGGCGGCGAAGGTAATGACGAACTGATGGGTGGTGAAGGTAATGACCGGTTGAAAGGCGGCGAAGGCGGTGATAAGTTTGCTTATCCCCGGGATATTCCGCCCGGTGAGGAAGAAGGGCCAGAGAGCTATAGCTATGGTAACGATGTCATCAGCGATTTTGGGCTGGGCGATGATACGCTGCTCCTAGGTGACTTTAACGGTGATGGCGTTTTCGACAGCAAGGATTACACCATCGAAAACACCGAGGGTGGCGCACTGGTGACCTTTATCGGCGCTGACGGCATTCGCGGCAGTGTCCTTTTGCAAGGCGTCGACGCCAACCAACTCAATTTCAACGTCAACGCCGAAGGCGATATAGGCCAGGTCACTTTATCTGGTAACACCGCACCAACTATTGCTGATCTTGAACCTCTGGATGATGATGAAACCTTCTTCACCATCATGTAATCGATCGATCTCTGCCTCATGCGATTACTGATTGTTTCTCATGGCCACCCGGCATTTCATCCGGGTGGCGGTGAACTCGTTGCATACGCTCTTTATCAAGCCTTGCGCCGTGATGGGCATGAGGCTTTTTTTTTGGGCTTCGTCTACCCTGAATTATTGGCAGGCGGTAACACACAAACAGTGTTCGCTCCTCATCGACGTGATCCCAACGATCTGGCCATACGTGGCAACGCCTTTGATTTTTTTATGGGGCGGCATAGCGATCTTCAGCTCACCGAGGCCTTTGCCCGAATCCTCGAAAAGGTCGCGCCCGACATCGTCCATTTTCACCACTTTCTGATGGTGGGGCTGGAATCGTTTCGGATTGTTAAGAACCTCCGTCCGTCCTGCAAAATTATTCTGACCCTGCATGAGTATTGGGCGATCTGCGCCCACAATGGGCAAATGCTGCGAGCCGATGGCGCCCTGTGTCACGGATCTTCCCCATATCAGTGCGCGAACTGTCTACCTGATCGCTCACCGAATCTGTTCTTCTTGCGCGAGCAATGGATCAAAAGTTTTTTTGCTCAAGTCGATTGCTTCATCTGCCCGAGTAGGTTCCTACAGGAGCGCTATCAGGCTTGGGGATTGCCAGTGGAGAAGCTGGAATTTATTGCGAACGGGGCGCCCAATGATGAGAGCCACGCTGCTAATCCTTTCCAGCAAGAGGCGAGAGAGCGTCATCATCGCTTCGGGTTCTTCGGGCAGCTGACCCGGACTAAAGGCGTGGAGGTGTTATTACAGGCCGCCCGGTGGTTGCATGAGGTGGGTGTGGATTTCCAATTGGGCATCCACGGCACTCTGGCTTTGCAGGATCAGGCGCGCCGCGAACACCTTGAAACCGCTTTCGCCGAAGCGGCGGACTATGCGGCTTATTTGGGTCCTTATCAGCCTCAAGACGTTGTGGAACTGATGGCTGAGTATGACTGGATCGTGATTCCCTCGACTTGGTGGGAAAATGCGCCCTTGGTGGTCGAGGAGGCGCTCGCCGCTCGCCGGCCAATGATTTGCAGCGACATTGGCGGCCTCAAGGAAAAAGTTGCGCATGGCCGGGATGGGTTGCACTTCCGGGCCGGCGATCCCTACCGTCTGGCTGAAACCCTGACCCGCGCCGCGACCGATCGTGATTTATGGCAGAGGTTGCAAACAGCTCTGCGCCCCCCGATCCCGATGACCGAGTGTATCGCGCAGCATGCAATGCTCTATCGATCGATGTTCAGCTCTGATCAGAATATGTGTAAAGAATAAGGCTCAATAACGCGATGTTCGACTTTTTCGAGGGGAGATGAGGGCAGGTTGATGCGGTATGGCGATGTGAGCTAAGTTGAGAGGAGTCCCCCCGCAACCTCACGGAGAAACCGCTATGCCGCTCGAAGACTTTATCATCGGGGCGGCGGAAAAGCCGCGGGCTTTTTCGCCCAAAGTCGGCTTGATCCGCGTGGTTGCGCGGCGCTTCGCGCCGCGCAAGCCGCGGATGCTTATCCGCCGCCCCGTTGTCGCGGACGCGAAGCGTCCGCGACAACGTTTGAGGTAACAAGCTGCGCTTGCGGTCCGGTTGACCGGGGGGTTGGACGTCGCTGTCACTACCGCTGCACCCAGCCACCGCAGACCGGAAAAACCTGCCCAACAAAGCAATTTGCCTGTTCGCTGCAAAGATAGGCCGCGAACTCAGCATCTTCTCTTGCACCGACGAGGCACCCAAGCGGAACCTCACGCTTTAAACGCTCTTGGAACCGCGGATCGGCCTGTACCTCAGCCGGAACATAAGTAGGGTTGTCGACAAAGTTCTGTGCGATGGCGTTGACCTGCACGTTGTGGGCGGCGATTTCCACACCGACCGACTGAACGTAGGCGGGGTCTGCTCGGGATACGTGTAAATTTTTACCACTTCTTACTGGTTGAAGGGATGATGTCCGAAAAAGGGTTTGCGGCTATTCTTTTTTAAATATTTGTTTTTAAATAATTTATTATACAAGCAAGCGTGTCCGATAAGGTTTACCTTTTAGGACACCGACGCCATGAAGAAAGTGACCCACCCTTCATAATCCGAGGTTCCGTACGCAATCAAGAGCCTGATTTATAAATTGTTATAGTTATGCTGACCGAGCAGGACTGCTTATGTGATAATTTTTTACACGTATCCCGAGCAGACCCCTTTTACAGTTCCTGCTGCTGGAGAAACCGCCCCTGTCGAACTCGCCTTTTGAACCCTGGCCGCTCACCGAACAAACCGCCATCGTGTTGGGCCTGCCGCTGACCGCCGTGACCCCGACCGCCCAACTCATCGCCAACAATAAGGAATGGCTGTGGTTCGACCCGGCCAAGGCGCTGGCGATCTGGCGGGGGCCGGATTCGCCGCACGGTTTTTCCTCCGATTCGCCGGACGAGGAGCGGGCGGGGGGTAGATCATGTCAAGTAATCATGCGCTCTTCTGATTTTACAAAAAGCTGGGCGCTCGAAGAACGGACTGCGTTTGTACCTGGAACGGCCATCGCTGACGTAGCTGCTTTTATCTTGACCATATTATTAACGTTGTTGGAAGTAATAATACTGGGATCTTTCGCCGGTTGCTCCAGCGCGAAACTCATGGAATTTACCCCGCAAATAACCGCACAAGAGAGGATACCGTCCGCATTAGGAGAGTCCATTGAACTATTCGATTGGAATAAGCCCGTTAACCACTGCGCGGATAACGCGAAGGGGATAGCAGTCGCGGCCGAAGTTTGTCAACTCACCCCCAAAGGGTTAAAACTCAAAATCCCACCCGACGTGAGAGGATGGCAGTCGACGCAACCGGGCCATGTGATTGCGATCGTGACCAGGCTGGGACCCTCCTTTAGGAGGGCCGCCAGAAAATGGGGACTCGAAAATACAACCTTGGTCGTTACATTTAATCCATCACCGGATGGCGAGCCCCCGTTGGGGACACTGGGAATGCGCCTGATCCCGGCAAGGCTTAACCTTCAGCAGCTTCCCCTGGAGGAACGGCGGGGGAATCTATTAACGACGAAGATTTCCGACTTTCCCGCCGGCGGCGCCTGCGTCGTTTCATTGCAAGAATTTATGAAAAAAAGCAAGGGGATATGGGAATTTGGTGACGGGACAACCGCGCCGCTCCCCAATCGGCTGGCATTCGTTTTCGGACCGGCCGTCCTCACTGTTGGTGCGCCGGATATAACCAATCCGTATATACGGGGTTTGATGAGCGCGAATATGATCCCCGGCAGTGCGGGGGACGTACAACCGACCGGAGAAAACCTACCCGGTGCGGCAATACTGATCACCGGCATTAAATTGGTACGGACGGAGAGGAAATTCAACCCCCCCCGTTGAGGTATCCGGACCGCCACCGTTCTCTTGAACAACAAGAGTCGGCTTGGCAAGACCCACCAGGGATGCTGAACGGTTCGCTATTGCATTCGTTCGGCATCCGGCAGAGCGGGGGGTTCCCAGTTCAGGAAACCGGCATGGGTGACGACCTCAGCGCGTAAGACCGACCACGCGCCTTGCAGGTTGGACAGAATGGTTTTTTCGTAATAATCGGGTTCAGTGAAGAAAGGCATCCAGTTCGCTCTCCAGGCGGGCGCTAGTGCACGGATCGGGTCTCAGCCGGGGCGCTCTCGATGCTATCGATTAGTGCGGCCACCGCATAAGCCACGTCGCCAGTGTTCATCTTCCCACCCAAAATGACATCGGCCAGATCGCGCAACCGCTCGGGGAGTCGTTCCAGCCACTGCTCGCGAGTCTCGTAGGGAATGTCCTGGCGGTGGGCGTGGGCCTGGACGACCAGGTCGTCGACGGTGAGGGGTGGCGGTTCCGGGGCAGCGGCCGGGCCGGTGCGGTAGGGAGGGGGTCTTCCACCGTATCGGATTTCCAGCTTGGGTTATTCTGTCTTGCGCAACGAGTCGGCGTCAGCGCGTAGCCGTTCAATTCGGGTGTGTTGATTGCGGATCAGTGT
>Ga0209573_1002598_pt1 | contig 22403 bp, 17 predicted proteins | sample TNRBio252014_DNA_FD_185870 | JGI IMG/M metagenome (GOLD analysis project Ga0209573, IMG submission 185870) | Wastewater treatment Type I Accumulibacter community from EBPR Bioreactor in Madison, WI, USA - TNR Reactor_6/25/2014_ DNA (SPAdes)... | ecosystem: Engineered > Bioreactor > EBPR >...
AGTACGCCATCGAGGCCTTCGAGCGCTTCAAGGCCGACGCCATCACGGTCAATCCCTACATGGGCCGCGACTCGGTCGATCCCTACCTGGCCTACCCCGAGAAGGGCGTGATCCTGCTCTGCCGCACCTCCAACCCAGGCGGTTCCGACCTGCAGTTCCTCGAGGTCGTCACGTGCCATGGCCGCATGAAGCTCTACGAGCACGTGGCCCGCACCGTCGCCGACGACTGGAACGCCAGCGGCAACTGCGCGCTCGTCGTCGGCGCCACCTTCCCGGCCGAGATCGCGCGCGTGCGCGAACTCGCCGGCGACATGCCGCTGCTGGTGCCGGGCATCGGCGCCCAGGGCGGCGACATCGCCGCGACCCTGGCGGCGGGGCGCACGGCGAACGGCACCGGGTTGATGATCAACTCGTCGCGTGCGGTGCTGTATGCGGGCAAGGGCGAGGATTTCGCGGAGGCGGCGCGCAGGGTGGCGGGGGAGACCCGGGATGCGATCAACGCGTGTCGTGCTCAGGGCTGAGCAGTTTTCGTCTTGCAATATGAATCGAAGTCGGGTTGACTGTCGGGCGATGGCGCCCGCACTGCCGGGTACCGATTCATCATTCTTCGCCACATGGGAGTCAGATTGTGCCTAAGTTGAAAAACGAAGCATTGGTCAGGGGTTTGCTGCTGGCCAGTGCGACGGTCGTGCTGGTAGGTTGCGGTGGCAGTGGGGGCGGAGGCGAAGGCGAGACGCTGCCTGGATCGGGCGTGACCCAGCCATTGGAATACAGCATTGCGCTCACGGCTGACGCAACGCAGCTCCCGCTGAATGTGGTTGGCGCCTCCGCGGGCATCGGTGTTAATGCCCCATACACCACAACGCTTTACGTCACCGCAAGCAGGGCCGGCACCAACGATCCGATACCGGACACTGCTGACGCGTTTTCGTGCAACGTCATTCCGGAGGGTCTGCAGTCCGGTGCGCTCTACTACCTCGACGGCGACGACGATCATGAGGATGACGATGGTAACCCCGTCGCCTATCGCGCGATCACGCTGGATTCGTCCGCTGGCGGCGCAAGCTTCCATTTCCATGCCGGAAACACTGCGGGCCGGGCGACCGTTACCTGCGTTGTCCGTGATCCGCAGTCGGGCAAGCAGGTGACCGCGCAGCAGCAGATCTCGGTCGGCCAGACCTCCGGGTCGTCTGCCCAGGCGCAGATCATCGCCGGGTCGGGCTTCCTTTACGCCCAGAACACCAATGGTCCGTCCGCCCTGCAACTCCAGGCACGGGTGCTCGACGACGCGGGGCAGGCGGTGCCGAATCCGGCAGCAGGCATCGCCAACGTGATCGCCAGCATCGTGCCCACCACAGGGGCCGCGGACGATTTCGCACTCCTCAGTGCGGGTGGCCAGCTCGGCAAGACGGTAACCCTCAGCACGATCAGGGGGCTTGCCAGCTTCTCGCTGATCAGCGGCGCCGACACGGGGTCTGTGCTCGTTCAGGTGGTGACTGATCGGGCCGACAACAACGTGACCAACGGCATCCGCACGCAGGTTGGCAATCTCGCTTCGATTGCGGTTGTCGATGGTGCGACCTCGGGTGATCCGCTCGTCGTCTCGACCACGGGTGCGCTGCCGGAAGGGGCGGTCGGTCAGCCCTATGCAACCATCCTGTCGGCCAGCGGTGGCGTCCCGCCGTACGCGTGGTCGCTCAGATCGGGCAGCAGCCTGCCCGGCGGGCTCACGCTGTCATCCGACGGCATCATCTCCGGCGCTCCGGTTGCGGGTGGCACGTCCCGATTCGTCGTGCAGGCGACGGATAGCGCGAACGCGTCGGCGACCGCGCAGCAGGAGCTTTCGCTCACCGTCACCGGGGGCAGCAGTGCTGCGCTCGCCATTTCGGCGGGCGATCTCCCGAAAGGAACCGTCGGCGTTTATTACGCGGGGGCGTCGGCGGCGGAGGGGGGCGCGCGTCCCTACGCGTGGTCCTCGACCACACTGCCTGCTGGCCTCGTGCTCGACAGCCGAACGGGGTTCATCACCGGCATCCCGACGGCATCGGGCACGTTCAGCGTGGTGCTGACGGTCACCGACGCCGCTGGCACCCGGGTCAACCGCAACCTGAGCATGGTCATCGACGGCGCAGTGGGCGGCGGTGCGGGGGTGGATTCGACGCCGCCGCAGATGCTATTCACGATTCCTGCGTCCAACTCGACCGATGTCGACCGGTGCTCGGATATCGTCGTGCGCTTCAACGAGGCGATCGATCCGGTCACGGTGACCAACGTGTCGATGTTCGTGCGCAGGGCGGGCGGGGCGACGTTCTCGATGTTCGGCACGTCCGTGGTCGACGAGCGGACCTTCCTGCTGAACCAAGGGCTCGCAAACTGCTATGCGCCCGGGACGAATTACGAGCTCGTGCTGACCAATTCGATCCGGGATATCTCGGATAACGCGCTCGCACAGGTCGTTGTGCCGTTCTCGACCGGCGGTGAGATCGATGACGTTGCGCCGAAGGTCGCCTTCACGATTCCGGCCGATGGCGCGGTGGACGTCAGCCCGACGGCGGACGTGACCGTGGTGTTCAACGAGGCGATGGATGCCGATTCGATCGTGCCGCAGTCCTTCGCGGTCTATCGGATCGATCGCTTCGACGGCAATCCGACTCAAGTTACGGTTGGCGCCGGCAGCGATGTCACGCCAAGCACCTTGGCGACCGCCACCGAGCTGATTGCCGAGACTGACAGGCGCTTCACGTTCGGACCGGTTGAGTACATCCCTGCACTACCCGCTGTCGGGATCAATCTTGTCCCTGGCCAGCACTACCGCGTCGTGATGTCCACCTCGCCGCGCGATCTGGCCGGCAACCAAATCTGCGAAGAGGAGAGCGGGCAGTGCGGAACCATCGCTAGTCCCGACGACGGCGGTACGCCGTCCTACAGCTTCGAGTTCCGCGTCGGCGTGCAGTGAGGCCTGTCCCCGGGAAGACGCTTCCCTGACAGCCCGGAAAGCCCCGCTTCGAAAAAGGAAGCGGGGCTTTTTTTATCCGGCCGTGGAACAATCAAGGCCGCACGCATCCGAATCAGGCGCACGCCAAGCATGAACTACTCCGACCTCCGCGATTTCCTCACCCAGCTCGAAGCCCGTGGCGAGCTCCGCCGCATCAAGACCCCGGTCGACACCCACCTCGAGATGACCGAGATCGCCGACCGTGTGCTGCGCGCCGGCGGGCCGGCCTTGCTGTTCGAGAAGCCGGTGACCAAGGGCGTGCCGCAGTCCATCCCCGTGCTCGCCAACCTCTTCGGCACCCCGCAGCGGGTGGCGATGGGCATGGGCGAGGACGTCGCCGACGGCAACTGGAGCACGCCGCTGCGCGAAGTCGGCAAGCTGCTCGCCTACCTCAAGGAGCCCGAGCCGCCCAAGGGCCTGAAGGACGCCTGGGACAAGCTGCCGGTGCTGAAGCAGGTGCTCAACATGGCGCCCAAGGAGGTGCGCTCCGCGCCCTGCCAGCAGGTGATGTGGCAGGGTGACGAGGTCGACCTGGCGAAGCTGCCGATCCAGCACTGTTGGCCGGGGGACGCCGCGCCGCTGATCACCTGGGGCCTGGTGGTGACGCGCGGGCCGCTCAAGAAGCGGCAGAACCTGGGCATCTACCGCCAGCAGGTGATCGGTCGCAACCGGGTGATCATGCGCTGGCTGGCGCACCGGGGCGGCGCGCTCGACTTCCTCGAGCATCAGCGTGCGCATCCGGGCGAGCCTTTCCCGGTCTCGGTGGTGCTGGGCTGCGATCCGGCGACCATTCTCGGCGCGGTGACGCCGGTGCCGGATTCGATCTCGGAATACCAGTTCGCCGGCCTGCTGCGTGGCGCCAAGACCGAGCTGGTGAAGTGCCTCGGCAACGACCTGCAGGTGCCGGCATCAAGCGAGATCGTGCTCGAGGGCGCGATCCACCCGGGCGACATGGCGCCCGAAGGCCCCTACGGCGACCACACCGGTTATTACAACGAGGTCTCCGACTTCCCGGTGTTCACGATCGAGCGCATCACCATGCGCCGCGACCCGATCTACCACAGCACCTACACCGGCAAGCCGCCCGACGAGCCGGCGATGCTGGGCGTGGCGCTCAACGAGGTCTTCGTGCCGCTGCTGCAGAAGCAGTTCACCGAGATCGTGGACTTCTACCTGCCGCCGGAGGGCTGCTCCTACCGCCTGGCGGTGGTCAGCATCAGGAAGCAGTACCCGGGCCACGCCAAGCGGGTGATGTTCGGTATCTGGAGCTTCCTGCGCCAGTTCATGTACACCAAGTTCATCATCGTGGTGGACGAGGACGTCAACATCCGCGACTGGAAGGAGGTGATCTGGGCGCTCACCACGCGTATGGACGCCACCCGCGACACCACGCTGGTCGACAACACGCCGATCGACTACCTCGACTTCGCCAGCCCGGTCGCAGGCCTGGGCAGCAAGATGGGGCTGGACGCGACCAACAAGTGGGTGGGCGAGACCAGCCGCGAGTGGGGCACGCCGATCGTGATGGATGACGCGGTGAAAGCGAAGGTGGACGCGATGTGGGGCGAGCTGGGGCTGTAGCGCGGCTGCGCAATCGGCTCCTCTCGCCGTGCGGCCGAGATTTTGTGGGAGCGGGCCTGCCTGCGAATGCAGCGGTTAGGCCGGTTCGATCGCGGACAAGCCCGCTCCCACAAGGGCTGCGTTACGTTTTGTTGTTGCACTGCAGCCGAACACCCGGCATGGTCCGCGGTCGAAGCCTTTGTCATGCGCTGCGGATGTCCCCGGCGCGGGCTTCTGTTCGAGGAAAATCGATGAACAGCTCCTACCCCGCCCCGCTCGAGGCCGGTCAGCCGTCCGAGAACATGGTCACGGTCACCCATCTTGTCTACGCGCTGCACGCCTTCGCGGTGTTCTCGGCGGTGGTCGGGTCGGCGACGATCATCTTCAGCTTCGTCGCCAGCCTGCCGTCGATCGCCGCGGTGATCCTCAACTACTGGAACCAGAACGCGGTGCGTGGCACCTGGCTCGAGAGCCACTTTCGCTGGCAGATCCGCACGTTCTGGTTCGCGGTGCTGTGGATCGCGGTCTCGGGCCTGATGGTGGTGACCGTCATCGGCGTGCCGTTCGCACTCGTGCTGCTGCTGATCGCCGGCTTGTGGATCTTGTATCGCGTGGTGCGTGGCTGGTGGAGCCTGATGCAGCGGCAGACAATGCCGATGCCCAGGGTGTGAGGAGCGACCGGCGATCGACCACCGCTCCTGCGGGGCCCCGCATGAGCGCCGGAAGGCGCGAAGCGTGGGCGCACGAGCTTGGCGCTGCGGTAGGCGGGTCGCGGCATTCGCGGCTTCCGCCGCTCCTACACGGCATCGGATGCGCGGGGCCCTGCAGGAGCGCCGGAAGGCGCGAAGCGTGGGCGCACGAGCTTGGCGCTGCGGTGGCGGGGTCGCGGCATTCGCGGCTTCCGCCGCTCCTACACGGCATCGGATGCGCGGGGCCCTGTAGGAGCGCCGGGAGGCGCGAAGCGTGGGCGCACGAGCTTGGCGCTGCGGTAGGCGGGTCGCGGCATTCGCGGCTTCCGCCGCTCCTACAGGGGCATCTGACGCGAGGAAGCCGCGAACACGTCGCGTGTCCTGCGGGCGCCCTCATCCGCCCCCGCTCCACAACCACTCCAGCAGGGCATCCTGTGCGGCGGCGCTGGCGGCGGCTTCGGGATGATTCACCATCATGACTACCGCGTGGCGGCGGCCGTGGCGGTCCAGCAAGTAGCCGGCCATCGCGCGCACGCCGTTCAAGGTGCCGGTCTTGATGTGGGCCTGGCCGCGCGCGGGGCTGTCGCCGAGGCGACGGCGGGCGGTGCCGTCGAGGCCTGCCACCGGCAGGGCGGCGATGAATTCCGGCATCCACGGCCGCTGCCAGGCAACCAGCAGTAGCTCGCCCAGGCGGTCGGCGCGGATGCGTTCGATGCGCGACAGTCCGGAGCCGTTCTCGACCACCAGCCCGGCAGTGTCGATGCCGGCAGCGGCGAGTGCGGCGCCGGCGGCGCGGGCGCCGGCGCCGACCATGTCCTCGTCGCTCCCCGGGCGCGGACTGGTCTGGCCCAGGGTGGCGAGCAGCTGGCGGGCAATCACGTTGCTCGACCACTTGTTCATGTCGCGGACCACGTCGGCGAGCGGGGCCGAGTCGTCGCTGAAAAGTTCCGCCGTCTCGCCCGGCGCGCGGCCTTCGCGTACCGTGCCGCCGAGGCGGCCGCCCACTTCGCTCCACAGCGCGCCGACCAGCGCGACGCCGAACTCGCTTGGCGGCAGCGGCGCGGCGGACCAGGTGCGCGGACCGCAGGCCGCGGGCAGGCTGCCGCTCAGTACCAGGCGGCGGTCGCTGTCGATGCTCGCCTGCAGGTCGCGATACCAGGTGCCGCAGGGCGCGTCCGAGGTGACGATGCGGTTGTCGATGACGAGGCCGGCGAGCGGCGGTTCGGCGGCCAGTGCGACCGGCTCGTTCGCCTCCTTGCCGGGGTGAAGGCCGAGCAGTAGCGTGTTGTATTGCAGCAACAATCCGTGCGGCCCACTGTTGTACGGACGCAGGCCGCGGCCGTCGAAGGCTTCGGGGTCGTGCGGCGGCAGACGCAGCACCGAGGCGTCGAGCACAATGTCGCCCGCTACCCGCTCGACGCCGAGCGCGCGCAGTCGACGCAGCATCTTCCACAGGCGCTCGTAGCCGAGCACCGGGTCGGCGCCACCGACAAGGTACAGGTTGCCTTCGAGCACCCCCCTGCGCAGCGGGCCGTCGCTGGCGATGCGGGTCTTCCACGTGTGCGCGGGCCCGAGCTGCTCGAGCGCGGCGAAAGCGGTGACCAGCTTCATCACCGAGGCCGGGTTCATCGGCTCGCCGGCATTGATCGAGAGTGCCGGCGCGGTGCCCTCGACGGGCTGGCTCCAGATCGCGACCGCGGTGGGTGGAATGCCGGCGTTGTCGAGGGCGCGACGCACTCCCGGAGGTTGGGTCGCGCTGGCTGCGCTCGCGCCGACCGGCAACAGCAGGCCACTGACCAGCAGAGCGAAGCGCAAGGTGGATTTGATGGGCATCGTGATTTTCCTGTTATAGGCTCGGTGGGCGACGCGCTAAAATGGCCGCCTTTCGGGGCATGCATGCCCCATGGATTCCATTGGGCAGGATGACTTCCGCGCAGCCGGTGCAGGGCCTGCGTGCAGGCGACAGGGACGATGAGTGGATTCGGGCATTACGCGCGCACGGCCGACGAGCTGGAGCGCGAGATCGTCAAGCGCGGCATTGCGATTGGCATCGACTGGCAGGACCAGGCGCGCATGCGCGCGCTCGCACACCGGGCATTGAGCTGTACGTCCGACTGCATGATGAAGCTGCTGCGCAGCCCGCTGCGCCACGAGAAGCTCACCGGGGAGCTGTTTGCGCTTTCCGAGTTGATGCTGCTGAACATGCGCCAGAGCGCGGAGGTCGGCGTTCATACGCACGGAGGCCCGGCATGGAAGGCCTTCGGGCGCGCGCTCTACGAGGAGTACGACGCCGGTGCGCGTCCGCCCGGGGTGGAGGCCTGATCGCGGCGCTGCCTGCAGCGCCCGGACCCCTCGCGGCTTCCGCCGCTCCTACAGCAACCATCGCATCCCCGTAACCCCAGCTCCCGGTAATCCACCGCATCCCCGCAGCGCGCAGCAGCCCCGAAATGCGCCGCATCCCAGTAATTCGACGCATTCCGGCAACCCACCGCATCCGGGCAATCTGTGACGCCGGCGGCACCCGCCTCTTTTCCAGCGGCCCCTGCGGCTTCGGCAGCCGCTGTGGCCGCAGGGTGCGTGTAGGAGCGGCGGAAGCCGCGAGCCCATGCGCCGTGCGCCCCCCTCAGTCCGGCAGCCGCTCGCGGGCGAAGAGCTCTTCCACCGTCTCGCGCTCGCGCACCACCTGCGCGCGGGCGCCGTCGACCAGGATCTCCGCGGCGCGCGGACGCGTGTTGTAGTTCGAACTCATCGTCATGCCGTAGGCCCCCGCGGACAGGATCGCGAGCAGGTCACCCTCGGTCACCGCCAGGCTGCGTTCGCGGGCGAGGAAATCGCCGCTCTCGCAGATCGGGCCGACCACGTCGTAAGTGGTGGGCGAGACGGTGCGCGGGGCGACCGCGACCACCTCGTGCCAGGCGTCATAGAGCGCCGGGCGGGCGAGGTCGTTCATCGCCGCGTCGACGATGGCGAAGTTCTTCGTTTCGCCTGGCTTGAGGTATTCGATGCGGGTCAGCAGCAGCCCGGCGTTGCCGACCAGCGAGCGGCCCGGTTCGAAGCACAGCTCCTCGTTGCGGCCGGCGAACACTTCGAGCAGCGGCGCGAGGTAGTCGGCGACGAGCGGCGGCTCTTCATCGCGATAGCGGATGCCGAGACCACCGCCGAGGTCGATGTGTTCGAGCGTGATGCCGGCGGCGGCGAGCCCTTCCACCAGGTCGCGCAACTTGAGCGCGGCCTCGGCGATTGGTGCGCGGTCGAGCAGTTGCGAGCCGATGTGGCATGCCACGCCAGTGATGCGCAGGTTGGGCAGCGCTGCGGCGCGCCGGTAGAGCGCCGGCGCGTCGGCGAAGGCGACGCCGAATTTGTTGCCCTTGAGGCCGGTGGAGATGTACGGGTGTGTCTTCGGGTCGACGTCGGGATTGACGCGCAGCGACACCGGCGCACGCACGCCGAGTTCGCCGGCGACCGCGTCGAGGTGCGTGAGCTCGGCCGCAGACTCGACGTTGAAGCAGCGGATGCCCGCCTGCAGCGCCTGGCGCATCTCGGCGCGCGTCTTGCCGACGCCCGAGAACACCACCTTGCCGGCGCTGCCGCCGGCCGCCAGCACGCGCGCCAGCTCGCCGCCGGAGACGATGTCGAAGCCGGCGCCGAGGCGCGCGAACACCGACAGGATGCCGAGGTTGGAGTTGGCCTTGACCGCGTAGCACACCAGCGCGCGGCGGCCGGCGAGCGCCTGCTGCCAGGCCGCGAACGCGGACTCGAGCGCGGCGCGCGAATAAACATAGGTGGGGGTGCCGAAGCGTGCGGCGATCTCGGCGAGCGGCAGGTCTTCCAGCCACAGCGCGCCGTCGCGCTCGGAGAGGGTGGGAGCAGGCCAGCGAGAGACGGGGGCGTTCATTCGAGCGGGGAGTCCTTGATCAGATCCGGGGGCACGACGGGTTTGCTATGATCGGCGCCCACCGCTGCCGCTGCGGCCGTGCCGGGCGCCGGCAGGTAGAGCGCGCCCTTGATGCCGCAGGCAGACAGCAGCGCGCAGGCAAGCGCGATCGCGGGAAATTTGGCTCGCATCGCCGTTCTTCGCAAAAAACCGGAATCCTAACAGAAGGAATCAGCATGGAAGAGTCAGCGTTCAACGCACTCGCCGAAGCCGAACTGGCGCGCATCGAGGCAGCGCTCGAGGACTGCGGGGTCGATTTCGACGTCGAGCCCAAGCCGGGCGGGATCCTGGAACTCGAGTTCGAGAACGGCACGAAGATGATCATCAACCGCCACACGGCGGCGCGCGAGATCTGGGTGGCGGCGAAGTCGGGCGGCTTCCACTTCCGTCCGCAGGACGGGCGCTGGGTCAATACCCGCGACGGTCGTGAACTGTGGGACATGCTTGCCGCGCTGGCGAGCGAGCAGTCTGGTGAACCTGTGCGGCTGACGCCCGCGGCCTGAGCGGCGGGTCTGCCGGAAAGAGCGTAGCGGTCCTCAGATCGCCGAGAAGGCTCGCGGCTTCCGCCGCTCCTACGCGGAACGCAGCGCGCTTCACCCGCCGAGAAGGCTCGCGGCTTGCGCCGCTCCTGCACAGGCGCTGGTGCTGCGGGAGCGGCGCGGTTCAGCGCCGGATTGGGGTCGGCCTGCGTTCCTCGACCGGCGCGGGAGCCTGAGTCGGGGTGGGCGGGGGGAGGATCAGCGGGGCAGGTCCGGGGGGGATGGCCTCGGATTCGGCCTCCATCGCCGGGCCGCTGTCGCCCGAGAACATCTCCTTCAGCCAGTCCGGGACCGGCGGCGGGGCGGGCGGGCGGTACTCTGCATACAGCCAGTCCTGCCGGCTGCCGAGGCCATTCGGCAACTGCTTGAGGCCGTCAGGGCGCGGGCGCTCGACCTGCGGCATGCCTTCGAGCGCGACCGCCATGTAGTTGATCCAGATCGGCAGCGCCGCTGCGCCGCCGGTTTCGCCCTTGCCGAGGTTGCGCGGCTGGCTGTGGCCGACCCACGACACCGCGACCAGGTCGGGCTGGTAGCCGCAGAACCAGGCGTCGACATAGTCGTTGGTGGTGCCGGTCTTGCCGGCGAGGTCGTCGCGCTTGAGGCTGCGCGCGCGCGTCGCGGTGCCGCGCTGCACCACGTCGCGCATCATCGAATCCATCAGCCAGGCATTGCGTTCGTCGATCACGCGCGGCGCGCTCTGGCCCGCAACCGGCGGATCGGTGCGCGCGATCAGGCGGCCGGTACCGTCGTAGATCTCCTTGATCACGAAGGGCTCGATCCGGTAGCCGCCGTTGGCGAACACCGCAAAGCCGGTCGCCATCTGCCAGGGCGTGGCGGCACCGGCGCCGAGCGCCATGGTGAGATAGGGCGGGTTTTGCGCCGGGTCGAAGCCGAAGCGGCCGAGGAAGTCGCGCGCGTATTCCGGCGTGATCTTCTCCAGCAGGCGGATCGACACCATGTTCTTGGAGCGCGCGAGCGCGTCGCGCAGGGTCATCGGGCCGGAATAGCGGCCGTCGTAGTTCTTCGGCTCCCAGGCCTTGCTGCCGGTGACGCCGGCCGGGTAGTAGAGCGGGTTGTCCTCGAGCACGCTGCCCGGGCCGAACTCGCGCTCGAGCGCGGCCGAGAAGATGAAGGGCTTGAAGCTCGAGCCCGGCTGGCGCACCGCCTGGGTGACGTGGTTGAACTTGTTGCGGTTGAAGTCAAAACCGCCGATCAGCGCACGCACCGCGCCGGTGTTCGAGTCGAGCGCAATCAGCGCGGCCTGCACCTCGGGCAGCTGGGCAATCTCCCAACCCTCCTTGGCGCTGCGCACGCGGACGATCGCGCCGCGGCGCACGCGGCGGGCCTGCGGCGCCTTGGCGGCCAGCATGGGGGTGGCAAAGGACAGCCCCTTGCCGGTGATGCGGATTTCCTGGCCGCGGCGGTAGGCGATGACTTCCTTCGTCGACGCCTGCACGACCACGGCCGCGAGCAGGTCGTCGTGGTCGCTGGTCTCGCCGAGCGCTTCATCAAGACGTTCGGCGGACACCTCGCCGCCGGGCAACTCGACGAAGGCCTCGGGGCCGCGGTAGCCGTGGCGGCGGTCGTAGTCGAGCACGCCGCGGCGCAGCGCGGCATAGGCCGCTTCCTGGTCCTTGCGGGTGATCGTGGTGGTGATGCGGATGCCCAACTCGTAGGCCTGGTCGCCGAACTGCTCCACCGCGATCTGGCGCGCCATTTCGGCTACATAGTCGCCGGGCACGGTGATGTCCTGGACCCGGCGTGCGGCAGCGGTGTCGCGCTGGCTCTGCTTCGGCGTGGCGAAAGTAAGCGCGTGCTCGAACTGCGCGTTGTCGATGAAGCCGGCCTCGAGCATGCGGCGCAGCACGTACTGCTGGCGTACCGCGGCGCGCGCCGGATTGACGATCGGGTTGAAGGCCGAGGGCGCCTTGGGCAGGCCGGCGAGCATGGCGGCCTCGGGCAGGGAGATCTCGTCGAGCGTCTTGCCATAATAGGCGCGTGCCGCCGCCGCAAAGCCGTAGGCGCGCTGGCCGAGGAAGATCTGGTTGATGTAGAGCTCGAGGATCTGGTCCTTGTTCAGGTTCTGCTCGATCTTGAGCGAGAGCAGGATCTCGTAGAGCTTGCGGTTGTAGGTCTTCTCGCGCGACAGGAAGAAGTTGCGTGCGACCTGCATCGTGATCGTCGATGCACCCTGGCCGCGGCCGCCGGACGAGAGGTTTGCCAGCGCGGCGCGCACGAGTCCGAGCGGGTCGATGCCGCGGTGCTCGTAGAAGCGCTCGTCCTCGGCGGCGAGGATCGCGTGCTTGAGGTGGGAGGGCACCTCGGCGATGCGCACGACGTCGCGGCGCTCTTCTCCGAACTCGCCGATCAGGTGGCCATCGGCCGTGTAAACCCGCAGCGGCACCCGCGGCCGGTAGTCCGTGAGCGTATCGAGGGCGGGCAGGTTGGGCCAGGCGAAAAAGGCCATCGCCGTCAGGGTGGCGATGCCGAGAATGACCAGCGCAAACAGCGCTGCGATCGGATACAGGACCCAGCGCATGGGCAATCCAGGATGGTTTCGAGCGGAGCGGCATTATACGGGATGCGCTCGCGACCCTCTCAAGCCTTGCTGTGAGCGGGCTTCGGCCGTGACGGAGTTCGCTTTACACCCCAAGGCCTTGTTGCTAGCATGCCAGAGCCGTGTTTAACATTTGCGCGTAACATAAAGAAATTCAAGGGTTTTCTTTGTGATCGACCTCCCCTTTTTCAGGCCTGCGGCGCGTCAGCTCGTCGGGCTGGATATCTCGTCTTCGTCCGTCAAGCTCGTCGAGCTGACGAGCGGGGACAAGGACGCTTACAAAGTGGAGCGTTACGCGGTCGAGACGCTGCCGCGCGATGCGGTCGTCGACGGCAACATTGCCAATCTCGATGCCGTCTCCGAGGCGCTCAGGCGTGCGCTGCGGCGCTTCGGCACCGGGGTGCGCAACGTGGCGCTGGCGCTGCCCTCGTCCTCGGTCATCACCAAGAAAATCATCCTGCCCGAAGGCCTGCGCGAGACCGAGATGGAGTTCGCGGTCGAGGCCGAGGCCAACCAGTACATCCCTTTCGCGCTTGACGAGGTCAATCTCGACTTCCAGGAGGTCGGTCCCGCGCCAGGCAGCCCGGGTGACGTCGAGGTGCTGATCGCCGCATCGCGCAAGGACAAGGTCGAGGACCGCGTCGCGGTGGCGCAGGCGGCCGGGCTCAGGGCGGTGATCGTCGACGTCGAATCGCTTGCCATCGAATCGGCGCTCGAGCTGGTCTGTCGGCAGTTGCCGCGTGGGGGCGAGGATCAGGTGATCGCGCTGGTCGACATCGGTGCCTCGGTCATGAACGTGACCATGTTCCGCAACCGCCATTCGATCTACTCGCGCGAGCAGGCCTTCGGCGGCAGCCAGCTCACGCAGGATGTCGCGCGCCAGTACGGCATGAGCTTCGAGGAGGCCGAGTCGGCCAAGCGCGCCGGCTCGCTGCCCGACAGTTATCCGCGCGACCTGATGCGCCCGTTCATGGACAGCCTCGCGCTCGAAGTGTCGCGCGCGCTGCAGTTCTTCTTCACGTCGACGCCCTTCAATCAGGTCGATCACGTCGTGCTCGCCGGTGGCTGCGCGGTGATGGCCGGGCTTGGTGACGTGGTGGCCGCGCGCACCCAGGTCGACACCCTCATCGCCAACCCCTTCGCCGGCATGACGCTGAACAGCAAGGTGCGGCCCAAGGCGCTGCTCGCCGATGCGCCATCGCTGATGGTGGCCTGTGGGCTCGCGCTCAGGAGGTTCGACGCATGATCCGCATCAACCTTCTCCCGCACCGTGTGGAGAAGCGCCGCCAGCGCCGCCAGCAGTTCTACATCACCGCCGCGGGCATGATCCTGCTTGGGGCCTTGATCGGCCTCGGCGTGCACATGCTCTACAGCGGCCACATCGAGGACCAGGAGGCACGCAACACCTTCCTGAAAAACGACATCGCCCGGCTCGACCGTGACATCGCCGAGATTCGCCGCCTGCGCGAGCAGATCGACGCCATGCTGGCACGCAAGCTGGTGATCGAGTCGTTGCAGGGCACGCGTGCCGAAACCGTGCATCTGTTCAACGAGCTCGCCCAGCGCCTGCCCGAGGGCGTTTACCTGAAATCGGCCAAGCAGGCCGGCAGGCAGGTGAGGCTGGTCGGGCTGGCGCAGTCGAACGCCCGGATTTCGCACCTCATGCGTAACATCGAGGCCTCGGCCTTCCTCGAGCAGCCCAAGCTGGTCGAGGCGCGCGCGGCGACCGTGGATAATCGCCGCGTCAGCGAGTTCACCCTCGATATAGGCATCAGGCCGCCAGCAGCGACCGAGCCGGTGCAGGATGGCGCGGGAGTGCGGAAATGAGCCTCGATCTTGCCGCCGCGGCGCGCCAGGGCATCGATTTCAAACGCCTCGCCGAGGATTTCAAGGGGCTCGATTCCAACGACCCGGGGCTGTGGCCGACCGCGCCGCGGGTCGTGGTTGCGGCGTTCCTGCTGCTCGCCACCGTCGTCGCGTTCTGGTGGTTCGACTGGCAGGGCCAACTCGAGACCCTCGAGGCACGCCAGGCCGAGGAGGTGCAGTTGCGCGACAGCTGGCTGACCAAGAAGCGCCAGGCGGTCAACCTCGAGGAGCATCGCCGCCAGCTCGCCGAGATCGACCGCCAGTTCGGTGCCTTGCTCAAGCAGTTGCCCAACCGCGCCGAGATGGACTCCCTGCTCTCCGACATCAACCAGGCCGGGCTCGGGCGCGGCTTGCAGTTCGAACTGTTCAAGCCGGGCGCCGACGTGATCAAGGAGTTCTATGCCGAGATGCCGATCGATGTGCGCCTGTCCGGCGTCTATCACGACCTCGGCGAGTTCGTCGCCGATCTCGCCGGGATGCCGCGCGTGGTAACGCTGAACGACGTCGCCGTCGAGGCGGACAAGGACGGACGACTCAAGCTGCAGGCCAAGGCCGTGACCTACCGCTACCTCGACGAGGAAGAGCTCGCGCAGCAGCGCAAGGCCGCGCAGGCCGCGCAAGCCGCCAAGCAGGGGACGAAATGATGAACAGGGCCGCCCTGATCGGTGCCTGCGTGCTGCTCGCCGGCTGTGCCGGGGGCAACCAGGACGACCTTCAGGCCTGGATGAACGAGCAGGCCGGCACCATGCGCGGCGCGGTGCGCACCTTGCCCGAGCTCAAGCAGGTGGAGGTGGTCGCCTACGCCGGCATGCAGGGTGACGATCCGTTCCGCTCTGCGCGCATGGAGCCCGAGCGGCGCGCCTCGGCCAGTGCGCTGAGGCCCGATCTCGACCGCCGGCGCGAGCCGCTGGAGGCCTTCCCGCTCGAGTCGATGCAGATGGTGGGCGTGTTGATGCAGGGAAAAAACACCCATGCGCTGGTCAAGGCCGGGGTCGTGCTGCATCAGGTCAAGGTCGGGAACTACATGGGACAGAATTTCGGCGTGATCACCCAGGTCACTGAAAACGAAATCAAGCTGCGCGAACTGGTCGAGGATGTCTACGGCGACTGGGTGGAACGAGCCAGCACGCTGACATTGCAGGAGCGGCAGGAGGCCGGAAAATGAGACATCGTATCGGAGTGCTGCTCGTCGCAGCCGTTTTTGCAGGTCTGGCCCCTGCGCCCGCCGCGTTCGCGCAGGATGCGACCCAGGCGCAGGCTTTCAGCAACCGCATCGAGGGCCTGGAGGTCGCCGAACAGGGCGGAACGCTGTATGTCCGTCTTACCCTGAGCGAGGCGCTCGCCAGTCCGCCGCCGAGCTTCAGCGTCGCCAACCCCGCGCGCATAGCGTTCGATTTTGCCGGTACCGCCAACGGGCTTGGCCGCAACGTTCAGACCATCGACCAGGGTGACTTGCGCAGCGCGAATATCGTGCAGGTCGGGGATCGTACCCGGCTGGTGCTCAACCTGACGCGTGTGGGACCCTATGAAGCGCGCGTGCAGGGGCGCGACCTGATCATCGCGCTGTCGCCCGCGGTGTCGCGCGCCGCACAGAGCTCGGTGGTCAACGAAGTCGCCGCCAACTTCGCCGAACCGCGCGCGTCGGCCGCTGCAGTGGGCGGGCTGGCGGTGCGCGACATCAACTTCCGCCGCGGCGCCGGGGGCGAGGGGAGGGTGGTGGTCGACCTGTCCAGCCCGGACGCCGGTATCGACATCCGCCAGCAGGGCGGTAACCTGGTGATCGACTTCCTGCAGACCGCGTTGCCCGAGCATCTGCGCCGCCGCTCCGACGTCACCGACTTCGCCACGCCGGTCACCTCGATGATTGCGCAGCAGGTCGGCGACCGTGTGCGCCTGACCGTGGTGTCAAATGGCTTGTGGGAGCACAACGCCTATCAGAGCGACAACCGCTTCGTGCTCGAGGTCAAGCGTGTCGCCGAAGACTCGACCAAGCTCGGTGGCGGGCGTGCCGACTACAAGGGCGAGAAGCTGTCGCTGAACTTCCAGAACGTCGACGTGCGTTCGGTGCTGCAGGTCATCGCCGACTTCACCGATTTCAACATCATCACGTCCGATTCGGTGCAGGGCAACCTGACCCTGCGCCTGAAGGACGTGCCCTGGGACCAGGCGCTCGACATCATCCTGCAGGCCAAGGGCCTGGATATGCGCAAGAACGGCAACGTGATCTGGATCGCGCCGGGTGACGAACTGGCCTCTCGGGAGAAGCTGCAACTCGAAGCCAAGGCACAGATTTCCGACCTCGAGCCGCTGCAGACGGAAAGCTTCCAGATCAACTACCACAAGGCCAAGGAGATCTTCGATTTCCTCAAAAGCAAGGACCAGACCATGCTGTCCAAGCGTGGCACGGTGGTGGTCGACGAGCGCAGCAACAAGGTCTTCGTGACCGACGTCGGTTCGCGCCTGCAGGCCTTGCGCCGGCTGGTGCAGGAGATCGACGTGGCCCCGCGGCAGGTGCTGATCGAGGCGCGCATCGTCGAGGCGAACAAGACCTTCGCGCGCGATCTGGGGGTGCGGCTGGGTGTCGGCGGTGCGTTCGGGAGCATCGTCGGCTACACCGAGGATGGTGCGCCAGTGCGTCAAAGCACCATCGGCGGCGGACTCGGCTCCACGCGCACGATGGCGGGTCAGGTGGCGGGCGTGGTCGATGCCAACCCCGCCGGACTCAACCTCAACCTGCCCGCGGCTGCGTCGAATCCCGGCCTGCTGTCGATGGTGCTGTGGAACAACAACGCCACCCGCTTCCTGAACCTCGAGCTGAGCGCTCTCGAGGTCGATGGCCGCGGGCGAGTGATCTCTAGCCCGCGCGTGCTGACCGCCAACCAGGTCGAAGCCTCGATCGAGCAGGGCACCGAGATCCCCTACCAGGAAGCGACCAGCTCCGGCGCGACCAGCGTGTCATTCAAGAAGGCTGTGTTGTCGCTGAAGGTCAAGCCGCAGATCACCCCCGATGGCCGGCTGCAGCTCTCCATCGAGGTCAACAAGGATCGGCCGCTCTATGAGAACGCCCTGCCCGGCAGCGATGTTCCCCCGATCGAGACCAAGAACGTCAAGAGCGAGGTGTTGATCGAGAACGGCGGCACGGTCGTGATCGGTGGCATCTACGAAGAGGAGGAGTCCACCTCGGTGAGTCAGGTGCCACTGCTTGGTGACCTGCCGATCGTGGGTTACCTGTTCAAGAGCCGCAGCACCAACTCGGTGCGCAAGGAACTCCTCGTCTTCATCACCCCGCGCATCGTCTCCGACGCACTGACCCTCCGCTGAGTCCTGCAGCTTCTGCTGATACAATTCCGCGGGCGGGCATCCGGCATGGATGCCCGCCCTTTTTCATCAGGATTTCCGGCGAGTCACGCGTGAGCTGTTTGATACTGATCGGCATGATGGGCGCCGGCAAGACCACGGTCGGCAAGGAGCTGGCGCGACGGCGCAAGCTGCGCTTCGCCGACTGCGACCAGGCGATCGTGGCGCGCACCGGCGTCAGCATCCCGACGATCTTCGAGGTCGAGGGCGAGGCGGGTTTTCGTCGCCGCGAAACGCAGATGATGGACGAGCTGACGCTCCAGCCCGACATTGTCATCGCCACCGGCGGCGGCGTGGTCACGACTCCCGAGAACCGGGTCCTGATGCGCGCGCGCGGCATCGTGGTCTACCTCGACGTGCCACCGCAGGTGCTCTACGAGCGCACCCGCCACGACCGTAACCGCCCGCTGCTGCAGGTCGACAATCCGCGTCGGCGCATCGAGGAGCTCTATCGCCAGCGCGATCCACTGTATCGCGAGACGGCTCACATCATCCTCGAGGGCGGGCGCGGCAACCCCGGCAACATGGTGCGCCAGATCGACGAGGCGCTCTCCAGGTACAAGGCAGACCCATGCAAACCCTGAACGTGGCGCTCGGCGAGCGCGCCTATCCGATCCATATCGGCCGTGGTCTGCTCGACCGTGCGGACCTCATCCTGCCGCACCTCAAGACCAGGCGCGTCGCCCTCGTCACCAACGAGGTCGTCGGTCCGCTCTATCTCGAACGCCTGCGCAGCGGCCTCGAGCGGGCCGGCGTGCGCACCAGCGCGGTGGTGCTGCCCGACGGCGAGGCCCACAAGGACTGGCTGACGCTCAACCTGATCTTCGACATGCTGCTCGCCGAGCGCTGTGAGCGCTCGACCACCCTGATCGCCCTGGGCGGCGGCGTGGTCGGCGACATGGGCGGCTTTGCCGCCGCCTGCTACCAGCGCGGCATGCCCTTCATCCAGATCCCGACCACGCTGCTCGCCCAGGTCGACTCTTCAGTGGGCGGCAAGACCGCGATCAATCACCCGCTCGGCAAGAACATGATCGGCGCCTTCTACCAGCCCAGGCTGGTGCTGGCCGATCTCGACACCCTCGACACGCTGCCTGACCGCGAGCTGTCGGCGGGGCTCGCCGAGGTGATCAAGTACGGCCTGATCCGCGATGCGGAGTTCCTCGCCTGGCTCGAGGCCAATCTCGAGCGCCTGGTGGCGCGCGACACCGACGCGCTCGCCTTCGCCGTCGAGCGCTCGTGTCGCAACAAGGCCGAGGTGGTGGCGGCCGACGAGACCGAGCAGGGCGAGCGCGCGCTGCTCAACCTCGGTCACACCTTTGGTCACGCGATCGAAACCGGCCTCGGCTACGGTGAATGGCTGCATGGCGAGGCGGTCGCCGCGGGCACGATGATGGCCGCCGAGCTGTCGCGGCACCTGGGCTGGATCGGCGTGGCCGAGGTCGAGCGCATCGGCGCGCTGTTCGCGCGCGCCCGCCTGCCGGTGTGGGGGGCGAAGCTCGGCACCGAGCGCTATCTCGCGCTAATGGCGCACGACAAGAAGGTCGAGGCCGGCAGGCTGCGCCTGGTGCTGCTGCGCTCGCTCGGGCGCGCGGTGATCCACGGCGAGGCCACCGCCGACGAGATCGCCGCTGCGATTGAGGCGCGCTGCCGCTGAGCCAGCCTGTCAGGGGGCGGGCAGGGATCCCCTGCGCGCAGCGAGTCCCGCCCGCGGCGCGATCCAGGCCCGAAGTCCGAGCGCGCGCCGTGCTCGCATCAACCGTCAGGAGACCACATGCTCCAGCTCGCACCCTATGCCGTAACCGAAGCCAGCTCGCACGGCCGCGTCCATGACGAACCCGCGCCGGTTGCGCGCGGCCAGTTCCAGCGTGACCGTGACCGCATCGTGCATTCCACCGCCTTCCGCCGCCTGGAATACAAGACCCAGGTGTTCGTGAACCACGAGGGCGACCTGTTCCGCACCCGCCTCACGCACAGCATCGAGGTTGCCCAGCTCACCCGCGGCATCGCGCGCGAGCTCGGCCTCAACGAGGACCTCGCCGAGGCCATTGCGCTCGCCCACGACCTCGGTCACACTCCCTTCGGCCACGCCGGGCAGGAGGCGCTCGATGGCTGCATGAAGCAGCACGGCGGCTTCGAGCACAACCTGCAGTCGCTGCGCACGGTAGACCTGCTCGAAGACCGCTACGCCGGCTTCGACGGCCTGAACCTGATGTTCGAGACGCGCGAAGGCATCCTCAAGCACTGCTCGCGTGCCAACGCCGAGCGCCTCGGCGAGGTCGGCCGGCGCTTCCTCGCGGGCACCCAGCCCTCGCTCGAAGCCCAGCTCGCCAACCTCGCCGACGAGATCGCCTACAACAACCACGACGTGGATGACGGCCTGCGTTCGGGCCTGATCACCCTCGAGCAGCTCGACGAGGTGCCGATCTTCGCCGCGCAGCGGCGCGAGGTCGAGGCGCGCTGGCCGGGGCTGGCCGGGCGCAAGCTGATCAACGAGACCGTGCGGCGCATGATCCACCTGATGGTGATCGACCTCATCGAGCAGACTCGCGCCAACATCGCCGCCGAGGGTGTCGAGACGCTCGCCGACGTACACGCCGCGCCGCGCCTGGTGGCGTATTCCGATGTGCTGCTGGCGCGCCTGCGCGAGCTCAAGGTCTTCCTGCGCGACAAGCTCTATCGCCACTATCAGGTGCTGCGCATGACCAACAAGGCGCGCCGCATCGTCGGCGACCTGTTCACCGCCTTCACCGAAGACCCCCACATCCTGCCGCCGCAGTACCAGGCGATGGCGTGCGAGGACAAGCCGCGCGCCATCGCCGACTACATCGCCGGCATGACCGACCGCTACGCGATGAAGGAGCACCGGCGCCTGTTCGCGGTGGGGGAAATTTATTGAGGGAGGGCGTCGCTCGTACAGCCAAGGTTCGCCATCCGACGCGCGTCATCACCGGCACCGCTGCTTTCGCGCCTGCCGGCGCTCCCACAGAAACCGCTGCGCCCCCTGTAGGAGCGGGGGAAGCCGCGAACCGTGCGTTCGGGCGACCGACGCGCGTCATCACCGGCACCGCTGCTTTCGCGCCTGCCGGCGCTCCCACAGAAACCGCGGGGATGGGGTTTTCGCCGTGTGCCGCAGTGCAAAAAAACTGTTGAATCCGGCGCGCGTTGGGGGGTATAGTTTTTCGACCGCAGCGAGCAGAACGGTAGTGTCCAAAATGGTGCATCAGGCCTGGAAAGGCTGCCCTTCGACCCCGTTGTTCGCTGTTTCTGCACCATGTTGGTGCAGACTACAAAGCCGGTGCGCGCGCGCCCGGCTTTTTTGTGCGCGTTCGGTTTTTCGGCCCTTGCCCCGGCGCAAGGTTTTCCGGTTTCTGTGCGCTTGATCTTGCGTGTCGTTTGAGGAAATGAAGATGGATCTGCCCCAAAAGCAGGGTCTGTACGACCCCGCCAATGAACACGATGCCTGTGGCGTGGGTTTCATCGCCCACATCAAGGGCGAGAAACGTCATGACATCGTTCTGCAGGGCCTCGAGATCCTGAAGAACCTCGACCACCGCGGTGCGGTCGGTGCCGACCCGCTGCAGGGCGACGGCGCCGGCATCCTGATCCAGATCCCCGACCAGCTTTACCGCGAAGAGATGGCGCAGCAGGGCGTCAGCCTGCCGCTGGCCGGCGAGTACGGCGTCGGCATGGTGTTCATGCCCAAGGAAGCGGCCTCGCGCCTCGCCTGCGAGGAAGAGATCGAGCGTGCGGTGGTGGGCGAAGGCCAGGTCGTGCTCGGCTGGCGCGACGTGCCGGTCAATCGCGACATGCCGATGTCGCCGACGGTCAAGGCCATGGAGCCGGTGATCCGCCAGATCTTCATCGGCCGCGGCCCCGACGTCATGGTCACCGAGGCGCTCGAGCGCAAGCTCTACGTCGTGCGCCGCCGCTCGGCCAACGCCATCGGCGCGCTCAAGCTCAAGCACGGCAAGGAGTTCTACATGGTGTCGTGCTCGGCGCGCACCGTGAACTACAAGGGCCTGCTGCTCGCCAACCAGGTCGGCGAGTACTACCCCGACCTGCTCGACAAGCGCGCGGTATCGGCGCTGTCGCTGGTGCATCAGCGCTTCTCGACCAACACCTTCCCGAAGTGGAACCTCGCCCACCCGTTCCGTTACATCGCCCACAACGGCGAGATCAACACCCTGCGCGGCAATTACAACTGGATGCGCGCGCGCGAGAAGGGCGTGCATTCGCCGCTGCTCGGCGATGACCTGCAGAAGATCTGGCCGCTGATCTATCCCGGGCAGTCCGACTCGGCCTCGTTCGACAACGCGCTCGAGCTGCTGGTGATGAGCGGCTACTCGCTCGCCCACGCGATGATGATGATGATTCCCGAGGCCTGGGAGTCGCACACGCAGATGGACGAGAAGCGCCGTGCCTTCTACGAGTACCACGCGGCGATGATGGAGCCGTGGGACGGCCCCGCGGCGGTGGCGTTTACCGACGGCCGCCAGATCGGCGCCACCCTCGACCGCAACGGCCTGCGCCCGGCGCGCTACCTGGTCACCGACGACGACCTCGTGGTGATGGCCTCGGAATCCGGCGTGCTGCCGATCGCCGACAGCAAGATCGTCAAGAAGTGGCGCCTGCAGCCGGGCAAGATGTTCCTGATCGACATGGAGCAGGGTCGCATCATCGGCGATCAGGAGCTCAAGGAGTCGCTCGCCAACGCCCGTCCCTACGCCGACTGGCTGCGCCGCATCAACATCAAGCTCGACACCCTCGACGCGCCGGCGATCGTCGATGCCGCCGCCGCCGACGAGCGCGTCGCGCCGCTGCTCGACCGCCAGCAGGCCTTCGGCTACACCCAGGAAGACATCAAGTTCATCCTCGAGCCGATGGGCAAGTCCGGCGAGGAAGGCAC
>Ga0209573_1002599_pt1 | contig 22403 bp, 19 predicted proteins | sample TNRBio252014_DNA_FD_185870 | JGI IMG/M metagenome (GOLD analysis project Ga0209573, IMG submission 185870) | Wastewater treatment Type I Accumulibacter community from EBPR Bioreactor in Madison, WI, USA - TNR Reactor_6/25/2014_ DNA (SPAdes)... | ecosystem: Engineered > Bioreactor > EBPR >...
GCTGCGACCCGGAGTTCGCGTCGCGCCACAGGCCCCGGATATACGCCGCTGCCTGAGGCAAAGCGATCTCGGGCGGATCGAGCTCCGGATGCCAGGCGTACTCCCACTCCAAACTGAGCGGACCGCGATAACCGCCGGCGGCCAGCAGTTCAAAGGCTCGTCGCAGCGGCACATCGCCCTCACCCAGGCGCGTCAACTGCCAGTGATCGCCGCGACCCCGGCCATCCTTGACCTGCACGTAACTCAGACGTTCATGCAGCAGCGGATAACCGTCGGACGGATCCTCGCCGACTGAGGCGGCGTTGCCGATGTCCCAGATCACGCCCAGCGCCGGATGCGGCGCGGCCCGCAAGATCTCGGCGATCACGGCCGAGTGGACGAAGTCGTCGTGAGGCTCGAGCGCGATGCTCACCCCCAATCGGTGAGCATAGTCCGCCGCGGCGATCAAGGCCTCGACCACGCGGGCATAGCACGACGCCGGATCGGTGCCGGGCGGCAACGCGCCGACAAAGGCCCGGACGCGCGACGCGTCCAGCTCGGCGGCGAGATCGGCGTAGCGACAGAGCTCCGACACGTTGGCCTGCCGCACCGCGGCGTCGTCCGAGACCAGGCTCGAGTACGCCGTCACCGCGATCGCTGACACACCGGCATCTGCGGACATCCGCCGCACCAAGGTCTTGCGCGACACGGGCAGGCCGGGCTGGACATGACCGTGCGGCCCACCCCGCCACTCGATCCCGTCATAGCCGTGGCGCGTCGCCTGAGACAGCACGGTGGCGATGTCCCAGGCGGGGCAGGCCAGCGTGCTAAAGGCGACGAGCGGCTCCATCACGAGTCCTGGTCGGCGTCCTTGCGGATCGCGCGCAACTTGGCCGGGCCGCGCCGCCAGACGACGAAGTCGAAGGCGTCGGGCAGGTGATACTCGCGCGAATACAACAGCGGTTCATCGCCGGCGGAGTAATCGGTCTGGACGATGGAGAGCACCATCGCGCCCGGCGAGAGACCCAGCCTGACGGCTACGTGGCCCGGGGCCGCGACCGGCGCGATGCGGGCGACGCCGTACTCGATCAGCTGCCCCAGGTCGGCCTGCAGGACGTCATAGATCGACTCGGTCAACAACCGATTGAGATCGATCGCATACCGATCGAGCAGGGCTTGCGACACCGTGTCCAGTGAGAAGACCACCGGCCGTCCATCCGCGGTTCGGACGCGCTCGACCGTGACGAGCGGATCTCCCACCGAGAGCCGCAGTTGGCCCGCCTGGTCGGCATCGGCTGACTCTTGCAGAACTGCGAGATGCGGCGTGCCCGGCGCAAGACCGGCCGACTCGATCATCTCGGTGATGCCGTAGTTGAAGTTGAGATTTTTGAGGATGGCCTGATCGCGCACGAATGTGCCGACCCCATGCCGCCGCATGATCAAACCCTCGTCCTGAAGGACTCGCAGGGCTTCGCGAACAACAGTCCGGGAGACACCCAGCTGCTCGCCCAACTCGGCTTCGGTCGGGAGCTGGCTGCCGGGCCGGTACGTGCCCTGAGCGATGGCCAGGCGCAGGGTTTTCTGCGCGGCCTCGGTCAACGTCTTGCTCTCGATACGTGCCGAACGGATCATTTTCGCTCAATCTGTATTATAATGTCGTATGACGTCATTACAACTATACGGGACTGCCGGAGGAGAGTCAAGAATCAAAGCCCGAGTGGGATCGGTGGTCGCATCGCACCAGCCCTGCCTGTGGCCGCCAAGGTGGTCATAATCACTGCCGTTTTCTCTGGAAATCATCGAATTTGCTTATTCTTGCGCTGGCTCTGGCCCTGGCCAATGCCTTTCTGGCGGGATTTCACGGTTCGGCGGCGGTGGTGGCGACGGTCATCTCGTCGCGGGCTTTAAGCCCGCGCGTCGCTTTGCTGTCGGCGGCGGCCCTCGCCTGGCTTGGGCCGCTCGTCCTGGGGACCGCCGTCGCGGATACGATCAGCCGGCAGTTGATTGCTCCGGCCGCGCTCTCGCTGGAGGTCTTGATCTGCGGCCTGGCCTCGGCAGCCTGTTGGATCACCCTCACGTGGTTGATCGGCATCCCCTGCTCGGCCTCTCAGGCCACGATCGGCGGGCTGCTCGGCGCCAGCCTGACGGTCGCCGGGTTCTCGGCGATCCAATCGGTGGGTCTGATCAAGACGCTGCTCGGGTTGTTCGTCTCTCCACCGCTCGGTCTGCTGGCCGGGCTTTGGATGATGCGCGCGATGCTCTCGCTGTTTCAAAACGCCACGCCGCGGGTGAATGTGCTCTTTCGACGGCTGCAACTCGGCACGACGCTTGGCCTGGCCCTGACCGTTGGGTCAAACGACGCTCAGAAATTCATGGGTCTGATCGCCCTGGCCTTGCTCCTCGGAAACCAAACGGCCAGTTATCACATCCCAACCTGGGTGATCCTGGCCAGCGGAACGGCGTTCGCGCTGGGGATGTTGTCGGGCGGGTATCGGTTGATCCGGACGTTGGGCGCGCGCATCATCAAGGTCCGGCCGGTGCACAGCCTGAGCGCGCAGACCTCCTCCGGGTTGGTCGTGCTTGTCGCGAGCTTGATCGGTCTGCCGGTCAGCAGCACCCAGGTGATCAGCACAGCCGTCTTCGGCGTGGGGAGCGCGGAACGGCTCTCCAAAGTTCGTTGGCAGATCGCGCGCGAGATGCTGACGGCCTGGGCCCTGACGTTGCCCGTCACGGCCGGACTGGCCGGGCTGAGCCTCTGGCTGTGGAAAGGAAGCGGATTATGACGTGGAAGCGATGGTTCCGGCGACGCTCGAAGCCGGATCAATTCATGAAGCTCATCTGCGAGCAAGCTCATCACACCCAGCGCGGCATGGACGTCTTGCTCGAGTACATCCGCGAGCCCAGCGAGGCCAAGGCCGTCGCGATCCACGCGATCGAGAAGGACGCCGACGAGGTACGCCGCATCCTGATCGACGAGCTCAACCACTCGTTCGTGACCCCGATCGACCGCGAGGACCTGTTTGCGTTGTCACGTACGATCGATGACGTGCTCGACTACGCCGACACCACGGTCGACGAGATGAGCCTGCTCGGGATCACGCCGAACTCCTATCTGGTTCGGATGGTCTCGCTGCTCCGCGACGCGAGCGAGGAGATCAACCGCGGCGTCCAGCGCCTGGAGGACAGGCCGACCATCGCCAACGATCACGCCGTGCGCGCCAAGGCGCTCGAGAACCGGGTCGAGTCGGTCTATCGCGAGGCGATCGGCGAGCTCTTCCGCGGGCCGCGCGACGTCGACCACATCATGGAGATGCTCAAGCTGCGCGAGATCTATCGGCATCTCTCGAACGCCGCCGACCGCGGCGATGAGGCGGCCAACATCATCGGCGACATCGTCGTCAAGCAGATGTAAACAAGAAGACAGGCCACGCGGCGGCGCCAGGCCGTCGCGTGGCCTGTCTCACCACAGTCAGCGATCGGATTCGAGCCCCACCCGCACCGCCCCGCCCGCCGGATCGATCGCGCTCGACCAACGACCCTCCAAGCGCACCGTATCGTTCGGCGCGAGGCTGCGGTATGACTGCGTGAAGACTTCCTTGCGGTTTTGCGCGACCGTGACGCGGATGTCGCGACAGAAGGTCAGCACCCGAAAGTGAAACGCGCTCGAACCCAATGACGCGCCCGCGGCGTTGATGACGTTCGGGTAGATCCATTGGATCGGCGGAGCGACCGCGAGCGGCACCCCCTGGGCCGGCCACGGGCTGCCGGTCAAGAAGGCCTGGATATGGCGAGCGGCCTGCGCGCCTTCCAGGGCACAGGCATCGGCCGTCTCGGCCCCGCGCAGGAGGTTTCCGGCCGCGAACACACCCCGCGTCGACGTGTGATACCCCGGGCCGACCTGCGGCCCACGGGTCCCCGCATCGAGCATGACCCCGCTCGATCGTGCGAGCTCATGCTCGGGGATCCAATCACCGGTGAAGACGACGGCGTCGCAGGCCAGCGTTTCTTGCTTCAAGGTGGCGGTGCGCGTGATCTCCACACCCGTCAACCGCTGGCTGCCCATCAGCCCCGTCACCCGGGCGCCGCTGAGCACCGGCACCCGCGCCATCAGGTCCGCGTACAGCCACTTGGCCGCCCGGTACGGGAAGGCGATCTGATGGTTCGGGTGTTCAGTGACCATGCCAACGACCGACACGCCCGCATGCGCGAGGGTCATCAGGGCCGAGAGGCTCACGAGCTCGGCGCCGACGATGACCGCCCGCTTGCCGACCGGCAGGTGATGCTGATAAACAAAGCGCTGCAGCGAGCCGGTGGTGAAGACGCCCTGCGGGCGCCGGCCCGGCACAAGTCGCGCGGCGCGCGGGCGCTCGCGACAGCCCGTGGCCAGCAGGATCGCGCCGGCCCGGATCTCGCCCAGGCCGCGCGGGCTGGTGATCGCGACGGTCGACTCATCCTGCCAGCCCGTGACCGTGGTCGAGGTGCGAAGCTCGATCCCGACCGACTGCGCCAGTCGCGCATAGTGGCGGGCGTAGTCGGGGCCGGTGTAGGCCCAGCGCAGATCACGCAGACCGAAGCCGGTATGGTGACACAGACGCGGCATCCCGCCGGCTTCATCCTCACGATCGACGACGACGACGCGCTTCACGCCCAGGCGCTTCAGCGTGATCGCGGCCGACAGACCGGCCGGGCCGGCGCCAACGATCAAGACATCCGTCTGATTAGCCGACATGATCCGCCTCCAGCTGGAGCAGGCGCTCCGGCGTTTGTTTCGTCTCGGCGGCCAGGCCAGCGACGAGCGCCGCGTGACAGTTGAACCCCTGGCAGCGCCCCTGCAACGCCCGGGTGCGTCGACGCAGCCCATCGACCGTGCGGGCCGGGATGACGGCCCGGGCCGCATCCCGTATCTCGCCCAGTGAGACCCGCTCGCAATGGCACACGATCTGTCCATAGGTCGGGTCGGCCGCAATCAAATCGGCGGATTGATACGGGCGCAGCCCAGCCTCGCCGATGGAGGGCATCCGCACCGGCATGAATTCGCCCTTGGCCGTGAGCGTCACCCCGGCGCCCTGCAGGAGCTCGGCGACGTGCTCGCCGATGCCCAGACACCCCGAGACGCCGGTCGAGCGAATGCCGCCCACACACACGTAACGCTGATCGACATAGAGGTGGATCTGATAGTCGCTGTGCTCGGTGGCCGCCCGCAGCCCGGCATACGTGGCCGTGACCTCCTCGCGCATCAGCTCGGGCAGGATGGCTTCGCCCTTCTCCCACAGCGCTTTCAGGCCGCTCGCGCTGGTGCCGGTGTCGGTCTTGTCGAGCAGGTCTTCGGCCGTTGGGCCGAGCATGACGTTGCCATACACCGTCGGGCTGATCAACACGCCCTTGGTGATGGCGGTGGGCACGGGGAGCAGGATGTGGTTGACAAGGCTGCGCGCGAACTTATCGAACACGATCAGCTCACCGCGGCGCGGGGTGACCGTGAAATCGCGGTGCCCGAGCAGGCGATTGATCTCATCCGAGTACAGACCGGCGGCGTTGATGAGGGTGCGACAACGCACGCCGCCGCCCGGCCCTCGCAGCGTGTACGTGTCATCGCGCTCCGACACGATCTCGCGGATCGGATGATCGAGCAGCAGCTGTGTCCCGTTGAGCACCGCCTGGGTCGCCAGGGCCAGCGACAGGGTGTATGGGCAGAAGATCGCCTCGCCCGGCACCCACAACCCGCCCAACGCGCCCGGCGCCAGATGCGGCTCGCGGCGATAGACCTCCTCGGCCGATACGATCGAGACGTCGGTGTCGCCGTTCTGGTGCGCGCGCTCGAGCAAACCCGGGAGCGCCTTGCGCTGATCGTCATTCCAGGCGACCAGCAGGCCGCCCAGCATCTCGAACGGAACGCCGGCCTCAGGCACGTATTGCCTGAGCAGGGCATCGCTGCGTCGCACAAGACGCGCCTCCAGACTGCCGGGCTTGGCGTCGTAGCCGGTGTGCCAGATCGCGGTGTTGGCTTGCGATGTGCCCGTCCCCACATCCGCTTTGGCTTCGACCAGGGCGCACGACACGTCATAGCGGGAGAGCTCGCGCGCGATCGCCGAGCCCACCACACCGGCGCCGATGATGGCGATGTCGAATACAGTGTCCATCAGGGCTCTTGCCTCCTTGAACGTCCCGACTCAACCCACAGGAAGTCGGGCGAGATACGGAGCACCCCGTTTCTCGCCATCGCTTCGTTCGCCGGGCTGAAAGATTACTTTTGACCGGCGCGCGGGACCGGCAGATGCGCGTCGAGGAAGTCCGCCACAGCGCCGATGTCGGCGAAGACCAGATCCGGCGGGTGCGGCGCCCCCGACACACGCTCGAGGCTGGCTTCGCCGGTCAGCACCAGCATCGTCGGGATGCCGGCCGAGGCGCCCAGCGCGATGTCGGTGTCGAGCTGGTCGCCGATCATGCACAGCGCCGACACCGGGACCCCGGCGCGCGCGGCGGCCTGCTCGGCGATGATCCGATTGGGCTTGCCGATCACCAAATCAGGGTCGCGCCCGGCGGCGCCGCGCACAAACGCGATGGTCGCGCCGATGTCGGGCATGTAGCCGGTGTCGGTCACGCAGGTGAAGTCGGGATGGGTCGCAAAGTATGGCCGGCCGGCGCGCACGTGATTGCACAGGGTCCATAGTTTGGCGTAGGTCAACCCTGTGTCGAAGCCGAGCACCACCAGATCGGGCGTGGCATCGTCGAGCGTAAAGCCGCGCGAGGTGAATTCGCCCTCGAGCGCGGGCGTGCCGACGACGTACACCCTCGCGCCGGGGTACACGTCCTGGAGATGCGCCGCCGTCGCCGCGCCTGAGGTCAACACGCGTTCCACACCGGTCGGCAATCCCAGCCGGGTGAGTTTCTCGGAGTACTGGCGCGCGTCCTTGGATGAATTGTTGGTCAAAAAGACGAAGCGCTGTCCGCGCGAATTCAGCACCTCCATCATTTGATGGACGCCCTCGATCAGCTGATCGCCCAGATAGAACGTGCCGTCCATGTCGAGCAGGAAACAGCGCACAGCCGCCAGTCGATTTGGGTCAAGCATAGCCGGCAAAGGCCCCCTGAGATGCGGAGGATTGGAAACGCGCTGCGGTTTCGAAGGCCGGAACCAGCGCCTGGTAGACCTCGCGGTACAGGGCGTAGGTCTCCTGATACACAGCCCATTCGCGTGGGCGCGGCTCGAAGCGTTCTGCGATACGCACAACCGCATCACACGCTTCGGTCAACGTGGCGCAGGCCCCGATGCCGATCAGGGCCAGCAACCCCGCGCCCAGCGCCGTCGCTTCGGATGTCTGCGGCACGGCCACCGGCAAACCCGTCACATCGGCCTTGATCTGGTTCCACAGGCCGCTCCGAGCGCCACCACCCATCACGCGCAGCTCGCGCGGCTCGGCCCCGATGGCGGCCATGCGATCGGTCAGATCTCGCACGGCGTAGGCCGAGCCTTCGAGGATGGCGCGCGCGAAGTGGGCGCGGGTGTGCGCCAGCGTGAACCCGAAGTAGGTGCCGCGCGCCGACTCGTTCCAGGTGGGCGTGGTGGCCCCCATCAGACAGGGCAGGAAGATCAGGCCCTGCGATCCCGCCGGCGCCTGGCTCGCGATCACGTCGAGCAGGGCGTAAGGGCTGATGCGCATACGCGCCGCAATCTCGGCCTCGGCCTGGCCAAAGTGATCGCGAAACCAACGGTAGTTCACGCCCGAGACGAAGCCCGGGTTCTCGAGCAACCAGAGCTCGGGGTGGGCATGACAATGGGTCTCGATCAGACCGGTGGCATCGATGGCCGGGAACGTGCTCACCGCGCAGACCGGCTCGGCCGTGCCGACGATGTCGGCGACCAGCCCCGGGCCGATGACGCCCGCGCCAAGACAGGCGGCGTGCTCGTCGCCGCTGCCCACCACCACCCGCGTCGCCGTGGCCAGGCCAAGTGAGGCCGCGATGCGCGGCAGGATTCGGCCCAAGGGCTCGGTCGCCGGTCTGACCGGTGGGAGCAGATCGAGATCGATGCCGAACTGGGCGCACATCGCGGGCGACCAATCCTTGGTCTGGATGTCGAGCAGCAGCGCGGCCGAGGCATTCGAGTAGTCGATGGCCTTCTCACCGGTCAGGTGGTAGGCCATGTAACTGCCGGGCTGCATGAAGCTGGCGGCCCGTTCATAGATCTCGGGCTGATGGTCCGCGACCCAACGGATCTTGGGCGCCACATGGCTCGGGTCGAGGTTGAGGCCGGTCAGATCGAGCACGGCCTTCGCACCGAGCGAGTCGCGCACCCGGTCGCATTGAACCGTGGCGCGCCGATCCATCCACAAGATCGCCGGGCGGAGTGGTCGGCCGGCCGCGTCCAGCGGCACGACGCTCTCGACCTGGCTCGCCAGCCCGAGGCCGCGCACCTGCTCCGGGCGAACGCCGGTCGTGGCCAGGAGCTGCTGGATGGCCTCCGCCAGCGCGAGCGTCCAACGTTCCACTGGCTGTTCGGCCCACACCGGCCTGGGATAGTCGATGGCGTAGGCGGCCGACGCTTCGCCCAGCACCGTGCCCTCGTACGACAGGAGGACGGCCTTGGTGCTTTGCGAACCGACGTCACAGCCAATGACGTAATCCATAGCCGCGATCAGAACCGAGATGGAACAGAGAGGCGCTGCCCGTCCCTGGCGCGAAGAGCCCTGGCTGGGCAGCGCCCGGCTTTTTACTGCGTGTCGCCGATAGACCGTCAGGCCCGAACCGGGCGCATCCGGTCCAACACATCCAGCATCAGGCGCACGTCATCGCCCATCACCGCATCCGCGCCCAACTCGATGCTCAAGACCAGGCTGGCCTCGTCGGTGGTCGACCACGACCAGACGGCCACATCGATCGCATGCAGCGCCTGCATGACCTCGGGCGTGAGCACCGTGTACTGGTGCTGGAGCACGGGCGCCGGGAACGATTGCACCTGCCGGACCGCCTCGGGCGGATCGGCCGGCGCGTCGTCGGGCAGACGCTCGGGCGCGAGCAGGAGCTCCGGGCACTGCGCCTTGGCCAGCTTGAGCGCGTCGTGGTTGTAGGCGCTCATGAACGCCTTCTCGAGCATGTCGTGCTTGATGAACAGACCCAGCAGCGCGATCGCGATGCGCTTCGACACGTCGGGGTCGCCGCCCTTGACCTCAAAGCAGGCGTAGATCCCGGCCTCCTTGAAGAACAACAGCGTCTCCTCGGTCAGCGGGATGCGCTCCCCGGCAAATGCGGGGTTGAACTTGCGACCCGCGTCGAGCCGCTGGACCTCGTCCCACGTGGCGGCGTTGACGCGCCCATGCCCATCTGTGGTGCGGTCGAGCGTCGCGTCGTGGATCATGACCAGCTGCCCGTCAGACGTGAGATTGACGTCGCACTCGATCATCTCCACGCCCATCTCGATCGCCTTGCGGTAGGCGACCAGCGTGTTCTCGGGATAGGCGATCGAATGGCCGCGATGCGCCACAGACAGTGGGCGACTGCTGCGGATCCAGGGGTTCATAGACATGATCGGAAAGGGTCCTTTCGTGGGCGGGTTACGATTTGATCGCCCCGCTGAGGGTGAGCGTGTCGGCGAAGTGGCAGGCGGCAAAGCGGCCGGCGTGAACCTCGCGCCACTCCGGCACCTGCGCCTTGCACACGTCCTTGGCATACTGGCAGCGCGGGTGGAAGTGACACCCCGGTGGCGGGTTGGCCGGGCTGGGGATCTCGCCCTCGAGGATCTTGGGCTGCATCACTTCATCCGGATCGAGCGCCGGGATGGCCGACATCAGCGCTTCGGTATACGGGTGCAAGGGTTGGTAGAACAGGTCGGCCGTCGGCGCCAGCTCGACGATCCGGCCCAGGTACATGACGGCCACGCGATCGCTGACATGCTCGACCACGCTCAGGTCATGGGCGACGAACAGATAGGTCAGCCCAAGCTCCTGCTGCATATCCATCAGCAGGTTGAGGATCTGGGCCTGGATCGACACATCGAGCGCGGAGACCGGTTCGTCGCACACCACGAACTCGGGCTGCACGACCAGGGCGCGGGCGATGCCGATGCGTTGGCGTTGGCCGCCACTGAAGGCGTGCGGATAGCGGCGCAGGTGTTCGAGGCTGAGCTGACACCGCCGGGCGGTCTCGCGCACGCGATCGTCGACCTCCGCGCCCTGAGCGACGCCGCCGGCCACCAGCGGCTCGGCGATGATGTCGCGCACCGTCATGCGCGGGTTGAGCGACGAGTACGGGTCCTGAAAGATCATCTGCGCATGCCGCCGAAACGCGCGCAGCTCTTCTTTGGAGAGCTTGGCCAGGTCGACCGCTTTCTCGTCCGACAGCCTGAAGATCACCTCGCCGCTGGTCGGGTCGTAGGCGCGCAGGATGGTGCGCCCGGCCGTGGTCTTGCCCGAGCCGCTCTCGCCCACCAGGCCCAGGGTCTCGCCGCGTGTGATCTGAAAGCTCACGCCATCGACGGCTTTGACCAGGCCGCCCCCACGGCCCAGGAACCCCTGCCGCATGTGGAAATGCTTGGCCAGGTTCCGCACGTCGAGGAGGATGGAAGGTGTATCAGTCATAGATCGTCTCGATGATCGTGCTCAGACCGGCTCGTGCAGAAAACACCGCACCGTATGGCTCTCCGCCATCTGGGTGGCGGCCGCCACCTGAGTGACGCCCGGCATGGCCTGATCGCAGCGGCCCGCCATGAACCGACTGCAGCGCGGGTGAAACGGGCAGCCCTTCGGGCGCGTGAACGGGCTTGGGATGCTGCCCTCGATCGCGACCAGGCGCTGGCCCTGGGTCTTGCCGAGCCGCGGCACGGCCCGCAACAGGTCGGAGGTATACGGGTGCTTGGGGTTGCGCAGGATCTCGCGCACCGGCCCGTACTCGACCACCTGCCCCAGGTACATGATCGCGACGGTGTCCGCGATCTGGGCGATCACACCCAGGTTGTGGGTGATGAACATGACCGCCATGCCCGTGCGCTTCTGCAGCCCGCGGATCAGCGACAGGATCTGGGCCTGGATCGTGACGTCGAGCGCGGTCGTCGGTTCATCGGCGATCAGCAGCGCCGGGTTGCACGACAGCGCCATGGCGATCATCGCGCGCTGCCGCATGCCGCCCGAAAACTGGTGCGGGTAGTTGTCCACCCGCTGCTCGGCGCTGGAGATGCCCACCAGCCGCAGCAGCTCGATCGTCATCTCCCGCGCTTTGGCCTTGGTGACCGTCTGGTGCAGAAGGATGGCCTCCATGATCTGGCTGCCGATCGTGTGTACGGGCGAGAAGGAGCTCATCGGCTCCTGAAAGATCATGGCGATGTCTTTGCCGCGCACCGCCCGGATCTGCTCGCCGGTCGGGTGCAGCGCCGCCAGGTCGATGGCGCCATTGGCGCCCGCTGCCGAGTTCGGCGTCGACGGGTGGAACAGGATCTGGCCCGACTCGATCCGCCCCGGCGGCGGGATGATGCGCAGGACGGATTGCGCCGTGACGGTCTTGCCACAGCCGCTCTCGCCCACCACCCCGAGCACCTCGCCCTTGCGGATGGTCAGGGTGACGCCTTCCACGGCCCGCACGATGCCTTCGTCCAGCGGGAAGCTGATTTTGAGCTCTTTGATTTCGAGGAGATTGTCGTTGGTCATGGCGCCGGCCTCTTAGCGGGAATAGGGGTCGGCCGCGTCGCGCATGCCGTCACCGACGAAACTAAACGCCATGACGGACACAATGACAAAGGCCACAGGGGTGAAGAGCCACGGGTAGAGCGCGATCGCCGCGACGTTCTGGGCGTCTTGCAGCAGGACGCCCCACGAGATCACGGGGGCGCGCAGGCCCAGGCCGATGAACGACAACGAGGTCTCGGCCAGGATCATGTACGGGAACGAGATCGACAGGTCGACGATGATGTAGCTCAAGAACGACGGCAGCATGTGGCGGGCGATGATGCGCGCGTCGGTGCTCCCGCCGATCCGGGCCGCGACGATGAAGTCCTCCTCGCGCAGCGACAGCAACTTGCCGCGGACGCGCCGCGCCAGGTGAGTCCAACCGAGCAGGCCCAGCAAGATCGTGATCGTAAAGTAGACCTGTTCGGGCGACCATTCCTTGGGCAGCGCCGCGGCCAGGCTCATCCACAACGGCAGCGTCGGGATCGAGCGGATGAACTCGATGAAACGCTGGATGGCGTCATCGACCCAGCCGCCGAAGAAGCCCGAGATCCCGCCGATGATCAGGCCGAGGAAGAACGAAATGAACAATCCGACCACGCCGATCGTCAACGAGGTGCGGGTCGCGTAGAACAACCGCGAGAGGATGTCGCGCCCCAGCTGATCGGTGCCGAGCAGGTGCAGGTGTCCCTCTTCCACGCCGAACAGGTGCAGGTCAGACTTGATCAGACCCCAAAACGAATACGCATCGCCCTTCACGAAGAACCGCACCGGCCAGGGCGTGCTCGTGTCTTCCTTGGTCTCGAGTAGAAACGTCTTGGGGTCCATGGCCGCGCTCAGGGCATACGTGAACGGGCGCCAATGAAACTGGCCCTCCGCGTCGATCAGGTGCAGGGTCTGAGGCCGGCCATACAGATAGCCGACCGTCCGCGCGGTCGAGCTGTACGGCGCCAGGAACTCCGCAAAGGCCGCGATGAAGACGAAGACCCCGAGGATGGCCATGCCGATCAGGGCCAGGCGATGCTTCCGGAACTTCCACCACATCAACTGGAATTGCGAGGCGGTGTAGTAACGCAGCTCCGCCTCACGCGCCGCGCCGGTGACCGGCAGCGGGCTGCCCGACAGTGCCCCACTGACCTCGGCCATATCAGATTTTCTCCCCGTAGCGGATGCGCGGATCGAGCACGGCCAACAACACGTCCGACAAGAACGTGCCCAGGATCGTCAGCGTCGCGTACATCAACAGGATCGCGCCCGAGAGATAGGTGTCTTGGTCGAGCAACGCCCTGAGGAACAACGGGCCGGTGTCGGGCAGCGCCAGCACGAACGACACCAACGGCGCGCCCGCGATGATCGCGGTGAGCTCCCAGCCGATCGTGCTCGCAATCGGGTTGAGGGCGACCCGCACCGGATACTTGAGCATCAGCTTCCATTCGGGCAGGCCCTTGGCACGGGCCGCGGTCACGTAGAGCTTGCTCTTCTCATCCAGCAAGGTCGCGCGCATCGTGCGGATCTCGAAGGCCGTGCCGGCCAACCCCAACACAAGCGCCGGCACCCACAGATGCCGCAGCAGGTCGACGAACTTGCCCCAACTCCAGGGCGCTTCGGCGTATTCGGCCGAGAACAGACCGCCGACGCTGTTGTCAAACACCATCACGCTGATATAGAGCAGGATGAGCGCCAGCATGAAGCTCGGCGTGGCCATGCCGAAGTAGCCCACCATCGTCGCGAGGTAGTCGCCGATCGAGTACTGGCGGATCGCCGAGTAGATGCCGATCGGGATCGCCAGCCCATAGGTCAGGGTGATCGTGGCCAGCGCCAGCATGACCGTCAGGCCCACGCGTTGCCCAAGCACCTCCGTGACCGGGAGATGCACGGTCATCGAGACGCCAAAGTTTCCGTGCAGGACGATGTTGCCGATCCAGGTCACATAGCGCTCATACCACGGCCGATCCAGCCCAAGCGTGTGGCGTAGCGACACCACGTCTTCCTGCGTGAACTGGATGCCGGCCGAGCGCAGCGAAAGCGCCCGCCGGTCGGCATAATCGCCCGGGGGGAGCTCGATCGTGACGAAGACGATGAACGAAAGCCCGGCGAGCATGACGAGCATGATCGCCAGTCGCTGCAGCAGGTATTTCACCACGTCGGTCGCCTCCTGTCAGGAGTCGTCAGGTGGGCGGGAGTCGACTCCCACCCACCTGACGCGGTCCTTCTATCGTCTCGTCCTCAGTCTATGCCGACTTAGTTCTCGAAGTACCACTGATCCGTCCGATACGGGTACGTGCGGTAGTACTCGAACGCGTTGACCGTCAACGTCGGCACGTTGCCCAGGCTGCGGGAGATGATCGTGGCCGCCGGCGGCGACGTGATCGTGCCGATCAGGAAGAAGTGCTCCATCTGGATCTCGACCAGCTGCTGGCCCAGATCGCGGTACTCGTCGGTGCCCGGCAGCGTCGACTTCCACTGGTCGGTCAGCTCCCACAACGTCTTGATGTCGTCCGGCGGCTCGATGCCCTGAGCGCCATTTGTGTTGTACCAATCCGCCCATGGGCCGCCGGTGAGGGGCTCGAGCGCGGCGTCGCCGAACGGCGGGTACAGGCGGAACGGGTTGGAGTAGAGCGGGGCCTCGACCTCGGTGCCGCTGTTGGTCACCTGGATGTCGTGGTCATTGCTCGCCGCCATCGCCCGGTAGGCTTCGGTGCTGATCTCCTTCAGCTCGACCTTGACGCCGACCGCCTCCCAGTATTCCTTGGCCAGTTCGTGCAGGGCCGGATCGCCCCACTGGATGGCATAGATCAAGTTGATGATCAAGGGCTTGCCGTCGAAGCGCAGGCGGAAGCCATCGGCGCCCTTGGTCAGACCCATTTCGTCAAGCAGTGCCTCGGCCGTCGCCGGATCGTAGGCGATGTCCTTGGTGAACCACTCGGGCTTGGCAAACGACACCGTGCTGTGCACCGGGACGCCCTGGGTCGGCTGACACAGGCCGAAGCACAGGGTCTGGTTGATCTCATCCCGATTCAGCGCCAGCGACATCGCGCGGCTGAAGCGCGGATCGGAGAAGATCTTGGCCATCTCCGGGTCTTTGTGGGTCGCGTTGAACGTGTAGGTGCGTCCGTTGCTCGCGCCCTGGGCCATCTGGATGTCGTAGTTTCCCTTGTCCTGGTTCTGCTGATAGAGCGGCAGGCTCCCGATCTGGAGCGACTGAGCCTTGTACTGAATCTCGCCGTTGATGACCTTCAGCTCGATCAGCTCCGCATCGGGCGCGTACACTTCTTCGACCTCGTCGATGTACGGCAGCTGTTGCCCGGCTGTGTCGACCTTGTAGTAGTAAGGATTCGGGACGTACAGCTGGTGCTCGGGCGTCTCGTCGATCTTGATCCAGGCCTCGAGCTTGGGCAGGCCGTAGATGTGATTGGCGTCTTCCCAGTCGCTGTAGTAGGTCGGGATGAAGCGCTTGGCCCACGACTCGAAACCCTCGGCGACGGCCTCTTCATTGGCATTCGAGTTGTACGTGATGTGCTTGTCCATCAAGTAGTGCTTGGGCGCCCACACATGCGTGTAGGTGGTGGCCAGCAGTGTCGTGAACGCCGGCGCCGGCGCCGCGAACATGAACTTGACGGTCACCTCATCGACGGCCTCCACCTTCATCGGCTCGCCGCCGTAGACCCAGATGCTGGGCGGGTTGGGATACAACTCCGTGTTCAGCACGATGTCTTCGTACCAGAAGACGATGTCTTCGGTGGTGAAGGGCTGGCCGTCGGACCACTTGTGGCCCTGACGCAGCACGATGGTCAGTTCGGTGAAGTCGTCGTTCCAGGCGTACGACTTGGCCATGTTCGGGACGATGGTCTCCAGGTCGTCCGAGAACCGCAGCAGATTGACGTGGCGCACGCTCAGCCACTCAGAGTTGCCGGCCTCGGGCCCAATCGAGGCCCCGGTCAGACGGCCGCCGTACGCGCCGATGGTTTCGTAAGGCACGACGACCAACGGCTCTGCGGGCAGACGTTCCTCAAGCGGCGGCAGATCGCCTTCAGGCAGGAACCCGTATTCGACCAGGCGCGAGTCATATTCCGACCGACCCGACAGGGTCAGCTCGCAGTTGGCCAGTTCCTGGAACTCAGCCAGTTCGTATTGTTGCGGCCACGCCCCAGCCGGCACGCCTTGCGCATCGGCCAGTGTGGCGGCCGGGCACGCACCGCCTGTCTCGGGCGGCGTGGTGGCCGCTGCAACGGCTTCGGTGTCGGCGGGCATGGGTGTGGGAGCCGGGGCCGAGGTAGCCACCTGCCCGGCTTCCTCCGTTGGCGCAGCAGTTGGGGTGCCGGTGCCGCAGGCCGTGAACAGCAGGCTGAGCACCATCAGTCCAGACAGCAGGGGATAAGCTCTTCGAGAATGCATCTTCTCCTCCGAAAGGGAACGAGCAAGTTGCGAAAGCGCGCGACGGCGCCGGGGGCGCGGTGTGTTTGAGGGCTTTAGCCTCCTTTTTGGACCTGGTCTAGTTTTTTGATTTTGTCGACCTTGACCTGGGAGCGGCCCCCTGCGAACTCGGATGCCAGCCAGTGATCGATCAGCTGGCGCCCCAGCATCGGGCCGATGACCTGTGACCCCATCGCCATCACCTGGGCGTCGTTGCTCTTACGGGCCCGTTCAGCGGAATAGGTGTCATGACAAACCGCCGCGCGCACCCCCGGGATCTTGTTGGCCACCATGGCCATGCCGATGCCGGTGCCACAAATCAGGATGCCGCGTGCGAACTCGCCGCGCGCGATCTCCTGCGAAACCGCGATCGCGACGTCCGGGTAATCCACGGGCTCATTCGGGTCCTGGCAGCCCAGATCGACAGGATCATGGCCCAGTTCCCGAAGGTATGTCTTCAAGTCCTCTTTAAGTTGATAACCAAAGTGATCGCTGCCAAGGACGATTCTCATTCGGGTTGTCCCACTGATAAGTGTTCTCAAGTGGCCCAGGCCTGGGCCCTCGGCCCTGCCGGGTTCGCTGACACCTGTCAGAGCGGCACCGGGATCCGCAGGTTCGGATCAGGAACATCTGCAGCAGCAAACCTCACGCCGGAACGTGACAGCCGCGCCGCAGGGTAGGAAATGAGGTATTGACTTGTTTTGACGGGTTTGTTATAGTCGTAATGACGACTGACGTCATGAGCGCGATACTACTACACAATGAAACACAATGTCAAGACTCTAAAACCCGTTCGGACCAGCACGCACACGTTGACACAGGCGGCTGAACACGAAATCCGAACGGCCATCGAACAAGGCCTGTACCGGCCGGGTGCGCAACTGCCAGCCGAATCCGAGCTCGTCCTGATGCTGGGCGTCTCTCGAACGGTTGTTCGAGACGCGCTCCGCCTGCTTGAGGATGAGGGGCTGATCACACGACGCCACGGCAAAGGCACCTTCGTTCGCAGTGGCTCCATCCTCCAAAACCTCAATTTCAACTTCGGCACGACCGAGATGATCCGGACGGCGAATATGACGCCGGGGACAGCTCATGTGGCCGCCCAGATCGCGCCGGCCACCCACGACGTGGCGACCGCCTTGAACATCCCGGTCGATACCCCGGTCGTCACGATCGAACGGATCCGCACGGCTGACCAAAAACCCGTGGTCTACTCATGGGACTACATCCCACAGTCTTTGATCGGAGACGACGAGGTCGACGTCTTCCAGTCGGACCGCGAGGATGGCTCGCTGTACCACCTGCTGAAGAGCCACTACGGGCTGGTGATCGAATACGGCGTGGCCCGGGTCTTGCCGGTCAGCGCCACGCCGCAGGTCGCCCAACAATTGCAGGTGCCCGACGGCTCGGTTCTGCTCTGTCTGCTGCAGACCGACTACACGGCCGGTGATGAGCCGGTCTTGTACTCGTGCGAGTACCACCTGCCGGATGCGTTCGACTTCATCATCATGCGCAAGGGCCCGAGGAAGATGGGAGGCGGTTCATCCGTGTCGGCTGAATAAGGACCCCCTTCCTCGGTCCTGCCTACTGCCCCATTGGAGAAAACATGCAATCGCTGGCACTCGACGGCGGAACACCGGTGCGTTCCGGCAAACCTCTGCTGGTTGAAACGGACGTGTTCGAGGACGAAGAGCTGCAAGCCCTGTTGGCCGTGGCGCTGAAGAAGAAGCTGCGCCGCGCCGAGGCGGCCCTGGAGTACGAACGCGCCCTGGCGGATTGGTTTGGCGCCAAACACGCCATCGCGGTTTCGAACGGCACGACGGCCCTGCACATCGCCCTCGCCGCCTTTGGCATCGGCCCCGGCGACGAGGTGATCGTGACGCCCTACACGTTCATCGCCTCGGACAGCTGCGTGATGGAGCAGAATGCCGTCCCGATCTTCGCCGACGTCGACCCCCGCTACCTGACGCTCGATCCGGCCGATGTGGAGCGCAAGATCACGCCCCGCACCAGGGCCATCATCCCGGTCAGCATCATGGGCACGCCCGTCGATCTCGACCCGATCATGGACCTGGCCCGCAAGCACAATCTGTGGGTCGTGGAGGACTGCGCCCAGTCGCCCGGCGCGACCTACAAGGGCAAGAAGGTCGGCACGATCGGGCATGTCGGCACGTTCAGCACGATCTCGGGCAAGATCACAAGCACCGGCGAAGGCGGCTTCGTCATCACCAACGACGATGACCTGTACGACAAGATGTGGGGCTATATGGATTTCGCGCGCAAGCGCTCGCTGGGCGCGGCGTCGAAATACCATTGGGGCCTGCCGTGCACGAACTACCGCATCACGAACATGCAGGCCGCGATCGGCATCGAGCAGGTCAAGAAGATGGACCGCCTGATCGCCAAACGCAACGAAAACGCGCGCTACCTCACCGAGCGCCTCAAAGACGTGCCGGGTATCGAGACGCCGCAAGAACCCTCCTGGGGCGAGCGTGTGTACTATTACTACGCGATACGCATTCGACCCGAGATCCTCGGCACCGACATGCTCAACTTCGCCGTGGCGCTGGCGGGCGAGGGCATTTATGACCTGGGCTATCTCAGCACAACCCGTTGGATCATCCCGCAACACCTGCAGCCGCTGTTCCTGACCAAATCGGGCTATGGCAAGACCAAGTGCCCGTTCGAGTGCCCGCTGTATGAGGGCCACGTCGAGTACGGCCCGGGTCTGTGCCCCGTCGCCGAACAGGCCTGCGAAGAAACGTTCTGGCTGACGAGCGCCCATCCTTTGCTCGAGCAGGCGGACCTCGATGACATCGCTCACGCGGTCGAGAAGGTCGCGACGGCCTTTGTCGCGAAGAAGGCGGCCGGCATCCCGATCGAATACGCGACGACTGAACACCGGGCCCGGCTTGGCCCCGGCTAAACGCGAGCCGGCCTTCGTAACGACAGCATGCAGGGAGGTCCATCCTATGGTGGTGTTCTTCATGATCGATGGGTTGCGGCCGGAGGCCGTGGACGCCGCCCATTGCCCCAACCTCGTGGCGCAGAAAGCCCGGGGCGCGTCGACGTTGAGCGCCTCGAGCGTGATGCCGAGCATCACCCTGCCCTGTCACATGTCCATCTTCCACAGCGTCCCGCCTACCCGGCATGGCGTGACGTCGAACGATTGGAGCCCGATGGCCCGGCCGCTGCCCGGCCTGGTCGATGTGGCCCGCGCCGCCGGCCGCAAATGCGCGTTCTTCTACAACTGGGAGCCGCTCCGCAACCTCAGCCGCCCGGGGAGCCTGTCGATGACCTGGTTCCGCGACAACGTCCTGACCGAGCAAGGCGACCAGGCGGTGGCCGAGGCGGCCGTACAGGCCATGACAGCCGAACACTTCGACTTTGCCTTCGTCTACTTTGGCACGGTGGACGAGACCGGCCACGCCCACGGCTGGCTCTCCGATCGCTATCTCGAACAACTGGCGCGCGTCGACCAGGCGCTTGGCACCGTGCTCGCAAGCCTGCCGGCCGATGCGCACGTGCTGATCCACAGCGATCACGGCGGCCACGACCGCTCGCACGGCACGCCCTCAGCCGAGGATATGACCATCCCCTGGATCGTGGCTGGACCGCGAATCCGCTCCGAATTCACACTGCCTGGCCCGGTCAGCCTGCTCGACACGGCGCCCACCCTGGCGCGCCTCCTCGAGATCACGCCGGACCCGCAGTGGGAGGGTCGCTGTATCGAAGAAGCCTTTCTATGATGATTGGCGAGAGATGCAGGCCGCGAGGGCTGGGGCTTCGCCCCGACCCTCGCGGCCTTCATCTTTCGCCAGCTCTCAAGTGACGCCATGAAAGACATCCGGATCGGGCTGATCGGCACCGGCGGCATGGGCAAGGCCCACGCCACGGCGTTCAGAAACGTCCCACTGGTCTTTGGCAACGAACCCGGCAGGCCGGTGCTCGAGGTCGTCGCCGACGTCGACGCGGCGGCCGTCGAGCGCTGGGCCGGTGCGTTCGGCTTCGCGCGCTGGACAACCGATTGGCGCGAGATCGTCGCGGACCCGCGGGTCGACGTGGTCGACATCACCACCCCCAACCACCTGCACGCCGAGATGGCGATCGCGGCCGCGCAGGCCGGCAAACACATCTACTGCGAGAAGCCGCTGGCGACGACCTCGGCCGATGCCGCTCGCATCGTCGCCGCCGTTGAGCAGGCCGGCGTGATCAGCATCGTGGGCTTCAACTACCTGAAGAACCCGGCCCAGGCCTTCGCCCGCCAGTTGATCACGTCGGGCGAACTAGGCGAGATCACGCTGTTTCGCGGCACGTTCGATCAGGATTTCCTGACCGATCCGGGCGTGCCGTTCAGCTGGCGTCTCGATCGCGCCCTGGCCGGGGCCGGCGCGCTCGGCGATCTGGGCTCGCACACGCTGGCCTTCGCCCAGTTCCTGATTGGCGACATCGTCGAGGTCTGTGGGTTGAGCGCGACGGCGGTCAAGGAGCGGGCCGTGCCGGTCGGCGGCTCCGGCTATGCCGCCAAGGCCGCGCACGATGCCGCGCGCAGGACCGTCGAGAATGAAGACATCATGGAATGCCTGGTCCGCTTCGAGAACGGCGCCATCGGCACGATCGGCACCAGTCGGGTCGGCACCGGGCGCAAGCTCGGGTTGACCTACGAAATCCAGGGCACGCGTGGCGGCCTGGTCTACACCCAGGAACGCATGAACGAACTCAAGGTCTATCGCCACACCGACCCGGATCGTGAGCGGGGCTACAAGACCGTGTACATCGGGCCCGAGCACCCCGGCTACAAGGCCTTCTTCGGCCTGGCCGGCATCGGTCTGGGCTATAACGACCAGAAGATCATCGAGGCCCACGACCTGATCACGGCCGTCGCCCAGAACCAACCGGTTCAGCCGGATGTGCGCTTCGCGTATCGCATCAACAAGGTCATCGACGCCGTGGATCTGTCGTGTCGTGAACGCCGCTGGGCGCGGCCAGGCGAGTTCGACACCGAGGTCGATCGAGTCTGACCGGACGTCGCGGCTCAGAAGAGGGGGTTCCATGCGGATCGGATTGGTGACCGATAGCCTGGCGCACCTGACGCTCGACGACCTGCTCGAGGCCGCCGCCGTCCTTGGGGTCGAAGCCCTCGAGTTCGGCTGTGGCGGCTGGTCGGCGGCGCCGCACCTGAAACTGGATCAGCTTCTGGCGAGCGCGGACGCGCGGACGACCTTCATGGCCAGGATCCGCGCTCACGGCCTGGAGATCAGCGCGCTCAACTGCTCAGGCAACCCGCTGGCGCCCGGCGCCCGAGGTGCCGCCCACGCGCGGGTCGTGCGTGACACGATCACATTGGCGCGCCTGCTCGGCGTCCCACGCGTGGTGATGATGTCGGGGCTGCCCGGCGGCCCGGGCGATCAGAACGCGAACTGGATCACCACGGCCTGGCCGCCGGAAGGGCTCGAGATCCTGCGTTATCAGTGGGATGACGTGGCGCTGCCCTACTGGCGCGATCTGGTGGAACACGCACGCGCGAACGGCATCAACAAGATCTGTGTCGAGCAGCACGCCCATCAACTCGTGTACAACACCGAGACGTTATTGCGCCTGAGGGATGCCGTCGGTGACATCGTCGGCGTCAACTTCGACCCCAGCCATGCGCTGTGGATGGGCGGCGATCCCTTGCGCGCCATTCCACGGCTCCGCGGCGCGATTTACCACGTGCACGCCAAGGACACGCGCATCGAACACCCCAACCGCGAGCTCAACACGCTATTGGAGACCAAACCCAACGAACAGGTCGCCGAACGCTCCTGGAACTATGCCACCCTCGGCCATGGCCAGCCCGCGGCCTGGTGGCGCGACTTCGTGACCCAGTTACGGCGCAACGGCTACGACGACGTCTTGAGCATCGAGCACGAGGACCACAGCCTGCCGCCCGACGTCGGCATTCGAAAGTCCGTGGCATTGCTGCGCGAGATCATCGCCTAGTGCCTGCCAGGCGTCTCCCCGCCTGACCGCCTGTGCGGATTGCACTGTCTCGAGGCGACGAATTTGGGATGGGCATAGGCACTTCAGGGGTTGCGCGCGCCATCGGGAAGCCGTATTCTGAACACGATCAACGCAGACAACTGAAAATACTCAATGGGCCAGGATGCCCTCGACGGAAAACCTCGTCGAGGGCGTTTTGCGTTAACCGTCATGATCATCGCGCTCTCCGTCTTCGCCATCGCCTACGTGTTCATCGCCACGGAGAAGTTCCCGCGGCATCTGGTGGCGCTCCTGGGGAGCGCTGTCTTGATCGTGTTCGGCGTGCTCAGCCCCTATGAGGCCCTGACTTACATCAACTGGGACACGATCGGCCTG
>Ga0209573_1002600_pt1 | contig 22392 bp, 19 predicted proteins | sample TNRBio252014_DNA_FD_185870 | JGI IMG/M metagenome (GOLD analysis project Ga0209573, IMG submission 185870) | Wastewater treatment Type I Accumulibacter community from EBPR Bioreactor in Madison, WI, USA - TNR Reactor_6/25/2014_ DNA (SPAdes)... | ecosystem: Engineered > Bioreactor > EBPR >...
CACTGCTAAAATTACAGGGATTTAAAGAAAGAGTTCAATCGTTCTTTAGACTCCCAGATACTCAGTATGCGGGTTCTCAAATGTCTCCAGCATAAACTATGTGGGGATAACTATTAGAAAAGCTATACCAAGGTGAGGATCCGGATGCCCTGAACAATATTGAGCTGGGCGAGTTCATGGTGGAGAATCTGAGCAAGGCTCCGTCTGGCAATCCGATTGTGCTGCAACTCTCTCTGGATTTGAACGGAATTATGAACGTCACCGCACGGGAGAAGAACACCGGGCTAGAGAAGTCGATTCGCATTGACAATGTGCTGACGCGCTTCCAGGAAGGCGAGTTGCAAACGGCGCGGGAGCGGGTCGATGCCCTGTTCGCCGGGGAACAGGGTCTGCTGGGGAAACCAGCGGCTAACGCTGCCGCCAGCGATCATCAACTGACCGTGCAGGCCAAGGCGCTGGCGGAGAAAGCGGAACGGTTGCTGGATCGTGCGGCTGAGGATGATCGTGAGGAAATGATCAACTTGATTGAGTCGATCAAGGATGCGTTGAGCGAAGGCGATATTGACGCCTTGGCCGAGCCGGTGGCGACGTTGTCCGATATCCTGTTCTATCTTGAGTCGTAGCCATGGAACGTTGCCCAGTTTGTCGCGCCCGGTTTAAGGAGGAGCCGGTCTGCTATCGCTGTGGCGCGGATTTAAGCGCCCTGCTAGCGATTGAAGCCGAGGCTGCTGCGCTGGAGCAACGCGCCATTGCTTGGCTGGAGGCGGGCCAACCGTGGGCAGCGCGCCGGACAGCGGAACAGGTCTTGGCGCTCCCAATACAGTCCGCTGGCGGCGGCGGTGCAGGGTTTCGCCCGTCGGGAACTGCTTGTCGGCGAGACGCAGCGATTGGAGCGGTTGTTGCGGTAAGTTCGCCCTCACCCCATTTTCCAGGGGCGGGATGTCGATAGCCAAAGCGCGCATGACCGGCGCTTGTCGGTTGAACAGCGCTGTTGATTTTGCGGAGTGCGGATAACCGCGATTCAAGTTAGACCTGGAATATTCCGCACGGCAATAAGCCCGGTGTGCATGGCGATTTACGCTGGAGTCGATTAACCTTATAGAAACAGAGGATACCTAGGACTTTTCCTGGGAATCGGCCAAAAAAACGACTGCCTTTCAGAATCGCCGCTATGGAAATCTTCGTCTATCACACCCCCGATCAAGTCCCCGATCTTAGTAAAAAAGCCCGCAAGGGCGGCCTACAGCTTGAATTGCCAGCCTGCGCTGTCGTCATCGACGTACTGCGCGCGACGACCACTATGGCGACCGCGCTGGAATCCGGCGCGGAGGCCATTCAAGTGTTCGATGACCTCAATGAACTGTTTCGGATCAGCAAACGTTGGCCTACTGAGCGCCGCCTGTTGGCCGGCGAACGCGGCGGCGAGAAGCTCGAAGATTTCGACATGGGCAACTCGCCGGCGGAATGCACCCCGGAACGAGTCGCGGGTAAACGGCTGTTCATGAGCACCACCAACGGCACCCGCGCCCTGGAGCGGGTGCAACAGGTTCCCATGCTAATGACTGCTGCGCTCACCAATCGGCGGGCGGTCGTGCGCTATCTACTGGAACACCAACCGCATACTGTCTGGATCGTCGCCGCCGGGTGGCGCGGCGGTTTCTCGCTGGAAGATACGATTTGCGCAGGAGCCATTGGTCAATTGCTGAGCGTGGAACGCGACAGCGATTGCGCGGGCGATGATGAATCCATCGCCGCCGTAGCCCTGTTCGAGCAGTGGAAGAACCGATTGCCACAATTGCTGCGCTACGCCCATCATGGACGCGGCCTGGCGGCGCTCGGTTGCGGCGAAGATTTGGACTACTGCGCCCGAATCGACAGCGTAAACGTAGTTCCACTGCAAGTAGAACCAGGCGTGTTGAAATCTGCGGCGCTGGACTATTGAATTGAATCAAAAGACCCCTGATCTACCTAAATAGCCTCTATAATTAAACCCAAGAACCCTTCCATCCATCCTGTAAGTGTTTGCTGAGGAGTCAGAAGTAATGGAGATAATCAAAACCGATGTAGCCATCGTCGGTGCGGGAGGCGCAGGGTTGCGGGCGGCCATCGCCCTCGCCGAAGCCGACCCGAAACTGCGCATCGCCTTAATTTCAAAAGTTTATCCCATGCGCAGCCACACCTGCGCCGCAGAAGGCGGAGCTGCGGGCGTCATCAAATCCGATGACAGCCTCGACCTGCATTTCGGCGACACGGTCGGCGGCGGGGACTGGCTGTCCGATCAGGACGCCGTCGAGTACTTCATCAACGAAGCCCCCAAGGAATTGACCCAACTGGAGCACTGGGGCTGTCCGTGGAGCCGCGAGCCAGATGGTTCCGTCGCGGTGCGTCCGTTCGGCGGCATGAAAATCAAGCGCACCTGGTACGCCGCCGACAAATCCGGTTTCCATATCCTGCACACGCTGTTTCAAACCTCGCTGAAATATCCCAGTATCCAGCGCTTCGATGAGTACTACGCCACCGACCTGCTGGTCGAAGACGGGCGCTGTCAGGGACTCACCGCCCTGGAAATTCGCAGTGGGGAAATGAAGCAATTTCAGGCCGGCGCGGTCATCATCGCGGCGGGCGGCGGCGGGAAGATGTTCCCGTTCACCACCAACGGCAATATCAAGACCGGCGATGGCATGGCTCTGGCCTATCGCGCCGGGACGCCGCTCAAGGATATGGAGTTCGTCCAGTATCATCCGACCGGCCTGCCGAATAACGGTATCCTACTCACCGAGGGCTGTCGCGGCGAAGGCGGCGTACTGTTCAACAAGGACGGTCGCCGCTATTTGCAGGACTACGGCATGGGGCCGGAAACGCCTATCGGTCAGCCGGTACTGAAGACGATGGAACTGGGTCCCCGCGACCGGCTCAGCCAGGCATTCTGGGGCGAGCAGCAGAAGGGCAACACGGTCAAAACTCCCTGGGGCGATTGCGTGTTGCTGGACATGCGCCATCTGGGCGAGAAGAAAATCGATGAGCGGCTACCGCTGGTGCGCGATCTGTGCATTAGCTACCTGGGCAAGGACCCGGTCAAGGAGCCGATTCCGATTCGCCCGGTTGTCCATTACATGATGGGCGGCATCCATACCGATGTACAGGCCGCGACCCGGCTGCCGGGACTGTTCGCCGCCGGCGAATGCGCCTGCGTCAGCATCAACGGCGCCAACCGCCTCGGCTCCAACTCGCTGACCGAATTGCTGGTGTTTGGCCGGCGGGCGGCGCTCAGCGCCATGGCCCATCTGCAATCCAATCAGGTTCCCAGCAGCGACGCGGCGCTCGCAGCGAAGGCGAAAGAGTCGCAGAACCGCATCCAGGCCCTGTTCGACAAGAGCAACGGCACGGAGAGCATCGCGGGATTGCGCCAGGAAATGATGGACACCATGGAAGAAAACGTCGGCATCTACCGCACCGGCGAAGGTCTGGCGGCGGCATGTGAAAAGATTTCCGAGCTACGCCAGCGCTACGCCAACATCGCGCTGACCGACAAAACCCACGTCTATAACACCGATCTGATGCAGGCGCTGGAACTGGGGTCGATGCTCGACTGCGCCGAAGCGGTCACGGTGGGCGCACGGGATCGCAAGGAATCGCGGGGCGCGCATCAGCGGCTGGATTTCACCGCCCGTGATGATGAGAACCTGCTCAAGCATTCGCTGGCCCACTACCATCCCACGGAACCGCCGCGCATCGAATATCTCGATGTCGTCATCACCAAGTCGCCGCCCGGTGTTCGTGACTACTCAGGAGCCAAGAAATGAGCGAACTCCAGAAACGCCAGATTCAACTGGAGGTGCTCCGCTACAACCCGGAGACCGATACCGCGCCTCGGTATCAGACGTATTCTGTACCCTGCCTGGAAGAATGGGTGGTGCTGGATGCGCTGAACTACATCAAGGACCACCTCGACCCGACGCTGAGCTATCGCTGGTCCTGCCATATGGCGGTCTGTGGCAGTTGCGGGATGATGGTCAACGGTGAACCGAAACTGGCCTGCAAGGCCTTCATCCACGAATATCAGGAAGGTCAGATCAAGGTTGAACCGATGGCGAATTTCCCCATCGAGCGCGATCTGGTCACGTCGGTCGAGGATTTCATCACCAAGTTGGCCAGCGTTAAGCCCTACCTGATTCCCAAGGAAGACAAGCCCGTCAGCGCTGGCGAGTTCAAGCAGACGCCGGCGGAATTGAAGAAGTTCAAGCAGTACACGCTGTGCATCAACTGCATGTTGTGCTACGCCGCGTGTCCGCAGTACGCCCTGGTGCCGGAATTCCTCGGTCCGGCGGCGATCTCCATGGCGCACCGCTACAACCAGGACTCCCGCGATGGCGGACGGGATCAACGTCAGGAAGTGATCGCCTCTGATGAGGGCGTGTGGGAATGTTCGTTCGTCGGGGCCTGCTCCGAAGTCTGTCCCAAGCATGTCGATCCTGCTGGCGCATTGCAGCAGGTCAAGGTCGCCAGCACCATCGACTGGTATAAAGAGCACTTGATGCCCTGGATGAAGAAATGAACAGCAAACCCTATGTTCGTGAGGTCTCCAAAACGACCTGGTTTATGAGCCACCCGCGCTATAAGCGTTATATGGCCCGCGAAGTGACCTGCATTTTCATCTTCGCCTATACCTTCCTGCTGATCTGGGGCCTCGGCTGTCTGGCGGACAGCAGGGAGTCCTTCGATGCCTTTGTACAGGCGCTGGGCAGCCCGCTGGGCGTCCTGTTCAACGTGGTGGTGCTGATCGCGACCGTGTACCACAGCATGTCGTGGTTCGACGTGACGCCGCAGGCGATGCCCATCCAAATCGGTGAGGAATTCGTAGCCGGCAACATTATCGTCAACGCCCACTACGGGGCATGGGCGGTGGTCTCGCTGATCATTCTGTTCTGGGGAATGTAATCATGGCCAAATCCAACAAACCGATCTTCTGGGGCCTGTTCGCCGCTGGCGGCACGGTGACCGCGTTTGTGACCCCGGCGCTGGTGCTGGTCACGCTGTTCGCCGCCATGCGCTTCAACATGGACATGTTTACCTATGACTCGATCCATGCATTCGCGGGATGGTGGCTGGGTAAGCTGATCATCTTCGGCGTCATTCTGGTGTCGCTATGGCACGCTGCCCACCGGTTGCGGGTCACCGTGCATGATTTCGGCATCCGCGCTGATAAACAGGTCGCGATCGTGGTCTATTCGCTGGCCGGATTGGGCACGCTGCTGACGCTGATTCATCTGTTGAATATCTGACCGAAATAGTTACCCCTCACTCCCAACCCCTCTCCCTCAGGTGAGAGGGATACCGTTTCAAGGAAGCTTTTCACGATGAGTTCCGAATCTGCGCAGTGTGCGGTCACCCTTACCCCGTCCCTGCCATTGGATCATGGCCCGGGCCTGAAACCAGGGGCTGAAGAGACCACTCACCTCGAAACCGCCAGTCAGGCGCAGGTTCCCTTGCCGGTGTACCTGCAGCAAACCTACTGGTGGGCTTATCTGCATCCGGCGTCGGTGCGTATTTTTGAACGGCAATGGCTGGTCAATCTGATTCTGTGGGGCAATTTCGCAGAATTGCGCGACCGGGCGCTGGCGGAATTGGAACCGTTCCGCAATGGCCATATTCTCCAGGTCGCCTGTGTCTATGGCGATTTCACCGAGCAATTGGTACAACGGCTAGGGCCGGATGGGCAGTTGGATGTGGTGGATGTGGCGCCGGTGCAACTGGAAAACCTGAAGACGAAGCTCAATGGCGACACATCGCGTATCGGCCTGCATCATCAGGATTCGACCCATTTGCGCTTCGCCGACGCCAGTTATGACTGCGTCGTGGTGTTTTTCCTGCTGCACGAGCAACCGGAAAATGTCCGCATTCGTACTATCGCCCAAGCGTTGCGGGTGGTGAAACCGGGCGGCAAAGTGGTGTTTGTCGATTATCACCAGCCCGCTTGGCGAAATCCGTTCCGCTATGTGATGATTCCGATCCTCAGTTCCCTGGAGCCCTTCGCCATGGATTTATGGCGTAAGGAGATTGCCGAATGGTTGCCTGACGAAGCGCGCAACGCACGGATTGATAAGCAAACTTATTTCGGCGGACTCTACCAGAAAGTGGTCGTTACTCGCTGAGCGTCTGACCTCATATTCCTGTCCCTGCTCTTCCCAAAGGGAGCGAGGGATATCATGGCCATTAAAAAACCCCGGTTGAACCGGGGTTTTTTAATGGCCAGCTACTGTTGTTCAAGAGGCGGATAAACGCGAAAATACATCATTTTCAATGTGATGCTAGGTTTTCGGGAACAACGTCGTGGACGCAGCGCCGAGCGGCGCGTTTACCACCCCGCTCAAGACTGCAAGGAGAGGTACTGCCAAACCACGCTGGCCGCGGCGAGGGCCGTGATTTCGGCGATGTCATAGGCCGGGGCGACCTCGACCACATCCATGCCCTGGAAGTCGAGTCCACCGAGGCGTTTCAGGATCGCCATCACCTGCCAGGTGAACAGGCCTCCGACCTCGGGCGTACCGGTTCCGGGCGCCTGCCCAGGATCGATCGCGTCGATGTCGAAGGACAGGTAGACCGGTCCAGCCCCTACGGTTGCGAGTACGCGGTCGGCGATTGCCGGCGGACCCATCATGTGGACCTCTTCGGCACTGACGATGCGCACGCCCTGCGCCAACGTCCACTCGTAAACAGCGCGCGCGACGGGTGAACGGATACCAATCTGGATCATTCGCCGGGGATCGACCAGCCCCTCGGTGATCGCGCGGTAGAACACCGAGCCGTGTGCGAGCGGCTGACCGAAATTATCCGGCCAGGTATCCACATGGGCGTCGAAATGCACCATCCCAAGGGGTCCGGTTCGCTTCGCCAGCGCCCGCAACAACGCCAGAGTCACGGTGTGGTCACCGCCGAGGGCGACGAGATGGGAAAATCTGGCCGCCTGCTGCTCGATCAAGGCCAGAGAGGCCGGAATATCGCCGAGGACCAGGGTGAAATCCCCGACGTCCGCCAGCCCTAATTGCAAGGGATCGCGCCAGTTCGCCGGATTATCGCCATCGACTAACATCCGGCTGGCGTGGCGCACCGCCAGCGGCCCGGCCCGCGCGCCCGCCCGGTTGGTGGTCCCGATATCAAACGGTACGCCGGCCACCCAAAACTGCGCTGCTGCGGGTTCGAGGGCGGCGCCGAGAAAGGTGGGCGGAATTGCAAAAGTGGGCGTTAAGGTCATATCGTTCGAAGCTCCCGGACCAAAGACTCCATCGAATACGTCATCGTGTTTTGCATACTATCCGTTTTACCTCCCGTCGTCCTTTATGTCATAAAAACGTCATTGCCTGCGCCTCGACTTCATGCCAGCGCGCCCTTATCATGAAAGTTCAGTATTTAATTTCCATTCCATTGGACACAAGGAATCGCCCGTGTTTCCGACACCCACCCGCGTGTTTCTGACCCGAGGAATCGGCGTTCACCGCCACACCCTGACCGCTTTCGAGTTGGCGTTGCGTGACGCGGACATTGAACAACAGAATCTGGTTTACGTCTCATCGATCCTGCCGCCCGGCTGCGAGTTGGTGGCCCGCGAGATTGGGGTGGCCGTCCTGAAGCCGGGCGACATCACTTTTTGCGTGATGGCGCGGATCGAGACCAACGAACCCGGACGGCACATTCACGCCAGCATCGGCCTCGCCCGACCCGCGGATCCCGAGACCTACGGTTACATTTCCGAATACCACGGGTTCGGCCAGTTGGCCGAACAAAGCGGCGACCACGCGGAAGACCTCGCGGCCAGCATGCTCGCCAGCACCCTGGGCCTGGACCTCGACCCCGAGGTCGCCTGGAACGAACGCAAGCGCATCTACGAACACAGCCATCTGGTCATCAACAGTTTGTCGATGACCGCGGCCACTGAAGGCGATCCCGAGGGTCGTTGGACTTGCGCGGTCTCCGCAGCGGTATTCCTGTTCTCTTGACGCTACCCGAACGGATTTTTATCCGACATCATTCAAATCAGGAATCGTTGTCGTATCCCCGTCCATCGGTCGAAAATGATTTCCCTCCATCGGGCGCAGCACTGCTGGCGGCAGTGAGCGAAGTTTCGCTGAGCAGAAGAACACCTGACTTCTCTGCTGGGAATCACCGCTTACGCTCGTGCGGCTTTGCCCCCAAGCTGGCCGCCAGTGAAGTCCATCTTTGGGCGGTCAGGCAGCGGCTTCATCAGTGGCTGCTGATCGACTTTATACTTCCCGATCGGCGCTGAATCCCAGAGTACGTCTATGATGAAAATCCTGATGCTAACCGATGTCTATTTTCCGCGCGTGAATGGCGTTTCCACTTCCATTCAGACCTTTCGGCGTGAATTGCAGGCGTTGGGACACGAAGTTTGGGTGATTGCGCCAAAGTATGACCCACCGATAACCGACGAACCGGGCATCGACCGGGTTATTTCCTGTCAGGTCCTGTTCGACCCCGAAGATCGGATCATGCGTCCTGGATTGCTGGCCCAACGATTAGCGATGCTCCAAACCTGGAATTTTGATCTGGTTCACGTTCAGACGCCTTTCGTTGCGCACTATGCGGGTTTACGGCTGGCGCGGCGCTTGGACATCCCCTGTGTCGAAACCTATCACACCTTTTTCGAGGAATACCTGTTTCATTACCTGCCGATCCTGCCGAAGAGCGTCTGGCGGACGGTCACTCGACAGTTCTCGCGCCGGCAATGCAATCAGTTGGATGGGTTGGTCGCGCCCTCACAAGCGATGTACGAGAGACTGGTTCAGTATGGAGTACGGACGAGAATGCGGGTGATTCCGACCGGTATACCGGGAGACGCCTTGCCGGAAGGCGATGGCGCCGCGTTTCGCGCCCGGCACGGCATAGACCATCATCAACCGGCGCTGGTGTTCGTGGGTCGGGTAGCCTTCGAGAAAAACATTGCGTTTCTACTGCGCGTCACTTACGAATTAAAGCGGACAACCCATCCGAATATTGTTTTGATCATCGCTGGCGAAGGGCCAGCGAAAAACCAGTTGCACCGTCTGGGTAGCGCGCTGGGGCTGGAGAGGAATTTGCGCTTCGTCGATTATTTGGCGCGAGGCGCCGATTTGAGTAGTTGTTATCAGGCCGGCGATGCGTTCGTTTTTGCCTCGCGGACTGAAACTCAAGGGCTGGTGCTGTTGGAAGCGATGAGTCTCGGAGTGCCGGTGGTTTCCACTGCCGTCATGGGTACCCGCGACATCTTGGCGGCGGAACGAGGCGCGCTGGTCGCTCAAGAGAACATTACGGATTTTGCCGCCCAGGTTCGCCGGTTGCTGGATGATGCTGAATTGCGGCGGCGCGTAGGCGAAGAGGGCCGGGTTTACGCCAGACAGTGGAACGCACGGGATCGGGCCGAGGCATTGCTGGCGTTTTATCAAGACCTTCGGGATGAACGCTCAGGGGCTGCATAGATACGATTGGGCAAGCCTCTTGTAGCGGCGGAGTGCGATGCAGTCCCGACGCCACGAATGTCTGTTATTTCAAACCCATGCAGTTGGCGTAGTAAGTCACCGTGGCGGGCCAGTCGGAAAAGATGCCGAGGATGCCAACATCTTTAGCCAGTACGTCAAGCACGGTCATCATGTCGCCTTCGCGCCGGATGACGGAATCGATGGTTTGATAGTAAAATCCATTGTTCCCATCAGCCAGAATACCGGATCGCTCGATCGTCCAAGTGATGATGTCGAGACCAGCAGCCTTGGCGTCTTCCGCGTAATTGGAGGGTACGATCTTGCCAGCAGGATCAACGGTCAACAGCGCGAACATGGGCGGTGCCACGATGTTAATACCCGCGGCTTTGTATTCGCCCAATTCGGCGGCAGTGGGCAGATCACCGACGGTCTCGGCGTCGTCCAGGTAGACCGCCCGCTTGCCGAACTCGGGTTCATTCTGAATCCAGTACAGCACGTCGTCCTTATTGAAGGATTGCGCCCATACCTTGCGCGGCGATACGCCCGCTTGCTTGTACTCATCAATCATCTTCTGCGCGTAATCTTCCTGAGTGAAGCCATCGAACGGCATGGCGACGCTGGGACTCTTGAGTTCCGGGGTCATCTTGACGCCCAGCGTTTTGAACAATTCGATGCTTTCCTTGTGGGTCATCAGCGTGCCGCTAGTGGGGCCGGAGTAGAGATCAGTACGCCAGTTGGCGGTGCCGCCAAGATACTCGGCAGGAGTAGTGGCTTTGGGATTAGAGGCATCCATCTTGCCTCGCAGCGTCTTGAACTCGGCCAGGGTAATGTCACTGGCGCGACATTCGGCTGACGCGGGCGTTGACAGGTTGCCATTCGCGTCGAAAGTGGCGGGTGTGAATGGTGTCGTGCATTTGGCCGCCAGTGGAGTGACGAGGATGTTGGTCGTCGTGTGCAGGTCATTCTGGGCGTGGCGGCATACCAGTTCTTTATCCTTGGTGAAGGTGACATCGCATTCCACAATGCCGGCGCCCATGCGGGCCGCTGCTTCATACGACTCCTTAGTGTGTTCGGGGAACTGCATGGCTGCGCCGCGATGGCCGATTGAGAAATCGGTGCGCTTGAAGGGACCTTGAGAGCAGGCTTGCAGTTTTTCTTTGAGTGGGCTGTCCTCCATGTCATCGACGAGGAAAAACGGGCGTGGACCGAGTTGTACGTTGTCGCCCTGGTTGTAATTCTTGCCCGACTCGGCCCCGAGGCCAGCGGCGATGGTCAGTGCGGGCGAGACAGCAAGCAGTACAACTGCGGCAGTCAGGGTATTGCTGGATTGGCGGATCATGGAAATCTCTTCTCAATAAAGGTCGCAGGGGAAAATCTTGACGAACTTCGATTACGCATAATAACCGGCGTTTTTTTCCCTGCTGTTACCGATTTGTGAAGGTGGCGATGCTTACTGGGAGTTCGAACGGATGCGTGCATCCACCTCTTCCAGAACTCGCTGCGCCCAGTCCGGATCCTCGGGTGAAACGATCAGAACCGCGAATTGATGGTCAGCGCCTTCCATGGCGACCCCCAGTGAATCGTCGATGTGCAGATCAATCCTGAAAGCGGGAGGATATTTTGAGGGTCCCCGCAGACCGACTGTTCGTTCATGCAGAGTCTGGTTGATGACCCCTTCAACCGGAATCCTCATGCTTCTAAACCAGGATTTCAGATAGTGAGTGGGGCGATCCGAACTGGTGTAAATCCAAATCCGACAGCCCCTTCGAGTCAGCTCTTTCATCAGTGCGCGGGCGCCGTGACGGAGCCGTTCGGGGTACCGCCAGCGCGACCACCAGCGGACATGTTGCTCAGTAGGCACGGACGACCCGCAAATCAGCGTATCGTCGATATCGAAAGAAATTCGCACATATTCACCATGCTTATGGCGTTTGAAGATAGCCGACTGCAGGGTGGTAGCCAGCCAATGACTTGTTCAAACCGCCGACGCCCGCCGGCGCGTCAAATCCATCAGCCAGGCATGGATACCCATCGCGGTGGGTCCGGTCGCATCCTCCGCCGGCTGGCTCTGCACATAAGCGCCATCAGGCTGCATCAGCCACGCCTGCCGAGTGTCCTGCAGGCAGATGTCCAGAATCTCCCATAACCGCTCGCGCGCTATCCGATCTTCCACCGGCGTGGCCGCCTCGACCCGGCCAGAAAGATTGCGGTGCATCCAGTCCGCCGAACCGATGAAAAACTCGCCGGCCAATGGATCGTCTTGACCGTTCGCGAAATGGAAAATCCGCGAGTGCTCCAGAAAGCGCCCGATGATTGAGCGCACCCGCACATTTTCGGTCCAGCCGGGTACGCCGGGCGCCAGACAGCAGAAGCCGCGCACGATCAGGTCAATGGGTACGCCCGCTTGGGAGGCCGCCGACAGCGCCCGCGCCATCTCCAGATCCTCGACCTGATTCATCTTGGCGATGATGCGGGCGGGCTGGCCAGCGCGATGGTGCTCGATTTCCCGCTCAATGCTGTCCAGAAACCGCTGGCGCATGTTGATAGGAGCGATCAGCAGCTTCTCAAATTGGGGCGCCCGTGAGCACCCGGTCAGGTAATGAAAGAGCTTCACCACGTCGGCGGTGAGTACCGGATTGCAGGTCAGCAGGCCAACATCGGTATAGAGCCGCGCAGTCTTGACATGGTAGTTGCCGGTGCCGATGTGGGCATAGCAGCGCAAATCGCGCCCTTCCTTGCGCACCACCAGCGCCACCTTGGTATGGGTCTTCAGTCCCATCACGCCATAGGTGACATGCGCGCCGACCTTTTGCAGTTCCTCGGCCCAAACCAGGTTGCGCGCCTCGTCAAAGCGCGCTTTCAATTCGATCACGCAGGCGACCTGTTTGCCCGCTTCGGCGGCGCGGATCAGCGAGCGCACGAACGGCGTGTCGTCGCCGACGCGATAGACGGTCATCTTGATCGCGACCGTTTGCGGGTCAATGGCGGCGTCGCTGATGAAATCCTCGACGCTCATGTCAAAGCTCTCGTAGGGGTGATGGAGCAGAATGTCGCCAGCCTGGATCGCGGCGAAAATGTCTACCTCTTCATTGGGCAGGCGGGGCGGGGGCAGCGGTGTCCAGTGGGGATCGCGCAAGGCCGGCACATCGAGACCGGCGATTTGGAACAGTCCGGCGTAATCGAGCAGGCCGGGTAACTCGTACACATCATCGTCGGTTAATTCGAATCGCTCCATCAGCCCCTGGCGGAGCGCGGGATTGGCGTCTGGCGCCAGATCCATGCGCACGACCGGCTGAAAGCGTCGTTGCTGGAGCGCTTCGGTCACGGCCTCGCGCAGACTTTCTTCCTCTTCGTCTAATTCGATCTCAGCGTTGCGCAGGATGCGGAACAGCGTGGCATCGATCAATTTCATGCCGGGAAACAGCTTATCGACGCTGTGCCGGATCAAATCCTCCAGACGCAGGAATCGGCGCTCGCCGGGCGTCACTTCGGCCTTCAGCGGAATCCACGACGGCAGCATGGTCGGAATTTTCACCCGGACCGGAATGTATTCGTCGGTGTCGGGATTGCGGAGGATAAAACCCCAGTTGGTCGACAAATTCGACACGAAGGGAAATGGATGGGCGGGGTCCAGGCCGAGCGGGGTGAGCGCCGGGGAGACATTGCGGTCGAAAAAGCGGGATGCTTCATCCCGCTGGGCCGCTGTCAACGCTTCCCACTCCGCCAGGATGATCCCGTGACCGGCCAGCATGGGTAACACGTTGTGGTAGCAACGCGCTTGTTCCTCCAATTGGCTGAGAACCGTCTTGCGGATTTGGGCGAGCCGGTCACGGGCGCCGCCGCTATGCACCACGGGGTCGTTCTCAACTTCTGCGACGCCGCGCAGCAACCCGACACGCTTCATGTAGAACTCATCGAGATTCGATGTAAAGATTGCGAGGAATTTCAGGCGTTCGAGCAAGGGTGTGCGCTCGTCCAGCGCCTCATGCAGCACCCGCCGGTTGAATTCGAGCCAGCTTAGATCGCGGTCGATCCAGGCATGAGCCAACAGACCTTCACGGGGAGCCAGAGCTTGATCAACCGAGGCCACGGCTGGAGTTCGCCGGACCTTGCCCCCTTTGGGTTTATCTCGCGTCAGGTTGAAGGGGGTTGCAGATTCATGGGTCTTGGCGGGCATGCGGATTTTCCTTGAAGAACGGCGCCGCTAATGGTGCAGCGGCATTGTGGTAGTCCATGGTCGGGCTGGAAAGATCAGAATTGTCAGGAGGTTGGCCGATTAAAGGTTGTTCTGGAGCCACTGGCGCGTCTGAGGCCAGTAAGTAACCCGGGTCGGCCTGATCCTCCAGGAATCGGGCAAAACGCTTTTTAATGCCCGGCAACCGGAACAACGCTATCGGCCCCAGCTTGTCGGTATTGCGAATCACGGTTGAAGGGTCGAAATAGGCCAAGGCGTTCTCCACGGTGAGCACGAAGGGCGGCTTCCCGGCCCGTAGCAGGACATAGCTCGCGAGCAGAACGCCCGTGCGGTGGTTACCTTCGATGAACAGTTGCGGCTTGCTGAGTGCCCGCACGTAAAGGCCGGCGGCCAACTTCCAGGCCGATTGGTCGAGATTGCGCGCGCGCCATTCCACGATATCTTCGATGCCGCCCCCCGGTTCGTCGTAGAACCGGTTTTTGGTCGCTTCGATATGTTGGGAGAATTCGGCGCGCAGTGCCTGATCGGGACCACACAGAACAATATTGTTGAGTTCGAGCAGGTACTGGTGCTTACCCATCGCAAAAACGTCGATACCCCAGTCAACCAGGATATCGACGAAGGTATAGCCCGTCAGCAGATTTTCGACCACCACGTCGCTCATCGGGTCGCGCTGCCCACTCAAACGCTGGTTGATGGACTCAAACTCGCTTTGCACCCGGCGCAGGGACGCCTCGATCGCCGCGAGATTCAGCAAGCCCATGGCTTACTGAATACGGTCCACCGCTGCACGGGCGAGCGTCGCTACGTTTTCAGGCAAGGGAATATAGCCCAGATCGACGCTGTAGCTCTGTCCATCCATCAGCGCCCAGTTCACGAAACCCTTGAGCGCTGCGCTTTTCTGTGGATCCGCATACCGGTCATGCAGTAACAACCAGGTGAAAGTGATAATCGGATAGGATTCCTCACCGTCTGGATCAGGCAGGAATACCCGTAGGTTGCTGGGAATCTGGGCGACATTCGCGGCAATCGCGGCTTGACCGCTTTGCAAACTGGGTTTGATGAAACGCCCCGCCTTGTTTTGCAGATGGGCCATGGGCAAACCCAGGCGCTCGGCAAAGCCATATTCCACGTAACCGATCGAGCCCCAACTGCGCTTGATGCGCCCGGCGACGCCTTCATTACCCGGTGCAGTCATCGTCACTCCCGGCCAGTCGATCACTTTGCCGACGCCCGACCCCTGATTCCGCCATGCTTCGCTGATCGCGCTCAGGTGGTTAGTCATCGCGAAGGTCGTGCCGCTGCTGTCTAGGCGGGCGACCAGGGTAATGGTCTGCTTCGGCAGTTTGAGTTCCGGGTTGAGTTCCTGGATGCGCGGGTCGTTCCAGTGGCGGATTTTGCCCAGAAACATGTCGGCGTAAACCTCCCGGCTCAACTTGAGGGTTCCTTTCACGTCCGGCAGGTTGTAGGCCAGCACGATAATGCCGGATGTCGCAGGAATCAGGGTCGCGCCGGCTTTGGCCTGCGAGATTTGCTCATCGCTCAACGCCGCATCGCTGGCGCCAAAATCCACCGAATTCCCCAGAAACCGCTGAGTCCCTTCACCACTGCCCACCACTTTATAGTCAATGGCGACCTTTGGGTTCATTTTGGTGTAAACATCAATCCATTTCAAATAGAGCGGGGCGGGAAAGGTGGCTCCGGCGCCGTGCAAAGCGACGGGACCGCTGGGAGCAGGGGCGGCGGGCGCGACGGTCTGGGCATGCACGGCGGGGATGAGATCCGTGAACCCGAGCGCAGCCACTGCCGCCAATAGCAATCGTTTAGCCATGATATCTCCTTTCAGCCTCAACTGAATTCGCCGCGGACGTATTCCCCGGTCAATTTCTCGCGGGGATTCTCGAAAATCTGTTGAGTCGGCCCCATTTCCACCAGATAGCCGGTGCGACTGCCCTGGGAGATATCCACCCCAAAAAACGCGGTCGTATCGGCAACCCGCGTGGCCTGTTGCATGTTATGGGTGACCAGCGCGATGGTGTATTTTTCCTTGAGTTCGAGCATGAGTTCCTCAACCCGCCGGGTCGCAATCGGGTCCAGCGCCGAACAGGGTTCATCCATCAACAGCACATCCGGTTCGGTGGCGATGGCGCGGGCGATGCACAGGCGCTGTTGCTGACCGCCAGACAGCGACAGACCGCTGTTTTTCAGTTTGTCTTTCACCTCATTCCAGCACGCCGCGCCCTTAAGCGCCTTCTCCACCCGTTCGTCCATATCGCCCTTGAAACCGTTCAGGCGCAGGCCAAAGGCAACGTTGTCGTAGATGCTCATGGCAAACGGGTTGGGTTGCTGGAACACCATGCCGATGTAGCGACGCACCACGACCGGATCGACCTTTTTGTCGTAAATGTCCTGACCGTGGTAGGTAACCTTGCCCTCGAAGCGGAAGATGGGGATTAGATCGTTCATGCGATTGAGGCTGCGCAGCACGGTGCTTTTGCCACAGCCTGAAGGACCGATAAAGCCGGTGATCTTGTTCTTCTCAATCGGCACCGTGCTGGCGCGCACGGCCAGAAAGTCGCCGTAGAAGACCTTGTCGATCTGACAGTCCATCACGATATTGCCGGTGGGCGCGTTCGCGGACGCGACGCCCGCCGCACTCATTTCCGGAGTTGCGTTCATGTCGATTTCCTCGAAAAAGCCTTAGTATTTCTGGCGCCCGATGATGCGAGCCAGGATGTTGAACACCAGGACGACCAGCACCAGCACCAGGGACGCCGCCCAGGCCAGTTCGAGCTGGTTGTCATAGGGCATGCCCGAAAAGTTGAAGATCAGAATCGCCAAAGAAGCGGTCGGCTCGGTCAGGCTGGTCAGGTAGTAGCCACTGAACAGCGCCGTGAACAACAGGGGCGCGGAGTTTCCGGCGGCGCCGGCGATCGCCAGCATGATCCCGGTCAGAATGCCCGGTGCGCCGGTGGGCAGCACCACTTTCAAGATCACTTGCGCACGGGTGCAACCCATGCCGAAAGCGGCGTCCTTCATCTTTTTCGGCACCATCATCATGGCCTGCTCGGCAGCGAGGACTACGGTCGGCAACATCAGTACGGCCAGCGCAACCCCACCGGCGAGCGCCGAGTAGGTCTTCATAGTGACCACCAGGACGGCGTAGACGAACACGCCGGCCAGGATGGAAGGAAATCCCGTCAGCGCCTTAGCCAAAAAGCGCACGCTATGCGCTAACTTGCTGTCGGGATCGAGGATCGCCAGATAGATGGCGGCGAGGATGCCGATTGGTACGCTGATCACTGTAGCAAGGCCAACCATGACTAGCGTACCGATGATGGCGTTACCGAAACCGCCGCCCTGCTCAAAGGCGGAAGGCGGTAGTGCGGTCAGGGCTTCCCAGTCCAGGCGTGCGCCGCCCTGCATGATGAGCATGTAGATGACGGAGAGTAACGGCACGCTGGCGAGAAGAGCTACGATCCAGGTGATCGCCGTCAGGAACCCACTTTTGAGCGCACGGATCTCGAAGGGCGCACGATTGAGGTTGGGCAAGCGCCTCTGGACAGGTTCCAGGTTACGGTTATTCAATTCAACAGTCAGTTCGGGAACGCTCATCGCTCGGCCTCGAATTTACGGGTGGCGAATTTCATGACTGCCAAGCCGATAGCATTGACGATCAGGGTGATGGCCAACAAGGCCAGGGCGGCGTACATCAAAACCTGGATCTCAACGGGTCCGGCTTCGGGAAAGCTGGACGCCAGCAGCGCGGCCAGCGTGTTGGCGGGAGCGAACAGCGACAAGCTGATCTGATTGGAATTACCGATCAGCATGGCCAGCGCCATGGTCTCGCCCAAGGCGCGACCGAAGCCAAGCACCAGCGCTGCCAGGATGCCGGAACCGGCGGTAGGCAACATGACCTTGAGAATCGCCTCCCAGCGCGTCGTACCCATGCCATAGGCGGCTTCCTTGATTTTGTAGGGAATCTGGCGCAGCGCGTCCACCGAGATGGACGCCACGGTCGGCAGGATCATAATAGCCAGCACCAGCGCGGCGGGACCGAGACCCGGACCGCTCAGCGAGGTGCTGAAGAACGGGATGAAGCCGAATTCCTCATGCAGCCAGTTGGCGGTTGGGCGCAGCAAGGGGATCAGCACGTAGATGCCCCACAGGCCGAACACCACCGAGGGGATAGCGGCCAATAACTCAATGATGGTGCGGAAGATCACCGCCAGGCGGTTGGGCAGGAAATCCTGGGTCAGGAAGATGGCGATGGCGACGCCAAACACCCCACCGAGAATCAGCGCCAAGAAGGAACTGTAGAGGGTGCCCCAGATTTCGGGGAGGATGCCAAACTCCTGAGTCTGGACGTTCCACGTGGTCGAGGTCAGAAAACCCAGGCCATGTTCAGTGATCGCTGGCCAGGCTTTACCGCCGATCTCGATGATGATGTAAACCACCAGCGCCAAAATGAACACGGCGCTGAGCCAGGCGATACCGCGGAATCCCCGGTCGAAGGCGTAATCGCCGGGGGAGGGTGGACCGGATACCGATCCGGATCGGTCGATGTGATCGAAATGATGTGATGCCATGATTCACCCAACAAATGTCTATTTTTACAAATGAATCAACAAATCCCTCCCCTGGTAGGGGAGGGTTGGAGGGTATCAACGGCTGGATTACTGGATCAACGCTGCCGCTTTTCTGGCGCGCTCAATCACGTTTTCGGGCAGCGGGATATAGCCCATCTTGGGCGCCATCGCCTGGCCTTTGGTCAGGCTGTACTCGATAAGATCGCGCAGCGCCTTGGCCTTCGCGTCATCCTGATCCTTATAAAACAGCATCCAGGTGAAGGTGGCGATCGGGTAGGCTTGTTCGCCCGCCGGATCGGACACCCAAACACGCAGGTCAGGGGTGTCGGAACCCGGCAGGGTTTTGGTCGGGAATTCGGCGCTGGCCAGCGCGGCCTTACCGGATTCATCGCTGGGAGCAACGAACTTGCCGGCCTTGTTCTGCAGGATAGCCATCGGCTGTTTGGTGGCGATGGCGTAGCCGTACTCGATGTAGCCGATGGCGCCAGGAGTTTGCTTGATAGTGGCGGTCACGCCGTCGTTCTTCGGTGCCTTCACAAAGCTCTTCGGCCACTGCACGGTCGTGCCTTGACCGACGGTGCTCTTGAATGCTTCGCTCACCGTGCTTAGGTGGTCGGTGAACACGTAGGTGGTGCCACTGGAGTCGGAACGGGTGACGACCGTGATGTTCTGGTCGGGGAATTTGACGCCGGGGTTGGCGGCGGCGATGCGGGGATCGCTCCACTTGGCGATCTTGCCCATGAAGATGTCGATATACACATCACGCGGCAGTTTCAGTTCCTTGACGCCGTCGAGGTTGTAGGACAGCACGATTTCGCCGGCGGTCATCGGCAACAGCACCACGCCCTGCTTGACCTTGGCGATTTCCTCATCTTTCATGGCCGCATCGCTGGCGGCGAAATCAACTGTGTTGTTGATAAAGTCTTGAATACCGGCCCCACTCCCCTTGGACTGATAATCAACGGTCACGTCTTTCGTTTGCTTGCTGAAATCCTTAAACCAGGACGAGTAAATCGGGTACGGAAAACTGGCCCCGGAACCGGTCAGCCGGAGTTCTTGCGCCGAAGCGATAGGGGTAACCCCGATAGACAGGGCCAGCACTGCTGCTGAAATAAAGGATTTTTTCAAGGGATGTTCTCCGAATAAGTTAATTTCTTAAAAAATCAATCAGTAAATTATGATCAAAAAATATGACATAATGATTACAAGCTATGTAACTTTTTAAAGACCTATGCACTACTTGCCAGGTCGTTAGGACAGAATCAGGACCTCGCCATGCTCCACTACATTCATGATTACCGCCGCCGCCTGGATGATTTGCGCCGGATTGCCGGAGCGGATAATGAAGGCACGTTGTCGCCCGCTTTTGCCGGTTTGCTGGAGGATTATGGCCGCGAGCATCAGTTGATTCTGGCGCGGGAGTGGCCGTTTCCGGGACGGGAGGGAACGACGCTGCGGGTCGACGGGGTGTTGCTGGATCGTTTGCGGTTGGCGCATGGCTGGTGGGAGGCCAAGGATTCCAAGGATCATCTGGATCGGGAGATCGAGGCCAAGCTGCGCAAGGGTTATCCAAGCGATAACATCCTGTTTGAGGACACGGTGCAGGCCGTGTTGTTGCAGAACGGCCAAGAAACGCGGCGGGTGTTGTTAGCGAATGATGCGGGACTGGGGGCGTTGCTGACCCAGTTTTTTGCGTTTCGCCCGCCGGAAGTCGAGCAGTTTGCGCAGGCGGCGGCGCAGTTTCGCCGGGATTTGCCGACGGTGCTGGAGAGTTTGGTGGAATTGATGACCCGGCGGGAGGCGGAAAATGCAACCTTTCGCGCCCGGTTGGGGGAATTTCATGGACTCTGTGTACGGGCGATTGGCGAGCGGGTGACGCCGGGCCATGTGCGGGAAATGCTGATTCAGCACATTTTAACCGAGCAGATTTTCCGTGATTTGTTTCCGGCCAGCGCCTTTCATCAGGAAAATCACCTGGCCCGTGCTTTGTCGGCGGTGGAGCAGGCGTTTCTGCGCGGGGAGACCCGGCATAATCTGCTGCGACGGATGGAGCCATATTATGCGGCGATTCGCCGGGCGGCGGCGAATGCGGTCGTGGCATCGGAGAAGCAGGAGTTTTTAAAGGCGGTGTATGAGGATTTTTATACCGCGTATAACCCGAAAGATGCTGACCGTATGGGGATTGTGTATACCCCGGCGGAGGTGGTGCGCTTCATTATTCAAGGTTGCGATACGCTGGCGCGGACGCATTTCGGGCGGGGATTGGCCGCTGAGGGTTTGGATATTCTCGATCCGTGTACGGGAACCGGGACGTTTATTGTGGAGTTGCTGGAGTTTCTGCGCGGGGATCGGGCGGCGCTGGCGCGCAAATACGCCGGGGAGATTCACGCCAATGAAATCGCGATTCTGCCGTATTACATCGCCGGTCTGAACATCGAACAGACCTATGCCGATATTCTGGGCGACTGGCAGGAATTCAGCGGTGCGTGTTTTATGGATACGCTGGAAAACTGGGGCTTTGAGAAAACCTACAGCGGCGCGCAGGGCGATTTGCTGGGATCGATTACCGATGAAAATCAGCATCGTATTCGGGAACAGAATACCCGGCGTATTCCGATTATTATCGGTAATCCGCCGTATAACGCGAATCAGCAGAATGAGAACGATAATAATAAAAATGCGGTCGCGCCGGAGGCGGATGCCCGGATTAAGGCGACCTATCTGAAAGCCAGTAACGCGCAGAAAACCAAGTTGTATGATCCGTATGTGCGGTTTTTCCGCTGGGCGAGTGATCGGATCGGCGAGGAGGGGATGATTGGGTTTGTGACAAATCGTTCCTATCTGGATGCTCGGGGTTTTGACGGTTTCCGCAAAGTAGTTGCACAGGAATTCCAGGAAATCTGGATTGTGGATTTACAAAGTGATGTGCGGCGCAATCCGAAGATTTCCGGCACGAAACATAATGTGTTCGGAATTCAAACCGGCGTAGCGATTGGGTTTCTTGTTCGTAATCCACGCCTCGAAAGTTGTGAAATTCACTATTTGGCGGTCGATGATTTTCTGACGGCGATTGAGAAAAAGCGGTTTCTGGCCGCTAATTCACTGGCGGCATTGAAAAGACAAGGGGCGTTTCAGAGGGTTTTGCCGAGTGTGACGGGAGATTGGATTAATCAGCCGAAAAATGATTGGAGTAATTGGTTACCTTTAGCGGATAAAGAAGTCAAGCAAGGATTAAGAGAACAAGCTATTTTCACACTTTATTCTTTAGGAATTTCTACAAATCGTGATGAGTGGGTTTATGATTTTGATCTAAAATTTCTTGCTGATAAGATGCATTATTTTTCTGAATCATATGAGAATTTTAGCCAGGATATAAAATGGTCACGTAATCTCAAACGTCGCTTTGATAGAAATAATAAGGAATCTTTCTGTGAAGGGAAGATAAAACAATCATTATATCGACCATTCATAAGTTTTTACCTATACAAATCATCTCTTTTTATTGATGAACTTGGATCGACAGAACAAATATTCAATTTAAGTGAAAAAAATCTGGCAATTGCTTTTTCTAACCCGACATCACCAAAACCATTCGCAGCTTTATCTATTAATCAAATTGCTGATTTACATTTTATTGGAGACACTGCATTAGTACCTATACATTGCTATAGTAACGACAATTCTATTATTGACAACATCACCGACTGGTCTCTCTCCCGCTTCCAGGAACATTACGCCGACCCCACCCTTACCAAACTCGACATTTTCCATTACGTTTACGCCGTCCTGCACGATCCCGTTTACCGGGAAACCTACGCCCTGAATCTCAAGCGGGAATTCCCCCGCATCCCCTTCTATCCCGACTTCCGGCAATGGACCGCCTGGGGCAAACAACTCATGGCGCTGCATCTCGGCTATGAAAGCGTGGAGCCGTGGCCGCTGCGGCGGGTGAAACAATCCTGTTCCCCCCCTCGATTGAGGGGGGGTGGCGCGAAGCGCCGGGGGGGTTTAAACGCGGCAACAGACAACCACCCCGGCGCCCATGCGCCACCCCTCCTTGAAAAGGAGGGGAATGTTTTGTCTCCTAAACCCCGCCTCAAGGCTGATAAAGCCGCCGGGCGCATTGAAATTGATGAAA
>Ga0209573_1002601_pt1 | contig 22381 bp, 14 predicted proteins | sample TNRBio252014_DNA_FD_185870 | JGI IMG/M metagenome (GOLD analysis project Ga0209573, IMG submission 185870) | Wastewater treatment Type I Accumulibacter community from EBPR Bioreactor in Madison, WI, USA - TNR Reactor_6/25/2014_ DNA (SPAdes)... | ecosystem: Engineered > Bioreactor > EBPR >...
TTGTCACTGTTGATTATGATTCGATTCATCACCCTTCTGGCGCTTCTAGAGATCCTTGGCGGCCATTCACTTGCCGCAGCGAAGCCCAACGTCTTGTTCATCTCCATCGACGATCTCAACGACTGGGTCGGCTGCCTCGGCGGGCATCCGCAGACGAAGACGCCGAATCTCGACCGTCTCGCGAAAAGCGGAGTGCTGTTCACGAATGCACACTGTGCCGCGCCTTCCTGCAATCCCTCGCGAACCGCCATCTTCACCGGTCTGCCACCGCACCGCTCCGGCCTGTATCACAACGGACAGAGGATGCGCGATGTGCTGCCGGATGCGGTCCTCATGCCTCGCCACTTTGCCAATCACGGCTACTGGAGCGCCGGTGCGGGCAAGCTGCTGCACTACATGATTGATCCTGCTTCGTGGAACGACTACTTCCCCGCAAAGGCGAAGGACAATCCGCTGCCGGAGACGTACTATCCCGCGAAGCGTCCGGTGAATCTGCCTGTCGGCGGGCCATGGCAGTATATGGAAACCGACTGGGCCGCCCTTGATGTGACGGATGAGCAATTTGGCGGCGACTACACTGTGACCAAGTGGATCGGCGAGCAACTGACACGCGAACACGACAAGCCCTTCTTCCTCGCCTGCGGCATCTACCGTCCCCATGAGCCGTGGTTTGTGCCGAAGGAGTACTTCAAGCCGTTCCCTCTCGAAAACATTCAACCCGGCCCAGGATTCAAAGCGGATGATCTCGACGATGTGCCGCCCGCCGGACAGAGGATCGGCCGCAACCGCTACTTCGAGCACATTCAGAAACATGGCCAATGGAAGCAAGCCATCCAGGCATACCTCGCCGCGATTTACTTCGCCGACACCATGCTCGGGCGCGTGCTCGATGCGCTGGAACGCGGCCCGCATCGCGACAATACGATCGTGGCGCTGTGGAGCGATCACGGCTGGCAGCTTGGCGAAAAGGAGCACTGGCAGAAATACACCGGCTGGCGGCTCGGCACCCGCGTGCCGCTGATTATCCGTGAACCCGGCCGCAACGAAGGTGCCGTCTGCGACCAGCCCGTCAGTCTCGTCGATCTCTACCGCACCCTCGCCGACCTTTGCGACATCCAGGCGCCGGAAAACATCAGCGCACACAGCCTTGCACCTCTCTTGAAAAATCCGAACGCCGAATGGCCGCACGCCGCCGTCACGCAGCTCGGTCATCCGGACGAGTACGCCGTCAGCACACGCACCTGGCGCTACATCCACTACCGCAACGGCGACGAGGAGCTCTATGATATCGCGAGCGATCCCCATGAATGGACGAATCTCGCCGCCAAGCCGGAGCACGCAACCAAGCTCGCTGAACTCCGCACCCTTGCCCCCAAGGACGCCGTTCCCGTCCCCGAAGTTCCCATCGTCTCGCTGCCCAAACTGAAGTGGCATCCCTCCAACCAACCTGCGCCGCCCTCCAAGCCCGACGGCGGCACCTTCGAAGTCACTTTCATCAACGAGCAAAAGCAACCCGTCGAACTCTGCTGGATGCCGCCCGCCGGAGAACCCAAGTCGTATGGCCACATCGCTGCCAAGGGCCAAAAGCGCCAGCCCACGCGTCCCGGAGCCGTCTGGCTCATCCGCGACGGCAAGCAGACCCTCGGCCACTTCATCATCGGCGACCGTAGTTCGAGAGCGATTGTGCCCGGAGAGTGATCAGCGTTGCTTGATCTCAAACGCATCCATCCACGGCAGCGTGATCTGCGGCGGCATGCCGCCAAAGGGCTGGTAGGCGGGGAGCTGGACGATGCTCATGCTGTGTGGCTGGCTGGCGATGAAGAACATCGCATCAGCACAATCCGCGCAGGTGATCATGGCTTCCTTGTGCTTGGCGGAGGGCTGCACGGGGCGCTTTTTGACGAGTGGAGTGTCCGCCTCGCCGGGAGCGTATTCGGAGACGACGATGCCGTGCGCGTTGAGCTGCATGCGGGCGGTGAAAAGCATGCCATGCACAGCCCACTTGCTCGCGGTGTAAGGCACGCCTGCAAAGGAATCGTAGCCGTGGCCCGCAGTCGATGACACGACGACGATCTTGCCGCCACCATTTGCGGCCATCGGTTTGGACACGGCCTGAATCATGTTCGCCACGCCGATGACATTGATCTCCATGACCTTCCGCCAGCTCTCCTCGCTGGCGATTCGCGATGGATCGGCATGCGCCATGAAGCGATCCGGCGTGTTGATGCCGGCCGTGTGGATGAGCGCGTGCGGCGTGCCGGTTTTTAGCACGGTTTCCATCGCTGCGGCCACACTGGCACCGTCCGCCACGTCGCAGATGACGGGGATGATGTTGGGCGAAAGCGCGGCGCTTTCCTGGAGCGACTCCAGCGTGCGTCCGAACACAAAGGTCTTCGCGCCGGCTTCGGCGAAACGCTTCGCCGCCGCCTGTCCCATGCCGCCACCACCGCCGGTGACGATCACAATCTTGTCAGTCCAATTTTGATCCATGCGCCGATGCTAACGAGCGCTTGCGGGGCGTCGAGTCTCTGCTTGGCAAAAATCAGGGCGCTGACCGCCAAAGCATCCAAGACGAGTAGCATAGGCTTTCTAGCCTGTGTTCGTTCATGAGCGTCTTCCTTCATTTCAAACCCACAGGCTAGAAAGCCTATGCTACCCAAACGTGTCACCATCCTCGGCGCGGGCGTCATCGGCCTTAGCACGGCGCTGTATTGCGCAAGGCGTGGCATGAAGGTCACGGTGATCGAGAAAATGCCACGCCAGCGGGATGGATGCTCGTTTGGGAATGCGGGCATGATCGTGCCGAGTCACTTCATTCCGCTCGCGGCACCGGGGATGGTCAAACTGGGGCTGAAATGGATGTGGAACCCGGAATCGCCCTTTTACATCAAACCGAGGCTGAATCTCGATCTGCTCACCTGGGGCCTCGAATTTTGGAAAGCGTCCACGAAGAATCGCGTGGATGCCGCCGCGCCAATTTTGCGCGATTTGAGCCTGCTGAGCCTTCAATGTTATGAGGAGATCGGTCTCGACTTCGGCCTCGTGAAGCGCGGTTTACTCATGCTGTGCAAAAAGCAGCAGACGCTCGATGAAGAAGCCCACATGGCCGCGATGGCGAACCAACTTGGCATCCACGCCGAAGTGCTGGATGCAAAAGCCACCGCCGCACTCGATCCCGCCGTGACGATGGATGTTTGTGGCAGCGTGTTTTTCCCGAAGGATTGCCATCTCTCGCCTGGACGCTTCATCGCGGCTGTCGAAGCGGAGCTAGTGAGACTTGGTGTTGAGGTGCTGTGGGAGACGGAGGTGCTGGGTTTTGAAGAGGAAGGTCAGGTGCTTCGCGCCGTCAAAACGTCAAGGGGTCAAGTGGAGGGTCAAGAAGTCGTGCTCTGTGGTGGCGTGTGGTCAGCGGAGCTGGCTAAGGAGCTGAGTTTGAAGATTCCGATGCAAGCGGGCAAAGGTTACAGCCTCACGTTGGCGAATCCGAAGCAGCTTCCCGAGCTGTGCAGTATCTGCACCGAGGCGCGGCTGGCCGTGACACCGATGGATGGAGCGTTGCGAGTTGGTGGAACGATGGAGATGGCCGGAATCGATGAATCCATCTCGCCGCTTCGCGTGCGCGGCATCACGCGGGTGTTTCCCGATTACTTCCCCGCCTTCAATGAACGCGACTTCGCCGATGTTATGCCCTGGAGCGGTCTGCGCCCCGTTTCGCCTGATGGCATGCCCTACATTGGTCGCACCCAGCGCTGGAAGAACCTCACCCTCGCCACCGGCCACGCGATGATGGGATTAAGTCTCGCTCCTGCGTCAGGGAAAATTATCGCCGATGTGCTCAGCGGAGAGAATTCGCCCGTTGCGCTGGAGCTAATGTCACCGGATCGGTTTGCATGACCGACCACAGCTTTCACACCACGCGCTGGAGCCTTGTTTCGCAATTGCGGGCGGGTGGGGATGAGGCGGGGGCGCGGGTGGTGCTGGGGGAGCTCTGCCAGCTGTGCTGGTTTCCGATTTTTGCCTTCGTGCGGCGCACAGGCATGAGCGCGGCGGACGCGGAGGATGCGACGCAGGGCTTTTTTCAGCATGTGCTGACGCATGAGCTGATGGCGCAGGCGCGGCGGGAGCGCGGGCGGTTTCGCTCGTTCCTGCTCGGGTGCTTGAAGCACTTCCTCGGCAATGAGTGGCAGAAACAGGCTGCGCAGCGTCGTGGCGGACATCTGGCGGCGGTGCATCTGGACGCGCTGGAGGCGGAGGAGCGGTATCGCCTGGAGGTGGAGGCGCTGAGCACGAGCGATGAGGAGGTCTTCGATCAAAGCTGGGCGCATGGCGTGCTGGACCGCGCGATGCAGCAGCTCCGCGCCGAGCAGCGGGATGATGCGCGCTTTGACCTGCTGGCTCCGGCTTTGACCGGCGGCGAGGATCGCACGGCGCTGATGCAGGCCACGGGCATGAATGAAAGCGCCCTCAAAGTGAGCATCCACCGCCTGCGCAAACGCTACCGCGAACTGCTCCGCGCCGCCGTGGCGGAGACGGTGGAAAGCGAGGCGGACGTGGACTCTGAACTGGCCTATCTGGTGGCATGCTTGAGGCGCTGAAAACTTTTTTGTAACCAGCCGCCGCAAACTCAACAGGACTCTGGTGAACCCCAAAATCACATCCTCACCATGAACTCATCCACCTGTCCTGAATGCGGCGCGACGATCAAGCCCGGCGCGACGCTTTGCCCTGCCTGCCTGCTCAGCGCGGGCACTGCCACGCTGCCGCTGCAGCCGGTGAGCACGGGCATCACGACGCTGCCGTGCGTGTTCGGCGGCTATCGACTGGTGAAAAAGCTCGGCTCGGGCGGAATGGGCATCGTTTACGAGGCTGAGCAGATCAGCAGCGGTCGGCGGCTGGCGCTGAAGGTGCTGAATCAATGCCTCGACAATGAGGAGCAGCGTCAGCGCTTCCTGCGCGAGGGGCGGCTGGCGGCGACGATCGACCACCCGAACAGCGTGTATGTCTTCGGCACGGAGGAAATCGAAGGCGTGCCGGTGATCGCGATGGAGCTGGCCGCAGGCGGCACGCTGCGGGATGAATTGAAACGGCGCGGCACCATGCCTGTGTGCGATTCCGTGGACGCGATTCTTGGCATCATCGACGGCCTGGAGGCGGCGCATGCACGCGGTGTGCTGCACCGCGACATGAAGCCCTCGAACTGCTTCGTTTCGAGCGACGGCACGTCCATCGTGGGCGACTACGGGCTGTCGATTTCACAAACGAACAACCTGGCCGATGGCGAGCAGCTCACGCGCAGCGGCATGGTCATGGGCACGCCCGCTTTCTCGCCTCCTGAGCAACTCCGCGCACAACCACTCGATCATCGCGCGGACATTTACTCGACCGGCGGCACGCTTTTCTACCTGCTGACAGGAAAGGCGCCCGTGGAGCGCACGACGCCGATCGAGACGGTGGCTGCGGTCCTCGAAGGAAAGATTCCCAACGTCCGCACCCTGCGCCCTGAAGTGCCGGAAGATCTCGCGGCGGTGATCGCCCGATGTCTCGCAGCAGACGTGGCAAAGCGACCCGCGAACTACGCGGAGCTGCGTCTGGCACTGCTGCCATTCAGTTCGCAAATGCCGGAACCTGCGCCGCTGGGCACGCGATTGGCAGCCGGTTTCATCGACATGATCGTCACTTTGACGGTCGTCTTCCCGCTCATCACGCTGCTCCCCACGATGATCCACGCATGGGGCGTGGCCGATGCCGCCGGGAACGACTCACTGTGGGTCTCGGCCATCGACTTTCTCCTGCCGCTTGGCTTCTACCTTTTTTGTGAATCGCGCTGGGGTGCCACGCCTGGAAAATGGCTCATGGGCATCACCGTGGCGGATCTGCGTGGCGGTATTCCAAGCTGGCGTCAGGCGCTGGGGCGTGCGCTGCTTTATGTTGGGATCCCGGCTGCTGCGCAACACCTGACGGCCCAGTTTTTTCGTGATGCGGTCTCACCTGATGTGTCGGCGGCACTCATGGTCCTGATTGTCGTCGTGATCTCCAATATGCAACTGCTGCTGTTCATCCCGGCAGTCCGTCGGCGTGACCGTGCGGCGTGGCATGATGTCATCACCCGCACGCGTGTTGTCTTGGTCCGTCAGGTGCTTGAACGCATGCGCACCGTGGATGTGTTGGCTGATGAAGTGGCGAACGATGCGGGGAATTGGGGCCCTTTTGAAGGCATCGCCCGCCGGGCGGATGGCAGCCATCTGGCGCGCGATCCCATGCTCCGCCGCATGGTGATGCTGACGCCACGCGACCGCGAAGACGCCACGTCCGCCGAGCGGCGCTGCTGCAGCCGTGCGAGTCGTCTGCGCTGGCTGCAAGCTGTCACGGATGCATCGGGTGCCAAGTGGGACACCTGGCAGGCACCGGCAGGTGCGCCGCTGCTGCAAGCGATCGAAAAATCCAGCCCGTCGTGGCAGCAGACACTGTCTTGGTTGCGCGATCTCAGTGAGGAACTCAGTGCAGCAGAAAAGGACGGCACCATGCCCGCCACTCTCTCACTCGCTCAGGTTTGGATCACCACGGATGGCCGTGCCATTCTGCTGGATCAGGCGTGGCATGGTGTCCCGTCGGACGAGACCGCCATTCCTAAAGCGGTCGCTCCTGCACAAGCCGCGCAGACGCTGCTTCACCGCATCGCGTCACTCTGCCCAGCCGTGACGCGCCCCTTGCATGCCGATGCCCTGGTGACGGGCCTCGCGGCGGCTTCGTTTGAACGCCTCAGTCATGTGAGCGGCAATGTGATGCATCTGCTGCAGCAAAAGCATGAGGTTAGCGCTCGGTCGCGGACGACAGCACTTTGCGGGCCGATGCTGTTCACCATCGGCATGTTGGCATTCTTCATGATGATGACTCAAAGGTGGGTCGATACCGCATGGACGACGCCCTACCCAGGCCAGCCGATCCTGCCGGAAGTCATCAAGATGTATGCGCACACCATCGAGCCCGACACTCAGGACATGCCGGCAGATTTGAAGGATAACATCCGCCGACACCTCGCGGGGCACTACGCCGCCTTTTTCACCAAGAACGCACCGCCACTGCCAGAGACAGCCATCCTGCCAGAGAGACACCGGGAGACCCTGCGCAAGATTCTCGACAGCACACCGACGCCATCCGCCGCCGAACTCGAAACCGCCGACGTCGCCGTCCGCGCTGTCTTGCCGCGTTTCCAAAGCCTGCATCCCGAGCACTCCGCCCAGATCAATCTCGTGAAGGCGGTGCCTGCGGCAAGCCTTGGCATGCTTATCGCGCTAATGCTCTGGCAACTCATCTGCATCCTCGCCGTCGGGTCGCCCCTGCAGATGCGCCTCTCCGGCATCGCCGCCGTGACGGAGAGGGATCGACCTGCCACGCGTCTGCGCATGCTCTGGCGCTGGTGCAGCGGCTGGTCCGTGCTGCTGACCATCGTCGTGATACAAATCGTGCGCGCGCTGAGTGGCGTCGATGTCCTCCGCACGCTGCCCGAATTCGCACAGATCTGGATTCCTGTGGTCATCGTCGTGGCTCTGAGCGGGCTTCTCATCCCACGCCGCACCTTGGTCGATCGCCTCGCCGGCACATGGTTGGTGGCGCGGTGACCCTCACCGCGCCTCGACTTCCACGCGGCGGTTCATGCCTTTGCCGACGGGGGAGTCGTTGCTGGCGATGGGTTCGCCCTCGCCTTTGCCGCGTGGGGTGAGGCGTCCCGTGGCGATCTGGCGTTCCGTGAGCCAGACGACGACAGACTTGGCTCGGCGTTCGGAGAGATCGAGATTGTGCGTGTCGGTGCCGTCGGAGTCGGTGTGGCCTTCGATCACCACGTTGATCTGCGGCTGGTCATTCAGCGCGGCGAGGATCTGCTCCAGCGCGGGTTTGGCATCAGGCCGGAGCACATCTGAGTCCACGTCAAAATGAATGCCGTAGAGGATCGCGGTGAGGCCGGCCTTGAGCGCCTCGGCGACGGGGTTTTTCGGCTCCGGCGGAGAGGAGCAAGGCGTGGTGGTGCCAGCCGGGGCGGGCACGCCGGAGAAGGGCTGCAGTCCGGAATGAACCGAGGAAACGCCATGCAGCTCGCCCTCGCTGGTGATGCGCGCGATGGAAGGCGTGGTCACGCGTCGGCCGCCCTGCACCGTGGTGGTGACGAGTCGCGCCATGCCGTCCACCACCGTGCCGCTGATCTCACCCTGCTGGCCTCCGACGATCTGGCATCCTTCGATCTGGTCGCCGTTCTGGCGGAGCTCGATCAAATTGCGCGAGACATCGTAGCCGCGACGCAGCTTCCACACGCCGTTGAACGCATCCGGCTTTGCCACGCACGCTTCTTGGGTGCCATAGCCCATGAGTTCGGAAAACAGCACGCCGTCCGCCTCGTTCGCCTGCGGCGTGTAGCGGTCCAGCAGGCGGATTTTCAGCCAGCGCACGGGTTTGGCCGCGGTCACAGGAAACTCCTGTGCCGCTTTCTTTTCGATCTCGATCTGGAAGCGGATGAGTGGCGAGAATCCGGCCTCTGCGCTTTCGGCGGAACCTTCGATCTCGACGGTCTTCACATGCTTCCCCTTAGCCGGGCCAAACTCGCCCAGCTCAGGCACGGCGAAGCTCTCAAAGGTGGTCAGCGCGGGAAGCTCCACGACAAACTCATGCGGCAGCGGCGCGTGGCGCGGCACGCCGATGGTGGTGGTGTGCGACAGCCCGTCGAGCGCCACCACAGCCGCCTCCGAGCGTGGTGGCGATGGGGTTCGCACGATGAAGCACCCTCCGCCCAGCCCAGCAAATTCCGGCGCTCCGCCGGTGTCTCCTTCTCCTGCGCCGTGACCAGCGGGGAGCAAACAGTGAGGCCCAAGATGAGCATCAACCCCGTCGTCAGGCGACGGCCAACGAACTGCCTGTTTGCGTTCATGCGCGCGAGGCTAGGACGCTCGTGATGCCTGTCAACCTGCCGTCCTGGAGTTGTCGAGCAGTCTTCGAGAAGGCAGCGGGTGTTTCACCGTTTGTGTAGCTTCGGTTGGCAACCGAAGCCGAATATTTCCAACCCATTCGATTGCCAATCGAATCTACTCATGAAGCCCACCCTCCTCGCCCTCATTCTCGTTTCGACGACTGCGTTCGCCCTGGACCGCCCCAAGCTCCAGATTATCAACGCTGGCGAAAAGGCAGTCGAAGTCTTCTGGCTCGCTCCCGATGGAAGCCGCGTGCCAAATGGTAAAATCGAGCCTGGAAAGAACAACATCATCGGCACGACGATCGGGCACCGCTTTGTCATCGTGGATGAGGGGAAGGAGACGGAAGTGGTGAGCAAGGTTCCGGTGCAGGCGTTCCGACATGATCCCAAAGCGAAGGATGGTGTGCCGGATTTTTACACCCAGATCGTCCATGCGCATGGCTACCCCATCTGTGGTTCGGCGAAGGTGAGTCCGTATGCGCTGAAGGAGGCGGCTTACCTCGCCGATCTCATGCTGGCAAAGCGGCCGGATGTGCGGGAGGCGTTGATCGCCAGCGGGTCGAGGCTTTGCATCCTGGCGCATGATGAGTTCACCACCGAACAGCCGGAGTGGACGTGGCTGGAAAAGGTGCCGGTGCCGGGCTTCGAGAACATGTCCATCAAAGACTACCGCGATGCCCGTGCTCGTGGCATGGGCGGCAGCGCCACGGACCCTTTTTGCTCCTGCGCGGAGGAGAACCTGCTGGCTTACGACGGTGATCCTTACTCGACTGAGTGCATCTTCATCCACGAGTTCGCCCACAACATCCACCTGCGTGGTCTGGCGAATGTGGATGCCACCTTCGACAAGCGGGTGAAGGCCGCCTTTGACGCCGCGATGAAGGCCGGGCTGTGGAAGGGCAAGTATGCCAGCGTGAACCATCACGAGTACTTCGCCGAGGGCGTGCAGAGCTGGTTCGATAACAACCGCGAAAACGATCACGACCACAACCACGTCAACACACGCGCCGAGCTGGTCGACTACGATCCCGGCCTTGCCGCGCTCTGCCGCGAAGTCTTCGGAGACACCGAGTTGAGATACACGAAACCGACGACGCGGCTCACCGGTCATCTCGAAGGCTACGATCCCACGAAAGCACCCAAGTTTGTCTGGCCGGAGCGACTCATGAAGGCCAAAGAGTCCATCCGTGAGGCGGCGGTGAAGCGTTCTCAAGCAGCGGAAAGTGTGAAGTCGCATGACCAGCGCATGATCGCCGGTTGGAAGGTGCATGTGAGCACGAAAGTCGATGCGACTGCGTTCGCCAAAGCGCTGCCGCTTCTCCAGGCACAGCTCGATGAGATCGTGCGAGTGGTTCCGGCGAAAGCGGTGGTGGAATTGCAAAAGGTGCCGCTATGGATCAATCCAGAGTATCCGAACACACGTCCGTGCGCCGAATATCATCCTGGCGCGGGCTGGCTGCGTGAAAACGAGCGCGATCCGGTGATGGAGAAAGCGGTGGAGTTCACGAATGTGCGCATCTTTGAAGAGGAAACACGTCGCATGCCGAACTTCGCGCTGCATGAGCTGGCGCATGCGTTTCACAACCGCGTGCTGGGATTCGACCATGCCGAGATTGTGGCGGCTTTCGAGAAGGCGAAGGCGGCAGGCAAGTATGACCGGGTGCAGCGGCAGGACTCGGAAGGGAGACGGAGGCTGGATCGCGCTTATGCGATGACGAACGCGAAAGAGTATTTCGCCGAGTGCTCGGAGGCGTTCTTTTCGCGCAACGACTTCTTTCCGTTCACGCGTGAGGAGCTGAAGGCGCATGACCCGGAGGTTTTTGCACTGCTGGGGCGGCTTTGGGGGCTGGAGGATCGTTGAAAGAGGGCAGGGATTGTGCCTTTATCCTTCCAAGCCGATCCCCAAACCCCTCAATGGCTCAAACTTTCCCCCCAACCCGATTTCCATGGCCTGTGCTCTGGTTGCTCACGACGTGCGCGTTTGCCGCACCGCTTGAGCATCCGGGCAAGCCGCTGTACCAAAAACTCTGCGCTGAATGCCACGGCGACAAAGGCCAGGGCGTTGAGGATGAATACGATGAGGCGTTGACCGGAGAGAAGACCCTCGAAGCTCTCGCGCGGCAGATCGACCGCACCATGCCGGAGGATGATCCCGACAAGACGACGCCGGAGGACGCCAAACTCATCGCGGAATACATCTACGACCTCTTTTACTCGCCATCGGCCCAGGCGCGGCTGAATCCGCCGAAGAAGGAGCTGGCGCGGCTCACCATTGATCAGTTCCGCAACAGCGTGATGGATGTGATCGGCCGCTTCCGCATGGGGCCGGGCTTTGACCGCGCCATCAATGCCGAGCAGGGATTGAAGGCCTTTTATCGCGGCGTGGAGCTGCCGAAGCCGGGTGAGAAGGCCGTGGACACCACGCCGAAGGACGGCATCAAGAAAAAGCGTCCGAACAAGACCCTCGAGAAGGTGGAGCCGGTGATTTCTTTTCACTGGGGCGCGGACAGCCCGGACAAGGCGGTGCTGGAGGCGGAGCAGTTTGAAAGCCGCTTCGAAGGCAGCGTCCTGGCGCGCGAGACGGGCGTGTATGAGTTCGCGGTGAAGTCGGAGAACGGCTTCCGTCTTTACATCAACGACACTTCGGACGGCAGTGCGCTGATCGACGGCTGGGTCAGCGCCGGGCCGCAGGTGCGCGAGGAAAAGCGAAGCATCTACCTCGTCGGCGGGCGTGCTTACCGGCTGCAACTGGAGCATTTCAAATTCAAGGAGAAGTCCGCGTCCATCGAGCTGTGGTGGAAACCGCCGCATGGCATCAAAGAACTCATCCCCGCGCACGCCACGCGCACGGACCGGCCTCGCGAGCTGACCATCGTGAGCACGGAATTTCCCGCCGATGACAGCAGCGGTGGTTATCCACGCGGCACGACGATTTCGAAGGCCTGGGATCAAGCCGTGACGGAAGCGGCCATCAACGTCGCCGAGCATGTCATCGAAAAAATCGACGAACTGGCGCAGACGAAGCCCGGCGCGCCGGATCGTGCTGAGAAGCTGCGCAAATTCGCCAACACCTTCGTCGAGGCTGCCTTCCGCAGGCCTTTGAGCGATGATTTGAAGCAGATCTTCGTCGAGTCGCACTTTGCGAGCGCCAAATCGCCCGAGACGGCGGTGAAGCGGGTGGTGTTGCTTGCGCTGAAGTCTCCGCAGTTTCTTTATCCGAACCTGAATCTGGCCGAAAAACCGGATGATTTCGAAAATGCCTCCCGTCTCGCCCTCACACTTTGGGATTCGGTTCCCGACAAGAAGCTCGCGCAGGTCGCCGCGTCGGGGAAGCTCAAGACTCGTGATCAAATCAAGGCCGAGGCGCAGCGCATGCTGAAGGACACACGCACGAAGGCGAAACTGCACGGCTTCTTCCACCACTGGCTGGAACTCGAACGTGCCGAAGGTGCCAGCAAGGACCCGAAAATCTTCCCCGACTTCACGCCCGAGCTGATCGCCGATCTACGCGAGTCGCTGTTTCAGTTCATCGACGAAGTCGTGTGGAGCGAGAAATCGGACTACCGAGAGCTGCTCCAGGCTGACTATCTGTTGATGAACGAGCGCCTCGGCAAGTTTTACGGCCACCCCGTCACCGGCGAGGAGTTTCAGCGTGTCGGCTTTGATCCCAAACAACGCGCGGGTGTCGTCACGCACCCGTATCTGCTCGCCTCGCTCGCTTACACGAAGCAGTCGTCGCCGATTCATCGAGGTGTGTTTTTGACGCGCAACATCGTTGGCATGTCGCTCAAGCCGCCGCAGAAGGCGGTGGTGTTCGAGGACAGCCATTTCAACCCCAAGCTCACCATGCGGGAAAAAATCAGCGAGCTCACCCGCAGCGGCGCCTGCATGAGCTGCCACAGCATGATCAACCCGCTCGGCTTCAGCCTGGAGAATTTCGACGCCGTGGGCCGCTGGCGCACGAAGGACAACAACAAGCCCGTGAACCCCGTGAGTGAGTTCACCACGCACGAGGGAAAACTCGTCCGCCTCACGGGTCCGCGTGACATCGTGAACTACGTCGCCGCCAATCCGGGCGGCCATCGCGCCTTCATCCGCCATCTGTTCCATCATCTCATCAAGCAAGAACCCACCGCTTATGGGCCGAAAGTGCTCGATGACCTTCAAAAATCCTTCGCCGCCAACGGCTGCAACATTCAGAAACTGCTGGTCGAAGTCGCTCTCGTGGCGGCGGAGGATGGAATGGAGAAGTGAGGCAACTGACGATGAGCGAGCTTGTTTTGAGCCAGCGAGCTGACAAATGGCTGCATCATGTGCGCGTGTTCAAGACGCGCACGCTCGCCACCCAGGCATGTGCGAAGGGCAATGTGTTGGTGGGAGGCCAGGCGGTGAAGGCGTCGCGAGAATTGAAGCCGGGCGACGTGCTGGAGGCCGTGCGCGGCGATCTGCGTCTGCGTTTGAAAGTGATCGCGTTTCCAGCACAGCGTCTCGGGCCGCCGCGAGTGGCGGAGTTTTGCGAGGATCTGACACCGGTGGAGTGGTATCAGAAAGCGAGTGAGCTGCGCCGGGAGCGCGAGCTGATCTCACCCCGTGCGCATGAGATGATCGCAAAGCCGGACAAGAAGCAACTGCGTGAGCTGCGAAAGTTCTGGGAAGAGCAGGGGAGCTGAAACGCGGCGGCCTTACTTCTCATCATCCAGCTTGAGCCAGGCGGCATTGAGTTTCCGCGTCGCGTGGACATAGTTTTATGGAGGGGCCTTCTTCAGGAAGGCTCATGAAGATTTGCTGGGGGGGCGAGGCTTTGCCACATCCGCAGGCGCCCTGAGTGCCGATGGTTGATTACTCAACCCCTTCATTCCCATGATCATGTCCTCCACTTCTTCTCCATCGTTTCTGTCTCGCACGGCCATTTACACGGTCGTGATGTGTTCTTTCCTGCCGTCCCCGTTGCCTGCACAGACGACGGGCAGTTCAGTCCTGGGTGGATCAGTGACGGGTGGTTCGGTAACTGGGGGTTCCGTGACTGGCGGTTCGGTCACAGGTGGCTCAGTGACAGGCGGTTCGGTCACTGGAGGAACAGTCACGGGGGGCACCGTGACGAATGGCACGGTCACCCCAAGCACGATCACTCCCGGAACGGTGACGAGTGGTGCCGTCACTGCCGGTACTGCCACGGCGAATGTCGCCGGTCGCCTGATCAGCGCGACGAGCGAGGGCTCCATCACCGTTCAGGCCGATGGAGCGAATGCCACCGTCAAACTCGGCAAGCATCTGCTGCGAATCGAAAAAGAACGGCTTCTGCTTGATGGCAAGGAGCGCGCCAAGCTGCCCATGTCTGCCGCGAAGGTGCAAGTGACGGTTTCCCAAGGCCGCCTCACCGTTCATGCCGATGACCGCGAAGTGCTGGTAAGTGATCTTGATGCAGCGCCGTGAAACGCGCGAGCTGAGGAGAGGTGAAGCCGTGGAGTGATGGAGCGCAACTCCGACAGTCCGGAGTCAAACAACCGGAACTCTGCGGAGATAGCCGAAGGCAAATAGCAAGCCGTAGCCTGTCCAGGGGTGAACGAAGTGAGGCAAACGTCGTGAGGCGACGACTAAATCCATCAACATCGAATTGATCGAATCAATGGAGGACGAAGAGGCTTGGAGTGATGAGGACTGGGGCAGGTTTCTTCATGGTGTGTGAAGGATGAATCATTGCTCTTCTCAGCAGAGTGACATTTCCGTTCCCCTGGGTGAAGCGAGCCAAAACGTGCGCGGGTTGGTCAGCCTGATGGTGATCTCGGCCATTGTCTCATTCGGTGCCCAACGCGCCTTTGGGGGATCAACCCCACGACCAATTCATTCACTCCTGCCGATGTGTAGATGTCAGGTGCAAACACACATGACATTCAAAAAACAAACCAAACCGCATACAACCAAACCTCACACATGAAACCCAAAATTATCATCTCGCAATTAGCCGCAGCGATGATCAGCCTGACAGCCAGCGCCCAAACTCCAATCAGTCCCTCTACCAGCCCCACCACAGGCACCGGCGGAGCGGGCACTGGCACCAGCACGGGCACTGGCGGCTCTGCCACCACTAACACCACAGGCGGTGCCACCACCGGCGGCGCGGCCACCAGCGGCTCTGCCACTGGCGGTACCACCACTGGCAGCTCGATCACCCTGGACGGCAAGTCCAAGATCATGCCCAACTCGACCATCAACACCCAGACGACTGGCGGTGCCACGACGAGTGGTTCTGCCACGGGCGGCTCTGCCACGGGTGGAGCGACCACTGGCGGCAGCGCCACTGGCGGCGCGGGCACCGGCGGTGACGCAACCGGCACTGGCGGCAGCGGCAGCGCCACCAGCACCACCAATCCCGGATCCAGCGGCACCGCACCGGGACGCAGCGACAAACTGCCTCCCGGCCAACTGAAGCGCGTCGATCCTACTCGGGGACGCGACGATCCAGATCGTGACCGCGATCCTCTGAACAGCACGAGCCCCACCACGGGCACGGGTGGCTCAGGCGCTGCAACCAGCTCGGGGACCGGTGGCGCTGCCACCAGCAACACCACAGGCGGTGCCACCACTGGCGGCGCGGCCACCAGCGGCTCTGCCACTGGCGGTGCCACCACGGGCAGCTCGATCACCCTTGATGGCAAGGCCAAGATCATGCCCAACTCGACCATCAACGGTCAGACCACTGGCGGTGCCACGACAAGTGGCTCTGCCACGGGCGGCTCTGCCGAAGGTGGAGCTACCACTGGCGGCAACGCTACGGGCGGCGCGGGCAAGGGCGGTGCCGCTACCGGCACTGGTGGCAGCGGCAGCGCTACCACCAAGAAGAAATAACGGAATCCCGTTCGATTGAAGACGTCCCTTGCGAGATCCGCAAGGGGCGTTTTTTTTGTGAATGCATCGGGGGCGGGTGAATCCGCTGGGGTGGAGCCGTGAAAAGCGGAAACAAGACCGAAGGGCCGCCTGACAGACGCTGCGGTCGTCATGATTGCCGATGAGCTGAATAGCAGCAGCCGGTGCATGCTAAAAAACACTCATCTCATCCGGGAAGCCGTCAATTCCGCCTCGGCGCGCAATTGGATAGGCGCAGAAGACCTCTGGCATACGAAGACCAAGCTAAAGGCGGCAGATGCCTTGCCACCTCGCCCGCATTTTATCCAGTCATGATCGACCCTATCGGCCAGCAGCTTCGAGCGAAGCGTGAGCAAATGAACCTCACGCTGCGCGATGTGGAGAAGCGGACGCGCATCCCCGCAAATACGCTGCTGTGCCTGGAAGAAGCGGACTACAGTAGCATCGGTGGCATCACTTATGCATGCAGCGGTTTGCGCAGCTACAGCCGTTGTCTCGACATGGACGTAGGCGATGAGATCGCGATGCTGAGGTGGACGGCTCCAGTCACACGCGATGCTGGCGTTCATGGCGGCGAGATACCGTATGACATCTGGAGAGGAACAGCCCCGACTTCGGCATCAGCCCAGGCGGCTTCCCCCACCGCCGCCATACTGGTGCTTTCGATTCTTTTCTTCGGCGGCGCGAGTCTTTGGATGCATCAGCTCGGCAGTCAATGGGCGAAGGCGCGAGAACCCATAGCCGTCCCTGGGGTGCAAGATGTGAGGCCGCAGCCTTTTTCCATGGCTTTTTCTACCATCAGCCCGCCAGAGAAAGCGAGCGAGCTGGGCCAGGAACGAGCGCTCGTCATGCCCCGCTTGCATGAGATGATCGCGAAGCCGGACAAGAAGCAACTGCGCGAGCTGGGTAAGTTCTGGGAAGAGCAGGGTAGCTGAAACGCGGAGGACTCACTTTTCATCCAGCGCACGACGGATGCGATACTTGATCGCAAGCTGGTGCGCGGGGGTGTTGGCGAAGGACAGGTTCTTGATGCGCTCGATTTGAAGCAGTGCGCTGCTCTGCGTGGCGTGGAAATAGCTGCCATTGTGCGCGATGGCCAGCAGGCGGGTGAGGTAATCGAGCTGGAGGTTCTGGCGCATCGTGCTCACGGGCTTCCCTGGATCGTCGCCGGTGCAGATGGCGGTGGTTAAGGTGGAGAGCACCTCATCGACGCTGACTTCATTTCCATAGAGCGCGGTGTCCTGGAGGCGGTGGAGCGTCAGCGTATGCAGCAGGTGCGCGAGCAGGGAAGTCTGAGTGCGGAAGACCATGTCATGGAGCTTTGGATCTTCCGTCTCGTCGCCATGATCGAAACCGCGGCGCTGCTGCTGGAGGTGCGCGTAGAGTTCTGGCGGCGCGGCCATTGCATCGGGCGCGAAGGCGTATTTGGAGATCGCCAGCAGCGCACGGCGCTGCTTCTCGGCCTCGACAGGCTTGAAGGGGGCGACACCCTGCGCCTGGCCCTGCACGGCGCGCTCGACATAAACGCCGCCGACATAGCGCGAGATCGCGGTGAGCGAGCCGCTGGCGTCCTTGGTCAGCGTGCCGTAAGCCTGCGCGACTTCCTGCCAACTCCTGCCGGGCTCGGCGACGTCTTTGAGGATGTTCTTGATCTCGTTCTTCACCATCTCACAGCGCACTTCGCCGTAGGCGATGGGATCGCTGCTCATGTCGAAGAGCATCGCTCGCGGGTCGATGGCCTTGCCGATGGTGCGCATGTCGTCGGCGTCGTTGGCGAAGGCCAGCTCCGGTTTGTGCGACTGGCTGGCGATAGCCTCAAGGCGCTTGGCCTCCTCGACCGGATCTTCCAAGGACTCGCTATAGCCGTAGTTAATGACCCAGTGGTCATACGGGCCGGGTTTCGTGGTGAAATACTGGCCCTGCTTCACGCCTTTGGGCGCGATGTTCACCGGCGGGTAATCCATGACGGAGCCGGTGAGACCGATTTTTTCGGTGATCTCGGAGTTGTGGATGTTTTCCAGGCTGTGGAGGTGGCTGGAGCGGAAATTGTGGTTCAAACCGAGCGTGTGGCCGACCTCGTGCAGCGCGAGGTAGTAGAGCGATTCTTTGATGAGGCGGTCCACCTCGATGCGGTCGCTCTTTTGCAGGCGCAGCATCGTCTGGCCGAGTTGGATGCCCTGGCGGGCGCAGTTGCACGCGAGGCAGGCGTGCGGATTCGACGCGGTGGCGCCTTCTGACTGCTCGGTGGCGAGTCCGAGGTCGTCGTAGAGCTTCTTCGTGAGCAGGCGCTTGGTGATGTAGCTGTACTCCAGCATGATGTCCGCGCCGAGGATCTGGCCGGTGCGCGGATTGGCAAAGCTGGGGCCGTAACCGCCGAAGGGAGGGTTCACGCTGCTCGTCCAGCGCAGCACATTGTGCTCGATGTCGCCCGCGTCCCACTTCGCGTCATCAGGCTGCTGTTTGACGACCACGGCGTCCTTGAAGCCGGCGGTTTCAAAGGCCTCGTTCCATTTCAGCACGGCGGTGCGGATGGTGTCGCGGAACTCGACAGGCGTCGTGTTTTCGATCCAGAAAACGATGGGTTCCACGGGTTCGCTCAAAGCGGTGCCGGGCTTTTGTTTCACGAGGTTCCAGCGGTGGATGACATCGCGATAAGGTGCGATGTCGGTGCTGGTCATGTCGGTGATCTGATGCGTGAAGTAGCCGATGCGGGGATCGTCGGTGCGCGGTTTGAAATCGCTCTCAGGCATGGCGATGAGCGTGTGCTGCACCTGCACGGTGATGTAGCGCGGGTCGGTGATGTCCTCGTCGTACTTGCCGGAGGGCGTGGGGTTTTCAAAGACGTACTCGGCGGTGACGGCGGTGTTTTTCGGGTAGCCATTGATGCGCACAATCTTCGTCTTCGACTCCGAGAGGCGTCCGAGCATGGATTTCTCCCCGCCGCCAAATTTCACCATCGTCAGCGTTTCGCGCAGAAAGAGATTCGTGGCGGCCACGAGCACGCCGTCCGCGTCCTCGGCCACGATGCTCTCGCTGGCGAGGATGGCCTGGCTGATGTTGGCATTGCGTGCCTTGGCGAGCGGATTCTGCGGATCAAAATGGATCGAGGTGTTCTCTTCGACGAACTCGACGCGGTCGAAAATCTTCCGCAGGGTAAAGATCGTCTCCTCGCCGTAGCGTCCGCGGTTGTGACCGGCGGCCACCGGACCATCCACGCTGTGATTGAAGTAGATGAACTCGGGTCCGAGCTGCGCTTTTGAGATGTAGAGCCACGGTGCGCCTTTTTCCGTGTCCAAATACATGCGGAACAGCCCATCCTCGCGTTTGAAGCCCTTGGTGAAATCGGCCACGGATTTCTTCTTCGGTTTGTTTTCTTCCACAGGCTTCGCGGTCGTGGCAGGTGCCGGGGCAGGGGAGGGCGGGGTTTGAGCGGGTGCGGACGGCTTGGCTGGAGCAGGAGTCGGCGGGGGCGGCGTTGGTTTGCCAGGAACGGGCACGGGTTCAGGCTTTGGCTCAGGCTTCGCAGGATCGCGTTTCGGCTCTGGTTTGGCCGGTGCGGGCTTCGAAGGGGGATTCGGCTGTGGGTTTGGTTCCGGTGCAGCAGAAAGGTTGGTGAGGGTGAAAGCGAGAGTGAGGCAGGCAGGGAGTGTGCGATGCAGCATGGCGGGAGAGAATGGGTTGATCGCCTGTTTAACGTCACCGAACCGGGCTTGCACACATTTGAAGGCAAGAATTGTGCAAGCCTTGCGTTTCTGCGCCTGGAACCACCCCCTCCGCCCCCTATGAAAGCCCACAGCCTCCTTCTTGCGTGCCTGACTTTGACCGCCGCCTCGCTTCACGCGGCGATGCTGCCAGAGAGCCAGAAAATCGACGAACTCCTTGCCAAAGGCTGGGAAAAAGCCGGCGTGAAGGTCAACCCACCCGCCTCGGACGACGTGCTCGTTCGCCGCCTTTACCTCGACATCGCGGGCCGCATCCCGACCGTCGAGGAAGCAGCCGCCTACACGAAATCGAACGATCCGCAGAAGCGCGCGAAGCTGATCGACACGCTGCTGGCCTCCGACGGCCACACCAGCCACATGTTCAACTACTGGGCGGACATTCTGCGCCTGTCCGACAATGTGAAGGGCCGCCTCACCGCCGAGGCGTATGAGGAGTGGCTTAAAAAGCAGATCAAGGCCAACACGCCTTATGATCAATTCGTGAAGAACCTGCTCACCACCGACGGCGGTGTGTGGGACAGCGGCAGCATCGGCTTCTGGCAGCGGGATGAGAACAAGCTCGATCACCTCGCCTACACCGTGCAGGTCTTCCTCGGCACCAACATCGTTTGCGCGCAGTGCCACAACCATCCCTTCGATAAATGGACGCAGATGGACTACTACCACATGGCCGCCTTCACCAACGGTATGGACACACGCAGCCGGGGCTTTGAAACCAAGCCCGAGAAGCCGAAGCAGCAGTTCGATAAGAAGCTGCTCGCGACCATGGAACCCAAGGAGCGCCGGGAGTACATCAAGAAGATGCAGGCCGAGCAAAAGACTGCCCCCAAGACCGAAACGGCCAGTGTCAGCAAAGAAGACATGCAAAAGGTGAGACAGGCCATGCAGGACGTGATGAAGCCCCTGCGCTACACCAGCGCCGAGTGGCAGGAAGGCAAGCTGCCCACGCTGCCGCATGATTATCAGTACAAAGACGGCAAGCCCGGCGAAAAGGTCACAGCGAAGGCGATGTTTGGCCCCGAGGCCGAGTTGAAGCCCGGCCAGACCACGTTGCAGTCCTTTGCCGACTGGATGTCCAGCCCGGAGAACCCGCGCTTCACCACTGTGATCGCCAACCGCATGTGGAAGAAGGCTTTTGGCATCGGTTTGATCGAGCCGGTCGATGAAATGACCGACAGCACCGTCGCCAGCAATCCCGCGCTGATGGATTACCTCACGCAGCTCATGGTCGAGAAGCAATACTCGCTCAAATCCTTTCTCCGCGTGCTTTACAACACCGATACTTATCAACGCGCCGCCACCACGCAGGAAGTGCCGCTCGGCGAGATCTACCACTTCACCGGGCCCATCCTCCGCCGCATGAGCGCGGAGCAGATCTGGGATTCGCTCGTCACGCTGAGCCAGGGCAACGTTGATGACGCCGTGGATGCCGATAACACCCGTCTGCACCAGTATCTCGACGATCTGTCCATGTTCCTCGGCACCATCAAGGCCAAAGGAGCCGCAGGCCTCGTCGAAATCGCCCGCGCCAACGCCGACAAGCTCGCCGCCAACCAGAAGAAGGTCGATGAGATGAAGGCGAAGCTTGAAGCCGCGAAAGAAAAAGGCGGTGACACCACCGCCGAGGCCAAAGCGCTCGCCCGCGAATCCCAGCAGCTCCGCAAGGAGACCGAGCGCGACTTCCTCGTCGCCCTCCTCGGTGAAGATCGTGCCTCAGAACTGCGCCAGGGCTACAAATCAAAGCAGCCCGAGAAAACAGCGCGCCCGCAGATCGACCGCGCCAAGCTCGCCAGCATGACCAAGGAACAGCGGAAGGAGTTCGTGAAGAACTTCCAAAAAGGCAGCGGCAACAAGGACGTGAGCCTTGCCACCCGCGCCAGTGAGCAGCCCAGCCCCGCGCGTCCGGGTACCTTTCTGCGCACCTTCGGCCAGAGCGACCGCGAGCAGATCCAAAACGCCAGCGACGACGCCTCCGTGCCGCAGGCGCTCACCCTGCTCAACGGCCCTGTGTCCGACATCCTCAGCAGCCCGGCCTCGAAGCTCAATCAAGACCTCGAAAAAGCCCCGAACACGCCGCAGAAGCTCGAAACGCTCTACCTCGCTCTCCTCGGCCGCAAACCCAGCGCCGAAGAAAAATCCATCCTCACTCAGGTGTCTTCCGAGCGTGGTGATAAAGCCGTCTCCGATGTGACGCACGCGCTGATCACCGGATCGCAGTTTCTATTCGTCCAGTAAGTCCAACTCTCGCATTCGCCCATTATGAAAGACCTCCTCAACACCTGCGACGAACAAAGCCGCCGCGATTTCGCCAAAAACATCGCCAAGACCTGTCTCGGCGTTTCCGTCATGAGCGCCCTCGCTCCACGCAGCTTCGCCGCGCCGTTTGACGGCGCTTCCAAGGCCAAGCAGGCCGCCACCGCGAAGCGCGTCATCTATTTGTACATGTCCGGCGGCATGACACACCTCGACACCTTCGGCGTGGTGCCCGGCGCGGACACGATGGGCACCACCAAAGCCATCAAGACCTCCGCCGATGGCGTGCAGATCAGCGAATACCTGCCTGAAACCGCGAAGATGATGCATCGCGGCGCGGTCATCAATTCCCTCAGCTCCACGCAGGGCGCGCATGCGCAGGGGAACTACTACCAGCACACCAGCTACACCATGCGCGGCGCCACCCGGCATCCCACGATGGGTGCTTGGCTGCAAAAGTTCCAGGGCAAGGGCAACACCGACCTGCCCGGATCCGTCATCATCACCAATGACAGCAAGCACCCCGGCGGCGGTTTCTTCGAGGCCGCCTTCCAGCCGCTCCTGCTGAACGATCCCGCCAAAG
>Ga0209573_1002602_pt1 | contig 22380 bp, 10 predicted proteins | sample TNRBio252014_DNA_FD_185870 | JGI IMG/M metagenome (GOLD analysis project Ga0209573, IMG submission 185870) | Wastewater treatment Type I Accumulibacter community from EBPR Bioreactor in Madison, WI, USA - TNR Reactor_6/25/2014_ DNA (SPAdes)... | ecosystem: Engineered > Bioreactor > EBPR >...
GAGAGTCGTTGACCTGCGGTCCCGTGTGGCTGGCCCCGGGGAACGGTTGACGATCAACCAGATGCGTGGAAAAGGTGTCAGGAACCGAATACCGCAATGCCCCGGAATCGGTTCCTGACACCTTTGTCTGTCTGTGATACTTATGAAACAACCTCGCTTTACCAAAGCGATACTTGCCATTGGCGGAGCGATTGTCTTGCTGCTGTTCGTCAGCTTCTTGCTCCGTTGGCAATCCGAGCGTCAGGAGCATGAGGCCTGTCGCAGACTCCATCAGGAAATCGCTGACAAACTGACGAGCCTTAGGGACATGAGGTATTTCGGAAAGACGGCCGAGAGCGACGGTGCCTGGAATGACGTCTGTGAAACGGTTCGGATTATCTACTTGATGCACTGGGGGCACTATCCCACCAGGGTTTCAGAGTTTTCCTATCTCCGTTTGAATCACGAATTGGACAACTTGCTCCAGATGGATTCGGAGCGGTCCGTCATCTTCGAGCGAGTGTGGCAAGTCATAGGCGATAGCAGTCCGTATCTTCACCGGCACCTCCAACAGAAGCAGGACATTTTTGCCGAGTGCCTGGCTCGCCTGAAAGACGACGGAGCAATCAACAGGGAAGAGCGACGATAGATGGAGCATTTTGCTTAATCAGCAAAGTACGACGCCCACTTGTCGGTTCGATTTGGCCGACACGGTGAGACAACCGGATCGAAGACTGGATGGTTGCGATCGAACGGGAGCACGCAACAGCGCAGTTCCCCTCATCCGGCCTGACGGCCACCTTCTCCCCGGCGGGGAGGAGGGAGAACGTTACGGTCTGAACGCACAGAAGCCCTTGATCAGGATCGATTCCATCCGTTCACACGATGGTGATGTCGGACGCGGCGCTCCAGGCACTGGCGATGTTCATCGAATTGAAGGCTCGCATCCAGATGCGATACACGCCGGTCGACAGATTGGACGTGGGTGTGTAAGACGTGGTGGTCAGATTCGTCTGGTGAATGACCTTCGTCGGTCCACCGACTTTATCCACCCACAATTCGTAGCGAACAGCGTTGGGGCTGGCCGTCCACGAAATCGTCGGTCGTACCACATTCGTTACGCCCGTTGGCGTCAGAATTGTCGGTGCGGTGATGTCATGCACAGTGAAATCCAGGCCCACAGACCAGGCTCCAGGACCATTCGCCCCGATCGCCTGCACCCACACTCGATAATCGCCACCCGGGAACGTCTGCGCGAATGTGTGCGAAGTGCCCAGCACATTCTGATCGCGAACAAACAGACCCGTTTGACGATTAGAGACCCAGACGTCGTATCGCAGGGCTCCAGGAACAGGAGTCCAGGTGAACGTGGGAGTCGTGTCGATCGTGTTGCCGGACGGTGTCACAACCGTTGGTGCGGCGGCCACGGTGAATGACGACGGAGTGCTCCATGCGGTTCGATTGCCGGCCGCGTCGACAGCTCGGACGTAGTAGCGATAATTGCCAAGATCCAGCGCGACTTGGACTGACAGAGCATTCGTCGGGGCGGTTGTGACTCCGTTGATGCGAACCGGATTAACGCCGTTCATATCATCCAGCCAGATTTCATAACTGACCGCACCCAGCACCGGATCCCATTGCAGCGTCGGAGTCGACGAATTCAGGCGGAGAGTTGTCCGAATCGTCGGAGCGGCACTAACCGCAAACTCAAATCCTGGCGACCAGTTGCCGACGACGTCCGCATTACGACCACGAACGGTGAATCGGTATTGCCCAACCGGCAGTGGAGTGGATGTATAGAAGTGCGAACTGGTCAGGCCCGTCTGACTGAGGGCATTCTGCCCAGTCGTCAGATTGATCACTGTCAGATCGTAGGAAGTCGCTCCGGGGATATTCGACCAGTCGATGACCGGAGTGGAATCGATCGTCTCATAGGCAGGCATCAGTGGTGTGGCAGTGACTCCGGCTGAGAATGTCACGGGAGAACTCCAGGCACTGTACACGCCTGTGGTACTGAATGCGCGAACCCAGACTCGATGCTGGCCGAGTGCCAGATCCGTGTTCACGGTCCAGGAAGTCGCTGTGATTCCTGTCTGGGAGACGACAGTTCCAGCGCTTCCAGTCAGTCGGTCGATGCGAACTTCATAGGACGCTGTGCCGCTGACCGGAGTCCATTCGATGGTCGGTCGTCCGGAATTCCCTGCTGCGGCCGGGCCGATGATTGTCGGTACCGTGGCTGAGGGATTCGCTGCCAGATCGGGCTTTTCGAGGAAATTGAATCCAGACCCTGAGCCTCCAGTTGGCAGTGGAATCAGAGCGAACAGGTTGTCGAGAACTTCGTCGGGAATCAGAGTCCCGGGCTGTTCGGCGCCGTCGGAATATCGGAACGGCTGAGTTTGCATCACGCTGAACTGACCGGCGGGCAGATTTCCGAACGAGTACTGGCCATTGGCGTTCGTGGTTTGCTGCAGGATCACCGCGTTGCCCGCGTTATCGACTCCGGCCAGCGTCATCTGGATTCCTGGGATTCGAGTATCCCCGGCATCCAGCAGACCGTTGCGGTTTGTATCTACTGCGGCGGTGCCACTGATCACACCAGTGCCCGTAACAGGCAGCCGGATGGTCTGCTGCTGCCCGACTGACTGTGACGACGCAAGGAACGGACGCTTCGACAGATCCTCAATGCCTTCGGCAAAGTTGAAGTTCACGGCATTGACGCCGCCATTGAGCGTCAGGTTCAGGAACGAATCCGGACCAATCGTCGCCGTCGCGCCGGTGCCAGGAATCTCCGCTCCGTCTGCGAAGTAATTGGGCTGCAGTTCATACACGTTGTAGATGCCCGGAATCAGGCTGGTAAATGAATAGACACCGTTGACGTTGGTGGTCGTTCGTCGAACAACGGCGTTGCCACGGATGTCAGTGCCAAACAGCAGAATGGTGGTTCCCGCGATCGCTCGCTCACCGGAGTCTCGCAGCAGATTGCGATTGAGATCCTGGAAGACGTTGCCGGAGATGGACCCCCGAGTCGGTTCGATGGTTGTGGGTTCGGCAGCTGAGTTATTGCCGAGTGCCGTGTCGATCTCGGTCGACTGGACGTTGGCGATGTTCAGCAGGTTTCCACCAAGATTGAGATTCAGACTGGTGTTGATCGTGACTGTCGCGGACTGGCCGACATTCAGAGTTCCGACAAATACCGTCACAACTCCGCCTGAATGATTCACGGTCCCGAGCGTCGATCCGCCGGAGACAAATGTCGTGCCGGACGCCAGAGTGTCGCTGATCAGAACTCCGGTTGCCTGCGACGGTCCATTGTTTCGCACGACGATGGTGTAAGTGAGAGTTCCCGGAGAGAACGAGGGATCAGAGCTGTCCGCTTTGGTGATCGCCAAGTCGACTCGGCGCTGGACATTGGCACTTACCGTCTGACTGTTGTTCGCCGCATTCGTATCGGGTTCGTTCAGCGTATTCAGTGAAGCCGTGTTGTTGACAATCTGCACATCTGCTGTTGTGCTGCCCACCGTCAGGCGAATGATCAGGCTTTGCGAAGCTCCGGCCGCCAGATTCCCAATCGTCCAGACTCCTGTTGCTGCATTGAACGACGAACCATTGGTACCGCTTGCTGAATGGAACGTCACTCCGGCGGGGAGACTTCCGGCGATGACATCGTCATCCAGTATCGTCAAACCTGATGCATCCGATGGCCCGTTGTTGGTGGCAATCAGCGTGTAAACCAGATTGCCACTTCCACTTCCGGCAGTGACCAGCGTTGTGCTCTGAGACTTGGTGATTGCCACGTCCACCTGGCGGTCGACTTCCGTCCGGACAGTCTGACTGTTGTTCGCTCGGTTCGTGTCTGGCTCATTGATGGCATACAGCGACGCGGTATTGCTCAGCACCACAGATTCTGCGGTGCTGCTTCCCACGGTCAATACAATTGTCAGAGTCCTCGATTCACCGACTCCGAGGTCCCCGATCGTCCATAGCCCTGTCGACGTATTGAACGAAGTTCCTCCGGAGCCTGTCGCCGAAACGACCGTGATCCCAGCTGGAAGATGCGGGGCCGACACAGCCAGGTCTCGTAAGATGACACCGCTGGCAACCGATGGGCCATTGTTTTGGGCCGTGACGGTGTAGGTCAGATTGCCAGCACCACTGCCAGCAATGACTGTGGCAACGTTCTGAGTCTTGGTGACTGCAATATCCGTGCGGCGAGTAATCTGCGTGACGACCGTCTGATTGTTGTTGATGGGAACGACATCGGGTTCATTCACTGCGCTCAGGGAGGCCGTGTTGTCCAGCAAACTGGCGTGCGCGGCGTTCGCACTGACGGTCAGGGTCAGTGTCAGAGTCTGACTTGCACCGGAATCCAGATTGCCGATGGTCCAGATCCCTGTCGAGGAATTGAACGTCGTGCCATTTGATCCTGCCGCTGAAACCAGACTGACGCCTGTCGGCAGATTGGCGGCAATCACATCCAGATCGGAAACCTGGACTCCGCTGGCGTTGGATGGTCCGTTGTTCGTCGCCATGACCGTGTACACCAGATTTCCGACGCCGCTGCCGGCAATCACGACGCTGGGACTTTGTGTCTTCTGAATCGCGATGTCGACGTTTCGGTCAACTCGAGTGCTGATGCTGCTGGTGTTGTTACCCGGCGTGGTATCCGGTTCATTGACGGAACTGACGGCCGCACTGTTGTTGATGATCACACCCGACTGAACGCCAGCTCCGACGGTCAATGTGATCGTCAGAGTCCGAATGGAGCCGGATGGTAAAGTGCCGATCGTCCAGACACCGGTTCCCGCATTGAAAGTGGACCCGTTCGATGACGAGGCCGATACGAACGTGACACCGGCTGGAAGATTTCCCGGCTGAATCAGGTTGTCAGTCACCGTCACACCGCTGGCATCCGAACTGCCTGCGTTCAGTGTTGTGATCGTGTAAACCAGATTGCCCGTACCACTGCCAGCGATCACCGGATTGGGAAAGGCGGTTTTGTTGACGACCAGATCGACCTGGCGATTGACGAGCGTCGTCACGGTCTGACTGTTGTTCGTGATGTTCGAATCGGGCTCGTTGACATCATTGAGTGTGGCGGTGTTCTGCAGTTGCAGTCCTGCGACAGCACTCGGACTGACAGTCAGAGTCACGGTCAGCGAGCGTGATTCGCCGACTGCCAGATCTCCGATCGTCCAAAGGCCGGTCGTGGTATTGAACGTGGAAGTTCCACTGCCAACGACGGAGACCAGACTGACTCCGGCTGGCAGGTTCGCCGGCAGGATTGCCGTGTCAGTGACGACGACACCCGATGCATTCGACGGTCCGGTATTTGTGGACGTCACCGTGTAGGCCAGATTGCCAATTCCACTGCCGGCAACGACTGTGGCCACATTGGCCGCCTTAGTAACGGCAATGTCGACACTGCGATCCACTTCGGTTGTCACCGAATCGCTGTCGTTGTCCGGTTCGGTATCGGTCTCATTTACGACCGAGACCGTCGCCGTGTTGTTTATGACCAGGGAATCGGCGGCTGAGGCTCCGACAGTCAGAGTGATGGTCAGAGTTCGAGTTTCACCGACGGCCAGATTTCCGATCGTCCACAGGCCCGTCGTGGGATTGAAGGTCGATCCATTGCTGCCCACTGCGGAAACAAGCGTCACTCCAGCTGGCAGATTGGCAGCGGAAACGGGAGCGTCACTGATCACCAGTCCGGAAGCGTTTGACGGACCTGTATTTTGTGCCGTCACGGTGTAAACCAGATTTCCGTTGCCGCTGCCGGCGATCACGGTGTTGGCACTGGAGTCCTTGGTCACTTCAATGTCGACGTTTCGATCCACGTTGGTCGTCGTCGACGCGCTGTTGTTGGCCGGAACGATGTCTGTTTCGTTCACCAGCAACACGGAGGCTGTGTTGTTGAGGACAAGCGTATCGGCCGCGGAAGCTCCCACGGTCAGCGTGACAGTCAACGTCCGGCTTTCGCCCGACGGAAGATTTCCGATGGTCCACTGCCCGGTTCCGCTGTTGAAACTGGATCCTCCAGTGCCCACCGCAGAGACCAGAGTGACACCCGGCGGAAGACTGGCCGTTGCCACCACGTTGTCAGTGACGACCAGTCCGGTTGCATCCGATGGACCGTTGTTTGTGGCCGTTATCGTGTAGACCAGATTTCCCGTTCCACTGCCGGCAATCACTGTTACAGCACTGGAAAGCTTGGTGACGGCGATGTCCACCTGGCGCAGGGCCGACGTGGTTTCGGATTCTGAGTTGTTGGAAGGATCCGCATCGACTTCAGTTACGGTGGCCACTGAGGCCGTATTCGTCATCACAACGCCCGACGCGACACCTGCACCCACGGTCAATGTGATCGTCAGGCTGCGAGACTCTCCGGCTGGAATCGCACCAATCGTCCAGACTCCGGATGACGAATCAAACGTGGAGGAATTGCTGCCAGCGGCCGAAACGAACGTAACTCCGGCTGGCAGATTTGCCGCCAGAATGTCCGTGTCGCTGATCGTCACGCCGGAGGCATCCGATGGGCCGTTATTTGTCACGGAAACGGTGTAAACGAGATTGCCAACTCCACTGCCAGGGACGACAGGGTCCACATTATCAGTCTTCAGAACAGCCAGGTCGACGCTGCGATTCACGGTGACGGCAGCGCTTTGACTGTTATTCGTCTGGTCGGAGTCGATCTCATTCAGGTCCGACAGTGTTGCCGTATTCGTCAGAATGAGGCCGTCTGCGGCGGATGCACCCACCGTCAGGGTGATTGTCAGAGTCTCGGACGCGCCGACGTTCAGATTGCCAACAGTCCAGTTGCCGCTGATCGAATCAAACGAAGTGCTGCCGCTTCCCACTGCAGAAACGAACGTTACACCGGCCGGAAGATTGGTAGCCAGCACGGCCGTATCGGTGACCAGCACTCCCGTGGCGTCCAATGGTCCCTGATTGGTGACGGTGACCGTAAAGACGACATTTCCGGCACCGCTGCCAGCAATGACACTTGCGACATTCGCGGTCTTGGTGACCGATACATCCAAATGCTCAAAGAACCCGAAGTCCAGCGACAGGTTTGTATTGATGTCCGCATCACCATCCGTGATCGGTTCACCATTATTGGACAGAGTGATGGCGGCCGAAACCACCACCGCTCCCAGCAGATCGCCGTTATCGTCGTTGTCGACGTCATCATCCGGATCAGGAGCTGTCCCGTTTCCGGTGCTGGACAGCAACCCGGTCAGGACCCCTGCGCCTGTAAAGTTGGATGCATCCACCTGCACAAAGTAATCGTCGGGAAACAGGTTCGTGAACTGATACAGTCCTCCACCTGCTGTCACCGTCGTGGCAACGATCGTATCGATGCTGCTGTCAAACAAGCCATTGCTGTCCGTGTCGGCAAACAGAGTCAGGGCAACGCCATCAATTCCGGATTCCGGACCGGCATCAAAGACTCCGTTGTTGTTGACGTCGCGGAAGACCAGGTTTCCGAGCGACATCGGAATGAAGTTCGCAAAGCTGGCGTCAAAAAATGTGGGAGCCTGAGACTGAACGAGACTGCTGATGGTCTCGGTGGACGCAATCGGCGCATCGACTTCCAGTTCGATGGCCCCCACGCTGGAAAAGTCTGCCCCCGCGCCGGTGTTGATCGCGAAGGCGGAAAACGGCACCAGAATGGAATCTGCAGGACCAGCAGGAATTGGAACCGTAGCGATTGAGGAATCCGTTCCCGACGAATGCACAATCAAAGTCGCGCTGACGGCATCCGTTGTACCGACAGACAACAGGAAGCCCGCTTCATCCGACGCTGTCAGATCGATTGATCCCAGTCCCGTGGGATTCACAACGCTGGAGCCATCCACGCCGTCCCAGACGACTCGATAGTTTCCGGTTGCTCCGAAGTTTGCGTCATAATTCACATCACCGGGAAACGCGCCGGTGTTGACATTCAGCGTGATGCTGCCGGCTGTGGCTTCCAGAAACACATCCCGTTCACCTCCCAGTGCTGCGGGCGCTGCGACGGATGACGAGGCTGTTGGCGTGCCGGGAAAAGTGACTGTAACCAGCTGACCTCCGACTGGTTCGGAGAAGTCGTCAATCAGAACGCCCTGAGTTCCTGCGGCAGCGCCCGCACTGATGTCGATCGTCACAACGTCAGTGCCGGTCTTCATCATGAAGCCTCCGGCTGGAAGCTGGCGCACAAAATAGCGTCCGGCGGTCAGCCCGGTGAAGGAGTACTCTCCTGCAGCGGTGACGGCGGTCCCAACCAGTGTGTCATCTGCGCCGCCATTGTTGAATGAGGTATCTCCGCCGTCACGAAACAGCTGCACGGTGACGCCGTTCAACAGTGTGTCATCGACGGTCTGGCCATTGTCGGTCAGATCGTTGTAGACCACACCACGAATGGCACCCAGATCCGTAATCGTCAGAAGAACCCGCGGTTCCAGCGCCTCGTTGATGAGGGCTGTCGCATGAACGCGTTTGGCCGACTTCCGACGAGTACGCTTACGCAATCCCAGATCCATCAACCACTGACTGAAATTCATGTTCGTTCGACTCGCTTTAAAACGTCAGAAATCTGATTCGGTTGCGGCTGATCATCGATCAGCCAATTCCTCTGCGCTGGCTGGAACGAAGCTCCAGCCGGTCGCAATGCCTGTCGCCGGCCTACCAGCGCTTTTCCAGGCCCAGTGAAATTCCGTGAGCCAGGTATTCGGATTCCTTCCACAGATGACCCGGGCGGAGCGGACCGTCGAAGGGATCGGCCTCCGGTGGCAGCAGATTCGGATTCAGCACGGGATCCACCTGCTCAGTCGCTCGCAGGACTTTATTCAGGAACATCAGGTTGTATCCGACTGAAAATTTCCAGGTGTCAGTCAGCTTATAACCCACTGCCACGTCCAGTTGCGGGACAAATCCCAGCCGATTCTTATCCCACGATCCCATATTGGTTCGCTGAGCGAGGATGCCTCCAGGCAATGTCGTCACATTTCCGCTGGCTTCGGTGATCATGGTCTGACCATCCACATCCAGTTCACTCTTCATCCGTCCCAGGGCCAGACGTACTCCGCTGTCCAGACTGAATCGCCGTCGCTGGCTTGAGGCAAAGAGTCCCAGCTCGTAACCCATAAATCGATTGCGGGTTCTGAAGCCATCGTAAATGTCAAACTGAGTCCCGGTTTCTGCCGAGACCGTTTGCTCAGACAGTGTCAGTTTGTCCCGCAGCCCGATGACTCGGGGCCCCGCCTGAATGCCCAGAGTAAAATTCTTCATCCCGCGTCCCGTGCACGGATCACCCGGTCGACACGTCTGAATGAGAGTGTGGCGTAAATGGATGGCACCCGACTGCAGTCGTGATGCGATCTCAATGTTCAGGGATCCTGAATTCAGTCCGGGGTAGGCAATCAACTGCGAATCCGGCAGGCCCGTCAGTGCATTGTCGAACGGTCTGGCGATAATCGGATCACCCTCGGAGTCCATCGAAAACTTGTCCGAGGCCTTCCCCAGGACAAAATATTCGCCATCAAGGCCCCAGGTTCCGCAGTCATCAAACCAGTGACCGGCACGCACTCTGAAGCCACCTCGACTGCCGCCCAAAACATCACCACCTCCCATCAGCGTTTCTGTGGAATCACGCCCCAGAACTCCCGCGTCCATCTGAGCGACCGACGGGTCACTGGTCGAAGCCAGCACCGGTGAATCGGACGGTGTCGTCCACCAGATCAGTGCGTCCCCTTCCAGCCACCAGCGACGCACGGGCCCACACGGACACATCATCTGACAACCACAAACATCCTGACAGGGATCCTGATACACATCGAACGGCATCGGCATCGGAGCCGGATACATGGGGGCAACCGGATAGGACGCAGCCATGGGCGGCGCGAATCCGCCATATTCCATGCCGCCGAAATCCATGGGACACATGTCGCCACACGGATCGCAGCAGGTATCGCAACCGGTACCGAACGGATCCATTCCAAATGACTCAACCGGATATCCAAATGGATCCATGCTGGTCCCGCACACATCGCACCCATCGCCGCGACATCGACATGGTCGAATCCATCACCGGCGAATCCGTCATCGGGGTCTCCGCAGCCGGCGACTCGACAACGGACGAATCCATTGGCATCGGAACAGCCTCATCGCTGGCTGATCCACTCACGACCGGATCCGGTGTCGGAGTGATCGAAGGCTGTACTGGCTCCTGCGAATAAACCGGCATATGCACTGACGCATTCCGGAACACTGGCGTATTCCCGAAGCGAGGTGTTGATGACACAGGGGCCGACAACACCGGTCCGGAAACCATTGGTCCGGAAACCATTGGTCCCGACACGATCATGGGCCGAGATGAAAATGCCTGCTGGACCGTCATCCCTGCCGGGACACCAGAACCCGGCTGATTGAACATCGGCGCCGGATAATGCCTCATGGGCAACGGTGGCTGAAATGCACTGGCCGTTGATAAGCCGGTCATCGTTAAACCAGACACCAGCAGCGTCCAGACTGCCATTTTCTGAACGACGGATGGCAGGCCGGAGCGCCGGCCTGATGCATCAGCATGTAATGCAGGAGAGACCACGGATTCGTCCTTGAGAGAAGTCCCAGTCACGTGCCCCTGAGACAGGGCTGGTGACTGAGCAGGTCGAGGAAGGAGGACCTGATCGGAGAGAGACAGAGGGGACAGGATTGGAGAAGCGATCACTGAAGGAGGAGCACCTGGAGTTATCAGGAGCACCGGTGATTGAGAGGTGTGGCGGGGGAAATATCAGCGACCACTCAACAGCGTCAACTCGCAAAATGGCAAAAAAAACTCAAGTGGCAGGAAGTGCCTCTTGAGCAATGCGTCCCTGCGTGATGTCCTGACGAGTCACTGCCAAAGCTGTCCGTTGCTGACTGCGTCACGCAGTTTCTGCGCAACGTCGAACACATTACCGCGCGAGCATTTTTCACTTCTGGAACGCCAGCACAGAAATGCCATCAAGTTCCTCGAACCGCCTTCCGAAGGCTCCAACGCGCAACGCAGCAGAATGGAGTGTTGCTCTGTTTGTCGCATGCAGCCGCAGGAACTGCCGAACGGATTCCGATGCTGTTGACAACTGCAGCAATCTGCGGATCTCAGAGTCAGAAATGTGCGACGCAGCGCACCTCTGCGAGTGTTCAGGCGAACTGCTTCTCGCGGGCTTTGTTCACAAGGAAAGTCGCGAGACCGCAATGTCCCTTCTCCCTCCGGGAGAAAGTGGCCGTCAGGCCGAATGAGGGCCGAACGATTGTCAAAAATCAGGATCCGAATCGCCCAGCATGCAAGTTCGGTCAGGGCTCCGCTCGGATTCGCAGAATCCGATTGTGTCCCATATCGACCACGTATAGCCAGCCCGCGTGCCACGTGACGCCATGGGGATTCTTGAGGCGAATCGTCGCGTCGCCAAATCCTCGTCCCAGAATCGTCGTGACCGTCTGTGTTTTGGGATCGTAGCGACGAATGGCCCCATTCTGATCATCGGCGATGTACACGTTCCCCTGCGGATCCAGACACAGATGCTTGGGCGATCCGAACTGCGATGCAACTCCCACGCCGTCCGCGAATCCGCTCTTTCCATTGCCCGCAATGGTGTGAATCGTTCCGTCCGACCTGACAAGTCGCAGAGCATGTCCGCCGCGTTCCAGAATCCACAACTGTCCCTGAGCGTCTTCCACAGCGGCACGAGGATCCACCAGCGGACTGTCGATGGCCGCTGATCCATCGGTGGGAACTCCTTTAGATCCATTTCCAGCCACCGTTGTCACAATGCCAGTCTTCAGATCAAAGCTTCGAACCCGCCGGTTATTGAGATCCGAAATCAGCATGCGATCCTGAGTCGGGTTCAGCATGATGCACATGACAAAATCGAACGTCGCCGCCTTCGCCGGTTCTCCATCGCCGCTGAAACCCTTCTCACCCGTGCCTGCGACCGTTGTGATGATTCCCGCATCGGCCGCAACTTTTCGGATGCAGTGATTCCAGCTGTCCGCGATGTACAGATCACCGTTCTTTGTGGTCACACAGTTGTGCATGCCGTTGAATGTCGCCTGCATCAGAGGGCCACCGTCACCACGATACGATTTGGAGCCATCGCCTCCGACATGCCGGACATTGCCGCCGAGTTCCATTCGGTGAACACGACCGCCCTCCAGTTCGACAATCCACATGTCTCCATTCGGCGCAAAGTCGACTCCGAAGGGAGAAGCCAGCGGCCCCGCATCAGGGCTCCACGTTCCTCCTTCGGCTCGCAACAATCCGCCTACAACGACTTCCGCTTCCCCGGCCATCGCCACCACCGGGCACACGAGCAATGCTATTAACAGCAGGACAGAAGTTCTCATGATTCGACTTTCAGGTGACTGTTCGAGCGGAATTCAACGGTGAGGTGCTGCGGTAGGCTGCAACATGACTAGCCGTCGCTCCGCTGGTGGCAGCATGATCGTGAAGAAGTGCCTCTGAATAAGTCAAAGTCACGTCAGTGGTAAGGCATCGTGTCGTCGATTGCCGAGTCTGTCCACAGACCGGGATGAATTCTGTGCCTTCATTGCTCGGATGATTCTTTGGAGCGAACCTGGACTCAGTCCCGGCACTTGTCGAAATCCGGTGAGCGTCGCGGCGTCGGCTCACCGAGTGCAATTCCTGTCATCGGTTTCGCTGACCGGGAGTTCCTTTTTGCCGCAAAGGAATTTCGCCATGAGGCGAACCCTGAGAACAGAACAGGGGGAACAGAACAGCGGCGTTCTGCGTTTCCTGGTGAAAGTAGAATGTCCCCTATTACAGAAATCCGCGGCACAAGCGGGTTGGATGCAATGTCGCAGCGGGACAGAGGCTGAGTTGGTGATTGAACAGGATCTGCTGGCAGACGAATTTCCGGCGGATGTACAGAAGCCACCGTTCGCCACCATCCGTCGGTCGGGGCTTCTCAGCCACGGGAGGTGTTGAGGGCCTCTGGAATTCAGATTCGTGGGGAAGTAGTATTTCCCATTCGAATCAGTGTCCACTTCACATGCCGGAAGATGCGAGCCCGCTGAGATGCCAAAGGTCAAGTTTGTCAACGAGAAGATCTCCGTCGATGCCAAAGAGGGAGATGACCTGCGTTCGATTGCCATGCAGAACGGTGTGCAGCTCTACGAAGGGCCTCACAAATTCGTTAACTGCATGGGCTTTGGAATGTGTGCCAGCTGCAGCGTTTCGATCGCAAAGGGATCGAACAATGTGACTCGAAAAAGTCCGCTTGAGTTTCTCTGGAAGTGGTTGAATCCCCTCTTCGGTCTGAAGATTTTCTCCAATCCGGAGAAGGACATTCGCCTGGCCTGCCGGACTCATGTTCAGGGCGATGTGGAAGTGGAAACACACCCGCCCATCAACTGGCACGGTGAGAAGTTCTGGAACTGAACACTCATTCGACACTCCATCGAACTATCCCAAAAAGCCGCCCTGAGAATTCTCTCGGCGGCTTTTTTTGTGGATTCATCAGGCCAATAGCCCAAGCCTGCCTTCCGAAGCGAATTCAGCGAGATCGGGGCGACTTCAGGGTAATGGCTTTGCTGCGCAGCGGCGATAACTGCTCGGAAATGTTTCCTTTCACCAACTGGTGGGCGGTATGTTGTCCTGTCCTGGGCGTTTGTTAGATTGCCGACTGCGCCGTGGATACCTCCGAACACCTGAACTGCTGAATTCCTCGCGAGACTGCCGATGCCGATCCGAGTACGCTGCGAAAGCTGCCAAATCGTTCTGAACGTTCCGGATCAGGCGGCTGGTAAAGCAGTCAAATGCAAGCAATGCGGCGAAAGAGTTCGCGTTCCGGTTCCGGGTGAAAACGCGTCTCCACGGCCGCGAAAGAAACAGCCAGCCGCCGCTGCCGAATCTCCCGATGATCTTCTTGCGGGTCTCGATCTGCGGCACTCAGAAGACACAAAGCGGAAGATCTGCCCCGGCTGCGCTCGGCCAGTTCGCGATGAAGACATCGAATGTCCCAAATGCGGCGTGAACATCGCCACAGGAACACTCAGTGAGAAGCAGCGTCGAAAGATTGAACGCAAGGGACCGCCGCCGGAAGAGTTCTATCGGGACGTCTGGAGCAACTCCTGGAAGTTTCTGAAGAAGCATTGGAATTACGCTGTTCGAACCGCGCTGATCTGGAGTGTGTGTCTGACGATGTCAGCCACCGCCGTGTATTCACTGAATTACTACGTGGTGAATCGAATCAAGGCACTGCGGGAGATGGTCGAGGCGGCTGGTCCTGCCATTACGGCTCATCCCACCGACCGCACCAAGATGATTCTGGAAGTCCCCAAGGAGGGGTCTGCCAATGTGCAGTTTGACGGAACTTTCTACACCACCAAGGGCTCAAAGACCGTCCTCTGGGTGCCGGAAATTCAGGCCCGCAAAGAACCGCCAGCCATGTTCTGGATGGCCATGTCACTCCTTTTCCAGCTGGGCTTCGGTGGCTGGTCCTGGACGCTGGCGACAGTGATCGCCGGCGTGACCATGTCGGGCGAAAAAAAGATCAAGCGATTCCAGTTTGACTTCTTCGCTAATCTGACAATGGGATTTCGGTTCTATGTCTGGCCTGTCGTCCTGACGCTGCCACTGCAGATCATTGCCATCGGCGTCGCGCCATTCAGTATCATGACATCCGCCATCATGGCCAGTGCGTTTTTGATTATTCCGCTGCTGGTGCTGCCGGCAGCCGTCGTGCATATGGCACAGAGATATACTCATCGCGCATGGCTGTTGACCTGGATGCTGAAAGATCTGGGAAAGACGATCGCTCCCTCGCTGTACGTTTTCGTAATGAATCTCTTTCTGGTGCTGCTGATCCCGATTGCCGTGGGGATCACCGGCGCCGTAATGCAGAGTCGCCTTGTTCAGTTTCTGGTGACTCAGGAAGCAGCCGTGCTGGAATGGCTGAAGTCCAACCTGCAGGACTTTGGCGAAGGCAATCTCAGGTTCCTGTTCTACCAGATGCCGCTGGTATTCACGGTCGTGTTTGTGGCATCCCTGGTGATCTGCACGCTGATGGCATTTCCAGCCGTCTTCATGATGCGCGTCATCGGCCTGTACGGTCTGTATTTCCGATCGGACCTGTCTTTGGTCAACGAATTTCCGGATCTGGAACCAGTGACCTTTGGCCCCAGGTTTCTGGCTTATCTCGTGGACAACGTGATCATGGTGCTGCTGGCCGGGGTTGGTTTCTTTATCGGGCAGTTGTTTGGACTGCTGTTCAACTTTTATGGCTGGACGTTTGCCGACAATGCGGCCCTTGGCATCGGTGCTCTGGCAACTCTGGGCATCTGGGGCTTTTACTTTGCGTCCGGTGAATCCGGATCTGCCCGAGCCACTCTGGGCAAATGGAGTCTGGGAATGATCGTCCTGCGAGACGACAACAAAGTGCAGACTCGCCAGCAGGCCTTTGGCCGAGCGGCCTCTGCATTCGTCACAGTGCTAACCTTCTACATTGGGTTTTTGATCTGCCTGTTCCGTCCAGACAGAAAAGCCATGCACGATCTGATGAGCAAATCCAAGGTCGTCTGGCAAAGCGAACAGACATAGCGATCTGTCAGTGGTGGGTTTCCGCGTTCCGTCATTCCCGTTCAGGCGGGAATGACGAACTATCCCAGTTCCAAACGCTGACATCGCAGTAGTCCCCGACTGCCCTGCGAACACAGTCGGCTGTTTGTCAGTTGAATTCGAGGCGTCCGACACTGAGATAACGTCTCAGTTATCGTGCGGGCCAATTACAGGGAAGACAATTCACGGAATCCGGCTATAACTCAAAGTCGAAATGAGTGTCTGGCTGATTGCGGTTGTCTCACCGAGGACAGCACCTGGAAACCAACCAGGCGGAATGAGAGCACAGATCACGTATTCAGTGGACATTCAGCAGGACCAACATCAAACGCCTGGGCCGTCCGCTCGGGTGAAGCTGAGTTTTTTTGAAAGAATGAAACGATGTCAGACGAACGAACGGAAATCATCAGGGAACTCTGTGTGGCTTATTGGCTGGAAATGGAGACGGTCATGAACTTCCTCGCCAACTCCATCAATCTGGATGGTGTGCGAGCGGAAGAGATCAAAAAGTCGCTGGCGGCCGACATTCAGGCCGAAATGATGCATGCCCAGATCCTGGCCAAGCGAATCAAGACTCTGGGAGGAGTCGTGCCGGGCAGCACCTCTTTCAAGGCTCAGCAATTGAGTCTTCAGCCGCCCGCGAAACTGACCGATGTCGTCACGATCATCAAGGGTGTGATTCAGGCCGAAGACGCCGCCATTGCTCAGTACAACAAACTCATCAAGATGTGTGACGGGAAGGATTATGTGACTCAGGATCTGTGCATCACCGCTCTGGGTGATGAAGAAGAACATCGTCGTGAGTTCATGGGATTCCTCTCTGAGTACGAAGGCTGATCGCCTGCGCTACTTCTGATCGAATTTCCGAAGCCCGGTACTCCTGTCCCGGGCTTTTGTGATTCTCGTCGCCCGCGTATTGTTCCTGCAGACCTCGCCCCATCCTTCCTGACACGACGGCAAAAAAGATGAATCAGCAAGCTGTGATTTCGCTTCGTCCCCGCGCCGGCCTGTACATCGTCCTGATCACACTGCTGGTTGCTCCGGCGGCCTGGGGGCAGGCACCTGCCGAAGACCCATTTGCCCTGGGGGTCCGGAATACGGAACCGATCACTGCCGAGGAACAACTGAAGACCTTCCGAGTGCCTGAGGGATTCTCGGTGCGACTGGTTGCTGCGGAACCGGACATCGCCAAGCCCATGAATCTGGCATTCGATGATCGAGGACGTATGTGGGTCAGCAGTTCGCTCGAATATCCGTTCGCAGCCGTTCAGGGTACCACGCCACGAGATACGATTCGCATTCTGGAAGACACCGATGGGGATTCACGAGCGGATAAAGTCACAGTATTTGCCGACGAGCTGAATATTCCCATCGGGCTGATTCCGTATGGTGAAGGAGTCATCTGCTTCAGTATCCCGAACATCTGGTATCTGCGGGACACCGACGGAGATGACCGCTGCGACGTTCGCGAGATCCTGTACGGTCCCTTTGACACGACTCGCGATACGCATGGAATGTGCAACGCGTTTCGGCAGGGAGAAGATGGCTGGATCTATGCATGCCATGGATTCAACAATCAGTCTCATGTGAAGGGACGCGACGGCCACGAGGTTCATCTGCTGTCCGGGAACACGTTTCGATTTCGACCGGATGGATCACGGATCGAAATGGTCACCCAGGGTCAGGTCAACCCGTTTGGCATGGCAATCGATGACGACGGGGACTTCTACACGGCAGACTGTCACACGAAACCCGTCACACTGCTGCTGCCGGGTGGCTGCTACGAAAGTTTCGGGCGTCCTCACGACGGCCTTGGATTTGTCCCCAACGTGATGGATCACCTGCACGGATCAACCGCCATTGCTGCCCTGGCACTGGGAGCACACACCACGTTTCCCGACGAGTACTCAAGCAGTACCTTCGACGGCAACGTGATGACATCCCGCATCAATCGCAATGTCCTGCAACGCACTGGTTCCAGTGTCCTCGCGATTGAGCAGCCTGATCTGGTTGCCAGCAGTGACCCGTGGTTTCGTCCTGTGGATCTGGTCGCCGGCCCGGATGGCTCGTTGTATGTCGCGGACTTCTACAATCGCATCATCGGACATTACGAAGTGGATCTGATGCATCCGGGACGAGACCGATTCCGGGGACGCATCTGGCGAATCTCGTGGGACGGTGGCAGTTCACCCAATGTCACCGGATACGGATTGAACCTCAGCACGCCCAGGCGTTCTCCTGCCGAGCTGATGGAGATTGCCCGTACCCGTCCGTTTGCGCAGAGAATGCTGGCTCGGCAGATGCTGGCCGGTGATACATCCGATTCAACCACGGCATTCCTGCGCACGAGCCTCAGCGATAGTGATCCCCTGGTGCGTCGGCAGGCTCTGCGACTGCTGGCGGAACGGAAGTCACTGACTGCTGCTGAACTGACGAAGGCTGCGCAGGATTCCAATGAACGAGTCCGCATTCATGCATTTCGAGCCCTGCGAGAATGGTCGTCTCTTCCCGAATCGTCGGCGATTCTGAAGATCGGATTTCGGGATGAATCCGCCATGGTCCGACGCGCTGCGGCATCGGCTGCGGCCACTCACCCTGAAGCTGCAAAGGACATCTCGGTTGCTCTGATCCGGCTGCTGCACACAACGGATCTGCGAGATGTCCACCTGCGACACACGATTCGTATTTCGCTGAGAGATCTGCTGCGCGACGAATCGGTGTTTCGCGATGTGGCCGCCGCTTCACCGCTGATGATGGATCGCCGAGTGATTGCGGACCTGAGTCTGGCGATCAAGTCGGATGCAGCCGCCGAATTTGTGGCCGCAAACGTCGAAACGCTGGCGACGGCCGAACCCGCTCGTCTGGCCGACTATCTGCAGTTTGCTGCCGCCAAGGTGTCTGCAGAAACGGCAGACCAGGTCGTGCGTACCGTCCGACAGCGGTATTCGAAAGACCTGAATCTCCAGCAGAAGCTGCTCAGTTCCATCCGACTGGGATTCTCTCAGCGAAGCCAGATTCCTCCAAATGCCGTTCGGGACTGGGCACTTGAAGTCGCTCTGGGGCTGATGCAGATGAAATCACCTCAGGATCTGGACGCGCTGAACACGATGGGAACACTGTCGTGGAATTATATCCCGCATCCGGATTCCCCACAGCGTGACAACTGCTGGACCGTGACGCATTCCAGAAACTCATCCGATGGAGTGAACGGCGCGGCACTTTACAGCAGTTTCGAAGCGGGTGAACGTCGCACGGGGATCTATCGATCGGAACCGTTCACTGCCGGATCGTCGCTGGGATTCTTTGTCGCTGGTCATGATGGATTTCCCACCGCACCGCTGAAGAAAGCCAACGTCATTCGTCTGCGGGATGCGGATTCGAGCGAGATTCTGTTCGAATCCTCGCCGCCTCGAAATGATGTGGCTCAGCCCGTGGAATGGAACACCGAACCGCATCGGGGAAAGCGAGTCTTCGTGGAGCTTGTTGATGGTGACACGGCAACTGCCTATGCCTGGCTGGCGGTCGGACGATTTACGGAACAACGGTTGAATCCATCCGATGTGGAACTGCGGCAGCGAACCGCTGCAGAAATTGCTGCGGAGTTCACTCTGCAGGAACTGAATCCGGCCCTTTGTCATCTGCTGGAATCCAGCTCTCTTTCACGTGCAACGCTGTCGTCACTGGCCCCTGCGGCCGTTCGACTGCAGCCCCATTCGCTGCTTGCAGCAGTCGCACTCATCCCGTCGTTGTCTCAGGCACCCGATTCGCTGGTGCGATCCGCCAGTCAGGCGGTTGCGCGGCATCAGATTGATCAATGTCCAACCATTCTTGAAGAGGCATTTCGGACAGCGACCTCGGCAGAACAGCTTCGACTGGCGGAGCAGCTTGCATCAGATCAGACGGGAACCGACGAGCTGTTGCGGTTGATGGAAGCCGGTCGCGCGTCGTCGCGGCTGCTGCTTCGTCCGTCAGTCATTCAGCGACTGCAGGGGATCGGCTCCGAGGAGCAGAAGGCCCGTTTCATGACGATCCGGGAAACATTGCCCAATGAAGATGAACTGATCGAGAAGATGATCACAGAACGACGCCGAGCCATGCGGCAGGGGATGGGGAATCCATCAGAAGGGCGCGAGGTCTTCCGGAAAAACTGTCTCGCATGCCACCAGGTGGCCGGTGAAGGCAAGCAGGTTGGACCGAATCTGGATGGCATTGGAAATCGCGGCGCCGAACGAATTCTGGAAGACCTGCTGGCGCCGAATCGCAACGTGGATGTGGCGTTCCGTTCCAGCACTCTGGTCACCCGCGAAGGAAAGGCCTTCAGCGGACTGGCTCGGGAACTTGAAGGAAATCGAATTCGTATTGTCGACAGTCAGGGAAAAGAGACAATTCTGTCAGCGGATGAGATTGAAGATCGAGTGGCCTCGACGGCGTCTCCGATGCCAGCCAACCTCGGAGAGACGCTGAATCCGCAGCAATTCCGGGACCTCATGTCGTGGCTGCTGACGTTGAAAGCGTCGGAACTCAAATAGCCCTCCTGGTGCTCAACGGACATTTACCTCGTTTAACCCGTGGCCGAAGGCCAGGTCGAAGTAGTTCCTGGCCTTCGGCCACGGGTTAAACTTGAATTCCTCAATCAGGCGCCGCGAAGACGTGTCTGATAATTCCCGCCGTGCAGCGAACAACTGTCATGAAAACCAGACACTACATTTCGGGAATCGTGGCGTGGCTGGGGCTGCTGATCGCAGCGGTGCTGGGAATTCATTATCAGTTCGAAGGCGGACTCGGTGGTGCTGGGCGAGTCCTGGGAGGAATCTCAACGTGGCTTGCCGGAGGATCTCAGGAATTCACGGCCACGTCGGATGACTACATTCTGCTGGCTCCCGGAGACCCCGTGTTTCTGCAAACGGCTGAGGGGGAATTTCAGCAGATCGGTCGAGTTCGCAATCATTTCGGTCCCACAAAGCTGGAAGCATGGACTCGTCAGGCCACGGTGCTCCTGTATCCCGATCAATTGTCGACGTTGCCATCCGGGTCTGTCGTCCTGGAATATCACACGGCTCCGACCAGTCTGGATTCTGTAGTCAGCACACTGCTGACTCCTGAGCGTCAGAAGGAGATTGCTCTGCTGATCGCAGAGGACTGGAAGCAACATCATGCGGATGTCATCAGCACACTGCAGCCTGTGCTGGAAGCGAGTGTCATCAGGGCGCTGAGCGCCATTGAAGCGGAGCTGCCTCGAGTCATCGAAGCCCATCGCGAAGACCTGGCAAAGTTCTCGGATCGTTATCAGTCGGAAATGGTCCGCCGACAACTGGTGCCTCTGGTGAAGACGGAAATCCTGCCCATCGTGCAGGAAGAAATTCGTCCTGTCGCACTATCGGTGGGGCAGGAACTATGGAACCGCGTCTCGCTGCTTTCGTTTACCTGGAGATATCTCTACGACGTGTCACCGCTTCCGGAACGAAACACGCTGAAGACCGAATTTGATCGGTTCCTGATTGAAGAAGTGACTCCAGTCCTTGAATTGCGAACGCCTGAATTCGTCGCCGTGACTGAGCGGATACTGAAACGGATCAGTCGCAATGAGAAGGTCCGCCGCATCATTCGCGACAATCTGAAAACCATCGCTGCCGACAGCGAATTGCATCGCATCGTCTGGAACGTGCTACAGGAATCCGTCTTGAAGAACACTACGCTCCGGATGGTACTGAAGGACTCATGGGAAAGTCCGGAAGTTCAGGAGGCGTTGAAGCTGGCGACAACCCGATTCGAACCGACGGCGCGGAAGATCGGCGATACGATCGTTGGCAGCCGCGAAGGCGGCGTCACGGCCGAATTCGCTCAGGTCCTGCGAACACAGATTCTGATGAAAGACCGACGGTGGCTGATCGCAAAGTCCGCCAACGGAAGTAAATCGACTTCCACCCGGACGCCATTTCGAATCCTCCCCTCCAGGGATGCTTCTTCGTATCCATTGCGTTTTGAAGGTGTCGAACAAAGTCCATTGACGGCAACAGCCGAGACTCCCACTGCACCCGCTCAGCCAGCCCCCGGTCCCTGAGCAAACTCCAGCAAAGACGTCGTGCGTCGCAGTCACCGTGGGCCGCATTCGCACAGTTGATCGAGCAGAATTGAACACTCTGAGCAGAAAACGGCGGTCGACTGGCTGCGTCCCCGCGTGATGCCTGTCATGCCTGCAGGATCACGCTGAAATTTCTTCCTGTTTCGACTTGGCGTTCCTTTTGAACCAACTAAAATTCCCTGCAATTCGGGATGACATATTTTCCGACTTTTCGTTTGGGTGGGGACTCTGGCACGCCGCTTGCGACGGAATGTCAGTGATTGTCGATCTGATCAAATGATGGCATTAGTGGGTTTGGTCAGAAGAAGTTGAGTTCATTCGTCACACGGGGCCTGCTTTGTGTGGCGGTTTACGTCCCGGTCCGTGGGTTTTCGGACAGCGTTCGCGCGGTTCATACGGAGATGACTATCCTGTTCTCCTGTTAGCGTTTCATTTGCGAACGTTTTCTCTGACGGCTTCGTCTGTGGATACAGGCGAAGCCGTTTTTTTTCGTCCCGAATGGATCGACAGCGCTCACATATCCGGGACGCGTCCTGTCTCGCACCTCGTACGATTGAGAGCACCACCGAGCATCTCCAGACTTTGCCCGACTCGATTTTTCGATACAGTGTCGTGATGCAGTCGCTTCCTGATCGTCGTCAGTTCCTGACTGGTGCCGCGGCTATGGGCCTCGGTTTCCTGAAGTATTCTGCGCGCGGAGACGAAGCGGCCGATCCTCTGG
>Ga0209573_1002603_pt1 | contig 22375 bp, 19 predicted proteins | sample TNRBio252014_DNA_FD_185870 | JGI IMG/M metagenome (GOLD analysis project Ga0209573, IMG submission 185870) | Wastewater treatment Type I Accumulibacter community from EBPR Bioreactor in Madison, WI, USA - TNR Reactor_6/25/2014_ DNA (SPAdes)... | ecosystem: Engineered > Bioreactor > EBPR >...
GAAACTGACCGAGGGCCACCGTCGACGCCTGATCGGCCAAGACCTCTCGCGCCAGCGCCTCGGCGGCGGTATCCTGGATTTGCCAGGCGGCTTCCGCCGCAATCGTCTGCACCACCCCGGTCATCGCCAGCGCCACCTCTTCTCGCGCCGCCTGCGCCGGTTCCAGGTTGGCGTACACCGCCCGGTAGCGACCTTCCCGATTCAGCACCTCGGCCAGCGCCAGCAGGCAGGTGGTTTTACCGGTCTGCCGGGGCGCATGCAGCAGAAAGTATTTCTTCTGATCGATCAGGGTGAGAACTTCGTCCAGATCCCAACGCTCCAGCGGCAGCAGACTGTAATGATCTTCAACTCGATTCGGGCCTTCAGTATTGAAAAAACGCATCGCAGCTCTCCGGGCTATCGTCCGTTGCTCAGTCATCGCCACGATACCCCCCGCCTTTCCCGAATGGCAACCCCGCGCCAGAGCGGCGCGATCGCCCTGAAATGCAGCTTCGCCTATCTTGCCTTGCCGGTCACTTCCCCGTATCTTTGAGCGTTTGTTTCACTACTTCCCCGCAGGAGGATGCAAGCCGTGTCGAGTAAGGATCAACAGATCATGTTCGTTTTCCCCGGGCAGGGCTCCCAGTATGTCGGAATGGGCAGCGACCTGATCCGCGACTTCCCGGTTGCCCAGCAACTCTACGAACAGGCTAACGATATCCTGGGCTACGACCTCATTAAGCTTTGCCAGGAAGGTACAGAAGACAACCTGCGGCTCACTCGTCACACCCAGCCCGCCTTGCTCGTCCACTCGCTGGCCTGCCTGAACATTTTCCGTGAACTGACGGACCACCAGGTCCAGCCGGCGCTGACCGCCGGCCACAGTCTGGGCGAATACTGTGCATTGGTCGCCGCCGGTACGCTAAGCTTCGAAACCGCCCTACGGCTGGTGCAAAAACGCGGCGAATGCATGGGGACTTACGGCAATGGCGAAATGCTGGCTTTCCCGCTACACCTCGACAATATCCAGCCGCTGGCGGAAAAACACTACTGCGTCGTCGCCGCCCGTAACCTGCAAGACCAAACCGTCATCGGCGGTCTGAGTGAAGATCTCGACCGGCTGACCGAAGACGCTCTGTCGCATTTCCCGCGCAAACGACCCACCCGGCTCAAAACGGAAGGCGCCTTCCATACTTTCTACATGATCACTGCTGCGCTGCACTTCCGCCCGGTGCTGGACGCCGCCGAGATGCATATTCCCACCGTCCGCGTCCTATCCAACAACACCGGCGCTTACCACAATCCCGATCCAACTGCCATCAAGACCCGGTTATTCTTTCAACTGTTTCACCCGGTCAAGTGGGTCGACAATTTGGAAACCGCGTTCCACGATGGCGCTACCACTATCGTCGAATTCGGCGGCGGGCTGGGCAGCGGACCCAACCCGGAAGACAAGCGGCCCAATCTGGAAAGCATGATCAAGAAAGCGCTGCGCAGCTCGGATTTCAGCGCCCATTATCACGCCGCCATCAACAGCCAGACTTTGCGCGAAACAGCGAAGGTGCTGCGGCCATGACCTATTACCGCACAACTCAGGCCCAGCGCGCCCGTCATCAACTTAATCGTGAAGCCCTGAAACGCTCCCACCGGCGTGGCGATCTGATTCGCATGTTCTCCGAGGTGGAACCGGATGCCTCCACACCTCCAACGAATGTTGCCAAAATAGCTGAAAATTCAGAGATGACGCATCGCTCCTGAGCGCATTGCTCTTTATTCAGCCCCCCTGCCAAACCGGAGGGCGGATAAAAATTTCATCAAAAACGGCGGCAGCTATCGCGTTTGCGCAAATCTTGACTAACCTTAGCGGTTGAACAGGACTAGGCTAAAAAGCCGGTTGCGCAAACCGCTTCCCGCTGACTGCTCTGCCCGAACTGTTTCCCTCTGCAGATAACCATGCATCACCACGATTCCAATCCCGCACCTCCGAACGCGGGCCGGAGGGGAAGGTTGACGGTCTTTTGATTCTTTTTTTGATTGCTGACTGACTCGAACCCCAAGAGGTGGGAAAAACCATGCTTTCCGAGAAACAGCTTGACATTCTGCGGGAACGCCGCACCAAAGTGCTGGCCGGCGGCGGTGAGGATAAAATTCAGGAACGACACGCCAAAGGTTTGATGGGCGCCCGTGAGCGGTTGCTGGCATTATTCCAGCCGGACACCTTTCAAGAGATCGCCACGCACGCCAAGCATGCCGGCAAACATTTCGGCTTGGCTGACAAGGAACTGCCTTCGGATGGCGTCATCGTCGGCACCGGCTTTGTGGACGGTCGCCCGGTGGCCGCGTTCAGCCAGGATTTCACCGTGATGGGCGGCACGCTCGGCAAGATGCACGCTAAGAAGATTGTGCAATCCATGCAGCTCGCCCTGAAGACCGGGATGCCAGTCGTCGCCTTCAAGGATTCCGCTGGCGCCCGCATTCAGGAAGCGGTGGATGCGCTGTCGGGCTACGGCGAGGTGTTCTATCAGAACGTGCTGCTGTCGGGCGTGGTGCCACAAATCGCCATCATCGCCGGACCGTGCGCGGGGGGCGCGTCGTACTCGCCGGCGCTGATGGACTACATCATCATGACCCGGCAAAACGCCTACATGTTCATCACTGGCCCGGAGGTCATCAAGGCGGTCACTGGCCGCACCACCAGCCTGGATGAGGTCGGCAGCGCCCAGATGCACGCAACCGTCAGCGGTAATGTGCATTTTGTCGCCGATGACGACCGCCACGCTATCCAGATCGCCAAGGCGTTGCTGAGCTATCTGCCGTCCAACAACACCGAGGACCCGCCGCATCGGCCCTACCCCGACCTCGACCTGTCGCCTGATGAAGGCATTAACGCCCTGATTCCGGACACGTCTTCGGAGCCGATGGACGTGAAGTTGATCATCAAGCGCCTGGTAGACAACGGCCATTTCCTGGAAATCCATGCCGGCTGGGCGGGTAATATCGTGGTCGGTTTCGCCCGCATTCAAGGCATCGTGGTCGGGATGCTCGCTAATCAGTCGATGGTTAAGGCGGGAGCCATGGATATTGACTCGTCCGACAAGGGCGCGCGCTTTATCCGCTTCTGCAACGCTTTCAACATCCCCCTGGTCACGCTGGTCGATGTTCCCGGCTTCCTGCCCGGCATCGAGCAGGAGCGCGGCGGCATCATCCGCCACGGCGCAAAGATGCTCTATACCTACGCATCGGCGACGGTGCCAAAGGTCACCATCATCCTGCGTAAGGCTTACGGCGGTTCCTATCTGGCCATGTGCGCACAGGAAATGGGCGCCGATGCGGTCTACGCCTGGCCGACTGCCGAAATTGCGGTGATGGGCGCCGAAGGCGCGGTCAACATCCTCTATCGCAACGAGCTGAAGGCCGCCGAGAACCGCAAAGCCAAGGCGGTGGAATTGGCGGATGAATATCGTGCTAAATTCGCCTCGCCCTATATGTCCGCCTCACGCGGTTACATCACTGATGTGATTGAACCCGCTGACACCCGCGCCACCATCGCGCTGTCCCTGCGTAAGCTGCTGACCAAGCGCGAATTGCGTCCGGCCAAAAAGCACGGCGATATTCCGCTTTGAGCCACCCGCCGAACTCGACCCAACGGGAATCCATCGAATGAAGACTTACACCACCTGGGACGCCATCGGCGACATTCTCGTGATCTACGGCATCGTGATCGTGGTCTCGATGCTAGTGGCGCTGGTGATTCGCGGTATCGTCTGGGCGCTGTCGCGGCAGGCAAAAGAGGAGGCCGTCAAGGCGCCGGCCAAACCCGCGCCCGCCGCGCAACCCGCCCTCGCCGGCATCCCGCAAGAGCACTTGGCTGTCATCGCCGCTACCGTGGCCGCCATGATGGGCGCGCATCGCGTCGTCCGTATCGAAATGGCCCAACGCGGCTTCGGCTGGACCTCCGAGGCGCGCGCCGCCCATCACTTATCGCACGCGCCGCGCGCATCGCATTGAGAATTTAAACTCCCTTTTCCTTTAAACTTTTGCGAGAGAACAACCCTATGGAGAAGAAATTCCGCATCACCGTCGAAGGCAAGCAATACATCGTTGCCGTTGAAGACATCTCGACTGAAGGTGCTCAGAATCTGTATCCGGAACCGGGCAGCATGAGCGTTGCGCCACAACCGACTGCGCCTGTACCGACTGCGCCGGCTCCAGTGGCGGCTTCTACGGTGTCCCCATCTGCGGCGGCGGGGCCTGGCGACGAGGTCGCGCCGTTGGGCGGCGTGGTGCAAACCGTGCATGTCAGCGTCGGTCAGGCGGTGAATGAAGGCGACAAACTGGTCTCTCTGGAAGCCATGAAGATGGTGACCCACGTTGTCGCCAAGCGCGGCGGTAAAATCATCAGCATCGCCGTCAAGCCGGGCGATCCGGTGGATGCCGGGCAGGCGCTGTTGACCATCGGCTGAGGCCGGGAGCGTTCCGTTATGGAATCCCTGAATCTTCTCGACATTTTCCAAGGCATCAACACTCTGGTCCAAGGCTTTGCCACCGACCCCAAGATCGCTTTCGGGCGCATTTTTCTGATGGCGTTGGGAGTTTTGTTGCTCTATCTGGGACGCAAGGGGGTGCTGGAAGCCCTGTTGATGATTCCGATGGGGCTAGGCATGGCCACAATCAATGCGGGGGTAATGTTCTTTTCCGCCTACGATCCGGCGACCGGCCTGAACGTCGCCGCCGGGCAAGCGTCACAACTCCCCGGCACTCTGTTTGTCGCGCCGCTGGCTTCGGATACCACCGCACTGGTGAATATTCTGCAAATCAACTGGCTACAGCCGGTCTATACCTTCATGTTCAGTAACGGCCTGATCGCCTGTCTGGTCTTCATGGGGATTGGCTCTTTGCTGGATGTGGGCTTCGTCATGGCCCGCCCGTTCCAGAGCATGTTCATCGCCCTGTTTGCTGAACTGGGCACGGTCTTCGTCTATCCGATTGCGGTAGCGCTAGGGCTGACCGCCGGTCAAGCGGCGTCAGTGGCAACGATTGGCGGCGCAGACGGCCCGATGGTGCTGTTTACTTCGCTGCAACTGGCGCGGGATTTGTTCGTACCGATCACGGTAGTCGCTTACCTGTATCTGGGGCTGACCTACGGCGGGTATCCGTACCTGATCAAGTTGATGATCCCCGAACGGCTGCGCAACCTGCCCATGCCGATGGAGAAGACCAGGCCAATCACGTCCAATGAAAAGCTGGTGTTTGCCGTCATTGCCTGTGTACTTCTCAGCCTGCTGTTCCCGGTGGCTTCACCGCTGTTTTTGTCACTGTTCATCGGAGTAGTCGTTCGGGAAAGCGAACTGACTTATTTCTTTGAACTGTTCTCCAATACGGTGCTGTACAGCGCGACGTTCTTCCTGGGATTGCTGCTGGGCGTACTCTGCGAAGCCGGCACGATCCTGAACCCGGTGGTGTTGAAATTGCTGATCCTGGGCATTCTGGCGCTGCTGATTTCCGGCATTGGCGGGATTCTGGGCGGCTATGCGATGTACTACCTGTCCGGCAAGAAGTACAACCCGGTCATCGGTATCGCTGGAGTGAGTTGCGTGCCCACCTGTGCCAAGGTGGCGCAGAAGTCGGTCGGGCCGGGCGTCATCGTCCTGCCGCACGCCCTCGGCGCCAGCATCAGTGGCGTCATCACCAGCGCCATCTTCGCGGCGACCTTCATCGCCCTGCTGATGCCGAAAGGCTGATCCTCCTTAACCCGGCGGGCCGCCCGGACGCTGCCCGCCGGTTTCCGCTGTGACCCAGTAGCCCTCATGACTACGGGCGGTCAAAAGCCTCCCGCAACAAATGCTCCATGGTTTCGCCCCAGCGTTGCCGGGGTCGCTGCTGCCAGAACCGGGCGTCAGGCCGGCCATCAAATTTCTGTTTACAGATCGCCAGCGCCGCGACCAGCAACGCCAGGATGAACGCCAATACTGCATTCTGGAACCCGGCGAAGGGTAACGCCACCCAAGTCAGAAAACTCAGCCCTGCAATCCAACCCCAGGGAATGCTCAAATAATAATCAATCTCGAACTGGCTACCCTCACGGCGAATATTCACTTGTATCGGCCAATCATCCTGAAACAAATAAGCCCGACGCCGAAATTCCCAAGCATTCTCACGCTCGGCCACCACGCGAAATTCTTTCAGCAGTAAAGCATTGCGGAATTTCTTGAGTTGCGCCTCACCGCCCCGCACGGTGACCCGGCTCATCCGCCCCAAATGGCGAATAGTCAATTCAGAAGGCATCAATGGGCGGCATCCGTGGTAATGATGACTTTGCCGGTCGATTTGCGGGTCACCACCTGATTGAGCGCCTCGACCGCCTGCTCCAGCGGATAGGTTGCTGAGATATGGGGCTTGATTGCACCGTCCAGATACCAGTGCATCAGCGTTTGAAAGCTCTCAGTCATCACCTGAGGATGCAATTCCGTATAAGCCGGCCAGTTGAGGCCGATCACGTCCACATTTTTGACCAGTAGATGATTCGCGGGAATCTGCGGCACGGTGCCACCGGCAAAACCGATGACTAAAATCCGCCCTTCAAAGGCCATGCTGCGCAGCGAAGCAGTAAACAGATCGCCGCCGACTGGATCATAAACGACGTCTGCACCGCGACCATCGGTTAATTCCTTAATCCGCACCCGCACGTCCTCATGGCTGGAATCAATCAGATGATCGGCGCCGTGTGCGCGAGCCACCTCCAGCTTCCCCAAACCGTTGGCCGTGGCGATCACCGTCGCTCCCAACTGCTTGCCGATGGCCACGGCGGTCAACCCGACGCCGCCGGATGCGCCATGCACCACCAGCGTCTCTCCAGACTGCAACCGCGCTCGACGCCACAGAGCGACATGCGAGGTGCCAAACACTACCGGAAAAGCCGCACCGTGTTCCCAAGGCATCGCCGCCGGCATCGACACACAGCGGTTCCCGTCGGCGATGACCTGTTCGGCATAGCCGCCGTGCGGCGTCATGGCGATGACCCGATCCCCAACCGCCATTCCTGACACGCCAGCACCCAGCTCCAGCACGTCACCGGACACTTCAAAGCCGGGGCTGAAGGGCGGTTGTGGTTGCTTTTGATATTGACCACGGGCCATCAGGCTGTCAGCGAAATTGACCCCGCAGGCCCGGACCTGGATACGCACCTGGCCGGTACCAGGACACGGCTCTGGAACCTCCTCCAGCCGCAATGCCATAGGGCCGGTGAGTTCATGGCAGACAATGGCTTGCATGGTAGGAAGTTCTCCATCGTTTCAGAAAAAAGCCCTTCTCTGTCTCAAAGGATTGAGAAGGGAGTTTTAAATATTCCCCTCCCTGGCTAAGGAGGAGGGGTAGCGCTTGGCGCCGGAGTGGTTGGATCGAGCGCAGCTTACTCGCCGATGATTTTGCGCACCACATCGGTCATGGAGATCACGCCGACCGGCTGCTCCTTTTCGGTCACCACCAACCGATGCATCCGCCGCCCGGTCATCAGGCTGACCGCCTCACTCAGCAGCATGTCGGCGTCGCAGGTCGCACAGCCGGGGGTCATCACGTCCTGAGCCCGCATCGACCGCGCCTCATCCGGCGTCCGGCCCTGCCGCGCCAGCACCATATCCGTCTGCGACACCACACCGATGGCCTTGCCCCGCTCATCCATGACCACGACCGCATGAATCTCTTTGTTCACCATGATCTTGGCGACCGTGCCGACGGTGTCGGTCGGGGTGCAGGAAATAATACCACGATGCATTAAATCCCGAACCTTCGTGCCGTCGTCGGCGAGGGTAATAGCCTCGCCCTCGGCGATGGTGGGCAACGGTGCGGTCAGTGGGTAGGGGCGCGGGGTGGTGTGAACGTCACCTTTGGGTAAGGTTGGGTGTTCAACCGCCACTGGCGCCTTGCTGCTGGCGCCCTGGCCAAACTCGGTCGCGCCCACTAGCACCGCCATGTTGCCGTGGGGATGTTTGTTTTCATACATCAACTGATGCACATGGGGAATGTCGGTGTAAGGGAAGGCGCGCGACAGGCAGGGGTCGAGCAGGCCGCGCACCGCTAATTGGTTCATCTGGTTGGATTGTTCGGTGTTGGCGAAATGCGAGCCTTGCAGACGCTTCTGTCGCATCCACAGATAGCGTAGATCGACCGTGGCGTTGTAGCCGGTGGTGCCGGCGCACACCACGACCATGCCGCCGGTGTCGCAGACGAAAATGGAGGTCGGAATGGTGGTTTCGCCGGGGTGTTCGAAGATGATGTTGGGCGCGCGCTTTTCGCCCAGCACCTCCCAAATCTTGGCCCCAAACGCGCGTACCCCTTTCAGCCACTTGGCGTAGCCGGCGTTGTCCTTCCAGTGTGGCAACATGCCCCAGTGGTCAAACTCGTTGCGGTTGATGCAGCCTTTCGCGCCTAGCTTCATGCAGTAGTCGAACTTGTCCTCGCCAGAGACGATGGCAATGGGCGTGGCGCCGGCGGCCTTGGCGATTTGAATGGCCATGGAGCCGAGACCACCGGCACCTCCCCAGATCAGCGCTACGTCGCCCTTTTTGACTGCGTTGACGCCCCAGCCGTGCAGCATCCGCCAGGCGGTGGCCGCGACCAGCGTGTAAGCCGCCGCTTCTTCCCAGTTCATGTGCTTGGGCTTGGGCATGCACTGCTGCGCTTGCACTTTGGTGAACTGGGCAAAACTGCCCCAGTTGGTTTCATAGCCCCAGATGCGGTAGGTCGGCGAGTACATGGGATCGCCGCCGTTCTTGACCCACTCGCAGTCGCGGCTGTACCGGCCGCAGTGCATCACTACTTCGTCACCGACCTTGACGTTGGTCACGTCTTTGCCCACTTTGTAGACGATGCCGGAGGCGTCGCTGCCACCGATGTGAAAGGGCTCCGGTTCGCCTTGTTCTCCCCGGGCAAAGGCCTTGTTGCGAGCGCCGATCACGTCGATTGGAATGCCCAGCCCCGCCCAGACGTTGTTGTAGTTGATGCCCGCCGCCATGACGTAAACCAACACTTCGTCATCGGCAATCGCTGGAGTATTCACCACTTCTTTCTGAAACGCCTCCATCGGCTTGCCAAACCGTTCCGGACGGATCAGCCAGGCGTGCATTTTCGGGGGAATCACCCCCAGCGGGGGCATTTCACCGAGGTTGTAGAGTTCTTTAGTCATCCTGATGTCCTCTTCATAGTAGGCGGTCTTGGATTCAATGGCTTACATAGCGCGACCGTGCCGTTGCCACGGCTTGAGCGATCATCGTATCCAGTTCAACACTGTCTTTCAGAGAGGTCTGCAAGTCCTGCAGGCGACCGTCTTCCAGACCGTAAATCCAGCCGTGCAACACCAGCGGTTGTCCCCGCTTCCAGGCATCGCCCACCAGCGTGGTGCGGGCGACGTTACGCACCTGCTCAATGACATTCAGTTCGCACAGGGCGCGCCAACGGGCGTTGTTATCCGGTAGCGCCGCCAGGAAATCCAGATGCCGATCACGGGCGTCCTGGATATGGCGTAACCAGTTGTCAATCAATCCGAAGGACGCTCCTTCCAGGGCCGCCTTGACGCCACCGCAGCCGTAGTGACCACAGACAATGATGTGCTGGACCTTAAGGACTTCGATGGCGTATTGCATCACCGACAGGCAGTTGAGATCGGTATGCACTACCACATTAGCGACGTTGCGGTGAACAAAGACTTCACCCGGTTTCAGGCCGGTGATCTGATTCGCTGGCACCCGGCTATCCGAACAGCCGATCCACAAATAGGCCGGGCTTTGCAGGTTGGCCAGTCCAGCAAAGAAATGAGGATCGGCAGCACGCATGTCCTCAGCCCAGCGGGCGTTAGCGGCAAACAGTTCTGGCAAATATTTCATGCTGGAATTTCTCCATGATGCGGGGTCAGTCGATACGGGGACGGGTGTCTACGGGCGTCTACAGGAACTGCTTGGTGATCTCGACCAGTTCCTTGACCGACTTGACCGAGTGGTCAAACATCATCTTCTCATCAGCATTCAGCTCGATTTCGACGATCTTCTCGACCCCGCCCGCGCCCAAGATCACCGGAACGCCGACATAGATGCCACTGACGCCGTATTGCCCGCTCAGATAGGCGGCGCAGGGCAACAGGCGCTTCTTGTCCTTCAGGTAGGCGTCGGCCATGGCAATCGCCGAGGCGGCTGGCGCATAAAACGCCGAGCCGGTTTTCAACAGGGCTACGATCTCGCCGCCGCCGTTACGGGTGCGCTTGACAATGCCATCCAGACGCTCCTTTGTAGTCCAGCCCATCTTCACCAAGTCAGGCAGTGGGATGCCCGCGACCGTCGAGTAGCGCACCAGCGGCACCATCGTGTCGCCGTGGCCGCCCAGCACGAAGGCGCTGACATCTTCAACCGAAACTTTGAATTCGTCAGCCAGAAAGTGGCGAAACCGTGCGCTGTCCAGTACGCCGGCCATGCCGACCACTTTTTCCGCCGGCAGGCCGGAGACCTGTTGCAATACCCCGACCATGGCGTCGAGCGGATTGGTAATGACGATGACGAAGGCGCCGGGGCAGCGCTGTTTGATGTTCTCGCCGACTGTGACCATCACTTTGGTGTTGACGCTGATCAAATCGTCGCGGCTCATCCCCGGCTTGCGCGGCACACCGGCGGTGACGATCACGACGTCCGCGCCCTCAATGATGGCATAATCGCTACCGCCAGTATAAACCGCGTCAAAACCCTCGACCGGCGCGGCCTGGGCGATGTCGAGCGCCTTGCCTTGGGGAACGCCGTCGGCAATATCGAACAGGGCGACATCGCCCAACTCCTTCATACCGGCGAGCAGGGCGAGTGTGCCGCCAATTTGACCGGCGCCGACCAGTGCAATCTTCTTGCGTGACATATTGAGTTCTCCTGAATGAACCTGCAATCAAGCTGGATTAAGTGGATCGAGCCGCACCCCTCCTGCGGGAGGGAGGTTTCTTACAGGCGTGGCCCGATCCTGAAACGGAAATCGATCAGGCCGCTTCGTGGGCCAGTTCCCATTGATCGGGCGAACGCCATAGCCGGGAGCGCAGCAATTCGCGTTCGAAGATAAACTCCTTGGGCAAGCGGTCGAAGAACAGATCAAACTGCTCTTCATGGGCATGCGCCTCGGAGGTGCCGGCCTTGCGGCCCACCGCCATCAGGTCGTAGAAAGTGTCGCTCGGATAATCGAGACCTTCCCACGAGAGGTCCTCATGACGCGGCATCCAGCCAATCGGGCTTTCGACGCCATAGCCGCGACCGTGGACCCGATCCACGATCCATTTCAGGACGCGCATATTCTCGCCAAAGCCCGGCCACAGGAATTTGCCGTTGTCGTCCTTGCGGAACCAGTTGACACGGAAGATGCGTGGTGGATTGGGCACCCGACGACCGACATTCAGCCAGTGACTGAAATAATCGGCCATGTTGTAGCCGCAGAACGGCAGCATCGCCATCGGATCGCGGCGCATCGCTGCCTGGCCGATGGCCGCCGCCGTCCCTTCGGAACCCATGGTGGCGGCCAAATACACACCGTGGCTCCAGTTAAAGGCCTGGAACACCAGTGGCATGTCCTTGCTCATCCGTCCACCGAAGACGAAGGCGCTGATCGGTACGCCGGCCGGGTTTTCCCACTCTGGATCAATGCTCGGCACCTGGCTGGCCGGGGCGGTGAAGCGGGCGTTGGGGTGCGCGGCGGCTCGACCACAGTCGGGCGTCCAGTCTTCGCCTTTCCAGTCAATGGCGTGCGCTGGCGGCGGACCGTCCATGCCTTCCCACCACACATCGCCGTCATCGGTGAGCGCCGCGTTAGTGACGATGCAATTCTTGGTGATGCTGAGCATCGCATTGGGGTTGGACGCCATATTGGTGCCGGGCGCCACGCCGAAAATGCCCGCTTCAGGATTGATGGCGCGCAAGCTGCCATCCGGGCCTTTCTTGATCCAGGCGATATCGTCGCCCACGGTGGTGACTTTCCAGCCTTCAAAGCCTTTGGGCGGCACCAGCATGGCCAGGTTGGTCTTGCCGCAGGCGCTGGGCATGGCGCCGCCGAGGTAGGTTTTCTCACCCTGCGGCGATTCGATCCCCATGATCAGCATGTGTTCGGCGAGCCAGCCCTCATCCCGGGCCATCACCGAGGCGATGCGCAGCGCCAGGCACTTCTTACCGAGCAGGGCGTTGCCGCCATAACCTGAGCCGTAGGACCAGATTTCGTAGGTTTCCGGGTAATGGACGATGTACTTGCGTTTGATGTCGCCTTCGCACGGCCATGAGACATCCTTCTGACCCGGCGCCAGCGGCGCGCCCACCGAGTGAACGCAGGGGATGAAGAAACCATCGTCGCCGAGCACGTCCAGCACCGCGCGGCCCATCCGAGTCATGATCCCCATGTTGACCACGACGTAGGGGCTGTCGGAGATTTCGATGCCGATCTTGGCAATGGGTGAGCCGAGCGGACCCATGCTGAACGGAATGACGTACATCGTGCGTCCACGCATACAGCCGTCGAACAGGCCATTCAAGGTGGCGCGCATTTCCGCCGGCGGCGCCCAGTTGTTGGTCGGGCCGGCGTCTTCCTTGTTGATCGAGCAGATAAAGGTGCGGTCTTCAACCCGACCGACGTCCGACGGATGCGACCGCGCCAGATAGGAATTGGGCCGCTTGTCCGGATTGAGGCGGATGAAGGTGCCGCCCTTGACCATCAGATTGCACAAACGGTCGTATTCAGCCTGCGAGCCATCGCACCAGACGACCTGCTCGGGCTTGCACAGTGCGGCGATCTCGTCAACCCAGGCGAGCAGTTTCTGGTTGTTGGTGGGTACGTTAGCGGGATTCGGTGTATTGCTCATCGTTTTCCTACTCTCCAGTTCGGTACATTGGGAACCTTATAGTTAGGCGACATACTTTATGCTACCTTACTAAAATAAAGCTTATAGTAAGCAAGCTTATTATTCAACCCAAAAACTGGGATTTCGGAACTTTGTTTGCGGGTATTTGGCTTATGCTAACCCCATTAGGACATCTTCACTGAGGCTGCCAATATGATCATCCATGATTCCTACCGAGGCCCTGGCTTCCTGCTGACCGACTCGGCCCGATTGTTGCGCAAGCTGATCGACCGCCGATTGCAGCCACTGGGTTTGTCCCGTGCGCAGTGGTCGATTCTGGCGATTCTGTCCAATCACGAGGGTCTCTCTCAGTCGCAAATATCCGATGAACTCGAAATCGAGAAATCTACCGTAGGCCGACTGATCGATCAGGTTGAAAAGAGTGGATGGATTGAGCGGCGTCCGATCCTTGGCGACCGGCGCTTATGGGGCGTCCATCTGACGAACCAGGCGCGGGAACTGATCGCCGAGGTTGAAAGGGTCATTTTGCACATCCGTGCTGAAATGCTGCACGGCCTGTCGGCTGAACAGCAGCAAGACTTATCCGAGATATTGCAAACCGTGAAATCGAATCTGTCTGCCGCTCTTGAACTCGATCAGGCGCAACTGCACCTGCAAAAGTTCGAGGACGCGACGGATTGAATAGCGGGATTCAAAACACCCTCCCCCGAGTGGGAGAGGGCTGGGGTGGGGAATCTATTGTCTTTCCCGATAATAGCCGGACATCCCGGTTCCCCTCGCTAAGGAGGGGTGGCGCGAAGCGACGGGGTGGTTCGGGATGTCTGCATCTCAGGCGGAAAGACTATAAACGGTAATTACTCGCCGATGATTTTGCGCACCACATCGGTCATGGAGATCACGCCGACCGGCTGCTCCTTTTCGGTCACCACCAACCGATGCATCCGCCGCCCGGTCATCAGGCTGACCGCCTCACTCAGCAGCATGTCGGCGTCGCAGGTCGCACAGCCGGGGGTCATCACGTCCTGAGCCCGCATCGACCGCGCCTCATCCGGCGTCCGGCCCTGCCGCGCCAGCACCATATCCGTCTGCGACACCACACCGATGGCCTTGCCCCGCTCATCCATGACCACGACCGCATGAATCTCTTTGTTCACCATGATCTTGGCGACCGTGCCGACGGTGTCGGTCGGGGTGCAGGAAATAATACCACGATGCATTAAATCCCGAACCTTCGTGCCGTCGTCGGTAATGGTCAGCGCCTCCGCTTCACCAATGCCCGGCAACGGCGTGGACATCGGATAGGGATGCGGCGTGGTGTGCATATCATCCTTGGGTAAGGTGGGATGAACGATGGCGACCGGCGGCTTGCCACTGGCCCCTTGGCCAAACCCGGTCGCGCCGACCAGTACGGACATGTTACCGTGCGGGTGCTTGTTGTCGTGCATCAATTGATGGGCGACCGGAATGTCGTCATAGGTGAAGGCCCGCGACAGGCACGGATCGAGCAGGCCGCGCAGGGCGAGTTCGTTCATTTGGTTGGATTGTTCGGTGTTGGCGAAGTGCGAGCCTTGCAGGCGCTTTTGCCGCATCCACAGGTAGCGCAGATCGACCGTCGCGTTATAGCCGGTCGTCCCCGCGCAAACGACGACTATGCCGCCGGTGTCGCAGACGAAAATCGAGGTCGGAATGGTGGTTTCGCCAGGATGTTCGAACACGATGTTCGGGGCGCGCTTCTCGCCCAGCACTTCCCAAATCTTCGCGCCAAACGCCCGCACACCTTTCATCCATTTGGCGTAGCCGACGTTGTCCTTCCAGTGCGGCAACATGCCCCAGTGGTCGAACTCGTTGCGGTTGATGCAGCCCTTGGCGCCGAGCTTCATGCAGTAGTCGAACTTGTCTTCGCCTGAGACCATGGCCACCGAGGTCGCGCCGGCGGCTTTGGCAATCTGGATCGCCATGGAACCCAGTCCGCCAGCGCCGCCCCAAATCAACGCGACGTCACCCTTCTTAACCGCGTTCGCCCCCCAGCCGTGCAGCATCCGCCAGGCGGTCGCCGCCACCAGCGTGTAAGCCGCCGCTTCTTCCCAGTTCATGTGTTTGGGCTTGGGCATGCACTGCTGCGCTTGCACTTTGGTGAATTGGGCGAAGCTGCCCCAGTTGGTCTCATAGCCCCAGATACGGAAGGTGGGCGAGTACATCGGGTCGCCGCCGCTCTTGACCCATTCGCAGTGGCGGCTGTATTGGCCACAATGCATCACCACTTCGTCACCGACCTTGACGTTGGTCACGTCCTTGCCGACCTTGTAGACGATGCCGGAGGCGTCGCTGCCACCGATGTGGAATTCCTCCTTCTCGCCGGCCTTGTTGCGCGCGCCAATCACGTTGACCGGAATGCCCAGTCCCGCCCAGACGTTGTTGTAATTGATCCCCGCCGCCATGACGTAAACCAACACTTCGTCATCGGCAATCGGTGGAGTATCCACCACTTCTTTCTGAAACGCCTCCATCGGCTTGCCAAACCGTTCCGGACGGATCAGCCAGGCGTGCATTTTCGGGGGAATCACCCCCAGCGGGGGCATTTCACCGAGGTTGTAGAGTTCTTTAGCCATTTGCTGCTTTCCTCTTTTGTTGGGGGTTGTTTGTTATGGGGGATTAAATAGAAGGGAGAACGCGGGCGCGCAAATCTTCGTAGGCGGCAATCGGCGAGCGACGCGGCGCGTTGGCCAATTCCGCAAACAAGGCGTTTTCGCCACCCAGTTGATGGATGCCATACCGGCCAAACTCCTCGCGCAGGTGCTTGACCAGCCATTCCGCCTGACAGCGCTGGCGACGGATGGTGAACTGGCCCCGCTCCAGCAACCAGTGCCGGTGACGGTCCAGCGCATCGGCTAACGCTTCAATGCCACTGCCCAAGGCCGCACTGGCGGATAACGCCGGTGCTTGCCAACCGTCGCTATCCGTGCGCCGGCCCAGCGTAGTTTTCAATTCCGACAAGGTTTTTCGCGCCGCCATGCCAATATCTTCCTTATTGACGACAATGACATGCGGAATTTCCATAATGCCGGCTTTGAGAAATTGGATACTATCGCCGGAAGCCGGTTGCGCGACGAAGCAGGTGGTGTCGGTCATCTTGGAGACATCAATCTCCTTTTGTCCGACACCCACGGTTTCCACCAGCACGATATCGAACGCCGCCAACATCGCCAGACTCATCGGCCAGACTTCGGCGCTCAATCCACCAAATTCGCCGCGACAGGCCAGCGAGCGGATGAACACTTCACGGTCGGCGCCGCTGGCGTGCATTCGCAGCCGGTCGCCGAGCAATGCGCCGCCACTGATCGGGCTGGACGGGTCCACCGCCAGAATGGCGACTTTCAAGCCCCGCTGCCGCCACACCTGAATCAGCGACGCCGTCAGCGAGGATTTACCCGCGCCCGGCGGGCCGGTGATGCCGATCAAATGTCCGCCCGCGTCCTGTTTCTCTGCCGGCAAAGCGTCCAGAAAAGCGGCAGCGCATTGCCGAGCAGCGGGCCGACGATCATCCAGCAGGTTCAGCGCCTGAGCCAGCGCCAAGCGGTCGCGGGCGCTGACTGCGGAGGCCAGCGCCGCAGGGTCGGGAAGCGCCGGGATCATGCCACCGTAACCACGGGTAGATCGTGGTTTTTACGGATCAGGTTGAGGATATCCACCATGATGCCGTTCATGTCGATGTCCTTGGGCGTATAGACCGCCGAGATGCCGCGCTCTTTCAACAGTTTGGCGTCGCTTTCCGGGATAATCCCGCCAATCACCACCGGCAGATTCTTCAGGCCAACTTGAGCCAGTTGATTGAACACATCCTCGACCATCTCCACATGACTGCCGGATAGCACCGACAGGCCGATCAGATGCACGCCTTCTTCGAGTGCTGCCTTGGCGATTTGCTCCGGGGTCAGGCGGATGCCTTCATAGACGATCTCGAAGCCGACATCGCGCCCCTTGACTGCAATTTGTTCCGCACCGTTGCTATGGCCATCCAGACCCGGTTTGCCAATGAGCAGGCGCAGTGGCCGACCCAGTTCGTTACCGGTCTGGGTGACTTGGGTGCGAATCGCGACCGCTTTGACTCCTCGGCTGTCATCGTTGACGGGAATGTCGATTCCGGTGGGGGCGCGGTATTCGCCGAAGATGTCGCGCAAGGTTTGCGACCACTCGCCGGTGGTGACGCCCGCATGAGCGCACAAAATCGACGCCGGCATGATATTCGCCCCACTGCGCGCCGTTTCCGCCAAATTCGCCAGCGCCGCCTTGACTTCGGCGTTATTGCGCTGGGCGCGGAAGGCGTTGAGCCGCTCGATCTGTTCGCGTTCGGCACGCGAATCGACCTTCATGATGCCGCTATCCACGCCACCGGTCAGCGGGGATTCCTCGGTTTCGCGGTAACAGTTCAGGCCGACAATCTTGAGGTCGCCGCGTTCAATGGCCCGCATCCGCTCGGTGTGGCTGGTCACCAGTTGCCGTTTAACATAGCCGGATTCAATCGCTTGCACCATGCCGCCCTGTTCCTGGACTCGGGCCATCTCCGCCGTCGCCCCATCGACCAGCGCCTTGACCTTGGCGGCGATTACCGGCGAACCGTCGAAAATATCACCGTATTCGAGCAGATCGGTTTCAAAAACCAGCACCTGTTGCATCCGCAACGCCCACTGCTGATCCCAGGGGCGCGGCAGGCCGAGCGCTTCGTTCCAGGCGGGAAGTTGGATGGCGCGGGCGCGGGCCTTTTTGGACAGGCTGACGCCGAGCATTTCCAGCACGATGCGCTGCACATTGTTTTCCGGTTGCGCCTCGGTCAGGCCCAATGAATTGACCTGCACGCCATAGCGGAAGCGGCGCATTTCCTCGCTCTGTGCGCCGTAGCGTTCCTGGGCCAGTTGATCCCACATTTCGCCGAATGCCCGCATCTTGCAGGTTTCTTCGATGAAGCGGATGCCGGCGTTGACAAAGAAGGAAATTCTTCCGACCACTTGTTCAAAGCCTTCCGCGCCGATCTGACCGGAATCGCGCACCGCGTCGAGAATGGCGATGGCGGTGGACAGCGCATAGGCCAGTTCCTGGGTCGGGGTCGCGCCGGCTTCCTGGAGGTGATAGCTGCAAATATTGGTCGGATTCCACTTGGGAATGTTTTTGACCGTGTAGGCGATGATATCGGTGATCAACCGCACCGAGGGCTGCGGCGGGAAGATATAGGTGCCGCGAGAGAGATATTCCTTGAGAATGTCGTTCTGGGTGGTGCCTTGCAATTGCGCCGGCGATGCGCCCTGACGTTCGGCCGCCGCGACGTACAACGACAGCAGCCAGGCGGCGGTGGCGTTGATGGTCATCGAGGTATTCATCTGGCCCAGCGGAATCTGGTCGAACAGGGTTTCCATGTCGCCGATGTGGCCGATGGGTACGCCCACTTTGCCGACTTCGCCCCGCGCCAGTGGATGGTCGGAGTCGTAGCCGGTCTGGGTCGGCAGGTCAAAGGCGACCGACAGGCCGGTTTGCCCTTTACTGAGATTGGTGCGGTAGAGTTCGTTGGAGGCCTTGGCGGAGGAGTGACCGGAATAGGTCCGCATCAGCCAGGGTTTGTCGCGTTTTACGGGGGTGGTCATGGGAGCCTCTTTCAGTGGACTGCGTTTGAGGGTTTGATTTTTAGGAACAGAGACAAGCGCTATCTGTTGCCAATCGCATGATGAAAAAATCCAGTGCGCCGAATAATTCAGCTAGATCATCAATAGCAAAACTGATGATACTCTTGGTAAAAAAATTTCAGTGAGCTTTCCAAACTCCCATTATTCACTTTAACTAAAAAGTTGTTAATCATGCGGCTGAAAAATTTAATTTAAGCTTGCCAGATCATCAAGGTCTTTTAACCTTCCACTCGCCTGTTTGTTCTTTTTCAGATCATTGATTCCTATAAAAATCATAGCAATCTGATCGTGTTGAATGATCATCCTATTCTGGTAGCAATCTGCAAAATCAACGCCATCAATTTTTGTTAATATATCGATACGAAACGGTGGGTGGCCCATTTGTATTACATTGCCTGATTTAATGAAATCGGCCTCAGCCAAACCGAAAGAAGAGAAACCAAAATCATCAAGCACTTTTACCATTTTTCGGGCATTTTCCACAGTAGAGTTAATCCAGACATCCAAATCTCCCGTATATCTAGGGTAACCATGTATTCCCACCGCATAGCCGCCAACGATAAGATATTCCACGTTACGTTTGTTTAATAACTCGACAAACTCTTTGAAGTCTTGGCTCAACATTTCTTCTGAACTTTATATATTGATCGCGGAGAATTTCTATAGCATCAATGCGCTCACTCACTGGCCTTGAAATCCAGTATGCATAGTCGCTTGGTTGTTCATGCAAAGACACAATTCTCATTACTTTTTCCATGTGGAATCTCAAAAATAAAAATAGTTTTTTTCAGAGGCCAACCTCTCTAGCATCAGCTAATGCATGTTCTACTGCTTGAGGTTCGGACACAGGACGTGCCCGGCAGACGCGATCCAGTCGGGCCTGCGCTTTTGCCAGACCTACATACTTCCTCATAAATCTCCCGGATGTAATCCGGTATGTTTCGCAATTCGTGCCAGCATACGTGGCCCAATTTCTTCTCGATCATGAAAAGAAAACACCACATCAGTCCATCCTAAACGTGAAGGAGTGCGATAAGAGCCTGACTGACGCTTAACTTGCCAACCGATGCCAATCAACGCCGCAAGAACCTGATTAGCTTTTGTTGACGACCATTGATTCATGCGGCAGCAAATGAGATGCTGAGTGGCTGAGGAGATACTTCGCCTTGTTCCAGTTTTTCTATCAACACTTTCAATGCCAAGATTTCTGCCTTGGTCATCGCTTCATCAGCAGTATTACCATAAGTCAATATGCCAGGTAATCCAACAAGTTCCGCCAGCCAGCGCTCATCTTCTTCCTGTTCATATTCGATATTGAAATTCATTGTTAATCTCCGTCAGCATTTTTCCGGAAACTGCTGGTAAACATCTTCAGTAGAAAAACTTTCAATCTGTAGATATACCAGTAACATCGGGTTTCAAGAAACCTGTTCAGACCACCAAAAATTGGTAGTCCTGCATTAGACATCATCAAAAACGATAAGAGTATTTGATTAAATTTTTAACAAAAAAATTATTTTTTAATAGTTTAAATTTTTATTTCTATTCGGTTCTTTTAGTTTCTGATAATGTCTATTGTGTAGTGATATTCGGCGTCTTGTTTTCCAAGCATCTAACAGCAGACAGACTCAGTCACTACCTTTTGCAGGACTACCCAAAAATTTTACGGCCAAACTTCTACCTCACTCTTTAAGGGCTACTCTATAGAATTTTGAGTTAATTACACCACTGTTGTTCACAGGGAATACCGTCGTGATCTCCGTCCATCTTAACACCAGGACAATTTCTCAAAAAGAAGGTCGCTTCGTCACAGGAAGTCATCTGGGAACAATGCGTTCTAACATCGCACTTAAAATCTGAAGACAAGCTAGTTTTATTCTGACGATTTGATGAAGGAGCATACTCGACTCTAGCCGTTTCATCGCCATCAACTAGTGCAAGAACTTCACCTTGATATTTTGCAAATAGTTGCCAACCAAAAACAACAAGAATTACAGCCAAAACAAGCTTTTTCACAACACGCTCCCTGAAGTCCCAACGAAAATTGATTAGCCAAAATCTACACCCATCCCATTTCCAGGCCCTCCCCCTTCCGAGGGAGGGGTTTTTCCTCACCTCACATTGGACGCCACTTAATCAGCAATCGCCGTTCAATCTCAAAGATCTTGCAGTCCTTATCAGACATGTTAATTATTCGCACCTAAAATCTTTTTATTTTCTTTTGTTATCCTAATGAGAAACCGTAATGCCTCATTAACTGAACCTGAATCCGGAAAAACTACTGCAACGTCGGGTTCCAGACAAACTGTCAATCCAACAACCCCTCTACGTCCTGACCCAACTTTTCTCACCCGGAGGCTGTGAAGATCGTACTCTGGCCGAAGATCATCTTCTGTCTCTGACTCAATCTTGCTCATAAGCCTTTCGCTCCACTCGTGTTGCTTCTCTTGCACTAATCAAACGTAAAATATCACCGCGCTCCGTATACGCTACCAACAATAAGCGATTTTTCAGCGACATTCCAATCATGATATAGCGATGCTCCTCATCAGAATGATCGGGGTCGTAAAAATCGACATAAAGCGGATCATCAAAAACTGTTTTAGCCTCATCAAACGAAACACTATGCTTCACCAGATTTGTTGCCGCTTTATGAGCATCCCATTCAAACAACATAAGGACAACCTCGTCCCCCTCTCCCTTCCGGGAGAGGGACTATCTTCACCTCACACCGGACGCCGCTTCATCAGCAATCGCCGTTCAATCTCGAAGATCTTATTGCTGAGTTTTTCCTTGCTCAGCTTCTGTTTATCGTTCTCCTTGATAAACAGATCCGCACCGTAAGTTTCCAGCGCGGCGGCGGCGCTGATGTTCTTCACGCCGATGAACTGAAAGGTCACAATACCCGCCGCGTCGCTATTCGGCAGCGTTTCGGTCGCCACCACCCGCGACAACGCCGCGACCGTATCCCCGGACACCGCCGGTTGCGTGTGATAACCCTCGGTGAAACCGAGTTCCCACAGGGCGTTTTCACTGACATCGCGGCTGGCCAACCCTTCCAGCCAGGCAAACACCAGCCCGCCGTAAACAATCGGTTCCCCGCTCATCTTGCCGGACAGACCGGTGCTGTACACCCGGTCGAAATGCAGCGGATGGGTATTGCCGACCAGATAGGTCCAGGCCATGTGCTCATCGGTGATCGTGCGACCATTAGCGTGGACGATCAAATCGCCGAGGGAGAAATCTTCGAAATAGGTATTAGGGCCGGTCAACTGGCTCGGATAGCTGCCCGCGTTGAGCGGCAAATCCACCACCGGATGCTCCACCCACGGGAATTCCACCGGCGTCGTCGGGGCCGGAGTCGTCGGCAGGCGGTCGCCGCGATAACCGACCATGATCTTGCGCTCATACTGCAACACCACCTGATGATGCTGGTTGACGCCCAGGGTGCGAATCAGCACGATGCCGGGCTTGTCCTCGCCGCGCGCCTTGCGATCCACGACCTGGGTATAACCGCGTAACGTATCGCCGGGATAAACGGGCCGCAGGAACTGCACGTTGTAATAACCGAGATTGGCAATCGCTTTCTCGGAGTCGTTGTGTACACCCAGCGACAGCACCACGTTGAACACCATCTGTGGACTGGCCGGCAGATCGGGGAAACCGTGCGCCTTGGCGTATTCCAGGTTCAGATACAGCGGATTGCACTGCATGAACACCCGGGCGAAATCCAGCATTGGGCCGCGTTCAAACGTATAACCGCGTGGGTGGACGAACACCTGCCCCGGCACAAACTCATCGAGATAACGCCCGTACTGCGGCCGCCGCGCCCATTCCAGATTGACCGCCACCGAGCCGGCGACTT
>Ga0209573_1002604_pt1 | contig 22375 bp, 22 predicted proteins | sample TNRBio252014_DNA_FD_185870 | JGI IMG/M metagenome (GOLD analysis project Ga0209573, IMG submission 185870) | Wastewater treatment Type I Accumulibacter community from EBPR Bioreactor in Madison, WI, USA - TNR Reactor_6/25/2014_ DNA (SPAdes)... | ecosystem: Engineered > Bioreactor > EBPR >...
CATGAACAGAGCCAGCGACAGCTTCAGCGGGCCACCTTCCCAGCCCGGCGCCGCGCTTTGGCTGAAGAAGAACCTCTTCAACTCCTGGTTCAACACGCTGTTGACCATAGTCTCAGTTGCCGTGATCGCCTTCGTGGTGGTCGGCCTGGGGCGTTGGATTTTGGTCGACGCCGACTGGAGCCCGGTGGTGCAGAATCTGCGCCTGTTTGCGGTGGGTCCTTACCCGGTTGAGCAGATGTGGCGCATCTGGGCCATCGTCTACATGGTTTCCTTCCTGATGGGCCTCAGCGGCGGCCGCTGGCGCGGCTCGGTGCAGACTTTCGCCCTGGCCCTGACGCTGGCCTATACAGTGTTGGCGCTGCTGCCTATCAGTCTGGACTATCTGCCGCTGGCCAGCCGGCTGCGGCTGTTGGGCAACGTCTTGTTTGCCGGCCTGGGCTACCTGACAGGACGCAGGCTTGCTATCAAAGGCCGCTGGCTGGCGCTGGCCTGGACGCTCTCCTTCGTGCTGACGCTGCTGCTGTTAGGAGGCTTGCGCAGCGCTGCGGTTGCGCCCTACCTGCCCTTTGTGGAGAGTGGACGCTGGGGCGGCTTGCTGCTGACCTTCCTGCTGGCGCTGGTGGGCATCGTTGCCTCCTTCCCCATCGGCGTATTGCTGGCGCTGGGCCGGCAGAGCTCGCTGCCCGTGGTCAAGGGCCTGTGCGTTGTCTTTATCGAGACGGTGCGCGGCGTGCCGCTGGTGACGATCCTCTTCATGACCTCGATCCTATTACCGCTCTTCCTGCCGCCGGAGGTGCGCATCGACCGGGTACTGCGGGCGGTTCTGGGCATGACCCTCTTTGCGGCGGCCTACATGGCCGAGAACGTGCGCGGCGGCTTGCAGTCGATCCCCAAGGGACAGGTTGAGGCGGCCCACGCGATGGGTCTCAACGGCTGGCAAACTATGCTGCTAATCGTGTTGCCCCAGGCGCTGCGGGTGGTGATCCCGGCCATCGTCGGCCAGTTCATCGCCCTGTTCATGGACACCACGCTGGCTATCATCGTCGGCTTGCTGGAGCTGCTGGCAATTGGCCGCTCGATCATCAACAGCAATCCCCAGTGGCTGCTGTTGGACACGGAAGTCTACGGCTTCATTGCCCTGGTATTCTGGATATTCACCTTCTCCATGGCCTACGCCAGCCGGCGCATCGAAACGGCGGTGGGGCTGGGGAAGCGGTAACTCGTAACCCGTAACCCGTAACCCGGAGTGTATGCGTAGTGCGCACATTTCCGGGTTACGAGTTACGTGGTACGAGCCAGCATGCGCACAGCTAGAATTCATCAAAGGGTACTCAGATGCAGGGAACAACCAGCGTGAGTTCAGACGAGATCATCATCTGTCGTGATGTACACAAATGGTACGACGACTTCCACGCGCTGCGCGGCGTCAGCATGACGGTCAGGAAGGGCGAGGTGGTGGTGATCTTTGGGCCGTCAGGCTCGGGCAAGTCCACCTTCATCCGGACGATCAACCGGCTGGAGAACCATCAAAAGGGCGACATCATCGTCGACGGCATCGAGCTGACCGACGACGTGCGCAACATCGAGGCCATCCGCAGCGAGGTGGGCATGGTCTTTCAGCAGTTCAACCTCTTCCCCCACCTCAAGGTGATCGACAACATCACCCTGGCGCCGATCTGGGTGCGCAGGTGGCCCAAGGCCAAAGCTGAGGCCATCGCCATGGAGCTGCTGGACCGCGTAGGCATCCCCGAACAGGCGCAGAAGTATCCCGGTCAGCTCTCCGGCGGCCAGCAGCAGCGCGTCGCTATCGCCCGCTCGTTGGCGATGCAGCCTAAGATCATGCTCTTCGACGAGCCGACCAGCGCGTTAGACCCGGAGATGATCAAGGAGGTGCTGGACGTGATGAAGAAGCTGGCGGAGAGCGGCATGACCATGCTGGTGGTGACCCACGAGATGGCCTTTGCGCGCGAGGTGGCCGACCGCATGATCTTCTTCGACCAGGGGGTGATCGTCGAGCAGGGTCCCCCCGAACAGATCTTCAGCGCGCCCCAGGAGGATCGAACCAAGCTGTTTCTGTCGCAGATTTTGTAGCATCTGCCTTTTGGTTGTACAGGGGTTGACAAACAACTGGGCCGGCGCTCTTGCGCCGGCCCAGTTGTTGTTATGCGGCTGCCTCATCCTCGACAACAGGCGCCGCCTCTTCCACCGGCGGGCTGCCGGCCATGCGATAGGCCTGGCGGACGCGGTCGAAGGGTACCTTGTTGCTGCGGCGGCAGCTTGGGCAGGTCACGTGCGTCGTCTTGGGGCGCTTGTCGCCGGCCTCATGCACCGCCTGCGCCAGGTCGCCGTCGCTGAGGTTAATGGGAGCACGGCAGTACGTGCAGGAAATGTTCAACATGGTTGTCTCCTTCATGGGTGCGCCGCTGCCAGGCAGCGCGTCAGTGGGCTACACCGTACACCAACTGGCCAGGCTTGTCAAGCGGCGCGTTCGCCCAAGGCGGCCCGCAACTCGGCGCGCAACTCCATCAACAGCCGGCCGAACGTGTTTTGGCCGCTGCCGTCGCCGCCGTCGGTCCAAAACGGGTCCTTGGGTGAGTGTTCCACCAGTTCTGAGTCGCCTGTGCTGAGCAGCGTCTCAGCAACTGTTGGATGTTGCGCCAGCTTGGCCCGCACGGCTTTACGCATGATCTCAACCCGGACATTGTCCCAGTCGGGCCTGATCGGCATTTTGCGGCTATTGCCCAATCCTTTAGCCGCCGACGGATGCTTGTCCAGGCGAATGCGCTCGCGGTAGGCCGGATCGGCGAACTTTTGCGCCTGGTAGTAGTGCTCAGTGGTCGGCCAGGTCAGGCCATCGATCTCTACTGGATAGGGCGCGTAGTTCGAGAAACAGCCGTAAGGTTCGTGGATGCGGTAGAAGGTGATGGTGTCACTCATGTCGGGTCTTTTCGATGTTGCTGCATCGACGGTCATTCAGGTGGGGACCAGCCTGCGCCCGCGAACGGTGATCGCTACTGGTTCTTGGTTGTCAGGATCACATCGGCGATGAAGTCGGCCAGGATCTCGTTGCCCAAGGTGTTGAAATGACAGCAATCGTCGTTGTACAGCGTCCTGGGTTCGTTGTCGAAGATAGTCACAGCGCTGTGAAAAGCCACGCCGTTGTCCACCAAGCGCTGCTCTTGCGCCAGGAGGGCGGGGTAGCCTAACTCCGCACCTGCGCGGTAGGGATGGCCCTCAGTCAACGCCGTGCGCTGCTCCTCCGGGCTGAAGGGTTTTTGCGAGAAATACTGGTTGGGCTGCAAGAAGTGATAGTAGGGAATGCCGCGGCTCTGCAGCAGGGTGTGCATCAAGATCGATGCATCGGCCCATTCTGTCGCGATCTGTTGGTAGAGGTCATCGCCGGCAAGATCTTGCATGGGAGGGTAGATTGCCATCATCGAATTGCTCAGGTCGCCCGTTGTAAGTTCCTGGAAGGCAACCTGCTTGCGGCCCAGGCTGGCCGACTGGATGCGATAAAGCTGCTGCCAGAGGAACCAGGTCGAAGCCAGGCGGGCATTGGCTGCCCGCGCGTTGATGCGTTCGAGCTGGGCCGTGCTGCGTTTGATGCCAGCCAGCGCCTCGATCCGTTCATCAGATAAGGTCGATTGATCGATCAAGTTCACCAGGGGCATCAGGTGATCACTGCTTGGCATGGAGATGTCCATGCCAAACGCATTGTTTCTGCTGGACAACGCCACCTCGTTGAAGCCATCCAGATTGATCACCATGTCCAGTTCCTGACCGATGGTCAGATAATAGCTCAGGGCCAGAAGTTGCTGCGGCTGTTTGAATCCGCCCTGGGCAAAGCTCAGCAAGACGATCTCCTTGCCCTTGAAGGCCGGGTGCTGCTGAAGCCGTTGCACCAGATGTTCTTGCCCCGCGCGCACAAAGCCAGCGGCCACCGATCCGCCAAACACACCGATCAATACCTGGTCTTCGTTTTGTTTGACAAAGGGGTAGTCAAAAGGAGCGGCCGCAAATCCATGGTTGTTGACATCGCGCGTGGGCGTTTCAACCCTGACGAAGCCGAAGTAGGGGTGCAGGCGCTGCTGGGCCTCCTCGCCCGGCGCCGCCTCGGGGCCATCTACACTGGGCGCTGTCCTTTGCGCGCTGTAGAACAGTCCACCCTGGGTCAGAGCAAAGTAGCCCAAGGAGAACAATTCGATGACCACCAGGCCTAGCGCCAGTCCGAAAGCGATGGCGAGTAGTTTTACTTTCATGGGCAGATGCCTGAGCTGGCACGGATCGCTTCAGGCGCAGTGTAAAGAATATCGGCAGGCGCCCTAAAAGCTTACTGCACGGAGATGATCTGCCAGATGCCGTCGGTGAGGTGCAGCACCGACATACACTCGGTGCAGGCGGCCTCGTCCCCGGCCAGCTTACGGGCTCCATGGCCGCAGGACGGGCAGACCACCAGGGCTCGCTGCGCGGCTTGGCGCAGCAGCGTATGCATCACCTCTGCGGGTGTCTCGATGCCCATCTCTTGCTGGAGGGCGCTGACTGCCTCTTGTTCTTCGCTGTTCAAGCTCAGCCATAGCTCGTTATTGCTTGGATCGGTCATGGAAGTGTTGCCTTTCTGAAAGCAGGTCTTGGTTGGATACGATGCGGCAAGTATACCGGTGATAGGGCACGCTGCCAAGCCACGGCCTGGCTCGCGGCTACGGCTATGTCTCTGACGCAGGTTCGACGAAAAGATGGAAGCCCTCCCGATCCACCACGACCAGGGGCGCGTCGATCGGCGCTGGGCCGGCGGCGTTGCGCAGCTCGGCGTCCCAGAGCTCGCCCTGCACCAGCACCTTGCCGCGTGGATTGAGCTCGCTACGCGCGATGGCCGGCTGGCCCAGCAGGCTCTCAGCGCCGGAAGCGGGCCGCTGTCGCTGCGCCCTAAACACCTTGGCCAGGACGAAACTGAAGAATAGCACCGTAATCACTGCCACTGTAATGATCGTGCCCCAGGGGATGGCCACGCCGGTGCCGCGGAACAACACCACCGATCCCATGATCAGTGTGACGACGCCGCCCAGCGTCAGCACGCCGCTGACGCCGGTGAAAAGTTCCAGGGCAAACAGCACGAAGGCCAGTCCGATGAAGGCCAAGCCCACCCAGTTGGCGTTCAGAATGCCCAGCGCAAACAGTCCCAGCAGCAAGGCGATGGCGCCAGCGATGCCGGCAACGTAGCCGCCCGGCTGGGAAAATTCGCCGATGATCGCCTGCACACCCAGCACGATCAGCAGGATCGCGATGCCAGGGATCGCGATGGCATTGATGATGGTATTGAGGAAGTCCTCGATGTTGGTCATGCCCACATCCAGCGTCTGGGCGCTGGCCAGGTCCAGCGTGCGCATTTCCCCCTGCACTTCCACCGTGAAGCCGTCGAGCTGGCGCAGCAGGTCGTTCACATCGGCTGCGACGACATCGATCACGTTCAAGGCCAGCGCCTGCTCGGCCGTGGCCGCCTGGGCCTCGATCACCGCCATCCTGGCCCATTCGACCGCCTCCTCGCCGCGTCGGGCGGCCAGGTTTTCGATGTCGGCCGCCAGGATGTTAGTGACCTTCTGCTGCAAGGTTTCGCCCAGGTCTTCACCGCCGCCGGACACGGGGCTGGCTGCGCCGATGCTGCTGCCGGGCGTCATCGCGGCCGCATGGCCGGCCAGCGTGATGAAAGTGCCGGCCGAGCCGGCCATTGCGCCGGTGGGCCAGACGTAGACAATGATCGGCACCGGGGCGGCCCGCATCATCTTAACGATGTCCTGGGTCAGGTCCACCTGACCGCCGGGCGTGTCCAGCCGTAGCACGATGGCCTGGGCGTTGCGCGCCGTGGCCTGCTCGATGCCGCGCTCCAGGTAAGACACCAACACGGGATTGACTGGTCCGTCGAAGGTCATTACGTAGACGGTATTGGAATCCTGGGCGGCGCTCGGTGAAATCAGCAGACCCAGCAGCAGGAAAACCAACCCCAATATATGCACCATTTGTCCTTTGGTTTTGATCTTCGACGCAGGAACAGACGTTGTTGACATGGCCGTTACCTCCCGAAAATGCGTTGAAACCTGTTTCGCCACTCCGTAGTTTGCGTCGGGTGCGGATCGGCGTCCACACTGGCCAGGGGCGGAGCCCCAACAGGGTCGTTATTTGTTCATACACTGGTTGTCATACACCGTGTCAATTGTACCTCAAGGAGCGAGATGGATCAAGAGAGAAAGACACCAATTCGCATCGACAGCCCGACGCCAAGCTGCTACCGGCATCAGCACGCGATGAGCAGATCTTCCTTGTGCTGCTTCCTGCTGACCGCCATAGACAAAACAATGGGCTTCCAGGTTGGCTGGAAGCCCATTGTTGGTGGTAAACGGTGTCCGAGTACGAGTTACTTAGGGCGTAACACTATAGCCGTTGTAACCTGCTGCCCAACTGGGGCCGAGCGACGGGATGACGAAGGCGTTTTGGTACGTCTCGGCGACAGCCACCAAAGGCTGGTTGGAGGCGATGTACACGCTGCCTTCCCAGTTGCTGCCCAGCGCAGCTAGCGCGGTGCAGTCAACACGGGTGTGGCGAGTTAGCGCTGTGCCAGCCGCAATGCTTCGGTTCAGCTCCGAGGTCGCCAGGGTGCCGTTGCGGTTGTAGTAATAGATGTCGACGTCCGAGGCATTGTTGGTTGTGGGGTTCTGGATGCGAATGATCGAGAACGTCGTCCAGTTAGTTCCGCCGTCGCAGACGCCGCGCTTGTAGGCCGCCGGCAAGTAGGTGCTGAGACCCGCGTCCACAGCGCCAGCGCCGCCGCTGCCGGTGGCAATCCGCTCATCCGGCCGCTGGTTGTAAGCCACCACTGCTACGTCGGTGCCGTTCAACGTGCTGACAATCACCGAGCCGGCCCACAGATTCTGGCCCGCAGGATTGCCGGTGTCGCGCAGTTGGTTGAACAAGTTCTTGTCGAACTCATCGCCAGCGCGGGTGTTGGCCGAGATGGCTGCACCGGCAGCAACAGTCCTGTCCGGCAGAGTCAAGGATGTCATGGTGCTGGTCTGGCCTACGAACTGAATGCGCACCTGGCAGGGTGTGGCTGACAGGCACTGCACGTTGACGACCGAGAAACCGCGCCAGGCGCCGACTACGCCATTGATGGGATCCCAACCGCAGTTGGTGCAGCGGCGCTCGACCGAGGAAACGAAGCTGCGATTTGCGCCGGAGGCCACGCCGCTGTAGGCGCCAGCGTAGTCACGCCAGTGGTTGGTAGCCGCCGCAGTGATCTTCTTGCCGTTGGTGGACTCGACCTTGACTGCGCCGCTCCAGTAGCAGTAACCGGTGCTACAGTTGTTCTGCCAGAATGAAGACCCCTGAAGTTGGTTGTAGTTGCGCGGATCGAAGCTCTTGGAGCCGAGAGCAGGCAGTGTGTCGTTGACCTGAAGATCCTGGCCGCCGTTGCGGTTTAGGAATGTCAAGCGAATGTTGGCCGTAGTGCTCTCGGTGTTCTGCACAGAAAACAATGTGAATTGAGCGGTCGGCGCCCAGACGACGTAAGGCACGTACATGGTCGTCGAACCGGTAGAAAAGCCTGTATAGGCGTCGGCCGTGGTGCCGTCGGCCGAGCTACCGTTCGTCCAGATAATCTCGGCAACGGCAGCTACTTCACCAGCCGACTGGACGACCATTGAACCGCGCCAGTTGTCGCCTAGCGGCGTCGCTGCGCTGGCTGCAAAGCGATACGAACCTTTGGCGGCCAGGTTGGTGTTGGCGGTGTACTCGGGGTTGCCGCCGGGGCTGTAGTAAATCGCCGTGGCTGCTGCAGCGGCCGATCCCATGTTCATGACTACCACATCGGTGTTGCCTCTGCCGGGATTGGGATCGACATCAGGGTCTGCCATGACGGGGGTGACCGTCAGCGCCAGGACCATGATCAGCCCCATGACTTTCAAAAGGGTTTTCTTCATTGTAAATCGTCTCCTTCGATCGGGAATTCACGTGCGCAGACCGTGCTGCGGAAGCCGCGCACAGCCTCTTACCAGCTTACGATCTCCACGATAGCACAAAAGAGTGGCAAAATCAATACCACTTTCGGGGTATTATCGCCTGATTGGCGCGGGAAACGGCTAAAATGCTCCCCGTCCGCGCAGCACGACCCCTATGGTGCGCCAGAGAATCTGCAAATCCAGCAAAGGCGAGTAATTTTGAATGTAGTACAGATCGTCTTCCGTGTGCAGATGCATCAACCGTTCGCTGCGGCCGTTGATTTGCCACCAGCCGGTGATGCCCGGCGGCACGGCGAAGCGACGCCGCTGCCATAACTCGTAGTTCTCTACCAGCCACGGCAGCTCCGGCCGCGGCCCGACCAGACTCATCTCGCCGCGCAGTACGTTGAAGAGCTGCGGCAGCTCGTCGAGGCTGGTGCGCCGGATGAAGCGGCCTACACGCGTCACGCGCGGATCGTTGGGAGTCTTGTGGATGACCACACCGTCGCGTCCACGGACGGCTACGGCGGCATTTAGGCGTTCTGCGTCCACCACCATCGAGCGAAACTTGTACATCTTGAACGGATGGCCGTTTTCTCCGATGCGCTCCTGCAAAAACAGCGCAGGCCCCGGGCTGTCCAGTTTAATCGCCAGCGCAACCAGCAGCATCACCGGCCACGTCACCAGCAACAGCAGCGTCGACAGCGCCAGGTCAAAGAAGCGCTTGATCACACGATCGGAAGCAGCCATGGCCGGATCGCGCAGGCCGACCAGCGGCAGGCCGTTGAAGTCCTCGACGGTCGCCCGGCTCATGGCCAGATCCAGGTAATCAGGTACGACGCGCACGCGCACCGGGTGGTCCTGCAAGGCCAGAACCAGCCACTCGATCACGCCCTGGGAGCGCAGCGGCAGCGCAAAGATCACTTCGTCCACAGAACCGGCCTTCACCAGCGCGGGGGCATCCTGCACAGCGCCCAGCAACGGTCCAACCACATCGTCAGGGCGCAGAAACTTCGTCTCGTCGTCGACGCAGCCTACAAGCTCCAGGCCAGCCGCGCTCTGAGCGCGCACGCCGCGCGCAACTTGTCGCGCCAGCCGGCCCGCTCCAACGATCAATACCCGGCGCGTCTCGCTGCCTGGCTGGCCAGCATAGCGCAGCGCCGACCGTAGCCCGACGCGCAGAACGATCAGCAGCGTCAAGTTGCTCAGGACGAAGTAGAAGAACAGCCGGCGGGGCAGCTCCCGATAGGTCAGATAGAGCACGCCAGCGAAGACCAGATAGGCGACGCCCACTGCCCAGGCCAGTACCTGCGCTTCGGTCGATGCTCGCGCCGTGTAGCGCGTGTCGTAGACCCGCATCACCGTGAAGGTAACTCCCCAGATCATCGCCACCAGCAGATACATTACCCACGGCTGCGCCACTTCGTCCCAGGTTAGCTGGACGCCAAAAGGCAACCAATAGCGAGCCTGCACGGCTGTAAAGAAAGCCACCAGGGTCACCAGCAGGTCTGCGATGATCAGAAAGTTGATGGTGTTCGTGTCAGGTTTGCGCATACCACCGCGACCTTACAACCCGCACAATCGGCAAGGAGTCAAGCGAGCGGGATTATACCACAGCCCGGCGACTATACTCAAGTCTCCAGTTATCGCCACCAAGTCAGCGCGCCCGGAAATGGGCGTCGAGCTGAGGCAGGTTGGCGCCGGTGTAGGCAACCCGAACCAGGCTGTCCAGCGGCAGGTCTTCTCGCAGATGGGCGCGAAACTCCCACGCCAGCTCCGGGATGAGCACGGTGACCCGTAAACCCATCTTCTCCACCACTACCCCCTCGCCGCTCCAATCGGGGTGCTGTTGCAGGTAGACGATGGTCCAATGCTGGCGGGCCAGCGCTTCTGCCCGGCGCACGGCGCCACCGATCGCCTCGGCTGCGCCTACTCGCTCCACCAAGGCCGCCTCGTCCAGCAACGGCCGGCCGGCCAGCCAGGCCCGCAGTTGTTGGTGGGCCACCAGGTCCAGGTAGCGGCGCAATGGGCTGGTCACGCGCACGTAAGCGGGCAGCCCCAGCCCGGCATGGGGGCCAGGCCGGGTGCTCTGCTGGCTGGGGCGCATACGCCGCCGCCCGGCAAACATGTCGGACATGGTCTGCGGCGTGTCCATCGGCTCGCCCGCGTCCTGCACGGTAAACGGCAGGAGTAGCTCACGGTTGATGGCCAACTGCGCCACGGCCTCGCCCGCCATCAGCATCAGCTCGGTGACGGTGTCCCGGCTGCGCAGTGTGGGCAGCGGTGCGATGACGACCTGGCCATCGACGACCTTGATGCGCACTTCGGGCAGGTCCAGCGACACCGCCCCCTGCTGGCGCCGGCGTGCAGCATGTTGATTGGCCCAGGCGTGCAGCGTGCGCAGCGGCTCCTGCTCGATCCTGCCGTCGGCCTCTTCATAGGTCAGCCGCGTCACCCGGACCCAGCTTGGCGTGATCTCCAGATCGGCCAGAGCGCCATCGGGCAGGACGCGCAGTCCGAAGGAGAGCGCCGGTGAGATCTCGGCCAGGCCCAGGCCCAGCGCCTCGGTGGCCTGCCAGGGCAGCATGGTCACGACGCCCTCCGGCAGGTAGAGGTTGGCGCCGCGCGCGCGCGCCTCCAGGTCGGCCGCGCTATCGGGCGTCACCAACGCCGCGACGTCGGCTACATGCACCCACAGCCGGTCGTCGTCGAGGCTGATGGCGTCGTCGGGGTCGCGGTTGCCTTCGTCGTCGATGGCCAGGGCGGCCAGGTGGGTCAGGTCGCGGCGCGCTTCGGCCGGCAGCTCCGGCAGGCCGAGCACGGGCGACTGGTCGGGCAGGTCCATGCGCCGCGGGTACGGGTTGACAGCGACGTCCCACACGCCCAGCTCCAGCAACAGCCCGTGCGCGCTCTCCGGCGTCTGCGCCCGCCCCAGCTCGGCCAGCACCTTGCTCTTGTCGCGCCGGCCATAGGCTACCTGCTCGACCTCGCTCAGGTAGCGGCTGTCCTCGGGCTCGAACCGCCGCTGATGGGCGCGCTCCAGGAAACCGCTCCAGGCCCGGGCCTCAGCCGTGCGGGCGGCGCGCGTTGCCTGTTCCTTCTCCACTTGCGGGCCTGTGTGGACCTGAATTGCTTCCGGTAGGCCGGAAAAGTACAGGCCGTCGATCACCCACTCCCACACGGCCCAGGCGCTGGCCGGCGTGTAGGCGCCGTAGGCCAGCTCAGCCAGCTCAGCCAGGGTGGTCGTTTCACCCTGGAGCAGTTCCCAGGCGGACAGCACGTCGCCGGGCGGCGGCTTCAGCTCGCTAAAGTCGATCGGACCAGGGTGCAGCACCACCAGGTCTTTGGGACGCACGCTCAGAGTCTTGCCATCCTGGAACAGGATCTCCAGCTTGTCGCCGCTGCGGGCCACAATAGCGGGTTTAGACTTGTGCAGCACCAGGCTGTCGCGGCCAATCGTTTGCGTCATACGCCTCCTGGGCATGATTTCAGTTCAGCCAGCCAACGAGCGATCGGCCGGGTTCGCATGCCCACACGCGAATCCGGCGTACCTGCGGCGCGCAGGCAGGTGTCTGGGGATACCTCACCTGCTCCTCAACTGTGGTTGACACAGCGTTAGTGTACCACAAGCCTGCCAATGCTACGTAGTAGCGCGCAGTACGCAGCTTGGCAGCTCTCTGCTTCTGGGCTACAATCGGGTCAACGCACCCTGGACGGTTGAGCATGATCAGCAACACCTGTGAAAACCTCGCGCAGTTCATCAAAAAGCATGCCATTGCGGCCGAGTTGGTGCGGCCAGAGCGGGAAACGCCGACGGTGGCGTTGGCGGCGCTGGCTCTGGACTGCCAGACTGAGCAGATCGTCAAGTCGGTGCTGTTTCTCATCAAAGATGGCGAGCAGTCTGCTCCGGTTCTGGTCATCATCAACGGCACGGATCCGGTTGACTTTCGCAAGCTGGCCGATCTGTTCCAGGTAGGACGCAAACGCATCCGGTTGGCGCCGGCCGACGTGGTGCTGGCGTACACGGGCTATCCAGCCGGCGGCGTGCCACCGTTTGGCTTCCCCCAGCCGCTGCCAACCTGCATCGACCCCCGCGTCTTCGAGCAGGTTGTGGTCTACGGCGGCGGCGGCGACGATCGCACCATGCTGCGCATTGCGCCGGCGGAGCTGTTGCGGGTTACCGCCGGCCAGGTGGTGGATCTCCGCCAAACAGTCACATAAGGAGCACCTGATGGAGTGTTACAACTGCGGTTACAAGCTTCCCTCCGACGCTGAGCGCTGCCCGCGCTGCGGCCAACGTTTCAAGCCCCGCACGGCAGCTCAGCCCGCCCCGGCTAAGCCCTCGCTGCTTGATCGGCTAAAGAGCAAGCTGGGCAAAAAGGACGACGAGGAACCTGAGTCAGATCAGCCGTGAGTGGCGCATCTTTGTTGTTGGTTTGGCGCAAGAGCGAAAGCAACCGGGTATCAACCAGCGCAGTGTTGCGTGCAACTGCGGTTGGGATATGTGGGAAAACACTGGCGACGCTTTTTTGGCCCATTTACACGACAGATAGTGGTGTCATGCTCAGTATTGGCTGTATTTAGTGATATGGATTGACTCGTTCGCGAACATCTTGTTAATCCAACCTTAAAGTTTTTGGGAAATTTTCTGGCTCAGAAGTCAACCATAAGCGCAATGTTATGCTGAGTCCGGTGAAGGGCCTTGTGTTTTGGTGAAATCGCAAACACTAGATGCCGCGTAAGACACACGTTCTAAAACATGGGTTTTACAATAACCTGACCTGTGACTGGCAGAATCGATTTGGCTGAGCAATTGACGGGCAGCAGCCTTGCGCATACAATGACCCCAGATCGCAGGCAGGATTGTGGGCCGCAGACCTCGCCCAGCATGGCAGCTTCAGCCACCGTCCCGGTGAAGAACTGACATCGTTTCCAACGACGTGCTGGCCAGCCCACACATCAGTTGGACTGGCAAGACCACCGCAGCCATCATCGCACCTGGCAGTCCAGGCTGGTTTCCCACTCTATCCTGATCGGCCGCCGCATAGGCGCCATCACCCTGTGATCTGACAATCTCCGCCTTTGGGCAGGAAAAATCCAACGTTTCTTTTCCGCTCTAATGCACACCGCATCTGGGTTAAGCAGCACGCGGCCCCGTATGTTGGTGTTGAGGTATTGCGCTATGACCGTGGCAAATACAACGACTGTGATTGACGCGCCTTTGATCAGCCCAAGCAAGGCGTGGCAGGCAGCTCTTGGCGAGCTTCAGCTACAAGTCACACCTGACATCTATGAGATGTATTTGCGCCCGACTCGGTTCCTGGCTTATGAGGACGGCACTTTTCTGATCGCTGTCCCCAATGGCTTCGTCAAGGACTGGCTCGATCTGCGGCTGAACCGGATCGTTAAAAGGACGCTGCGCCACATGGTTCACCGCGAGGTCGAGATCACCTATAGCGTGCAGCCCCAGCCGTTGCGTGAGGCCGAGCAGCCCTCGCCAGCGCCGCTGCTGGAGACTGCGGCCCATGTTGACGCAGCCCTGGTCGAATCTGCGGCGCCGGCGGCGCCGGATCAAGGACTGCCGCTGGTAGCCAGCAACACCTTCGACACGTTCGTCGTGGGCTCCAACAACCGTCTGGCCCACGCGGCGGCGGCGGCAGTGGGCGACCGGCCGGGCGGGCGCTACAATCCGCTGTTTATCTACAGCGGCGTCGGGCTGGGCAAGACCCATTTGATGCACGCCATTGCCCACCGTTGCCGGCAGAACGGCTACAAGGCGGTCTATGTCTCGTGCGAGATGTTCACCAATGAGCTGGTGACAGCGATTCGCACCAGCACGCAGGAGCAGTTTCGGGCCAAGTACCGCACCAGTGACGTGCTGCTGGTGGATGACGTGCAGTTCTTGGCTGGCAAGCCCAGCACGCAGGAGGAGCTTTTTCACACCTTCAATGCGCTGCACGAAGCGGGCAAGCAGGTCGTGCTGGCCTGTGACCGGCCGCCCAAAGCCATGGCTACCCTGGAAAACCGGCTGCGCTCTCGCTTCGAATGGGGTTTGATTACCGATATCCAACTGCCAGACATGGAAACACGGCAGGCGATTCTTGCAGCCAAATGCGTCTCCTATGGCATTGATTTACCCTACGCGTTGCTGGAACGCATTGCTGCTCTCGTCACGACTAACGTGCGCGAGCTGGAGGGGGCGTTGACCAAAGTGGTCGCTCATGCCAACCTGAACGGCGTTCATCTCACCCCAGACCGGGTAGACGCGATTCTGGCCGACATGGTGCCGCTCAAGGCGCAGGCGACGGCGGAGGAAGTGGTGGCCCTGGTGGCCCGTCACTTCGCAATCGGCCTGGACGAGCTGGCTAGCCCCAGCCGCAAGCGCGAGATCGTCCAGGCTCGCCAGGTCGCCATGTACCTGTTGCGCAACGAGTTGGAACTGTCCTATGCCAACGCTGGCGCGCTGTTCGGTGGACGTGATCATGCCACGGTGATGCACAGCGTCGAGAAGATCGAGGGACTGCTGCAAAGCGACGAGTCCATGCAGAACGCGGTGGAAAACCTGCGGGCCCAGATCACCGCTCCCCAGCCCGTGTTGGAACGAGTGAGGGTTGAGAGGTCCCATTAGGGCCTTGTGAACTGTGGAAAACCTGGCCGAATCGGTGGAAAAGCGGCGCTGGTTGTGGATAAACCAGCGCCTTTGCGCGCCTGGCGGCGAGGGCGACTGGGGTGTTTTGGGCAGCTTCGCACCGCGACCACTACATGTGGGCAAGCAGGAACGAGTCGCGCCGCGAGTTTTCCACAGACGTACGATCTCGTGGCAGTGGCGCACAGCCAGGTTCGATCTCGCTGCTCTTGCTGTGGTATAATGCAGCCAGGTAAGCCACTATGCACGACTCTGAACAACTCACCGCAATGCGCGCTGCCCTGCGCACTTTACACTACGGTCTCTGTGTCCTGACCGCTGGCATGGGCCGCGCGGCCCATGCGGCCACCATCACTTGGGTGATGCAGGCCAGCCTGCGGCCGCGCCGGGTCGCGATCGGCGTGCGCAAGGATAGCCACATCTACCCGGTGCTCCAGCAGTGCGGTGCTTTTGCACTGAACGTTATCGGAGAGGGCCATGAGGCGCTGGCCGCCAGCTTCTTCAAATACGTTCCTGCCGACGGCCAGCGTTTTGCTGGCTACTCTTTCGAGGACGGGGCGGCCACTGGCTCGCCGCTGCTGCTCGACGCCGTAGCCTGGCTGGAGTGCCGCACGGTCGAGGAGGCCAACGCAGCCGGCGACCACGGATTGTTCGTGGCCGACGTGTTGGCGGGCGGCGTGCGCCAGCCGTTGGCCAAAGCGCTCAGTCTGGCCGCTACCGGCTGGACCTATGGCGGATAGTTCGCAGGTTGGAGGCGCCGGGCGCTTGGCTGACGCTTCGGAAACCAAGCGCCCGGCGCCAACTTGTTCGCAGAGGTATCTCTATGCTCAGCAAGATCGCCGGACCGTTTCAAGTTAAGCAGTACTTTCACTGGGTGTCGCACGCACTCAATCTGGGCAGCGATCTGCAAGAAGATCTGTCCTTCGTGCGTGCGTTGCGCCAGACGCTGCTGCCGCTTCCTTATCTGGACAGCGAGCCGGTGCTCAGCACCGAGCTATTTCCTCCCTATCGCCCGTTTACTGTTCAAGCGTTGGCAGGCAAAAAGATCGGCGTCGTGGCCACCGGCGGCAGCGGCGCCCTGATCTCCACGCTGGGCGTGATGCGCGCCCTGGAGGAGGCGGGGCTGGAGGTAGCGGCCATCTCCACCTGTTCTGGCTCGACGCTTTTCCTCGCGCCTATCGCTGCTGGGCTGAACGCTCAGGAGGCGATTGATTTCGTCTTGGGCTGGCGCAGCGACGAGTACATCGATCCTGAGTGGCGTTCGCTGCTCAAGATCCCCTTGACCCTGGGGCGGGGCTTCACTGGCGTGGTCAAGGTCGAGGCGCTGGAACGGCTTTATCATCAACGGCTGGGGGGCGTGATGCTGGGCGATCTGCCGATCCCTTTCTACGCCAATATCTGGGAGATCGACCACAACCGCTTGCTGTACCTGGGCAGCAAGACCGCGCCGGCTATGCGGCTGGCCCGGCTGGCGCGCGCCGCGGTTACCTTGCCAGTCTTCATGCAGCCGCTGGAGATCGACGGCGCGCTGTGCGGCGACGGCGGCGTGATCAATATCTTCCCTGCGCAGCCGTTGGTGGAGCATCATCCCGAAATCGACTATTTCATCGGCGTGAACTGCTTCTATCCAGAGAATTTCGACGGCGAGGATCACTCCGGATGGCACGACAAAACCTGGAGTGTGCTGCGCGTCAGCCCTCAGTCACGCCACGGCCAGCACCTGGAGGCAGCTCGCATGCAGTTGCGCCTGATCCAGGATCGCACGCTGCTGCTGCATCCGGTACCTTACCAGGAGATCAAGGGCGTCAAGTTCTACGAGCAGTTCATCGACCGCTCGCGCTGGCCTGAGTTTATTTTGCGCGGCTATTATCACGCCCGCCGCAGCCTGGCGCTGCTAGATCGGGCGCAGGCCTAGCGCGCCAGCCAAAGCGCCAACTTTTCCGGTAACTAGCCACCCATAGGCGCCGGGCACTTGAATCTGCGCTTGCACGGATGTCCGCAACGCCGACTCAGGCCCACAAATCGATCGCAAGTGCCCGGCGCCTGAATAGGTACCTTCTCCGAATAGTTGGCAGCTTTGGCTGGCGCAAGGACACCGTCATGACACCCGATTTTACCCCCCCAGCCCACGCGCTGGCCGGCCAGTTGACTGCCTGGCGGCGTGACTTCCACCGCCACCCCGAGACCGCCTTCGAGGAACAGCGCACCGCCGCGTTGGTAGCCGATTATCTGGCAAGCCTGGGCCTCGAAGTGCAGACTGGCGTCGGCCAGACCGGCGTCGTGGGTGTGCTGGAAGGGGCGCGGTCAGGGCCGACGGCCATGCTGCGCTTCGACATGGACGCGCTGCCGATCCATGAGGAAACCGGGCTGCCCTTTGCCTCGCAGGCTGCGGGCAAGATGCACGCCTGCGGCCACGACGGCCACACAGCCATCGGCTTGGGCGTGGCCAGCCTGCTGGCTGGGCAGCAAGAGCGGCTGGCCGGCCGGGTCAAGTTTGTCTTCCAGCCGGCCGAGGAGATTGCACAGGGTGCGCGGGCCATGATCGCTGACGGCGTTCTGGCCAGCCCTAAGCCGGACGTGATGTTCGGCCTGCACCTGTGGAGCCAGATCCCGCTGGGTCGGGCCGTGGTCAAAGCTGGCCCGTTGTGGGCCTCATCCGACCGCTTCGCCCTGGAGATCGTCGGCCGCGGCTCGCACGGCGCCATGCCGCACCAGGGCATCGACGCGATTGCCGTCGCGGCTTACGCTATCGCCCAGCTTCAGACTATCGTCAGCCGCGACCGCGACCCGCTGGAGCCAGCCGTGCTGACGATCGGCACGATCCGGGGCGGCGACGCCTTCAACGTGCTGGCCGAGCGGGTGCAGATGAGCGGCACGCTGCGCACCTTCGACCTGGCGACGCGGTCGCGCATCCTGGAGCGGATGGATGCCCTGCTGGCCGGCGTCTGCGCGGCCCACGGCGCCAGCTACCAGTTGACCTGGCGCGATTTCACCCCCCCAGTGGTGAACGACGCCGCAGCGACGGAGCACCTGCACGCTGCGGCTGTGGCGGTGTTGGGCGAGGATGCGGTGGCCGGCGGGCCGATGATGATGGTGGCCGAGGACGTGTCAGAGTTGCTCGCTCGCACGCCCGGCAGCTTCTTTGTGCTCGGCGCCATGCCGGAGAGCCCGCGGCCTGAGCCGCACCACAGCCCGCGCTTCGACATCGATGAGCGCGCCCTGCCGTTGGGCGCAGCCATCCTGGCGCAGGCGACCTTCGATTGGCTGAACCGCCACCTGTCACGGTGATGTGTCACGTTGGTAACGTGACCTACGCTGCGTTCGCCCCGTAGGTCCGGCTACCAGCCGGACATCCCTTGCCAAACAACACGTCACGTTGGTAACGTGACCTACTGCGTTCGCCCCGTAGGTCCGGCTACCAGCCGGACATCCCTTGCCAAACAACACGTCACGTTGGTAACGTGACCTACTGCGTTCGCCCCGTAGGTCCGGCTACCAGCCGGACATCCCTTGCCAAACAACACGTCACGTTGGTAACGTGACCTACTGCGTTCGCCCCGTAGGTCCGGCTACCAGCCGGACATCCCTTGCCAAACAACACGTCACGTTGGTAACGTGACCTACGCTGCGTTCGCCCCGTAGGTCCGGCTACCAGCCGGACACCTTTGCCAAACACCGTGTCACGTTGGTAACGTGACCTACCGCAATGCACACAACATCGACCGAAGCCGACAAACAAGCCCTGGTGACGCGACTGACGGACGCGCGCAACGAGTTGTTGCGTCTGGTACGCAGCCTGCCGGCCGAGCGCATTGAAACGCCCGGAGCGGTGGGCGCTTGGTCGGCCAAGGACGTGATCGGCCACATCGCGAGCTGGGAAGATCGATTGCTAACCCTGGCGCAAACGGTGCTCAACGGCCACGCCGCTAAGATCGAATGGATTGGCAGCGACGAAGCGCTGCAAGCCTGGAACCAGAAGCAATACCTGCGCAAGCGGGCCTGGACCTGGGACGAGACCATCCGCGACCTGGCCCTGATGCGCGAGGAGGTGCTGTGGAACATCGGCTGGGCTGAGCCGGAGCAACTTTTTCAGCAGGTCACGCTCGATGTGGGCGTGGTCAGTCCTGCCGGCCTGCTGGAGGGCATCGTCGAGCATGACCAGGAGCACGTGGCGCAGCTGCGGGCTTGGGCGGAGGTGGGATGAGAGGAATTCAGAGGAACTCAGAGGAACTTTTCTACAGATGTTCACGAGTTCCCCCAGTTCCCCCAGGTCCACCAGCTCCCCAAGGAAGAATCCGTTGACACAGACACACGATACTTCCGATCTGACCGAACGCCGCTTCAGCGAAATGGAGCTGCGCCAATACAACGGTGAACGCGGCCAGCCGGCCTACATCGCCTACAATGGTGTGGTTTACGACGTCAGCGATGCGCCCAATTGGCGAGGCGGCATGCACCGGGAGATGCACTACGCCGGGCTGGACCTGACCCGTTCGCTGCGCAAGGCGCCGCACGACGCCGGCGTCTTCCAGCGGGTACGCCGCGTCGGCGTGTTGGCAGGCGATTAGCACCCAAGCGCCCGCAGCTAGCGGCGCAAAAGGAAATTGAGCCATGCAGATCACTCACGTCGAAGTCATCCCCGTCGAGCTAAAATTGAGCGTCCCCTACCGCGTGCTGTACGAAGATCGGGTCGAGCAGGCGATGCTGGTCTTCGTGCGCATCGACACCCAGGACGGCCGCAGCGCCTGGGGCTGCGCGGCCTTCGATCCGCTGCTGACCGGCGAGACGCTGGAGCAGGTGACGCGCGCCTGCCGCCGCTGCGCCGTGCGTGCGCTGGACCTTAACCCCCTCAACACCGAATTCGCACTGGCCGAGCTGGAGCCGCTGACCGGCGGCGCGCCGTCAGCCCTGTGCGCCTTCGACATCGCCTTTCACGACCTGCTAGGCCTGGCCGCGGGACTGCCGCTGCACCGCCTGCTGGGCGGCTATCGCTATCGCATTCGCACCTCCATCACCGTGGGCATCGCTCCGATCAACGAAACGGTGGAGTTGGCCCGGCTGCGCGCCCGCCAGGGCTTTCGTATCCTTAAACTGAAGGGCGGATTGGACGCCGAGGAGGACGTGCGCCGGGTGAACGCGGTCCACGATGCGCTGCCGGAGCTGACCCTGCGCCTGGACGCCGACCAGGGCTACGGCGTGCGCGAGGCGCTGGCCGTGGCCAGGGCGCTGGCCGGCAAGATCGAGATGCTGGAGCAGCCCACGCCGGCCAACGACCTGGCCATGCTGCGCGAGGTGCGGGAGCTGGGCCGCGTGCCGGTGCTGGCCAGCCAGAGCGTGCTGGGACCGGAGTCCGCGCTGGACATCGCCTCGCAGCGCGCGGCCCATGGGTTGAGCATCAAGCTGAGCACGTGCGGCGGCATCACGCGTGCCCGCCAGATCGACGCTATCGCCCGCGCCGCGCGCATGGCTACCATGGTCGGCTGCCTCAACGAGCCGGCCCTATTGATCGCCGCCGGCCTGGCCTTTGCCCTGAGCAGCCCTAACGTGGCCTATGGCGACCTGGACGGCCACTTCGACCTGATCGACGACCCAACCACGGCCAGCTTCCGCTTCGAGGAGGGCTGGCTGGTGGCGACGGACACGCCAGGGCTGGGTTGCCGGGTGGAGCTATGAGAAACGATGAATTCAGAACGATGAATGATGAATCTGGAGATTCCGGAGGTTCATCGTTCATCATTCATCGTTCATCGTTCGTCGTGGCCCTGGCTGGCGGCGTGGGCGGGGCCAAGTTGGCCTTTGGGTTGTATCGGCTGCTGGGCGAGCGGCTGGCGGTGGTGGTCAACACGGGCGACGACTTCGAGCACTGGGGCCTCGCCGTCTGTCCCGACCTGGACACAGTGATGTACAACCTGGCGGGGCTCAACAACCCGGAGTTCGGCTGGGGGCTGGCCGGCGAGACCCAGCGGGCACTGGAGATGATGCGGCGCTACGGCGGCGAAAGCTGGTTTGGTCTGGGTGATGGCGACTTAGCCACACACCTGCTGCGCAGCGACTTGCTCCGCCAAGGCTTAAATCTGACCGAGGTCACGTTTAAGCTGAAAGCGGCGCTCGGTATTGCGGCTGATCTGCTGCCCATGTCCGACCAGCCGGTGCGCACCCTGGTGCAGACGGACGAGGGGGTGCTGCCCTTCCAGCGCTACTTCGTGCAACGGCGCTGCGAGCCGCGGCTGCTGGGCCTGGAGTTCGCCGGCATCGAGGCGGCCAGGCCGTCGCCCCAGGTGCTGGCCGCGCTGGACCGCGCCAGCGCCGTGGTGCTCTGCCCCAGCAACCCCTACTTGAGCCTGGATCCGATCCTGCTGCTGCCTGGCCTGGCCGATCGGCTGCGTGCCTTTCCTGGCCCGGTGGTGGCCGTCTCCCCCATCGTCGGCGGGCAGGCCGTCAAGGGGCCGGCTGCCAAGATCATGCCGGAGCTAGGTGTGGAGCCGTCAGCGCTGGCCGTGGCGCAGCACATCGCCGTCCGCATCCGCCTGGACGGCTTCGTGCTGGACGCGCTGGACGCGCACCTGGCTGGCGCCGTGGCAGAGCTGGGCGTCATGCCGCTGGTGACCGATACCATCATGCGCGATGCCGAGAGCAAGGAGCGGCTGGCGCGCGGGGTGCTGGCACTGGCATTGCAAATAGCATGAGCGTTTGACTTTCGCTCCAAACAGGATACCATAGAGGAACTGGTTATTCCACTCCAGAGGTATGGATTGATGAGTGATCAACTGCTAGATGAACTAAAAGTTGACAGGACGTTGCTTCTTACATCGTCGGAGTTCGACGACTCGGATGAGAAAGCATTTTGGCTGTCGCAAACACCCTACGAGCGTCTGCGCCATTTGGAATTGCTCCGCAGGATAAACTATGGAGATAAAGCTACCGCCGGACTTCAAAGAGTTCTTGAGGTTGCTGAACAGCCATAAGGTTGAATACTTGCTCATCGGGGGTTACGCAGTCAGTTATCATGGCTATCCGCGGGCTACGAACGACATCGATATCTGGATTGCTGTTCACCCAGACAACGCAGCACGGATGGTAACCGTGCTGCACGAATTCGGTTTTGGCCTCGCTGAGATTTCTGCTGAGTTGTTCCTCAAGGTTCCAAGCATCGTGCGCATGGGCTATCCCCCAATGCGCATCGAAGTTACTACGAGTATCTCTGGAGTAGCGTTCGAACAGTGCTATGCGGAGCGTGTCACCGACATGTTGGATGGAGTGGAAGCCAACATCATTGGTCTGGCTCACCTCAAGCAAAACAAATAAGCGAGTGGGCGGCTCAAAGACCTAAGCGATCTGGAATACCTCCGTAGCGTGACTCTCCACATCCTCATCCCCGTCAAATACCTCTCCGACTCGAAGAGTCGCCTGGCGCCCGTGCTGGCCGTGCAGGAGCGCCAGGCGCTGGCATTGCGCCTGCTACATGGCGCGCTGGCCGTGGCGCAGCAGGCCCAGCAGCAGCTCGGCGCGACCGCGATCGTCGTCAGCCCCGACCCCACCGTCCTCGCCCTTGCTGCCACCTACAACCTCATCCCGCTGCTGGAAGACTCCGCTCCCCCTTCCGGTTACGAGTTACGAGTTACGAGTTACGGCGAACCAACTCTCAACGCCGCCCTGGAACAAGCCACTGCCCATGCCCGCGCCCGCGGCGCCTCGGCCGTGCTCGTCCTGCCGGCCGACCTGCCGCTGCTGACCCTGGCCGACG
>Ga0209573_1002605_pt1 | contig 22365 bp, 21 predicted proteins | sample TNRBio252014_DNA_FD_185870 | JGI IMG/M metagenome (GOLD analysis project Ga0209573, IMG submission 185870) | Wastewater treatment Type I Accumulibacter community from EBPR Bioreactor in Madison, WI, USA - TNR Reactor_6/25/2014_ DNA (SPAdes)... | ecosystem: Engineered > Bioreactor > EBPR >...
CGTCCACCCCTGCCAGTGCCCTCGCCTGGCTGGTGCCCTCCAGGCCGGCAGCGCTGCCCCAGGCCTTGCCCGTGCCGGGCGGCGGTGGCAGCTTCTCCGAGGCCCTGGGCGATGCCCGCGCGCAGGAGCCGCTCGAATCCGCACAGGCTGAAGCGGCAGCGCGCCCGCAGGCCCGCCCGCCCAGTCCGCAAACGCAGCGCCCGGCCGAGCGCTCCACCCAAGGCAGCGCCGATAGCGACAGCGCAGATGCGGCGGCCGCCAGCGACGGCGTCGATGCCCGGGACCGGATACACGGCACCTTGCCTCGCGGTGCGCCCAGACGGCATGCGGGCGGGCCCGCCCAGCGGTCCCCGATCAAGCCCGCGTCATCACTTCAACCCTCGCCCGCAGGGACCGAAGGGACCGCGGACCCTGGTCGGCCGCTGGCCGACACGCAGCCCGTCGACCCGACCCGGCAGACCCGACCTGCGCGCGGTGCCTTGCCGGACGATGGCGCCGATGCCAGGCCGTCTGCGCTGGAGATCCATGCCCTGGTGCTGGACAAGCTGCCGGCCGCGGCGGCGATCGCGGCCCACCCGGCCGGCGGCGAGCCGGACCCGGCAATGGCGGAAGCCCGACCCTTCGACCTGCTGCCGGGATCACCGGGCCAGACCTCGGAGCCCCCCCTGCCGACGGGATTCCTGACGGGCCTGCAGGGACAGCCCGGCGTCGCCGCAGGCACGGTGCCGGCATCCGCGCCCGCGCCCGCGCCCGCGCCTGCAGCGATCGCAGCCCCTCCTGCCGCAGGCACGACCCCGGCATCGCACGGCCTTGGCGGGCCGCCCGCGCAAGGCCTGCAGGCTGCCCTGCCGCTCGACGGCAAACCTTCAGGCGGCGAGCCGGCCAGCGCCCGCTTCGCGTCATGGCTGACCCGAGTCTCCGGGGCCCAGGCAGATGCGCAGGGACCGGCGGGCGTCGACAGGACCGCGGCGGCCCCCGGTCCCGCCGCGGTCGGTCCGGGCGATGGCGCCAGCGGCCTTGCGGCCGTGGCTTCGACGGCGCTGCTGGCGGCCCGGCCCGCGGAGCCGCCCGCACCCCTGTCGATGCCGCTGCACGCGCCTGCCGGCGCGCCGGCCGCCCCGGCGGGTCCGGCAACGTCGGCAGGCCCGGCGGCGCGCGAGATCCACATCGCCGCCGCCTTCGGCAGCGAAACCTTCACGCAACAGGTCGGCCAGCAGATCTCGCTGCTGGCCATCGACGGCGTGCAGCACGCCAGGCTGCACCTGCACCCCGCCGAGATGGGGCCGATCACGGTGCAGATCGCGGTCGACAACGGGCAGGCCCAGGTCACGCTGGTGGCCAGCCAGGCCGACACGCGCGAGCTGCTGGAGCAGGCGATGCCGGAGCTGGCTTCGAGCCTTCGCGAAAGCGGGCTCACGCTGTCGGGCGGCGGCGTGTTCGAGCAACCGCGTCCGCGAGGCGGTCGCGCCGACGTCGACAGCCGGCCGGCGGGCACGCTCCAGGACAGCGATGGCGACACTGCGCCTGCGGCAGGCACGCTGCCAGCGCGCTCGCGGGCCTTGCGCGGCGTGGTGGACCTCTACGCCTGAGGGGTGCGCGGACGGCCGTCGATAAGACAGGATTCGTCGCCCTTTTCGCGGCTTGCGCGCCGCTGGCGCCTCGAATAATGGCTCTCGACAGCCCCCACCGGCCGACCTGAAGTCGACCGCTGCACCGGGCACGAGGAGCACGCCATGTCTGCCGCCGCCGCTGCCGAAGCCCCCCCCGCCGCCAAGGGCGGGAAGAAGAAACTGATCATCATCGGCGCCGCCGTGGCCGTGCTGTTGCTGGGCGGGGGCGGGGCGGCCCTGGTGCTGCTGAAGAAGCCCGCCGAGGCCGAGGGCGACGAAGCCACGGCGCAGGTGAGCAAGGACAAGCCCAAGGCCAAGTCGGCAGCGCCTGCGCGCGACCCCAAGGCCATCCCCGCCTTCGTGCCCCTGGACCCCTTCACGGTCAACCTGGCCGACAAGGAGACCGAGCGCTACGCCCAGGTGGCACTGACGCTGGAGGTCGACGACGTGAAGACCGGCGACCAGGTCAAGAACTACATGCCGGCCGTGCGCAACAACATCCTGATGCTGCTTTCGCACAAGACTTCGACCGAGCTTCTGGAGCTCGAGGGCAAGCGTGTGCTGGCCGAGCAGATCAAGCGCGAGACCGCGCGCGCGCTCGGCTACGTGGTCGAAGACTCCGACGAGGAAGAGGACGAGCCGAAGAAGAAGAAGAGGAAGAAGAAGGCCGTCGAGCAGCCACTGCCGGTGCTGGCGGTGCACTTCTCGAACTTCATCGTGCAGTAGCCCTCCCCCCGGTCGGCGCCCGCCCTACGGCAAGCATGCGATGAACCAGCAGATCCTCTCCCAGGACGAGGTCGATGCCCTGCTGCAGGGCATCACCGGCGAGAGCCAGAAGCTCGAGGAAGAGGACGCACCCGTCGGCGGGGTACGCAACTACGACCTCTCCAGCCAGGAGCGCATCGTCCGTGGCCGCATGCCGACCATGGAGGTCATCAACGAGCGCTTCGCACGCAACATCCGGGTCGGCTTGTTCAACATGATCCGCAAGTCGCCGGAAGTGTCCATCGGTGGCATCAAGGTGCAGAAGTTCAGCGCCTTCCTGCGCGAGATCGTGGTGCCCACCAACTTCAACCTGGTCGCGGTCAAGCCCTTGCGCGGCTCCGGCCTCATCGTGTGCGACCCGAGCCTGGTGTTCGCGGTCATCGACTCGCTGTTCGGCGGCATCGGCAAGTTCCACACGCGGATCGAGGGCCGCGACTTCTCGGCCACCGAGCTGCGCGTGATCCTGCGCCTGGTGGAGACCATCATTGCCGAGTACCGGCGGGCCTGGCACGGCATCTACCCGCTGGACCTGGAGTACCAGCGCTCGGAGATGCAGCCGCAGTTCGCCAACGTCGCCACCCCGAGCGAGATCGTGGTCGCCACCGCGTTCACGCTGGAAATCGGCGAGACCAGCGGCTCCATCCACTTCTGCATCCCCTATTCGACGCTGGAGCCGATCCGTGACGTGCTCTATTCGACCATCCAGGGCGACGCCGCCGAGCCCGATCGCCGCTGGGTCAACCTGCTCAAGCAGCAGATCCAGTCCGCGCAGGTCGACCTGATCGCCGAGCTGGCCCATGCACCGGCCACGGTCGAGCAGCTGCTGTCGTTCAAGCCCGGCGACTTCATCGAGCTCGACCTCGAGCCGGTGATCCAGGCCAAGGTCGACGGTGTGCCGGTCTGCGACTGCCACTACGGGGTCTCCAATGGCCGCTACGCGGTCAAGATCGAACAAGTGCTGACGAGCTCGAGCCTGAGCTGGATCGGAGTCGAACAGGATGAACGCTGACGCCAATGCCGCGATGTCCGAAGAGGACCGCATGGCCGCCGAATGGGCCGCCGCGCTCGACGAGAGCAAGAGCGCCGCCTCGACCGAGGTCGCGCCCGCGGCCGAGGCGGTGGCACCGGCCACCTTCACGAACTTTGCCGCCGGCCCGGCCGCCGGCCCCACTGCGGCAGGCAACGATCTGAACATGATCCTGGACATCCCGGTCCAGCTGACGGTGGAGCTCGGCCGCACGCGCATCCCCATCAAGCACATCCTGCAGCTGGCGCAGGGCTCGGTCGTCGAGCTGGAGACCCTGGCCGGCGAACCCATGGACGTGCTGGTCAACGGCTTCCTGATCGCGCAAGGCGAGGTGGTGGTGGTGAACGACAAGTTCGGCATCCGGCTGACCGACATCGTGACGCCCAGCGAGCGCATGCGGCGCCTGAGCCGGACATGACTTCCGAGTGGGCGTCGCTGGCCTGGATGCTCGCGGTGATCGCGGCCATCCCGGCGGTGCTGTGGCTGCTCAAGCGCACACCGGTGGGCATGGGCGCGTTGCCGGGCATGCCGCGGCGGCTGGCGGTGACACCGCTGTCGGCGTCGCAGCGGCTGGTCACGGTCGAGGTCGGCCAGGGCGAGCAACGATGCTGGCTGGTGCTGGGCGTGACGCCGAACAGCATCACCACGCTCTACACCATGTCCCCGGGCGAACCGACGGCCGCGACACCGCCCGCCGGTCCGACCTTCGCCGCCCTGCTCGACCGGCTGCGCCAGCCCGTGCGCGGCGAGCCCGGGCCCTGATGCCATGGGCCTGCCCTGTCGCAGACCGGCTGCGCCCGCATCGGCGGCCCTCCTGGTCGGCCTCGCGGTCCTGCTGGCGGAGCCGTCGTTTGCGCAGACGGCCGGTCAGACCGCCCCGGCGACAGGCGCCACGCTGCCGCTGGTCACCGCCCAGGGCGCCGGCGGCACCAGCTACTCGGTGCCCATCCAGACCTTGCTGTTCTTCACCGCGCTCGGCTTCCTGCCCGCGGTGCTGCTGCTGATGACGGGCTTCACGCGCATCGTGATCGTGCTGTCGCTGCTGCGCCAGGCCCTGGGCACGCAGGCCGCGCCGCCCAACCAGGTCATCGTCGGCCTCAGCCTGTTCCTGACCCTGTTCGTGATGGGTCCGACACTGGACCGCGTCCATGCCGACGCCTGGCAGCCCTACGCGGCCAGCCAGATCGCCTTCGACGAAGCCCTGCGGCGCGGCGAGGCGCCGATGCGCAGCTTCATGCTGCAGCAGACCCGCCAGAGCGATGTGCAGATGTTCGCCCGCCTGGCCCGCCTGCCGGAGTCGGTCCCCGGCGAGCAGGTGCCGATGCGCGTGCTGGTGCCGGCCTTCGTCACCAGCGAACTGAAGACCGCGTTCCAGATCGGCTTCACGGTCTTCATCCCGTTCCTGATCATCGACATGGTGGTCGCCAGCGTGCTGATGAGCCTGGGCATGATGATGCTCAGCCCGGTGCTGGTGGCACTGCCCTTCAAGCTCATGCTGTTCGTGCTGGCAGACGGCTGGAACCTCCTGCTCGGCTCGCTGGCCGCCTCCTTCAAGACATGAACCCGCAACAAGTCCTCGACGCCGGCCAGCAAGGCCTGATGCTGCTGCTGCTGGTCGCCGCACCGGTGCTGGCCACGGTGATGGCGGTCGGCCTGGTGGTCAGCATCTTCCAGGCGGCCACGCAGATCAACGAAGCGACGCTGAGCTTCGTGCCCAAGGTCGTCGCCGCCGTGGCCGTGCTGGCCATTGCCGGACCCTGGATGCTGAGCACGCTGGTCGACTACCTCAGGCGGACGCTGCAGGCCATCCCTGGCGCGGCGGGCTAGCCGCAGCGGACCTGCGGGCCATGGTGTCGTTCACCGAGGCGCAGATCCTCGGCTGGCTGACGCCGGTCTTCTGGCCCTTCCTGCGCGCGCTCGCGCTGTTCTCCGCCATGCCCGTGCTGGGCACGCGCACGGTGCCGGTGCGCGTGCGCGTGGCGCTGGCCCTGCTGGTCGCGCTGGCCGCCCAGCCGGACCTTCCGCCGGTCCCCGCCGGGCCGCTGGACGCCCTGCCCTCGTTCGCGCTCGTGCTGCAGCAGGTGCTGGTGGGCATCACGCTGGGTTTCGCGGTGCGCATCGTGTTCGCCGCCGTCGAGTTCGCCGGCGAGATCATCGGGCTGCAGATGGGCCTGAACTACGCCGGTTTCTTCGACCCCGCCAGCGGCGCCACCGGCACCGCCACCGGTCGCTTCTACGGCACCACCATCGCCTGGCTGTTCGTGGTGGCCAACGGCCACCTGCTGGTCATCGCGGCGCTGGTGCAGAGCTTCGAGGCGTTTCCCGTGGCACCCGAGCCCTTCGCCTTCCTGCGCCAGCACAGCCCCGCTGCGTGGGGCCGCGAGATCTTCTCGCTGGGCCTGTGGCTGGCGATGCCGCTGGTGGCCATGCTGCTGTTCGTCAACCTGGTGCTGGGCATGATCTCGCGCGTCGCGCAGCAGATCAACATCTTCGCCGTCGGCTTCCCGATCACACTGGGCATCGGGCTGCTGGGCATGCTGCTGACCTTGCCGATGATGCAGCGGCCCTTCGTCGTCGCGCTGGAGCGCATGCTGACGATGTTCAGGTAGCCAGCAGCTCCGACAGGGTCATGCCGTCCAGCCGTTGCCGGACCCCCCAGGCAGGGCTGTCGGGCGCCGCGTCCAGCAGCGTGCAGGCGACAAGCGGTGCCACCCGGGCTTGCGCAGGGTCGCACAGCAGCACCCAGCGCTGCTCGCCGGCTTCGTCGAGCCGGCCGACCCAGTCGCAGGCCAGCAGCCGCTCGAGCAGGGGCTCGAAGCGCCGCGGGTCCAGGTGCAGCCGCGCGGCGAGCGCCGTGCTGGCGCACCCGCTTTCGCCGCGCCGCCTGGCCCCGTCCAGCTCGCGCAGCAGGTCCAGGGCGAGCGCGAAGGCCTGCCCCGGCGTGTCGGGCCGCGGCCTCGAGCGCAGGTGAAGGGTCGGCGCATAGGCGGCGATCACCGCGCCCAGCAGCACGATGACCCAGCCGATGTAGATCCACAGCAGCAGGATGGGCAGCGTGGCGAACACGCCGTAGACGGCGGAGAAGGTCGGCACCACGCGCACGTACCAGGCCAGCGCCGCCTTGGCGACCTCCACGCCGACCGCCACGAAGAGGCCGCCCGCCCAGGCATGGCGCCAGCGCACGAAGGTGTTGGGCACATAGTGGTAGAGCCCGGCCATGGCGGCGCCGAGCAGGCCGAACTGCAGCAGGTCCAGCAGGGTCTCCAGCCCGCCGGGAAGGGCTTCGACCAGGCCGCGTGACGCCGTCAGCGCGTAGCTGGTCAGGGACAGGCTGCTGCCAAGCGCCAGCGGACCCAGCGTCAATGCCGCCCAGTAGACCAGCACACGCTGGGCCATGGGTCGGGGCCGGCGCACGCGCCAGATGCCGTTGAGCGTGCGGTCTATCGTCAGCATCAGGGCCAGCGCGGTCGCACCCAGCAGCAGCAGCCCCAGCGTGCCGACACCTCGCGCCTTGCCGGCGAACTGCGTCAGCGACCGCAGCACCGGGCGCGCAATGCCGTCGGGCACCAGGCTCTGCAGGAAATACTTCTCGAGCGCGCCCTGAAAGCTCGCGAACATCGGGAAGGCGGTGAACAGGGCCAGCATCACCGTGACCAGCGGCACCAGTGCGATCAGCGTGGTGAAGGTGAGGCTGCCCGCGGTCAGGCCCAGCCGGTCCTCGCGGAAGCGCTGCCGCAGGGTGCCCACGGTCTCGACCCAGGGCCAGCCTCGCAGCGCCGACAGCATCTCCCGCCCCTGGCGCCGCCAGGACGGGTGCTGCGCGGAGGTGGAGCCCATGCTGGCTATGATGCCAGCATGGCTGCCGCCCCCTCGCCCACGGCCCCTGCCGCTCCCTCCTGGCCCTGGCATGGCGCCCTGGCCTGCCTGCTGGGGCTGGTCGCGCTGTGCCTGGCCTGGGAGCTGTGGTTGGCTCCAACCGGGCGGGGCACCCTGGCGCTCAAGGCGCTGCCCCTGCTGGCCGCCATCCCGGGCCTGCTGCGGCAGCGGCTGCACACCTGCCGCTGGCTGTCGCTGGCGCTCTGGCTCTACGTTGGCGAAGGCCTGGTCCGCGCGACCAGCGAGGGCGGCCTGTCTCAGCGCCTGGCGATGCTGGAGGTCGTCCTGGCCGGCGCCTTGTTCGCCGCCTGCGTGGGCTGCATCCGGGCGCGCACGACGCGCCACCTCGCCGCATGACGCCTGCCGCGCTGAGTGCCCTGCAGCAGGCCGTGGGGGCCGGCATGGTGCTGGTCGACGGCGACCTCTCGGCCTGGGAGCAGGACTGGCGAAAGCGCTGGCGCGGTCGTGCGGCAGCGGTCGTGCGGCCGGGCAGCACGGCCGAAGTGGCGGCGGTCGTCCGGGCCTGCGCTGCCCATGGGTTGGAGGTCGTGCCGCAGGGCGGCAATACGGGGCTGGTCGGTGGCGGCGTCCCGGACGAGAGCGGCCGCCAGGTGCTGCTGAGCCTGACCCGGCTGCAGCGGGTGCGGCGCCTTGACGTCGACAACCTGACGATCACCGTCGAGGCCGGCTGCGTGCTGCAGGCCGCCCAGCAGGCGGCCGCCGAGCGCGGACTGCTGCTGCCGCTGAGCCTGGCCGCCGAAGGCAGTTGCACCATCGGCGGCAACCTGGCCACCAACGCCGGCGGCACGCAGGTGCTGCGCTGGGGCAATGCGCGCCAGCTCTGCCTGGGCCTGGAGGTGGTGACCGCCGACGGCGAGGTCTGGGATGGCCTGGGCGGGCTGCGCAAGGACAACACCGGCTACGACCTGCGCGACCTCTTCATCGGCAGCGAGGGCACCCTGGGCGTCATCACCGCCGCCACGCTGACGCTGGCACCGCAGCCGGCTGCCGTGCTGACGGCCTTCGCGGCCGTTGCGGGCCTCGACGCGGCCGTCGCGCTGCTCGGGCTGGCACGGCGACGGCTCGGTGCCGGGCTGACCGGTTTCGAGGTCATGGAGCGGTTCACGCTCGAGCTGGTGGCTCGGCACTTCCCGGCCTTGCCGCGACCCCTGCCGGCGGCTGCCTGGACCGTGCTGCTCGAGGCCAGCGACGTCGACGGCGAAGCCCGGGCGCGCGATCGCTTCGAGGGGCTGCTGGCCGAGGCCATGGAGTCCGGCCTGGTCGAGGACGCCGTGACGGCCGGATCGATCGCCCAGGCGCAGGCCCTGTGGCATGTGCGTGAAGCCATCCCGCTCGCCCAGGCCGAGGAGGGGCTGAACATCAAGCATGACATCGCGCTGCCGGTGTCGGCCATCCCGTCCTTCGTCGCCGCCACCGATGCCGCACTGGCGGCGGCCTTCCCCGGCGTGCGCATGGTCGACTTCGGCCACCTGGGCGACGGCAACCTGCACTACAACGTGCAGGCGCCGGTGGGCCAGCACGCCGGCCGCTTCCTGGCCGAGCATGAAGCGGCGGTCAACCGCATCGTCTACGACGCCGTGGTGGCGCACCAGGGATCGATCTCCGCCGAGCATGGCATCGGCGCCCTCAAGCGCGACGAACTCGCCGCGCGCAAGCCGGCGGTGGCGCTCGAGCTGATGCGCCGGATCAAGCGCGCACTGGACCCCGACAACCGGATGAACCCCGGCCGCGTGCTGTCCCGCTGAACGAGGCGGCAAGCCGCCGTCGCGCCTATTGCACGCTGCCGCCCTTGAGTGCCGCAGGCACCGGCAGCGCGAGGATCTCGATGCCCTCGTCGCGCAGCGCTTCGCGCTCCTCGGCGCTGGCCTGGCCGCGAATGCCGCGCTGGGAGGTCTCGCCGTAGTGGATGCGGCGCGCCTCCTCCGGGAAGCGCTCGCCGACATCCTCGGTATGGGCCATCATGTGGCGGACGGCCTGCATCCAGGCCGCCTGCAGGTCGGCCGCCGCGGGTGCGGCGGCCGGCTCGCCGCGCGCGCCCGACAGGTTCAGCCGCGGCGCACTGGGCAGCCGCGTGATCAGCTTGTCGGCGCACAAAGGGCACTCGAGCAGGCCGCGGCCGTTCTGGTCCATGAACTCGTCGTCGCTCGCGAACCATCCTTCGAAGCCATGGCCATTGGCGCAGCGCAGGTTGAGCACCTTCATGCAACCATCATAAGCAGACGCGGCGTCCCCTGCCCGCGAGGGGGCGGACGCACGGCGCTCAGCCCGACAAGGCTTTCACGATGGCGTCGCGGCAGACGGCCATCAGACCCCCCGGCAACAGGCCGAAGGCCAGCACCGCAAAGCCGTTGAGCGCCAGCAGGGCGGTCACGCCCTGGCCTCGCGGTTCTGCGACTGCGGCCTGCCGAGGTTCGTCGAAGTACATCACCTTGACCACCCTCAGGTAGTAGAAGGCGCCGACCAGCGACAGCAGCACGGCCACCACGGCCAGCCAGATGTAGCCTGACACATTGGTGGTCACCAGGGCCTGCAGGATGGCCAGCTTGGCATAGAAACCGACCATCGGCGGAATGCCCGCCAGCGAGAACATGAACACGCTCATGACCCCGGCCGCCCAGGGCATGCGCCGGGCGAGGCCGGACAGGTCCTCGATCTCGTCGCTTTCGAAGCCCTCCCGGGACAGGAACAGGATCGTGCCGAAGGTGCCCAGCGTCGTCAGCACGTAGGCCACCAGGTAGAACATCGCCGAGCTGTAGGCGTTGCCCGCCGACAGCGTATTGCCACCCACCACGCCGGCCGACAGACCGAGCAGGATGAAGCCCATCTGCGCGATGGTCGAGTAGGCCAGCATGCGCTTGAGGTTGGTCTGCGCGATGGCGGCGAGGTTGCCCACCACCAGCGAGCCGACGGCCAGCACGATCAGCATCTGCTGCCAGTCGATGGCCAGCGCCAGCAGGCCCTCGACCAGCAGCCGGATGGTGATGGCGAAGGCGGCGAACTTCGGTGCACCGCCGATCATCAGCGTCACGGCCGTCGGTGCGCCGTGGTAGACGTCCGGCACCCACATGTGGAAGGGGACCGCACCGAGCTTGAAGCCCAGTCCGGCGACCACGAAGACGACGCCGAAGACCAGCACTTCCTTGTTGATCTGGCCGCGACCGATCGCCTCGAACACCTTCGGGATCTCCAGCGTCCCGGTGGCGCCGTAAAGCATCGAAAGGCCGTAAAGCAGGAAGCCGCTGGCCAGCGCGCCGAGCACGAAGTACTTCATGGCCGCCTCGGTGGCCGGCGCGTGGTCGCGCCGCATCGCCGTCATCGCGTAAAGCGACAGGCTCATCAACTCGAGCCCCAGGTAGACGACCAGGAAGTGGTTGGCCGAGGTCATCACCGAGATGCCCATCGTCACGAACAGGGCCAGGGTGTAGAACTCGCCCCTGGCCATGTCGCGCGCCAACAGCGTCGGCCGCGCATAGGCCAGCGTCACCATCGTCGAGCCGCCGGCGAAGAAGGCGAGCAGGTGGCCCATGGGGTCGGTGACCACCATGCCCCCCAGGCCGTAGGCCGTCGTACCGTCGGCGAAGGCTGAAAGATGCAAGGCAGAGAAGACGGCCACGGCGAGCTGCGTCATGCCATAGGTCGGCCCGCGGTCACGACCGGTGACGAAGAGGTCAGCCAGCGTGATCACGCAGGCCGCCAGCAGCAACCAGGCCTCGGGAAGGAGGACGAGCCAGTTCATCGCGTCATGTCCTTGGCCGGCTCCAGGGGCGAAGCGGCGCGGTTCATTGGATCTTGCTCAACGCCACATGGCGCAGCAGTTCGGTCACCGAAGCCTGCATCACGTCGGTGAAGGGCTTGGGATGAAGACCCATCCACAGCACGGCCACGGCCAGCATGGCGAGCATCACGAACTCGCGCGAGTCGATGTCCTTCAGCCCACGCACATCGTCGTTGGCGACTTCGCCGAAGTAGACCCGCTTGACCATCCACAGCGTGTACGCGGCGCCGAACACCAGCGTGGTCGCCGCCAGCGCGGCGATCCAGAAGTCGAACCTGACCGCACCGAGGATGACCATCCACTCGCCGACGAATCCAGCCGTGCCGGGCAGGCCGCAGTTGGCCATCGCGAAAAGCACCGCGAAGGCAGAGAAGCGCGGCATGGTATTGACCACGCCGCCATAGGCGGCAATGTCACGCGAGTGCACGCGGTCGTAGAGCACGCCTATGCACAGGAACATGGCGCCCGACACGAAGCCGTGCGAGATCATCTGCACGATGCCGCCGGCGACACCGAGTTCGTCGAAGATGAAGAAGCCCAGCGTCACGAACCCCATGTGGGCGATGGAGCTGTAGGCGACCAGCTTCTTCATGTCCTGCTGCACCAGGGCCACCAGGCCGATGTAGACCACGGCCACCAGGCTGAGCACGATGATCAGCCAGGCGTACTCGCGCGCCGCGTCGGGGGTGATGGGCATCGAGAAGCGCAGGAAGCCGTAGGCGCCGAGCTTGAGCATGATGGCCGCCAGCACCACCGAGCCCCCCGTGGGCGCCTCCACGTGGGCATCCGGCAGCCAGGTGTGCACCGGCCACATGGGCACCTTGACCGAGAAGGCCGCGAGGAAGGCGAAGAACAGCAGCGACTGTGCCGACATCGGCAACGGCAGCTTGTGCCAGGTGGCGATGTCGAAGCTGCCGCCCGACTTGAAATACAGGTAGGTCAACGCCACCAGCATCAGCAGCGAACCCAGCAGCGTGTAGAGGAAGAACTTGAACGCCGCATAGACGCGCCGCGGCCCGCCCCATACGCCGATGATGATGTACATCGGGATCAGCGTGGCCTCGAAGAAGACGTAGAACAGCAGGCCGTCGGCGGCCGAGAACACGCCGATCATCAGGCCCGACAGGATCAGGAAGGCCCCCATGTAGTGGGCCACGCGGTCCGTGATGACCTCCCAGGCGGCAATCACGACCACCACCGTGATGAAGGCCGTGAGCAGGACGAACCACACGGACAGGCCGTCGACGCCGAGGTGATAGTTGACGGCAAAGCGCTCGATCCAGGGCTGCCTCTCGACGAACTGCAGCGCGGCGCTGCCGCGGTCGAAGCCACCGATCAGGGGCAGCGTCACCAGCAGGGAGGCGACCGACCCCACCAGCGCGACCATGCGGACCATGGCCGCCCGCTCGTCGCGGCCCAAGGCCAGCAGCAGCACCCCGAATGCGATCGGCATCCAGATCGCGAGACTCAGCAGACCCATCGTGTTCTCTCTTGGTTCCGGATCGCGGGTGGTCTCAGCGCACCAACCCGCTCAGGAAAGGCCACAGCCGCCAGGTGAGGAAGCCGAAGATGCCCAGGATCATCGTCAGCGCGTACCAGTAGATGTGGCCCGTCTGCACGCGACGCAGCAGGCCGGCCACCACCCCCACGGTGCGCGCCGAGCCGTCGATCAAGACACCGTCGATGACGGCGACATCACCGCCCTTCCACAGCCCCAGGCCCAGCCGTCGTGCACCGGCCGCCAGCACATGCTCGTTGAACCAGTCCATGTAGTACTTGTTCTCGAGCACGGTGCGCAGGGGCGACAGCGCGCGGTCGATCGCCGCCGGGATGGACGGCGCCTTCAGGTAGAAGACCCAGGCCGTCACCACACCGGCCAGGGCCAGCCAGAACGGCAGGGTCACCAGGCCGTGCATGGCCATGCCCATCGGGTCGCCCGCATGCTTGACGACCTCGGACATCGCGGCATGGCGGGTGGCGTCGATGGCGATCGCACCCTTGAAGAAGTCACCGGAGAGCATAGGCGCCATGGTCATCGCGCCGATGACGACCGAAGGCAGCGCCAGCAGCACCAAGGGCAGCCAGACGACCCAGGGTGACTCGTGGGGCTCGTGCGCATGCCCATGCGCGTCGTGCCCATGATCATCGGCCGACGGGTGCGGCTTGTGCCGGAATCGCTCCTCGCCATGGAAGACCAGGAAGTACATTCGAAACGAGTAGAAGGCCGTGACGAACACCCCCGCGACGACCGCGAAGCTCGCGAAGCCCGCTGCCGGCAGGGTGCTCGCCGAGGTCGCCAGGATGATGCTGTCCTTGGAATAGAAGCCCGAGAAGAACGGCGTGCCGATCAGGGCCAGGCTGCCGACCAGCGAGGTGATCCAGGTGATGGGCATGTACCTGCGCAGGCCACCCATGTTGCGGATGTCCTGGTCGTGGTGCATGCCGATGATCACCGAGCCGGCGCCGAGGAAGAGCAGCGCCTTGAAGAAGGCATGCGTCATCAGGTGGAAGACCGCCACCGAATAGGCCGACACGCCCAGCGCCACCGTCATGTAGCCGAGCTGGCTGAGCGTGGAATAGGCCACAACGCGCTTGATGTCGTTCTGGATGATGCCCAGGAAACCCATGAACAGCGCCGTCACGGCGCCGATCACGAGCACGAAGTTCAGCGCCGTGTCGGACAGCTCGAACAGTGGCGACATGCGCGCCACCATGAAGATGCCCGCCGTCACCATGGTGGCGGCGTGGATCAGTGCGGAGATCGGTGTCGGGCCCTCCATCGAATCGGGCAGCCACACGTGCAGCGGCACCTGCGCGCTCTTGCCCATCGCGCCGATGAACAGGCAGATGCAGATCACGGTGATGAGCTGCCAGTCCTGCCCGGGAAAGCCCAGTCGGGCGAGTTCGCCGGCCTTGGCAAAGGTCTCGCCATAGTGCAGCGTGCCGGCGTAGGCGGCGATCAGGCCGATGCCCAGGATGAAGCCGAAGTCGCCGACGCGGTTGACCAGGAAGGCCTTCATGTTGGCAAACACCGCCGTCGGCCTCTTGTACCAGAAGCCGATCAGCAGGTAGCTCACCAGGCCCACGGCCTCCCAGCCGAAGAACAGCTGCAGGAAGTTGTTGCTCATGACCAGCATGAGCATCGAGAAGGTGAACAGCGAGATGTAGGCGAAGAAGCGCTGGTAGCCGTCGTCCTGCGCCATGTAGCCGATGGTGTAGATGTGCACCATCAGCGACACGAAGCTGACCACGCACATCATCATCGCCGACAGCCCGTCGACGAGGAAGCCGACCTCCATCTTCAGCTTGCCGATCACCATCCACTCGTAGACCGTGCCTTCGAAGCGGGCACCGGCCAGCACCTCGGCCAGCACCAGCGCCGAGCACAGGAACGACACCAGCACGCCAAGGATGGTGACCGTGTGCGCTCCGCGTCGGCCGATCGTGCGGCCGAACAGGCCGGCGAGGACAGCGCCCGCCAGCGGCGCGAGCGGCACGGCCAGCAGCAGGTTCTGGGAAATGCTTGCAGCCATGGGAGACCTAGCCCTTCAGCACGTCGAGTTCTTCGACGTCGATCGAGGAGCGGTTGCGGAACAGCACGACCAGGATGGCCAGGCCGATGGCCGATTCGGCCGCCGCCACGGTGAGGATGAAAAAGACGAACACCTGGCCGGCCATGTCACCCAGGTAATGCGAGAAGGCGACGAAGTTCAGGTTGACGGCCAGCAGCATCAGCTCGATGGCCATCAGCAGCACGATCAGGTTGCGCCGGTTCAGGAAGATGCCCAGCACCGAGAGTGCGAACAGGATCCCGCCCAGCGTGAGGAAATGTCCGAGGGTGAGCGCGCCCATCACGATTGCCCTCCCTGCCCACCTGCCGGCGTGCCCGAGGGCGCGTCGACCACGGGCGGCATCTTGACCAGCCGCACGCGGTCGGCCTTGCGCGCCCGCACCTGCTGACCCGGGTCGAGGTAGCGCGAGTCCTTGCGCCGCCTCAGGGTGAGGGCGATCGCCGCGATGATGGCCACCAGCAGCAGGACCGCAGCGACCTGCAGCGGGTAGAGGTAGCGCGTGTAGATCTCGATGCCCAGCACGCGCGTATTGCCCAGTTTGACCAGCGCCGGATCCAGGGCCGCCGCATCGGTGACGCGGAAGCCGCCCATCAGCACCAGCGCCATCTCCACGGCGATGACGGCGCCCAGCAGACCGGCCAGGGGGAAGTGCTGCCAGAAGCCGTCCCTGAGCCTGCCGCGGTCGAGGTCCAGCATCATGACCACGAATAGGAACAGCACCATCACGGCGCCGACGTAGACCAGCACCAGCGCGATGGCCAGGAACTCCGCCCGCAGCAGCATCCAGATGCAGGCGGCATTGAAGAAGGCCAGCACCAGGTACAGCGCCGCATGCACGGTGCTGCGCGCCGTGATGACGCGGAAGGCCGCGAACAGCAGGACGGCGGCGAAGAGGTAGAAGAGTGCGGTGATCGTGTTCATGGCGGGCCCGGCCGGTCAGCGGTAGCGGGCGTCGGCGGCGCGTCGTTCGGCGATTTCCTTCTCGTAGCGGTCGCCGACGGCCAGCAGCATGTCCTTGGTGAAGTAGAGGTCGCCGCGCTTCTCGCCGTGGTACTCGAAGATGTGGGTCTCGACGATGGAGTCGACCGGGCAGCTCTCCTCGCAGAAGCCGCAGAAGATGCATTTGGTGAGGTCGATGTCGTAGCGCGTGGTGCGGCGGCTGCCGTCGGCGCGGAGGTCGGACTCGATGGTGATCGCCATCGCCGGGCACACCGCCTCGCACAGCTTGCAGGCGATGCAGCGCTCCTCGCCGTTGTCGTACCGGCGCAGCGCGTGCAGGCCGCGGAACCGCGGCGACAAGGGAGTCTTCTCCTCCGGGAACTGCACCGTGATGTGGGGCGAGAGGAAATGCTTGCCGGTGATCATGAAGCCCTTGATCAGTTCGGCAAGCATGAAGCTGGACAACAGCTCCCTGACAGCGGTCAGCGACATGGCGGCACTGCCCTCACTTCCAGATGTTGAACGGCGACTGGATCCACAGCCCGACCACGACCAGCCAGACCAGGGTGATCGGGATGAAGATCTTCCAGCCCAGGCGCATGATCTGGTCGTAGCGGAAGCGCGGGAAGGTCGCGCGCACCCAGAGGAACATGGTGACCACCGCGAAGGTCTTGATGCCCAGCCAGATCCAGCCCGGAATGAAGTCCAGGAAGGCGAACGGCGGCAGCCAGCCCCCCAGGAAGAACAGCACGGTCAGGATCGAGACCAGCCACATGTTGGCGTATTCGGCCAGGAAGAACATCGCGAACGACATGCCCGAGTACTCGATCATGTGGCCGGCGACGATCTCCGACTCGCCCTCGACGACGTCGAAGGGGTGGCGGTTGGTCTCCGCCAGCCCGGCAATGAAGTAGACGACGAAGATCGGCAGCAGCGGCAGCCAGTTCCAGGACAGGAAGCCGGCCCCCATGTCGGCAAACAGGCCCTTGCCCTGGCCGAGCACGATCTCGCTGAGGTTCATGCTGCCGGCCACCATCAGCACGACGACCAGAGCGAAGCCCATCGCGATCTCGTAGCTGACCATCTGCGCCGAGGCGCGCAGCGCGCCCAGGAAGGCGTACTTGGAGTTGCTGGCCCAGCCGGCGATGATGACGCCGTACACCTCGAGCGAGGTGATGGCCATCAGGAACAGCAGCCCGGCATTGACGTTGGCCACCGCGACCTCGGGCCCGAAGGGGATCACGGCCCAGGCGGCCAGCGCCGGCATGATGGTCATGATGGGGCCGAGGAAGAACAGCCCCTTGCTGGCCGCCGTCGGCCGGATGATCTCCTTGAAGACCAGCTTGACCGCATCGGCAATGGGCGTCAGCAGTCCGAACGGGCCGACGCGATTGGGGCCCGGCCGGATCTGCGTCCAGCCGATCGCCTTGCGCTCCCAGAGCGTCAGGTAGGCCACGCAGCCCATCAGCGGCGCCACCACGACGACGATCTTGACCAGGCTCCAGACGACCAGCCAGAGCCCGGGGCCCAGGATCGAATTGCCGTATTGGTGCAGGGTATCGAACATGTGCATTCCCCAGCCTGCGCCTGCCTAGGCCTTCTCGACGCCCAAGGGACCGAACATCGGACCCAGGGCCAGCGTGTCGGCATGCCCGGCCGCAACCCTGATGGCGGTGTCGGCCAGGCTCGGGTCCTCGCAGGCGGGCATCAAGAGAGTGCATGTCCCCTGGCTGAGCACGACCTTGTCGCCGCGCTGCAGCCCCAGGCGCCGCCACAGCACGCTCGACAAGCCGGCCACCGGCGGCCTGGCATCGGCCGTGGCCTGCAGGGCCGGCGCCCGGCGCACCAGCGGGTCGGTCGAGTAGATCGGCACGTCGGCGATGCGCTCGGTCCCTTCGATCGGCGCCGGCGGCACACCGGGCGGTCCGGCAGAGTTGTCCAGCCGCGACGCCAGGCTGGACGCGTCGCCCAGCGCCTCGGCGCGCACCTGATCCGTGGACTCGTGATCGAAGCCCGGCAAGCCGAGCAGGTTTCCCAGCACGCGCAGCACCTTCCAGGCCGGTCTGGCCTCGCCCGCGGGCTTGACCACGCCGACGAAGCTCTGCAGGCGGCCCTCGGTATTGACGTGGCTGCCGGAAGTCTCGGTAAACGGCGCGATCGGCAGCAGCACGTCGGCATCGTCGACCGCGGCATCGCGAAAGGCGGTCATTGCCACCACCAGCCCGGCGCCTTGCATCGCCACCCGGGTGGCCGCCGCGTCGGCACTGTCGAGCGCGGGCTCCACGCCCAGCAACAGCAGCGCCTTCATCGGTTGCGACAACATCTGCGCCGCGCTGAGCCCACCCTGGCGCGGCACCGCGCCGACCAGCTGTGCGCCCACGGCGTTGGCCCCTTCGCCAAGGTAGCCGACGCTGGCCCCGCACTGTTCGGCGATCCAGCCCGCCAGCGACAGCAGCACGGCGGCCTGCGGGTGCTGGGCGGCCGCCTGGCCCAGCAGCACCGCCTTTCGCTGGCCGCTCAGCAGCGAGCGGGCCAGCGCCTGCGCCTGCGTGCCAGGCGTTGCCGGGACGGGCGACTGCAGGCCCTTCTCCGACGCCAGCGCTGCCGCCACCTCGGCCAGCGCTGCCGGCCAGGCCGATGGCGCGGCAGTCAGCGTGTGGGCCAGGGGAAGCCGCCAATCGTCGTGCAGGGCATGCAGGCTGCTCACCTGGGCGCCGCGCCGCGCCGCCTGCCGCAGCCGCTGGGCCAGCAGCGGGTGGTCCTTGCGCAGGAAGGAGCCGACCACGAAGGCGCGGTCCAGCTGCGACAGCGACGCAATGCTGGTGCCCAGCCAGCGCGCGCGCCCGTAGGCCGGCAGGTTGCCGGGGTCGGCGTGGCGGCAGCGGTGGTCGATGTTCTCGCTGCCCAGCCCCCTGACGAGCTTGGCCAGCAGATGCAGTTCCTCGACGGTCGACTGCGGGCTGGCGACGGCACCGATGCCCGCGACACCGAACTCGGCCTTGACGCGCTTGAGGCCGTCAGCCACGTACGACAAGGCGGTGTTCCAGTCGACAGGCTGCCATTGCCCGCCCTGCTTGAGCATGGGCTGCGTCAGTCGCGTCGGGGCAGCCAGCGCTTCGTAGGAGAAGCGGTCACGGTCGGCGATCCAGCACTCGTTGACGTCCTCGTTCTCGAGCGGCACGACGCGCATCACGCGGTTGGCCTTGACCTGCACCACGAGGTGGGTGCCGGTGCTGTCATGCGGGCTGATGCTCTTGCGGCGCTGCAGTTCCCAGGTTCGTGCGCTGTAACGGAAGGGCTTGCTGGTCAGTGCGCCCACCGGGCACAGGTCGATCATGTTGCCCGACAGTTCGCTGTCCACCGTGCGGCCGACGAAGGTCGTGATCTCGGAGTGCTCACCGCGGTGAAGCATGCCCAGCTCCATCACGCCCGCGATCTCCTGGCCGAAGCGGACGCAGCGCGTGCAATGGATGCAGCGGCTCATTTCCTCCATGCTGATCAGCGGGCCCACGTTCTTGTGGAAGACCACGCGCTTGTCTTCGCTGTAGCGCGAGGCCGACCCGCCATAGCCCACCGCCAGGTCCTGCAGCTGACACTCGCCGCCCTGGTCGCAGATCGGGCAGTCCAGCGGGTGGTTGATCAGCAGGAACTCCATCACCCCCTGCTGTGCCTTGATCGCGCGCTCGCTCTTCGTGCGCACCACCATGCCCTGCGTCACCGGGGTCGCACAGGCCGGCATCGGCTTCGGCGCCTTCTCGACCTCGACCAGGCACATGCGGCAATTGGCGGCGATCGAGAGCTTCTTGTGGTAGCAGAAGTGCGGGATGTAGGTGCCTGCCGCGTCGGCCGCATGCATGACCATGCTGCCGGGCGGGACGCTGAGCTTCTGGCCGTCGAGTTCGATTTCGATCATGGTGGGTCCTGCGTGCCCTCAGGCGGTCTGCCCGACCCGGCAGGTCTTGTGTTCGACGTGGTAGACGAACTCGTCACGGAAGTGCTTGAGCATGCCCTGCACGGGCATCGCTGCCGCGTCACCGAGCGCGCAGATCGTGCGCCCCTTGATGTTGTCGGCCACGGAGTCGAGAAGGTCGAGGTCCTCCGGGCGGCCCTTGCCATGCTCGATGCGGTCGACCAGTCGCCACAGCCAGCCCGTGCCTTCGCGGCAAGGCGTGCACTGGCCGCAGCTCTCGTGCTGGTAGAAGTAGGACAGCCTCAGCAGGCTACGCACCATGCAGCGGCTGTCGTTCATCACGATGACCGCGCCCGAGCCCAGCATGGACCCGGCCTTTGCGATGGCGTCGTAGTCCATGGTGCAGTCCAGCATGGTGCGTGCCGGCAGCACCGGCGCCGACGAACCTCCGGGAATCACAGCCTTCAAGGCCCCTCCCCTGACCCCGCCGGCCAGCTCCAGCAGCCTGGCAAAGGGCGTCCCGAGCGGAACCTCGTAGTTGCCCGGCAGGTTGACGTCGCCCACCACCGAGAAGATCTTGGTGCCGCCGTTGTTGGGCTTGCCGCACTCGAGGTAGGCCTGGCCACCGTGGTTGATGATCCACGGCACGGCGGCGAAGGTCTCGGTGTTGTTGATGGTGGTCGGCTTGCCGTACAGGCCGAAGCTGGCCGGGAACGGCGGCTTGTAACGTGGCTGCCCCTTCTTGCCTTCCAGCGATTCCAGCAGCGCGGTCTCCTCGCCGCAGATGTAGGCACCGAAGCCATGGTGGGCATGCAGCTGGAAGCTGTAGTCACTGCCGAGGATGCGCTCACCCAGCAGGCCGGCCGCACGTGCTTCCTCAAGCGCCTCCTCGAACCGCTGGTAGACCTCGAAGATCTCGCCGTGGATGTAGTTGTAGCCGGTGCGTATGCCCATCGCGTAGGCCGCGATGGCCATGCCCTCGATGACGATGTGCGGGTTGTAGCGCAGGATGTCGCGGTCCTTGCAGGTCCCGGGCTCGCCCTCGTCGGAATTGCAGACCAGGTACTTGGGGCCCGCGAACTGGCGCGGCATGAAGCTCCACTTGAGGCCGCTTGGAAAGCCGGCGCCGCCGCGCCCGCGCAGGGAAGACAGCTTGACCTCGGCGATGACCTGGTCGGGCGTCATCGCCTCGCCGTCGCCCTTGCCGAGGATGCGGGCAAGCGCCCGGTAGCCGCCACGCGCGCGATAGTCGGCCAGCCGCCAGTTCGTGCCGTCGAGCCCGGCATAGATCTGTGGATCGAGATGGCGGCCGTGGAAGCAGGTCTCGCGCCCTGTGGCCTGGAACTTCGAGAGGTCGAGCATGGCGCGTGCCTTCAGGCCTTCTTCAACATCTCGACCAGCTCGTCGAGGCGTTCGTTGTCCATGAAGCTGAGCATCTGGCGGTCATTGACCAGCATCACCGGCGCATCGGCGCAGGCACCCAGGCATTCGCTGGGCTGTACCGTGAAGGTGCCGCAGGCCGTGGTTCCGTAGGGCTGGACCCCCAGCTTGCCGCAAAGGTGCTCGAGTGCCGTCTGCCCGTTGCGCAGCTGGCAGGGCAGGTTGGTGCAGACGTTGAGCTTGTAACGGCCCACGGGCTGCGTGTTGTACATGTTGTAGAAGGTCGTCACCTCGTGCACCGCGATCGCCGGCATGCCGAGGTAGGCGGCGATGCCTTCCTCGGCCTCGCGAGAGACATGACCTTGTTCGTGCTGCACGATGGCCAGGCAGGCCATCACGGCAGAGACCTTCTGGTCCTGGGGGTACTTGGCCACTTCCTTGGCGAAGCGGGCCAGCGTGGCGTCGGTAAAGCTCATCGATCGATCTCGCCGAAGACGATGTCCATGGTGCCGATGATCGCCACCGCGTCGGCGATCATGTGGCCGCGCGCCATCTCGTCCAGGGCCGACAGGTGCGCGAAGCCGGGGGCGCGGATCTTGAGCCGGTAGGGCTTGTTGGCGCCGTCGCTGACCAGGTAGATGCCGAACTCGCCCTTCGGGTGCTCGACCGCCGCATAGGCCTCGCCCTCGGGGACGTGGAAGCCTTCGGTGAAGAGCTTGAAGTGGTGGATCAGCTCCTCCATGTTGGACTTCATGCCCAGGCGCGGCGGCGGCGCGACCTTGTGGTTGTCGACGATCACCGGGCCCGGGTGGGCCCTGAGCCAAGCCACGCACTGCTGGATGATTCGGTTGCTCTGCCGCATTTCCTCGATGCGCACCAGGTAGCGGTCGTAGGTGTCGCCGTTGACGCCCACCGGCACGTCGAAGTCCATGCGGTCATACACATCGTAGGGCTGCTGCTTGCGCAGGTCCCAGGCCACGCCCGAGCCGCGCAGCATCGCGCCGGTCAGGCCGAGGTTGAGCGCGCGTTCCGGGCTCACCACGCCTATGCCCACCGTGCGCTGCTTCCAGATGCGGTTGTCGGTGAGCAGGGTCTCGTAGTCGTCGACGTTCTTCGGGAAGCGTGAGCAGAAGTCCTCGACGAAGTCCAGCAGCGAGCCTTGCCGGTTGCGGTTGAGCGCCTTGATGGCCTTGTCGTTGCGGATGCGGCTGGCCTGGTACTGCGGCATGCAGTCGGGCAGGTCGCGATAGACGCCGCCGGGCCGGAAGTAGGCGGCGTGCATGCGCGCCCCCGACACCGCCTCGTACATGTCGAAGATGTCCTCGCGCTCGCGGAAGCAGTAGATGAGGATGTTCATCGCGCCGCAGTCCAGCCCGTGGCAGCCCAGCCACAGCAGGTGGTTCAGCAGCCGCGTCAACTCGGCATACATCACGCGGATGTACTGCGCCCGCAAGGGCACCTCTATGCCCAGCAGCTTCTCGATGGCCAGG
>Ga0209573_1002606_pt1 | contig 22352 bp, 17 predicted proteins | sample TNRBio252014_DNA_FD_185870 | JGI IMG/M metagenome (GOLD analysis project Ga0209573, IMG submission 185870) | Wastewater treatment Type I Accumulibacter community from EBPR Bioreactor in Madison, WI, USA - TNR Reactor_6/25/2014_ DNA (SPAdes)... | ecosystem: Engineered > Bioreactor > EBPR >...
TCTTTGCGCCACAGGCACGTGTACGCCCAGCGGGGCAATGATTCACCGGGATACCATTTTCCCTGACCGTAGTGCAGCAGTCCGCCCGAGGCAAAACGATCACGCAGACGTCGAATGAGCTGGTCGGACAGTTGTTGTTTTTTGGGGCCGACAGCTGCCGTGTTCCATTCGGCTCCTTCCATGTCGTCGATGGATACAAACGTTGGTTCACCGCCCATGGTCAGCCGCACGTCGCCAGCTTCCAGGCGGCGATCCACTTCATGACCGGTGGCATCGATTCGCTGCCAGGTGTCGTCGGTGTAGGGCAGAGTGACTCGCGGATCTTCGTGAATGCGAGTGACCTGCATTTCAAATTCAAATTCGACTTCACTCTCTTCCACACCGCCGGAAATCGGAGCGGCAGTCTGCGGCGTGGGCGTGGCGGCCAGTGGGATGTGTCCTTCTCCGGTGAGCAAGCCCGAGGTGGGATCCAGTCCAACCCAGCCAGCGCCGGGGAGAAAGACCTCCGTCCACGCGTGCAGATCGGTGAAGTCTTTGGTGGGACCTTCCGGGCCTTCGAGTGGTTTCAGGTCGGCAGTCAGCTGAATCAGATAGCCCGACACGAACCGAGAGGCGAGGCCGAAACTGCGGAGCAGATGGACCAGCAGCCATGCGGAATCCCGACAGGATCCCGAACGTTTTTTTAGTGTTTCTTCGGGCGACTGAACTCCGGGTTCCAGTCGAATGAGATAGCTGATGTCCTGCTGCAGCTTCTGAATGATGTCGATCAGAAAGGAGATTGTTCGGCGTCGGCTGACATCTATGGTCTTCCGATACTCGCGCAAAGCGGCAGATGTCGAGACGGGTTCCAGAAAGGGCTTCAGATCCTGTTTCAGTTCGTCGCAGTAGACAAAGGGAAACTCGGTGGCGTCGTCTTCGAGAAAGAAGTCGAACGGGTTGACGACCGTCATGTCGGCAATGACATCCACCGAGACCGAGAATCGATCGGTTTTCTCTGAGAACACCAGGCGAGCCAGGAAGTTGCCGTGAGGATCCTGCTGCCAGTTGATGAAGTGGTTTTCCGGCTCAATCTTCAGAGAATAGGCATCAATCGGCGTGCGGGCATGCGGAGCGGGCCGAAGACGAACGACCTGCGGACCCAGAGAGACAAGGCGGTCATACTTATAGACCGTCTTGTGATGCAGCGCGACTTTGATGGGCATAGGGAGAGTTCAGGATTCTGAAAGTGTGACTGAATAGTGTCGTGCGCGAAGCAGACCACGAAAATCTGCAGAGCTGGAAAGCACCCTGTGGAAGACATACACGATGATGGGACGTTGGCACTTAAGCCTGGACACCCGCCATTGTCTGAGTCTGGCGCTGCAGGGCTTGCTTTCGTTGCGGGGGTGTTGCGACCAGAAAGAACGTTTCACTAATGGCCATTCCCACAGAGTTCAGTCGCGACTGAAAACTGTCGACAAACTGATGCAGTCCGCCGGCAATAATTTCTGCCGCGCGGGCGTGACTGAGTTCTGCATTCAGCTCGCCCAGTTGCTGTTCGGCCGGATTGCAGATGTCTCCTTCGGATGTTCCGGAGATGGCTCGCAGGCAGCAATTGGCTTCGCGAACGCAGAATCGAAGTGAGCGAGGAAAGTTGGGGTCCAGAATCAGAAAGTCGACCACGTTGGCCGGGAGAATGCGACCATGAGTTCGGCGATACGTCTGTAATGCACTGGTGGATTCCAGCAGCGCGGCCCACTGGACTACATCGACCTGAGATCCGATATGCTGCGGGTTTGGCAGCAGGATGAAGTATTTGACGTCCAGAATTCGTGAGGTCTTGTCGGCTCGCTCCAGCAGAATGCCCAATCGGGAAAAGTTCCAGGCTTCTCCGTGGGACCAGGTGGCCGAAGCGACTCCGCTGACCTGATTGGCCGAGCGTTTAATTCGTTCCAGAAACGGATGCGGCTGATTGAGGACCCGGTCGGAATCAGCGGCGGCCGAACGCACTCGAAGATAGAACCGATTGATGGCTTCCCACAAAGGCGTCGTCAGGTTTTCCCGGATCGATCGGGCATTTTCACGAGCGAAAGCGAGGCAGTTTACCACCGAATTCATGTTGTTGCGGTCGAACAGCAGGTACTTCAGGACGTTCTCGCGCGAGGTCGTTGGATAAAGTTTCTGAAACGATTCGATATCCCCGCTGGAATGGATGAGGGACGACCACAGATTTTCTTCTCGCCCGCGAAATCCCAGTGCGATGTTCAGCGTGACGTCGATGAAACGCGCCTGGTTTTCCGCGCGTTCCAGGTAACGACTCATCCAGAACAGGGAATCAGCAACTCGACAGAGCATAGGGATTGCCTCGTCAGAAGTGAGTTGGATTGGCCAGGAACATTCGACGCCTTCTTCTACTTCAGCAAGTGAACAACGTTTGAGTTCGTAGTTCCGCCTTCAGGCGGCAGACTGCGCAATTCACTGAAAAAATTGCCGACTGAAGGCGGGACTAAAAACCGTTCTCTGCAGCGGAAGTCGTGAGACTTCCGACCGCGGTACCGCGAAACTCCGAATTCTTACGAATTCGGCTACTCAATTACTGAACAGCGTTGGGTATCAGCCCTCATCAAGGGCGGTGAAGTCGGGAAAATGGAGTGTCTTTCATCAGGACCCAGGTGTCTTTGCTTCCGCCCCCCTGCGAGGAATTCACAATCATGGACCCTTCTTTCAGAGCCACTCGAGTCAGTCCGCCAGGCAGAACAAAGACGTCTTCCCCGAACAGGATGAAGGGGCGCAGATCGACGTGTCGAGGGGCCAGTGTCTGGTTAATGACGGTTGGTACTGTGGACAGTGTCAGCATCGGTTGGGCAATGTAGTTCCGGGGATCATTTCGAATGGCGACCGCACACTGATCGCGTTCGGCCTGCGATGCTCGTGGCCCCATCAGAATGCCATAGCCGCCGGATTCGTTGGTGGGTTTGACAACCAGTTCATCCAGATGGCCAAGGACATAGTCGCACTGAGCGGGTTCTGAACACAGATATGTGGGCACGTTCTGCAGGATGGCCTCTTCGCTGAGGTAGTAGCGGATGATTTCCGGAACGTAGCGGTAAACCGCTTTGTCATCTGCGACGCCGGTGCCGGGCGCATTGGCCAGAGTGACATTGCCGGCACGATAGGCTCGCATCAGACCGGGCACCCCCAGCATGCTGTCAGGGCGAAAGGCTTCCGGATCCAGGAAGTCATCGTCGATGCGACGATAGACCACATCCACTCTCTGCAGTCCTCGAGTGGTTTTCATCCAGACGATATCCTCATCGTCGACGTAGAGATCGGACCCGTTGACCAGTTCGATCCCCATCTGCTGGGCCAGAAAGGAATGTTCAAAGTAGGCCGAGTTGTAGATGCCAGGAGTCAGCACGACGGCGGTGGGTGATTCGGTACCAGCGGGAGCCGTCTTCAGCAGGGCATCCAGCAAGCGTTCGGGGTAGTCCTCGATCGACATGATGGTGGAACCGTAGAAGACCTCCGGAAGAACTCGCTTCATGATCTCGCGGTTTTCCAGGACGTAGCTGACGCCGGATGGGCAGCGAAGATTGTCTTCCAGGACGTAGATCGTTCCGTCGTGATTTCGCACCAGGTCGGTGCCGACCACGTGAGTCCAGACGCCTCCCGGAGGACGAAAGCCCTGACATTCCGGGCGATAGGTTTTGGCGGACTTGACTAATGCTTCCGGGACGACTTTGTCTTTCATAATCCGGCCATCGCCGTAGACGTCGTCCAGAAACAGATTCAGCGCGCGGATTCGCTGGCGCAGACCGGCTTCGATGGTGACCCATTCGTCCCAGGCAATCGGACGTGGCACCACATCGAATGGCCAGATCTTTTCGTTGCCGTCATTGTGACCGTAAACGGCGAACGTGATGCCTTTTTCCAGCAACTCCTCTTCCGCGTGGCGCTGCCGTTCGGCCAGCACGTCGGCGGACAGTGAAGCCAGGCATTCCGACAGGTTCGGGTGGCGAGGTGTTCCGTCAGATTTCAGCAGTTCGTCATAGTTGGCGTTGGAAGTCACAACCTCATCTTTGCTTCAGGAGTCTTTGAGTGGGATGCAAGTCTCCTTCGCTCCGGATTGCGGAGACGAGTGGCTGCCTGCTAAACAGGCAGCATCGGAACATCATGCTGAGAGTCTAGGCAGTCAGGACAGAATTGCACAAGACGCCAAACACGAAGGCAACATCTGTACCAGGTTCCCGGACCGGCTTCAAAGGTGGGAACGTGCGGATTATGCTGCAATGCAAAGATTGATTGTTGAGTGGCGGATGTCAGTGCTCCTGTGTGCCTGGTTCGAGCACCCGGGAACATTGTGCTTGACAGCCGTCGGATCCGAATTCCGGCGAGTCGACGAAATCGGATCTGCATCTGCAGAGTGGATGTGATTGGAACGGATCACGAAGGTCACAAGGTACGGCACAGAACGCTTTTGAGACAGAACGCTTGTAAGACAGGGGCCCCGGATGAAGCGCGTCGGAATCATCGCATTGCTGCATGAAAGCAACACGTTTCTGGATGAGCCGACTACGCTGGACCATTTTCGCAGCAATCTGCTGGCGGAAGGTTCGGAATCGCTGGACGCGTTCCGCGGGTCGCAGCATGAAGTCGGCGGCTTTCTGAAGAGTCTTGAACAGCAGCCGGATGTCGAGGTTGTCGGGATTTTCGGTGCTCGAGCGATGCCCTACGGCACGATCACGTCCGAATGCTGGCAGGAGCTGATGCAGCGACTTGAGACCGCATTAAAGGCGGCGTTGCCGTTGGATGGTCTTCTGGTTGCGCCGCATGGCGCCACAGTTGCGGAGAATGCTCCGGATGCAGACGGCGACTGGCTGACTCGGGTTCGTGCGATCGTCGGACCAGAAATGCCAATCATTGGCACTCTGGACCTGCACGCCAACGTTTCGCCTCGCATGGTCCAGCAATGTCAGGCTCTGTTTGGCTACCGCACGAATCCGCATCTCGACCAGCGAGCGCGCGGCGAGGAGGCGGCCGTGACGTTGCTGAGGACTCTGAACGGTGAGATTTCCCCATCGATGTCTCTGGTGCAGTTGCCGCTGTGTGTGAACATCGAACGGCAGGCGACGTCTGAAGAACACGGTATTCGCCTCTGGAATGAAGCGGAACGCCTGCAGAGTCAGGATGGGATGCTGAGTGTTTCGTGTCTTTATGGCTTTCCCTATTCCGATGTGGACGAGATGGGCGCGACGGTCATTGCGGTTTCGGAGCGAAGCACCGAGATGGCTCGCGAGGCGGCTGCTGCGATGGCTTCCTTCTGGTGGAATCATCGCAGTGAGTTTTCAGGGCAGTTGATTTCCGTCGAGGATGCGATTCGGCACGCACTGGAGGAACGGGCCAGGACTTCAGATCGTCCCGTCGGACTGCTGGAGATGGGCGACAATGTCGGAGGAGGCAGTCCGGGTGACGGCACCTGGATTACTCATGGCTGGCTGAAGTACGCGCCGGGGCAGGGGCCACTGCTGACAGTGATTGCCGATGCGTCCGCGGTGGCGGCTGCGGAAAAGGCTGGAGCGGGACGTGACGTGACACTGTCCGTCGGTGGCCGAATTGATCCGCAGCGACATGGTCCTCCGATTGAGAATACGTTTCGAGTGATCAGCCTGAGCGACGGAAAGTTTTCGGAACCGGAGACACGGCACGGTGGCTATTCCAGGTTTGATCAGGGACGAACGGCTGTGCTGCAGAGTGCGTCCGGGGTCACCATCATCGCGACGACAAGACGAGTCGCGCCCATGAGTCTGCATCAGGTGTTGTCTCAGGGATTGAATCCAGAGGACTTCGCGGCGATTGTGATCAAGGGAGTTCACGCTCCGGTGGCGGCCTACGCGCCGGTGTGCAGTCGTCTGATTCGTGTGAACACTCCAGGGGCCACAACGGCCGATCTGAGTCTGCTGACGTTTTATCATCGCCGTCATCCGATGCAGCCTTTTGAGGAACTGACCACGTGGCATCCATAAGCAATGCGGATTCGGTGACGACTGCGGGACCGGTGTCCGCGATTGCAGCAGGAGACGCCGAGAAGCCGACCAGTGTTCGCCATGTGATGATGTTTCTGGCGACAGCGGTTGCCGTGCTTCTGTATCTGGATCGGGTCTGCATCAGTCCCGCGGCATCGTCGGTTGCGAAGGACCTGGGGATTTCTCCAACCGATCTCGATAAGGTCCTTGGCGCATTCTTTCTGACGTATGCGTTAGCACAGATTCCGGCGGGATGGCTGGGAGATCGCTTTGGTGCCCGCTGGGTTCTGGGAGGCTATCTGATTCTGTGGTCGCTGGTGACCGGGATGATGGGATTTGTGACCAGCCTCACAGGGATTCTTTATCTGCGATACGCGTGCGGCATCTTTCAGGCGGGCGCGTATCCGATTGCGGCCGGAGTGGTTCGGCGCTGGATTCCCGTCCAGCAGCGAGGCCTGGCCAGTTCCGTAATTGCCATTGGCGGACGACTGGGTGGAGCCGTCGCGCCGGTGCTGACCATTCAATTGATGCTGTTGTGGACCTATGGAACTGATCGCTGGTCGATTGCTCCCACGGATCAGGCGTCTGTAACCAGCTGGCGACCGGTGCTGGGACTGTATGGAGTTGTGGGTGTCGGATTCGGCATTGCGCTGTGGATCATTTTTCGGGACTGGCCGCACGAACATCCCAGCGTCAATGCGAAGGAACTGGAACTGATTCGCAGGGGCGACATTCCACTGCCATCCGGAAACCAGGCCGCTTCGTTAAAGTGGCCGCCGATCGTTCCGATGCTGCTGTCGGTGCCGTTGTGGATGGTGTCGTTCGTGCAGTTCGCCTCGAATCTGGGCTGGGCATTTCTGGTGACGAAGATGCCGCAGTATCTGGAAGAGGTCTATCAGACAACTCAGCAGAATCAGGGCTGGCTGCAGAGTCTGCCATTGGCGGCCGGGATCTGTGGCTTGTTTCTGGGAGGAGTGCTCACGGACCGGTTGACTCGACTGTTCGGTCTGCGCTGGGGCCGTTCGATTGGAATGGGCCTTTCTCGATTGATCGTGGCGTTGTCATTTCTGGCTCTGCTGCTGGTCGATAGCGCCTTCGGAGCGGCTCTGTGTCTGGTGGCGATTGGATTTTCCACGGATCTGGGAACTCCGGCCTGCTGGGCTTATGGACAGGATGTGGGTGGTCGCCACGTTGGATCGGTTTTCGGCTGGTCCAACATGTGGGGAAATCTGGGGGCGGCGTTGTCGCCCGTCCTGTTTGGCCAGATTATCCTGATGGCCGATTCACCGCTGAGCGGCTGGAAATATGCCTTCGTGACATGTGCGGTCGTGAATATCCTTGCTACCATCGCGAGCTTTGGGATCAATGCGAAACGACCGGTTGTTCAGGATCATTAGCTGTGTGTCCCGAAACTCCAAAACAGTGAGCCGCAAGGCGCTAGCCGCGGGTAAGACGGCAGTAAAACCGGCGGCTAGCGCCTTGCGGCTCACGGATCTGCGATATTCAGACAGACATCTGGCACGGGTTGAGATGCATTGCCTCTCTGCTGGATGATGCCGTTGACCGTTTCTTGTTGACCGTTTCTTATTGTTTTCTCTCAGTTCTTTTTTGAGTGATCCTTCCATGCCGTGCCGAATTGTGGAACGCCGTGACTGTTTCATTCGTCACCGAGTGTTTTCGCCGGGTCTGTTGTTGCCGGTTCTGTTTCTTTTTTCTGGGTGCACCTCGGACAAGCAGGACGGCCCGCCGTCCGTGATGGATTCCCTGGCAGAAATGGACAAGATGCGCAGCGACAGTGCGGCCATTCCGCAGGGCAAGGGCGCTCTGGAGCCCGCATTGGCGGACGACGCAACAGGGCCCGCAGAAGCCGGGTCGGGCACCGAGTCAGGGACCGGGACGTTCAAGGTGAAGTTTGAATCGTCGGCCGGCGACTTCGTGATTCTGGTCCATCGTGACTGGGCACCAATCGGAGCACAGCGCTTCTATGAACTGGTGAAGGATGGCTTTTATGACGAGTGTCGGTTCTTCCGAGTTCTGCCGGGGTTCATGGTGCAATTCGGGATTAACGGAACGCCGGACAAGCATCGAAAATGGAGCCGAAATATCCGTGACGACGAAGTCAGGCAGTCAAATAAGAAGGGATACGTGACGTTTGCCACGGCTGGCCCGAATACTCGCACGTCTCAGGTCTTCGTGAACTACGCCAACAATGACTTTCTCGACGGCCAGGGTTTCGCGCCGTTTGGTGAAGTGATCGATGGGATGCACAATGTCGAAGCCATCTTCTCGGGCTACGGCGAATCTCCCAATCAGGGGCAGATCGAAGGCGTGGGAAACAGTTACCTGAAGTCCAACTTCCCGGATCTGGACTACGTCAAGACAGCTCGCATCATTGAAGAGACGCCGTAGTCGCTGCAAATACTCTGAACTCGTCTGAATCGGGTTTGGCAATACGCCCGACAACCGAGTGGGCAGGCGTGGCGGCTTGCGAACCGATCGCGAGTTTTCCCGGCAGCGACATTTGGAAGTTACATCAGCCGGAAATATACGGTCATGTATTGCCAATGCGACGAGTTCGGTGCGCCATCGAGCACTTTTCTGATGTCAGCAAAGGCTTCAATGGCTGGAGTGAGTTCAAAGCAAACGACACTGACCGCCGTGCGCTGATCCTGTTCTTCCGGCATTGAGCACCTCAAATGGCTGGCAAGCAGATGACGCTGTCATTTTCTCCTCTGACTCCCGAGCACTGGGCCGACTTCGAGGACCTGTTTGGAGAACGAGGAGCGTGTGGCGGTTGCTGGTGTATGCTCTGGAGGTTGTCGCGATCGGTGTTCGAGTCGCAGAAAGGTGCTGGAAACAAGCAGGCGATGAAAGCCCTTGTGGAGAGCGGGGCGACTCCAGGTATTCTGGCCTATGCGAATGGAAGGCCGGTCGGATGGTGCGCCGTGGCTCCTCGCGAGTGCTATCCAGCGCTTGGTCGGTCGCGTGTGCTGAAGGCCGTGGATGACATTCCGGTCTGGTCGATCAGTTGTTTGTTTGTCCGAAAAGCACACCGTGGCCAGGGCGTCAGTGTGGAACTTATTCGCGCGGCAGTGCGCTTTGTCGCCGAGCGAGGCGGGGTTGTCGTGGAAGGCTATCCGGTGGAGCCAAAGACTGACAACATGCCAGCAGCGTTCGCCTGGACCGGTCTGGCTTCAGCGTTTCTGCAAGCGGGGTTCTTTGAACACCGGCGAGGTTCGGAGACAAGACCCATCATGCGAATTCTGGTCACGGCAGAGTTGCCGTCGGATGCGTGAACGGCCTGGATCCTCAGGAAGACTTCCATGCGAATTCCAGTGATCTGTGGCACGATCGACCGCCGAATCCTGGCCAATTACCGCATTGATCCAGGTGTGATGGCCAGGATTCTGCCGCCCCCGTTTCGACCCAAATTGATCAACGGTCATGCGATCGGTGGTATCTGTCTGATTCGGCTTCGGCGCATCCGGCCGCGATTTCTGCGGATTCCGTGGGGTATTTGTTCAGAAAACGCGGCTCATCGAATTGCTGTCGAATGGGATGTGAAGGGACAAACTCAGGAAGGCGTTTATGTTCCTCGTCGCGATACGGATTCCCGATTGAACGCGTGGGCTGGCGGAACATTGTTTCCGGGTCTGCATCATCATGCCTGTTTCACGGTGCAGGAATCCGCGAACAGGATGTCAGTCGCACGTCAGAGTGACGATGGAGAGACACGGGTTCATGTTTCCGGAACGATCGCCAGCCGGCTGCCGGACTCGTCCGTATTTCCTTCTCTGGCAGCTGCATCGAAGTTCTTTGAAAAAGGATCTCTGGGCTATTCGGCAACGCGAACACCGGGCCGATTTGATGGTCTTGAACTGAGCTGCAGGAACTGGCACGTGGACCCGCTGCAGATTGACCGCATTGAATCGAGTTACTTCCAGGATGAGTCCCGGTTTCCACAAGGATCAGTGGAATTTGACTGTGCGTTGTTGATGCGTGGAATTCACCATGAATGGCATGGTCGTGATGACTTGTGCTGCGCTTCAGTAACGGCGGCCTCATAACAAACCGGGTTGAGACTTGAACTGCGGTGGGTGTGCCAACTGGCTCAAATGGGTCTGTCCGTTTTGTAACGCCTCATTCCGCCAGTCGATTATGTAATCGGTTACCGTCTGTAGGCACGATCCCGGGTCTGTGAGGTTTCATTCAGATGTCCGGTTGGCATCGAAGCGGACCGTTTCCATAGCTGGCATTGGCGTCTAAAAGCCTGAAGCCCAGCGTTGTCGGAGCAGGTGTTTCAGCGGTCGTTGGCAGTCAATTCCGGGGTTTCTGGAAGAATCCGGCCCCCGTTTGTCCTTTACGTGGATACCATGGGCTGCTGGTGGACAGGGATTGAGTGAATCATCGAGTTCCGTTAGACCACGTCTCCATCGCCGTCATGCTCGTTGCGCCGGAAATTTCGAGAAAAACGCTTCTGTCATTTGACTGGCGGTCACTGCGGATGCGGGATTCTCGCTCGCACGGTTCCGTTCTGGAAACCGCCGTACTTTGATGTCTGCAGACTGTCGATTCAGGGACACAGTTATGATTTACAACCGATTGTTTGCCGATCGTTTTTGCGCCATGTGTCTGACGGTTGGCGTGCTGCTGACTGCTTCGGTTGCGCGCGCTCAGGACATTGTTCGAGTGGATGCGAATGATGCGACGCTGAAGGTTCTGCGCGAAGTTCAGATCTCCTCAGAAGTGGCTGGCAAACTTCAGGTGGTGACTCCCTCTGTCGAAGGTGTGGAGGTCAAAAAGGGCGATCTGCTGCTTCAGCTCAACGACGCCCAGATTCGTGCGGAAGTGACGCGAATTGAGACCGAAGCGACTCAGACGACCGAGATTGACTTTGCCCAGAAGTCCCTGGAGCTGGCCAAGGCAACCTGGGACCAGCGGCAGTCGGCGAATCTTCGAAAGGCGGGTGTGTTCACGCCGCAGGAAATGCGAATCACAGAAATGGAAGTGCAGAAGGCCGAAGCGCAGCTGCGAAAAGCGCATGATGACAAGATTCTGCGTGAACTGGATGTCGAGGTGAAGAAGGCCTTGCTGGCTCAGTACACCGCCTATGCACCGTTCGATGGCCAGATCACGGCAATTCATCGATTCCCTGGCCAGAATGTTGGCCCGAACGATGCCATTCTGACGTTGACCGATATGTCGGTCATCGAGTCTGTCGTGCAGGTAAACCTCCGCGACCGGGATCTGCTTTATGTCGGGGACCAGGTGGAATTTCGCATCGATTACAGTGCGAGTCCTTCGAGGCAGGCCGAGACAGGAAACAAGGCGAGTGCCACGGATTCGCCGACTCCGGCGACTGAGTCTGATTCGTCTGCCGGATCGATCTTTGATCGAGCGCGTCGTCCTGGAGGACCTCAGTTCGGAACGGCCGACGATTTCAACCCCGATGCGGCTGTTCGCCTGGACACACGAAATGGTCAGTTCATCGGAACGATCATGTTCATTGAGCGTCAGATCAATCGGATTGGCAATGAGTCGTATGTGCAGTTGAGTGTTCACATTCCGAATCCTCGGGACGAATACGGACGTTATTCGCTGCAGGAAGGCATTCCCGTGAAGGCCGTGGTGCTGGCGAAGAAGCGATGATCTGGCGTCGTGGAATGAAGTGAGTGATGATCAATTTCGACCGGCGGCTGTCGCGGAAATGGGAATGAACCGGATGGAAGTCCGAGGGGCTGATTCAGTGGTTGCCGAGGAACAGGGTTCGCTATGAGTACTGGAAATATGGTCGCTTCCAATCAGCGACCGATTCCGTTGCGGAAGCGAGCGGACCTGGTCGTCGCAAAGATCGACTATCTGGGAGTCGGATATCAGGTCGTCAAGGATCCCATTGCGCTGAAATACCATCGGCTGCAGGTTGAGCAGTTTCGCATTCTGGAACTGCTGGATGGCAAACGCAGTCTGGAGATGGTGCGGGATGATCTGAAAGCAGAGTTCCCGACTCTGCAGATCACGCTGAGTGATATCCAGCAACTGATCACCGATCTGCACCGCAAAGGACTGGTCGTCAGTGAGCGATCCGGACAGGGGGCAGCCGTTGTTCGGGAACGTCGCAAGTCCCGGAAAGAAAAAATCAAGCAGACCATGATGAGTCTGCTGTCCCTGCGACTTCCGGGCTGGGATCCCGAAGCCACTCTGAAAAAGCTGCATCCCTTCGTCAGCTGGCTGTTTCATCCGACGGCCGTCACAATCTGCATGCTGTTTGTGGTTTCGTCGTGGCTGGTGCTGGGAGCCAATCTGGATGAGTTTCAGTCGCGGCTGCCGGAGTTTCAGAGCTTTTTTGGCTGGCCCAACCTGATTTATCTGTGGGTAACTCTGGGTCTGGCCAAGGTGATTCACGAATTCGGCCATGGACTCAGTTGTGTGCATTACGGCGGCGAATGCCACGAGATGGGAGTGATGCTGCTGGTCTTCAGTCCGTGTCTGTACTGCGACGTGACTGATTCGTGGATGATGAAGAATAAGTGGCACCGCATCATCATTGGTGCGGCCGGCATGTATATCGAAGTGATTCTGTCGGCGATCGCCATTTACATCTGGTGGCTGACCAAGCCTGGACTGCTGCATCATCTGGCACTGAACATGTTCTTTGTCACGACGATCACCACCGTGATCTTCAACGCCAACCCGCTGATGCGGTTTGACGGCTATTATATGATGAGTGACTTCCTTGAGATTCCCAATCTGCGGGCCAAGTCGGAAAAGCTGCTGAAGGAATCGTTCTCCTGGTACTGCCTGGGAATCGAATCCAAACCGGATCCGTTCATGCCGGAAACCGGACGAGCGTGGTTTGTGACCTATGCCATCGCGGCCTGGTGCTATCGCTGGGTGGTGCTGGTGTCCATCAGTATGTTTCTTTACACCGTTCTGAAGCCGTACGACCTGCAGAGTCTGGGTGTCACGATGCTGGTCTTTTCGATGGCCGGCATTTTCTTTGCCATGTTCCGCAGCATTTATCAGATTATCGCGACTCCCAGGATGGAACCCATGAGCAAAACCAAGATCGCAGTCTCCTCGCTGGTGTTTGTCGGTCTGATCTGGGTCGTCTGCACCACGCCAATTCCCTGGTATCACGAAGCGCCGTGTATCCTTGAGCCGCAGGGCGTGGTCATGGCACCGGCGCCGGTCCCGGGACGGTTGATGCGTCCGGACGATTATCGTCGGGAGTGGTCTACTCTGAAACAGCTGGAAGAAGATGCTCGTCGTCACATCGTCAACAAGGAAGATCCCGCCGACAAATCCCGGCTGCTCATCAATCGGGACGAGTTGTCACTGCTGAGCGGGATGCCTTCGCCGGAAGAGTACAGTCAGATTCCGACAAACGGCACTGTCGTTCGCAGGGGTGATGTGATTGCCATCCTGGAACGTCAGGAAGATCTGGCGCAGCAGGACAAACTGAGACAGCGAGTATCCGAGCTGGTATTTCGGTCTCAGCAGATTCGCGATTACGACAACATTCCGGATCCTGCGGGTTCCGGAGATGCTCAGGCTGCCGCGATTGAACTGATGAAAACCATCCGCGAACTGGTCAAGCTGAACACCATGCGAGTGGTTCGAGCTCCCATTGATGGACAGATCGTCGCAGCGAAGCGAGTCCCGGAAGAACCGGCCAGCGAGCTGGATACGATGAAGTTGTCCCCGTGGACTGGTACTCCGCTGGATCCGCGAAATATCGGCTGCAGTGTGGAGGCCGGACAGGAACTGTGCAGCATCGCTCCTTCAGAAAAGGTTCAGGCTGTGATGTACATCGATCAGGGAGATCGGGATGACCTGAGCGGCGCCATGGAAGTCGAGATCAAGCTGGATCATCTGGCGGATGTCACCTGGCTGACCAAAGTGACAAAGGTGTCGCTGAAAGGTGAAGTGATGGCCCCGGAAGCTCTGACGACTCGATTCAGCGGACCTCTGGCGACGAAACCCAGTTCAAAAGGGCAGGAGCAGCTGGCGAGCACGGCGTATCGAGCGATCGCGGAACTGCATTTTGATTCGCCCGAAACAACGCCGGATGCGGCGCTGATGAAACCGGGAATGCGAGGCAATGCTCGCTTTATCATTTCCAGTCGCACGGCGGCTTACTGGCTGTGGCGATACATCTGTGAAACCTTCCGGTTCCGAGTCTGATGACAGTGATCGCGTTTGATGCGGATGACACGCTGTGGGTCAACGAGCCTCATTTTCAGGCCGTGGAGCAGCAGTTCTGCAAGATGCTGGAGGAGTTTATTCCAGCTCATACGGTGGCACGCGAACTGTTTGCCACGGAACTGCAGAACATGCCACTGTACGGCTTTGGGGCCAAGGCATTCATGTTGTCGATGGTGGAAACGGCCATCCGCATTTCCGACGGCCGCATTCCGTCGAACTCCCTGTTGCGAGTTCTGGATCTGGGCCGCAGTCTGCTGGAGCATTCCATTGAATTGCTGCCAGGCGTGGTGGAAGTGCTCGAAAATCTGCAACCGCGTTATCGTCTGGTCGTGGCCACGAAAGGTGATTTGCTGGATCAGGAGCGCAAGCTGCGTCGGTCCGGCCTGGAAAAGTACTTCCACCACATTGAGGTCATGTCAGACAAGCAGGAGGCCGATTTTGACCGGCTGATCCGACATCTGGACATTTCGCCTTCGGAATTCTGGATGATCGGCAATTCTTTAAAGAGCGATATCCTGCCCGTCCTGGCGCTGGGGGGAAATGCGATTCACATCCCGTTTCACACCACCTGGGCCTACGAAAAGATTGACGCTCAGGTGGATCATCCGCGATTCCGAACCGTGGACTCGATTCTGGAAGTTCTGAACGTGCTGCCGGATCACGGCTGAAGTCAGTCCATACGTGACTTCAATCTTCCGTCCAGGCATGCGCAGCCAGAACCGGACAGCCGGTGTGCTCGACGATCTGTTCTGTCGTGGAGCCTCGCAGGGCATCAAGGAAGCCATGGCGACCCATGGTTGTCAGCGCAATCAGGTCGGTGTTGCTTTCCTTCGCTTCATTCAGGATCGCCTGAACGACCCCACCAGTGCGATGCACCCATTTCCAGTGGGCCTTGTCTTCATTGACCAGGCGGACCGCCGGAGCCGCGGCGGCATCACCCACATGCAGCAATCGCACTTCACAGGGGCCTGACGCGACAGCTCGGATCAGATCCACGGTCAGTTCGACCGCGGGTACGGCCTCGGGATGATGATCGACAGGGATCAGGATTCGCTTCAGCCGCGATTCGCCCGTGACTTCGTCAATGAATCCGTTGCAGCCATACGGAATAAACAACGTTGCCGAATCCGACTTCTGGTTGATCGTGCCGGCAATGGTTTGATGCATCCACCGATCCAGTCCATGTCGCTGATGAGTGGCCAGGACAATCAGGTCCGCGGGGTGCCGCTCCAGATACGACAGAATGCCGATTGACGGGTCTTCACCGGAAACAGAGGACTTCCGGATATGAACACCCAGGTGTCCGACATCAGAAGTTGAGGCGTCCGGAGGCAGTAATTTCCAGCGACCGAGTGTTTCGCGAACCGACGGAAACTTATCCCAGTCCGGTTCCTTCTGATCGCGATCCACGTGCAGTACGGACAGGCTCCCCTGAATCGCACAGGTCAGCCTGAGCGCGTGAGCAAAAGCGATTTCACTGCCATGAGAGAAATCGGTCGGGTGCAGAATCCGCCCGATCGAAAATCCATATCGACGATTATTCATCCGCTGTGCTCCGCAGCCGTTCGTTCAGATTGACGGGTTCTGACTGGTCGTTGCAGGCGATCAAAAACGTTCGCAACAGGACCGCCGCTGCCGATCTGATGAATTCCCATTCCCCTGCCGGCGCCTATCGTTCCGGCAGAATTCCGTACTTCCGCATTTTGTTGTACAGGGTCACTCGACTGATGCCAAGGTGTCGCGCGGTGTTTGTGCGGCTGAAGTTATTGCTCAGCAGGGCCTGTTCGATGATGTCCTTTTCAGTGACTTCGATGCGGTTCTCAAGGGATTCGCCACGCCGTACTGAGAAGAATGCCGCCACAGACGAATCGTTTGCGGGGCCAGCATGCCCATCCACAATGTGCGTCGGCAATGTGTCTTTTGTCATGCGGCCGTTCTGACTGTAGATGACCGCGCTGCGGATGGCGTTTTCCATTTCACGCACGTTGCCCGGCCACGGATAGTGCAGCAGACATTCGATAAAGGCGGGTTCAATTTCGAAGATTTCGATTCCCAGCTGCGTCGCATGGTGATGTACAAAGAATCGAGCGAGTGGCTCAATGTCGGGCAGGCGCTTTCGCAGAGGCGGCAGGACGAAGCTGAGAGTATTCAGGCGGTAGTACAGGTCAGGACGAAAGCGTCCCTGTTCCACCAGCGGCTGCAGATGCAGGTTGCTGGCAGCGATGATCCGCGCTTTGACGTGCAGAGTTGTGTTGGAGCCAACCGGTTCGAATTCTCCCTTTTCGATCACTCGCAGCAGCTTCACCTGCTGATCCGGAGTCAGCACGTCAATTTCATCCAGCAGAATGGTGCCCTGACCGGCCACCAGAAATTTCCCGTCCTTGTCAGCATGAGCACTGGTGAATGCTCCTTTCACGTGTCCGAAGAGTTCACTTTCGATCAACTCGCCGGGCAGAGCTCCGCACGCCACATGCAGAAACGGTTCATTGCTGCGAGGTGAAAATTCATGAATCAGGCTGGCCAGATGTGTCTTACCGGCTCCCGTTTCGCCAATCAGCAGAATGGTGACATTGTGCCGAGCGGCGACTTCCAGCCGCTTCAGCATGTTTCGTAGTTCCGGAGTCCGGGTGCGAAATCGTTCGCACATCCCGTCGCAGGGAGATTCAGAAGGTCTGACGTCGACGGGAGAAGGCTGTGGTGTGATACCACGGCTGATCGGCGTTACCATCGGTTCAGACACGTTACTTGTTTGCGCTGGTTTGCGTGCCAACGGTGGCACTGAGTCTCCCGACAGAGTGTCGATCCTCAGTTCTGCCGGATCGACCGAGGTGGGCGCGGCAGGCGGAGCCAGAATGCGCTGAACGAGATCGTCATATCCGTCATCGCCTGATTTCAGTTCATCGATGAATATGGAATCCTGAATTTCCACGGGCAACTGTGTCTCCGGGATCTGTCCCGGAGTGGTCACCAGATGACATTCCACTTTGGGGGAGTTGGCAATCAGAGCCAGTGTTCGGGAAAGCTGTTGAGGTGATGCGGCGCGGACATCAAAGACGGCGAAATCCGGACGATGGAGCTGAAGCATTTGTGCGGCTTCGGGCAGCGAGTAGCTTTCCATCAGCCGACATTGTCCGGCCAGCAGGCTGCCAACGTTTCGGAGGAATCCGGGGGATCCGCTGCAGATCAATGCAACTTCCAGAGCTTTCACAGGGCGACCTCAACCTTTCGACATGGGGCCAGAATGCAACATCGCACCAGGCTGACGCATGCGAAAAGTCCATTGAACAAAAACAGTGCCGGAAGGCGCCAGTGCTGTAAAAGGCCTGAAAAACCAAGGGAAATGGCCATGTTGCCGAAAGGAACATGTTGCCAAACGGCATCATGTGATGTTCTGACGCCACAGACGGCGAAACGTGCGTCCTGGAGCATCAGAGTTGGTCGCTGTCTCAGCCCTGCTGCGTGCACGCGTCTTCGAACGCCACGAACAATCGCAGCGGCCTGCGACAACCTGGCGTGATACGCCTTCTGGCTGCAAAACGCCGCCCTTGAACCGGGGCAAAAGGAATTTTGTGGATCCCGAGTGATCCGGTATAAACCGGCTGACGTTCTGTTGGAGTCCGGTTTTTGAGTCTGACCCAAATTGGAATCAGGAGATTGATCGATGGGATTGTTTGACAAGCTGCGGAACGAATTGATTGACATCATCGAATGGGTCGATGATTCGCGACACACGCTGGTCTGGCGATTCCCCCGATATCAGAATGAAATCAAGAACGGCGCGCAACTGATTGTGCGTCCGGGGCAGATGGCCATCTTCGTGCATCGGGGGCAGGTCGCCGATGTTTTTGAGCCCGGTCATTACGAACTGAAAACGGACAACCTGCCGATCCTGAGCACGATTGCTGGCTGGAAATACGGATTCAACAGTCCGTTTCGATCCGAAGTTTATTTCGTCAGCACGAAGCAACTGACGGACCTGAAATGGGGAACTCCCAATCCCATCATGCTGCGTGACCCTGAGTTCGGACCAATCCGGCTGCGAGCATTCGGGACCTACGCCGTGAAGGCCGTGAACCCCAAAGCTCTGCTGACCGAACTGGTGGGCGCCGATACCGAGTTTGGTGCTGATGCCGTGACCGAACTGCTGCGGTCAATTATTGCCAGCACGATGGCCGAAGTGCTTTCCAAATCCAACATCGCGGCACTGGATCTGGCCGGCAAGTATGCCGAGTTTGGCCAGATGCTGCGGACCGCGGTTCAGGAAAAGATCGATGACGAATACGGTCTGGAAATTCCTCAATTGATCATCGTGAATATTTCGTTGCCGGAAGCTGTCGAAAAAGCACTCGATACCAGAACCAGCATGGGTGTGATTGGGGATCTGGGCAAGTTTCAGCAGTACCAGATGGGACAAGCTCTGACCGCGGACAATGCGGCTGGAGGTGGCGCTGCGGCCGGACTGGGACTGGGACTGGGAGTTGCAATGGCCGGACGGATGATGCAGCCAGGAGCCCTGGCAGGCGTTCCTGGTGCCATGCCACCGGCGCCGCCCGCGTTGTGGCATGTCGCGGTGAACGGCCAGACCACGGGTCCTTTCGGACTGGATCAGTTGATGGCCGCGATTGCCGCGGGGCAGGTCACGAGCAGTACTCTGGTCTGGTCGGCCGGGATGCCGGGCTGGGCTGCCGCTGGCCAGGTTCCGCAGCTTGCTGCCAGCTTTGGGGTCCCTTCACCACCTCCTGTTCCGGGTCAGTAAGGCAGAACCATCGTGAGTGTTTCTTCGGAGAATCCGGATCCGACAGAGATCGTGCCAGCAGGGATCGCGCCGATGGAAGCTGATCTTGATGGCCCGCTGGACATTCATCGCAACGACGCGCGCACGGGGGAAACGGGGCAGACGTTTGATGCGGGTGAAGGTCGCATTTTCCCGTGCGAATCCTGCGGCGCTGATCTGGAGTTTCACATCGGCGAACAATCACTGAAATGTCCCTTCTGTGGACATGTGAAAGTGATTGAGCGTCGTGACGATGCCGTGCTGGTTGAGCAGGATTTTCACGCGATGCTGGAAAACCTCCGGCAGTGGCGTGAAGAAGCCCGAAATCAGGAAGAAGCGCAGGATCCGGAACTGGCGGCCGCGGAAGCAACACACAAAGAACTTCGCTGTGAATCCTGCGGTGGCAATGTGGAATTCTATGGGACTCTGACGAGTACTCATTGTCCCTACTGTGCCTCCCCGGTGCAGCTGGAGAAAGCGCATAAGTCAGAGGCACGCCGGATTCCTGTCGATGGTGTCCTGCCGTTTCAGATTGATCGCGACAGTGCCGGTCAGAATCTGGTGCAATGGGTACGTTCGCGCTGGTTCGCTCCCAATCGATTTCGTGTGGAAGGTGCGATCGGGAAGTTCAACGGAATCTATCTGTCGTACTTCACGTTTGATTCGATGACGTTCTCTGCCTATTCCGGTCAGCGAGGCGAGCACTACTACGTGACGGTGGGGACCGGAAAGAACCGGCGGACGGAACGACGAACTCGATGGTATCCTGCCAGCGGTCGGTTTCAGAGATTCTTCGATGATGTGCTGGTGCTGGCCAATACGGGGCTGAGACGCGATTTCATGCTGGAACTGGAACCCTGGCCGCTGCTGAAAGTCGTGCCGTTTGACCAGCAGTTGCTGGCCGGACTGATGGCCAGAACCTACGACATTGAACTGGACAAATGCTTTGAAGAGGGACGCCAGCGGATTGATGCGGCGATCCTTGCGGAAGTCCATCAGAGAATCGGTGGAGACACGCAACGGGTTCATTCGGTAAAAAGCCGCTATGAAGCCATCACCTACAAGCACCTGCTGCTGCCAGTCTGGTTGCTGGCTTACAGGTTCGGAGATAAGACCTACCAGGTTTTTATCAATGCTGCGACCGGAGAAGTGCAGGGCGAACGGCCATACAGCGTCTGGAAGATTGCGTTTGCCGTCATTCTGGGACTGGCTGCAGTCGCCGGAATTTTCGCACTGACTCAACAGTGATGCCTTCAGCGTGAGTCTGTTTGCGGAGACGTTGGGTCTCTGGCAAAACGGGGACAGACACTCTGCCTTCAGTCAATTCAATTGTGTTTCCAGAGAATTTCGAGAGCCAGTCCCGGATTTGTGCGGTGCTCTTAATCAATAGGATTTCGGACCGATGGATTGGTGTTTCATCAGACTGACAGGAATGTGTGTCGGCTTGCTCTTATTTTTGCTGGTGACTCCTGCGGCCACTGCGGATGAAAATGCGTCCCGCAATCGTCATCACCGGCAGATTCTGGAAAAACGTCAGTTGGTTGTTGAGGGTCTGCAGCGTGAGCTGGAAAGTCTTCAGACCTGGTGTCTGGACCGATCACTGACCGATGCGGTGGAAGAAGTAGCCGCGTTCCGGCGGTCGTTCCCGAATGAGGACTCCATGTCGGAACTGTCCAACATGGTTCGTCCTCCGATCGATGCGTCCCTGCCACCAGATGAACAGCACTGGCAGACCGAGTTTCGACGAATTCGAACTCAGCGATCCTCAGAGCTGTATACGCTGTCTCTGTCTGCCCTGAAGGCCGGTTTTCCTTCGCTTGCATTTGCAATGATTGGCGATGTGCTGCAGGTGAACCCGGATCACGAATGGGCTCGTCGAATTCAGGGACGCGAACTGTTTCGGGATCCGCAGCGTGATCAGGAGCCGGGATACGCGGGAGAGTGGGTCTCGGCCTTTGAAAAGCAGATGCGATCCGGCAACAAGCCGCATGTGAATCATCCGGACTTCGGCTGGATCCCTGTTTCGTCCGTGGCAAAGTACGAAGCGGGTCAGCGTCCCTGGAAGAGTTCCTGGATCAGTGCGTCAAAGGAGAATCTGCTGCGACAGGATTTCCAGAATGCCTGGGAAGTTCGCAGTGAACATTTTCTGGTGAAGACCAACGTCAGTCTTGAGGCCGGGATCGTGATGTCTCGAAACCTGGAGACGTACTATAACTGGCTGCACGAGAACTTTGCCGCATTCTTTGAAACGCCTCGATCGTTGCAGGAGCAATTCGAAAATCGCACTCGGCGAACGCGTACTCAAAAGCAGCCGATGGAAGTTCAGTACTTTGCAACTCGTGAAGAATACGAGCGGCGTCTGCGGGGAAAGCTGCCCCCGAATCAGGTGACGGAAGGCGTCTACTGGAACGACGATCAGATTTCGTATTTCTTTGTGAATCCCGAGCGTCGTGGGTTTTCCACGCTGTATCACGAGGCGACTCATCAGATCCTGGACATGGCGACTCGAACGGATCGAGTCAACGCGGCTCGTGCGAAGGCACGACGACTGAATCAGCGGTCCATTGACGGCACGGCACCAGGCCGCGACTCCAATTTCTGGCTTGTCGAAGGGCTGGCGACTTATCTGGAATCGTTTGAGATTGTCGACGGGCGAGTTTCCGTGGGCCGACCGGATTTCATTCGCTTCGAAAATGCACGGCAGCGACTGATCGATCCGGAACGGCACTTTTTTCTGCCGACGAAGTCGTTCTGTGCCATGGGACAACAGCAGTTTATGTCCGATCCGAACCTCAGCCCGCTGTATTCGCAGGCAGCCGGATTCACACATTTCCTGATGCACTATGAAGACGGACTGTATCGCGATGACCTGATCTCGCTGTTGTCGGCCGTGTATCGGCCCGATCCGAAAGCTACCGAAGGACCATCACTCGCCAGAATCGCACGTGTGCCTTTCACCGAGTTCGATCATCAGTATCGCAGTCATATGGAAAACCTGACGGACCTGCAGATCACGCGATCCCGGACTGAGTCTGATCAGTGATCGACAGATTGACGCGATCAACCTGATTGCAAAGTGCGGTGTCCCAGGACTGACTGAACGGCCGACACAATTGAGTCATCCTGGAACTAATCCTTGTGTCGGCCCTTTAGGCCCTGAGAACCCTCTTTCTCCGCTTTCCGGTGGCTCACACCACCGGCATTGGCTTTGTCGGCCCGCCGGGCCTCAATCACAAAGAAAACACCTCGCGGAGGTCCTGACAAAACAAGAATCCTCCCGACCACACCGGGCTGAGCTGCACTTGCGCTGACATCCCTACTGACGATCCAGCACGCCGATTTCGTCGCCGGTAACGGGGTTCAGGCGGTGC
>Ga0209573_1002608_pt1 | contig 22339 bp, 17 predicted proteins | sample TNRBio252014_DNA_FD_185870 | JGI IMG/M metagenome (GOLD analysis project Ga0209573, IMG submission 185870) | Wastewater treatment Type I Accumulibacter community from EBPR Bioreactor in Madison, WI, USA - TNR Reactor_6/25/2014_ DNA (SPAdes)... | ecosystem: Engineered > Bioreactor > EBPR >...
TCATGGAATTTCCGAAGACCCGTTCTTTCGCCACTCCAATGCGACGAATTAAGACAGTACAGCAGGCTGCCGCAGATCGAACAGGCACGTCGGCAGTCGAGGTAGCCGCGGTTTTGCCCGTGTTTCTGGCGGTTTTCTTTGGCCTGTTCGAAACAGCCAATGCCTACTCAGCGCTTCAGGTGCTGAATTCTGCCGCTCGGCGGGCCGTACGTGTTGCCGTTGTTCCATCTGCAACTCAGGATTCAGTCATCGCCGAAGCCGCATTTGTCACTCGAGGGCACCTATATCCCGGAGATCTGCGTGTGCAGACAGAAAACCTGTCTGCGGGAACTGGCTCGGTGCATGTCAGTCAAATCCCGGCCGGAGCCCGGATTCGCCTGACGTGCAGCTGCCAACTCAAAGACGCACTGTTTCTGACACCCGAATGGCTGACCGGTTCCATGACCCTGAAGGCATCTGCCACAGCCACACGCGAATGAAGTTCAGAAACCACATATCCATTCGCAGATCCTCCACGGCATTCCCGGCTCGGAGCGGTGCAGCATGCGTCGAGTTTGCCATTATTCTGCCGCTGCTGCTTGTGCTTTTGCTGGGAACGATTGAATTCGGATCGGCCCTCCGCATGTCACACCAGTTGTCGGCTGCTGTCCATGAGGGTGGTCGTTTCATGGTACGGCATCAGGCAATCAAAACCACGCTCACCAATCAGGCTGTTGCGGATGAAGTGACAGAAGCACTGAAACCACTGGATGCCAGGAAGCTGGACCTCAAGGTTGAAATCCGCAACGCGCAGGATCAGCTGATCTCAGACTGTGGTAGTGCTGCACATCGCGGACAATTGTTGACGCTGCAGGCCAGCACAGTTTGCCAGTCGGCTGTGATGAGTTCCCGAAACTTCCTCTCCGGAAAACGGCTCACTGCTCGGATTGTCGTCCGCATGCCGGATTCTTATTGAGCGCGTTCGCTGACCTCAGATTGCATTGGGAAGTCCCGTCATGAGATCCACACGATTCAAAAGTTCAGCACCCTGTGGTCGCCGCGGAATCGTCATTATCCTGAGTGCTTTCATGGTGTGTATTCTGCTGTTTGGGGCAGCTCTTGTTGTCGATCACGGATTCCTGATCGTCTCCAAGTCCAGACTGCAGAACGCCGCCGACGCGGCCGCATTTGCCGGGCTCGACGTGCTGCTGAATCCACAGCGTCTGATCAGCGAGTCGGAAGCAAGTCGAATCGTCAAAGAGGCGGAGGCAGAAGTTGCCAGAGTTCTGCAGGAGAACTGGCCATCCGACTGTACCTTTGACCCGGGAACGGACTGTGAGATTCAGATCGGCCGACTGGATCAGGGAACATCGGTCGAATCCTGTATCGCGAAGGACTGCAATGCCGTTTCTGTCCGGATTCGGACCACCGATACCCCATTGTTCTTTGCCGGAGCTTTGAATTATCAGCGGAATCTCGTGACAGCGAGGTGCATCGCATCGTTTCAGGATGCCCTGAAAGAAATCCGTCCGTCGTCATCGCACAATGCTCCGGTCCTGCCGATCGCCGTCTCCGTCGAAGTCTGGGACGCTCTGTTGAATGGTGAAGGCCCGGACGAATATGAATGGGATGCTCAGGACGATGCGGTGAGCCGCGGCAGCGATTCACTTCCGGAATGTCAGGCGTTTACCGGCAGCAGAAATGCCGCTGGGAATTTTGCCACGCTGAATATCGGACGCACAAGCAATGGGATTCCGGAACTGACAGACCAGATCCGGAATGGTCTGTCACAGCAGCATCTGGTGAAGTTCGGGGGGAATCTGGAACTGGATCCACAGACGCAATCTCTGCAGCTCAGCGGCGACCCTGGACTTGGCGGTCCGGTTTATGATGCAGTAGCCGACTTGATTGGACAGGTACGCATCATTCCGCTGTTCCGGTCGGTCTCAGGTTCCGGAGCGAACGCAGAGTATGAAATTGTTCGCTTTGCGGCTGGACGAATCATCTCTGCAAAAAAGACCGGCAACGACAAACACGTCACCTTTCAGCCAGCCACACTTGCTGATCCCACCGTGATCACCGGACCAGGAGGAACCAGGTCCTATGGCATTGTCAGCAGTCCCAGGCTTGCACTGTAGATGCCTTCTGAATCCCGGTCTGCAATTCTTCAGTGGCTTCGGAGCACCTTTCGCGAACGGGCCATGCGGACGCACACGCTCTGGAACGCTGCAGTGGGATGACTCATCGCAGTGCTCAACATGCTGTGAACGCAGAGATCGCGAAAGTTCGTCGCACTGGCCGCCAGACGTTCATGCTGGACGATGTACAGCGACTGCCTTAGAATCGCTGCTTGTGATATCAGCAGCATTCAGGGTGACTCAAGTTGAGTAAGCCGCGTCGTCGACTTGTCAGAAAGCTGGCCGGTCGAAGTTCCAGAAAAGTACCGGTGTGGCAGAGAATCACTCCGCCGCAGGTCTTCATTGGATCATTTGCAGTCCTGATTGTCCTTGGCGGTGTCGGCTTTCGGCTGATTCCCGGACTGTTTGTCGATCAGATTCCATCCTGGACGGATTGCTTCTTTACGTCCACCAGCGCCGTTTGCGTAACCGGCCTGACCGTGTTTGACGTTGCGACACAGATGACGTTTGCTGGCGAGGCGTTTCTGTTGCTGCAGATCCAACTGGGTGGCCTGGGGATGCTGACCTTCGCCAGTTTGATCATCATGGCCCTTGGTCGGCGGCTTTCTCTGCGTCATGAAGAAACGTCCATCGTGGCGTCGGAGACTTCATCCCACATCGATCGACGCCGACTGACACGTGATATTGTGCGGTTCACGTTTCTGTTTGAAGCCCTTGGAGCCATCCTGCTCTATGCCGTCTGGGTGCCCAGACTGGGCTGGAAGGGGGCCGCATGGCCTGCGGTTTTTCATTCGGTCAGTGCATTCTGTAATGCGGGCTTCTCCACGTTCACCCACAATCTGGTTGGGTTTTACGATTCTGCCTTCACACTGTTTGTAGTGATGCTGTTGATCACTGCCGGAGGCGTGGGTTTTCTGACGCACGAAGAATTGTATCTGAAGTGGCGGGCATTTCGTGAGAAACGTGCTTTTCGAGTATCTCTGCAAAGCCGAATCGTCCTGATCACATCTCTGCTGCTGATCGTTGCCGGAACAGTTGGCCACGCAGTTTTTGAATGGAATCGGACACTTAGCGGTTTGACCGCGTGGCAAAAAATCTGGAATTCCGCATTCATGAGTGTGACTCCTCGAACCGCAGGGTTTAACACCATCGATTACGCGGCAGCCGGGGATAGTTCGAATCTGCTGACGATGCTGCTGATGACCATCGGTGGTTCACCAGGGTCAACCGCCGGAGGCATCAAGACCACATCGTTTGCTCTGATCGGTCTGCTGGCGATTTCGCGACTGCGCGCCCAGGAAACCACAAATGTTCTCAGCCGATCCATTCCCGAGGAGACCACAGACCGCGCTGTGGGACTGTTTGCAATTGCAGCGGGCATCATGGTGGCAGGCGTCTTTGGCCTGACCATCACCGAGGACTATGCGGGCCGCCCGTATGGCCTGATGGAGCGCATGTTCGAGGCTGTCAGTGCATTCAATACGGTGGGATTGTCCACGGGAATTACGAGCACACTTTCGGATCCGGGACGGTGGGTCACAATTCTACTGATGTTTTTTGGTCGAGTGGGTCCGCTGACACTGGCTGCTGCCCTGACGCGTTCGCGATCGAAGTCAGATAACTTCCGTTATGCATACGAAGAAGTCATTGTCGGCTGAAAGTGGAATGTGAGTGCTGCGTTATGAAACGATTTGTCGTGGTGGGACTGGGAAACTTCGGGTCGAGCGTCGCCGAATCGCTTTCGGCACAGCGGCACGAAGTCATTGCGGTCGACATGAATGAAGATTCTGTGGACAGAATTGCTCCCATCGTCGCGCGAGCGGCCGTGGGCGACGGGAAAAACCTGAAAACTCTCGAACGCATCGGAGCCCGGGATGCCGACGCAGGTGTCGTCAGCACCGGAGATGACATCACCGCCAGTATTCTGACCACCATGGCACTGCATGACATCGGTGTCCGGGATGTTTACGTCAAAGTGATCTCAGCTGATCACGCTCGAGTGATGGAACGCCTGGGTGTCACAGAAACGATCTTCCCGGAACGAGAATCCGCTCTGGCACTCGGCAAACGTATGTCCGGACGCGGACTGCTGAATTACGTCAATCTGGGTACGGGTTTCAGCATCCAGGAAATGGGCGTCCCGCAGGCATGGTCCGGGAAAACTCTGCGAGAACTGGGGCTGCGACAGCATTACGGGGTCACAGTGGTTGGTGTCCACGACATGCTTCTGGATAAAATGACAGTCAGTGCGGATCCCGATGCCATTCTGAAGGATTCGGATGCCTTGATTGTGGCAGGGACAGATGAAGATCTGGCCAAAGCTGCCGCCGTGCCATAACCGTCCCGTTGCTGACTGTGCAGAGTTCTGAGTGCCGAGTCATGAGCCCTGTCCCCGATGTTTTGAAACTTGGCCAGAACATCACCGTCTTTCCGGTGATTCATGGCAGTGGTGATTTTGCGGTGGAAGTCCGAAGGCTGATGCTGTCCCATCGGTTTTCATGTCTTGCCGTTCCACTGCCGCCATCGTTTCAGGCCAGCGTCGAAGCCGCAGTGGAACGGCTTCCCTGCGTTTCTGTGGTGATTCAGCGTGAGCCGCTGCGCGAGTTCTTCAGTGGGGAATCGGACTTTGAATCGGCCGACAACCCGCAGGAAGAATCCGATGAAATCCTGCCTCATCTGAACTACGTTCCGGTCGATCCCTGCCAGCCTGTGATCGCGTCCCTTCGAATCGCGCGACAGGAACGCATGGCACGCGCCTTCATTGACATGGAGACTGATCACTATGTGCCTCGCGCGGCGTCGCTGCCCGATCCCTACGCGTTGAAGCGCGTACGCCCCGAACAGTTTGCGGCCGCTGTGCTGCCGGTCCTTCGACCACCGGAAGAGGAAGAGCAGCTTCGACGGATTCACTGGATGGCCAGTGAACTGCATCGCCTGTCAATCCGACACGAATCGGTGTTGTGTGTCTGCAGCCTTGTGGACTGGCCGTGGCTGCGAGATGCCTTCAACCGATCCGTCGAACGTCCGGCAGATCCTGAGTGGTCGGAGACTCCGGCCGAGACACTGGGAGTCTCTGCCCGAACTCTGGCATTTGTGCTGGGGGAACTGCCGTTCATCACAGGCCTTTATGAGACAGCCCGATTTGAACTGGATGATGACGAAAACCTGTCGATCGACGGGATCAAAGCCCTGCTGCTTTCTGCTCGAGAACGGTATCGCGAAGAATTCCAGTCCCGCGCGCGACGAATCACCCCGCAACTGCTGCTCAGTTGTCTGAAGTATGTCCGCAATCTGTCTCTGATCGAACGTCGGTTCACTCCGGATCTGTATTCGCTGGTTGTGGCGGCGCGGCAGACGGCCGGTGACCAGTTTGCCATTCACGTCGCGGAAACGGCTCGTGATTATCCGTTTGCTCCCGCTTCGGACCTGCCCGAAATTCGCTTTGGTGTCGATCGCGCAATCCTTCCGGATGGTTCAGAATGGAGACCCGCCTGTCGGCTGCCCGGACATCCGGTTGTCTGGCGTTCGTGTCGACTGAATGCCCGGCCGGATCGCCAGAAGAAGATGGAATGGAAACGATCCTGGAATCCGTTTGGGCAATGCAGCTGGCCACCGGAAGACGTGGCGATTGAGCGGTTTCGGACGCACGTGAAGGATGTCGCGCTGGACCTCATCGGCAATGACCTGGCACGCACGGAAAAATTCACCGCCAGTCTGAAGGATGGCCTGGATATCCGGGAAACGCTGAGGAACTGGCATACCGGCGAGCTGCATGTTCGCGTTTTCCCGCCCGCCCGCGGCCGAATTGACTGCGTCGTCATGCTGTTTGATTCTCCGGCTGATCCTCGTGAATATCCCTGGCGTATCACGTGGCATGCGGAAAGCCACGACGAATCCACACTGTCCCTGTTTGCCACAGACTTTGCTAAGGAAATGATGGGTCCGGGAATCGCACTGGCGCGTTACGGCGGCTGTATGTTCCTTTTCCCGCCTCGCCCGATTCAGGACATCTGGCGAGATCGGCAGTTTGATTTCACGGACACACTCGAAGAACGACTGCTGGCGGCCGGCCTGCATTATTCGAATGAACGACATATCGCACTCATGAGCCAGTCTCCTCCGGGAGCAGGCTGGCGGCGACTGGCAACTCGCTACCGAAAGAAAATCGTGCATGTCCCTCTCAGCCGATTCGGTTCCGCAACGCTCGAGAAACTGCGAATGTTCCATGTCCTGAATGGTCACCACATTCGATCTTTTGCCCAGCACTTCATCCGAAAACCCTGACAAGTACGGGAAGCTTTCGGCGCAAACGAACCGACCGGCTTGTTACCATAAAATGCTCAGTCTGCCTGAGATCCTCCGGCAATCGTTCTGAGTGCTCGGATCGGTCGGAGCAGACCTCACACTCTCGCATTTGCAGTTTCCGGCCGCCGCCGGTTCTGGCACGATGCGGTTGCCTGTCATTTCCCGCCATCCGGACACACCTCCGATGAATCAGTCCATTCTGCTTCTGGCACTTGCGATCACAATTCCCGCAGTCCATCGCCTTGAACCTGAAGAAACGGCTCAGAAGTCCGTAACTGCTTCGGAAGGCCCCTCGTTTCGCAACGAGGTAATGGCCGTCCTGTCCCGATCCGGATGCAGTCTGGGGACATGTCATGGAAACCAGAATGGCAAAGGAGGTCTGAAACTGTCGCTGCGAGGGCAGGATCCGGATGGAGATTTTCTTACGCTCACGCGCCAACTGGCGTCGCGACGGACCAATCTGCTGGTGCCGGATGACAGCCTGCTGCTGAGAAAACCGCTGATGAAAGTGCCTCATGAAGGAGGACGGCGGTTTCAGGACGATTCAACCGAATATCAGATCCTGCGCCGCTGGATTGACGCCGGAATGCCGAACGACACGGCCACGATTCCTCGACTGGAGAAGCTGATCGTCCAACCCGATCATGTCACCATCCATTCGCCGCAGCAATCGGTTATCCTGAAGGCCACCGGACACTTTTCCGACAACACCCTCCGAGACGTCAGTCACCTGGCGGTCTTTGATTCGTCCAATCCGGAAGTGGAAGTCACTGCGGCGGGCGAGGTGCGATTTTCAGAGTCCTCAGTCGCACAACGAACCAGCATCAATGTGCGGCATCTGCATCTGCATGCCACGGCGGTTGTCGAACAGGTTCCCGATCAGCCGGGTTTCCGGTTCACCGCTCCGTCTGCAGCAAATCGAATTGATGAGATCGTCTTTGGCCAGTTGCAGCGACTGAAAATCAATCCGTCACCCGTCTGCGATGACACCACTTTTCTGCGTCGCGTTTTTCTGGATCTGACGGGACAACTGCCCACCGCGACCGAAGCCCGAGAATTCATGTCGTCGAAGGAGGCAGATAAACGCGCCCGGCTGATAGACCGTCTGCTGGCCTCTGAGGGATTTGTGGACTTCCAGACGCTGCGATGGGCCGATCTGCTGCGAGTGGAAGACAAGACACTGGATACGAAAGGCGTTCAGGTTTATCACCACTGGATCCGAGACAGCGTGTCCCGTGACAAGCCCCTGAATCAGTTTGCGGCAGAAATCATCGCCGCTCGCGGAAGCACTTACACCGAACCGCCCAGCAACTTTTATCGCGCGCTCAGAACTCCCGAAGAACGATCAGAATCCGTGGCACAGGTCTTCCTCGGAATCCGCCTGCAGTGCGCCAAGTGTCATAACCATCCCTTTGATCGCTGGACGCAGGACGACTACTACGGCTGGACCAGCTTCTTTGCTCGCATCGACTACAAGATTCTGGAGAACCGACGACGCGACCAGAATGACAAGCACGAATTCGATGGGGAGCAGATTGTCTTTCTGCTCGACAAAGGAGACGTAAAGAATCCCACAACCGGCCAGAAAGTGGGCCTGCGATTTCTGGGAGACGTGCAGTCGTCTGCCCCGACAGATTCACAGTCCGGGTCCGGAGACCGGCTGCAGATTCTTGCTGATTGGATGCGTTCACGGGACAACCGACGCTTTGCCGCCACTCAGGCTAACCGCATCTGGTTTCAGTTGATGGGTACCGGAATCGTCGATCCGGTGGACGACTTTCGCGCGACAAACCCGCCATCGAATCCGGACCTTCTGGAATTCCTGACGTCCGAATTTGTCCGCAACGACTACAGTGTTCGCCAGCTCATGCGACTGATCCTGAATTCCACCACGTATCAGTTGTCTGCAGAGACCAACACCACGAATGCTCAGGACGAGGTGCTGTTTTCGCATGTGGTCCCCCGCCGACTTTCTGCTGAACAGACCCTGGATGCAATCGGGCAGGTCCTTCAGACTTCGGTTTCATTCGGTGGCCACCCCAAAGGAACTCGGGCCGTACAGCTGGTGGGCGTGCGAAACGGTGGGCATCGCTACAGTCGTCCCGAAAACGGTGACCGATTCCTGGCTTTGTTCGGGAAGCCCGGCCGACTGCAGACCTGCGAATGCGAACGGACCACTGAGACAACGCTCGCGCAGACGATGGAAATGGTCACCGGAGAAGTCATCACCGAACTGTTGTCGGCCGACGACAATGGCATTCGGCGAGCTGTTTCCAGTGATCAGTCGACTGCCGAGTTTCTGGATGAGCTGTTCTGGTCAGCCCTCAACCGCGCTCCGACGGCGGACGAACTGCAGCGTCTGGAAGCTCATGTGCTGGCGTCCGGGAATCGGGTCAACGGGCTTCAGGATGCCGTCTGGGCCGTATTGAATTCCAATGAGTTCCTGCTGCGGCGATGAACCTGCATCCATGACGATTTCAGTTCACTCTGGCTGAGTTCTGCAGTACGTATCCACTTCCATTCGTCCATCTGGAAGGACCTGCGTCTGGATTGCTCCCGCGCGACTGGAATGCAGCACCTGGGCACCTGCATAAATGTCCTGCAGCCTGGCAGCCGATCGATCGTCCCGACTGCTCACGACAACCACCTGAGGTCGGACCTGCTCGGCCAGCCGACGATCATTGGAACCCAGACTGCCATGATGCGGGCTGATCAGAACAGCCGACTCCGGAAGATCCCGCAGCAACTGTTCCGCCCCTGCACCTTCAAGATCCCCGGGCAGACAGATCGTCTGATTCCGGTAACTCAGCAAAGCCACCAGACTGGATGCGTTGTCCGACATCTTGCCAGGGGTTATTTGCGCCTGAAGAAATCGAACGCTCCAGTCCGCATCATCGATCTGATCGCCATGCTGGGCGATGACAACGGGCACACGAAGTGTTGCACAGAGTTCGATCACCTGCTGAGTCTCGGGCGTGTCTGACCGGACAAATTCACTGGATAAAATCAATTGCCCCACAGGGATTCGATCCAGCAGGAACTGTACGGCATTGAAATGGTCAGAATCCGGATGTGAAATGACGATGGCATCGATCATCGAATATCCGCGTAGCCAGAGGAATCGGGAAATCACATCGGCCGTACGCTCTCCCCGATGCAATGCGCCAGCGTCGAACAGCAGAACTCGCTGATCCGGCAGCTCGGCGATGATGGCATTGCCGTGACCGACATTCAGAGTCGTGCAGGTCAGCTGATCGCGGGATGGAATTCGACTGCACCAGGCGAATGTGCCCGAGACAAGCATCAGCAGCAGCAATCGCAGCCCCAGCCGAACGTCGCTTCGATGCACAGCCGCTGCCCCCAGCAACAACAGGTAATAAGCCGGAAGAAATCCCACGGGCAGATCCGGAAGCGTGATGTATCCCGATCGGAAGCCTGCGGAACACGAAACAGCCGCATTCATTCCGGCCAGTGTCAGTTGAAAACAACTGCCAAACACCGTCGCCAGCGGTGGAAAGCAGGCGGCCAGGAAAACAAAGATATAACCGCAGATCAATGTCAGTGATGTGAACGGGATCAGCAGAAGATTGATCAGCAGTCCAATCAGTGACACCATATGGAACTGCTGGGCAATCAGTGGAGCTGACAACAAGGTGACGGCCAGCATCTGCTGATACCGCACCGCCAGACGCTGAACACTCCAGGCCCGAAATTCCGCGAGGTGGTCTCGCCACGACAGAGCGGCCACGGGTACTGCATGATCCTGTGGTGGCGGACTTTTCTCAGTCACCCAGCCCAGCGCTGCGACGGCCAGAAACGACAGCCAGGCGCCGACATCGAACACAATCGAAGGATCAAAGAAGATCAGCAGTACGGCCGTGGCACCTATCAGTGAGCCGGCTCGAACTTCCCGATTCAGAATCTGTCCCACGATATAGAGAAGTATGAAGACAGTCGCTCTCATGACGGAAGGGCGAAGATCCGTCAGCAGGCAGTACAGCACACACACAAGCCCTGCCAGAACAAGAGCTCGGATGCGCGGCACCAGCAGAATGGTCTGCAACCGAACCAGAAATGCATACAGGATCCCCACATGCAGTCCGGAAATTGCCAGCAGATGCATAGTGCCGCTGGAAATAAAGTCCCGTTCCAGATCCGTTGACAGATGCCCTCGATTGCCCAGCAACAGGGCTTCTGCAGTGGCTCTGTTCTGTGGCGTCAGTTGTTGTTCCAGGGCCGCAACCGTCATCTGCCGAAACCGATTCAGCCACAGCCTGGGGTTCAGCACGGATCGGTACAGAATACGAATTGCTGCCGGATGCTCGACAAACATCAGCGCACTGAAACCACGCCGTCGAAGGTGAGTCGCAAAGTCAAATTCGCCTGGATTGGTTGGCGGAGCCGGCACGTCCAGACGTCCCAGCATCTGCACCTGATCACCCCAGCAGAATAACCGGGTCGCATCTCCCTGAATGCTGGCTCGACACAATCCACGAACCGGAATTCGTTCCTGATCTGTCAGCAGCCATCTTGCCTCGAACAGAAACACGGTCCTGCTGGAGGTGCCGGATCCCCGTCCGTATCCCGCAGTCGCTTCGACGGCTGGTATGCTGGCCAGTCGGCCTTCCAGCCGCATCGTCGCAGAGTCCCTCCGTCCGTGTTCTGTCAGTGCCAGAAGCTCCATGCCGGGATGAGACGCGAGATGAAGACTCCAGCGACACATTCCCAGCAGAATGACGACTGCCGACAGATACACTTCGGTTCGCCACCACCGTCCTGTACACACCATCGCCACGACAGCCAATAGAGCCGTCAGTGCCAGCAACGCGGTCAGCGGATGCGGAAACTGGTCTTCCAGCCAGACGCCGGCAATCAGCAGCAGACTCACAATCAGAATCCGGGAAATTCCCGAGTGGGGACCTGCTGCGGCAGTTTTTCCCGCTGCGGCCAGCCGATCACCCCGCGTCATGATTCGCGGCGACGGTTTTCAAGGATCGGTTGAAGTTCATCCACAAAATCATGCACATCCTGGAACTCCCGATACACGGAAGCAAAACGGACAAATGCAACCTTGTCGAGATCTCGCAGCGCGTTGAAAACCAGTTCGCCAACTCGGCGCGAAGGAACTTCTCGTTCGCCGTCTTCGTAAATCGCTGCTTCCACTTCACCCACCAGCAGATCAATCTGCTCCGGGCTGATCGGACGCTTGTAACACGCCTTCTCCACACCCACGCGGATTTTCTCCCGGTCAAACGGGACACGCGTGCCATCCTTTTTGATGACTCGAATGGGAGAATCTTCGATTTTCTCGTAGGTCGTGAAGCGCCGTTCGCAGCTCAGACATTCACGTCGCCGACGAATTGAAAAATCCTGACTGTTCCTTGAGTCAATCACTTTCGTTTCATCATGTTTACAGAACGGGCAGCGCACGGAAGTCCTTTGACCGAATCTGCAGTGTGCGTCGTGACCGACAGTGGACCACATGCAGGAACCGGAACATTATCCGAGTTACCTCGAAGAATCCAACAGGCTCGCTCCCACAGCGACATGCCAGCGTCTGACTCAAACTCACGCACGCATGCTTTCAGGCAGCGAACAACGTGAGCGGATTACTGTCAACGAGCCGTCAGGCTCCTTTGGGTCAAGGGATCTCATCCCTTGTCAGGGCAGGGCCACGACAGCAGTCACCGGGAAATGATCCGACGGATATCGTCCCAAGTCATGGGTTCGGTCAATCGCAGCCGCCAGTGTCTTTAAGCCCGGTGACAGCAATATCCAGTCGATTCGGTCGCGGCCCGGCTTGCCACTGAATCCATGAAATGTGCCGACGGATTCGTCTGGAGAATGACTGACCGCGGAATAGGAATCGATCAGCTGAGAATCCTTCAGCAACTCTTTTGCAGGTGCCGACTCAATGCCGCAGTTGAAATCCCCCGACAGAATCACCGGCACACCAGCCGCCAGCTCATGCAGTTTTTCTCGGCAGAGGATTGCTGAGTTTAGTCGTGCCTGACTTCCGCGATGATCAAAATGTGTGTTGGCAAACAGCAGCGGACGCTTCTGGGTTGACTGATCTTCAATTCGGATCCAGGTCAGGACGCGTGGCAGAGATGAGTCCCAGCTCTTTGAAAACTTCGTCTCCGGAGTTTCGCTCAACCAGAACTGACCGCTTTCGACAACTTTGAAACGCTCTTTGCGCACATAGATTCCGCACTGCTCACCATCTTTTGACTCGTCCCGCGACCAGCCAATGTATTCATATTCGGGAAGCTTGCTGTGGATGTACTCGGCCTGGAACGGCAGCATTTCCTGAGTGCCCAGCAGGTCCGGTCCAAAGGCCTGAATTGTCTGCACCACAAGGTCCCTTCGTTCCGGCCACGCATCTTTGCCATCATTTGCCGTGCCGTAACGCACATTAAAACTCATGACTCTCAACGGTGCCTGGGGATCTGCTGCCATCAGCGTGCCGGTGGCAACGAAGCAGCAAATCTGCACGGCAGTCAGCAATCGAAGAACGTTCATCTCTTTACTCCCGCAGTTCAATTTCTCAAAGGGATCACCGAAAGCCCCCGCGGGTTACTTCGGCATCGCAAAATCGTGCGGCAGTTTCAGTGACCACACTTCACTGCTGAGCGGCTGAGCGTGACCGCCGGCAACCCAGATCTGATCCTGAAAGACGAATGCCGAATGCTCGTGGCGTTCCTTCCAGCAAGTTTGAGTTTTCAGTTCGTGCCACGTCGATCCGTCCTTCGAATACCAGACGTCCCCCCAGTTTCTGGACGGATTATTGGACCAGCCGCCCAGAACCCACATGTGATCCCGATAAGTCACCGAGGAGAACCAGAGACGCGGTGACCACGAAGCAGTTTCTGTTACTCGAGTCCAGTTCACACCGTCCTCTGAAGACCAGACATCGTTCAAAGCCGAATACTCCGGGACGTAGTTTCCTCCGCCCATCACCCAGATTTTTCCCGCATGAACGACTGCCTGATGATAGGCCCGCGGAGACCACGGCGCGCTGGCGGTTTCCTGCCGCCATGTTCGTCCATCTGCAGATGACCAGACGTCATTCTTCAGACTCCTCTGATCTCCGAAGTAATAGTTCTCTGTCCCACCAAGCATCCACAGGCGGCCTTTGAATTCGACCAGTCCAGCGGCAATCCGAGGACTCCATCCAGCCGCCTCGGTCACTCGATCCCAGTTCATTCCATTCGCCGATGACCAGACTTCACTGGTTGCCCCATGTCCTTCCAGACGCCCGTTGTACCAGCCCCCCATGATCCACATGCGGTCCTTGAATGTGACGGTCATCGGCAGATCACTGTACTTCCACGGCGCTTCAGCGGTGACGGCTTTCCAGGTGACGCCATCTGCGGATGACCACACATCGCGAGGTGGCGCAGCAAATGAATCGAACCAACCTCCCAGGATCCATAATTGATCCTGAAACACCACTTCGCCGCTGGAATCCCGCGGCTGCCATCCGGCTTCGGAGGTCACCAGTTTCCAGTCCGCAGCAGTGCTGGAGGTTTCGGGGGCTGATTTTCCTTTCGGCTCATCTGCCGTCGACTCAGACGCCATCAGCAGAACAATGACGACAGTAAGGAAACCAGAGATGAAGCAGCGAAGAGTTCCCTGCATCCTGACGCCTCAATTTCTGTGTGTGGAGTAGCCGAAATTCTGCCGGCCGTCAGGCTCGGGAGGGTCAGGGGATTCATGCTCTGGACGGGTCCGTTCAGACGGATTCCAGCAGCGCAGCAATCGGCTGACCCATATCAGTGATCGGAACCGGACGATCGCCATCATAGAGATTCTTCGCAGGATCAATGCCAACCGCTGCGTGAATTGTGGCGAAGAAATCCGGCACACTCACGGGATCAGCAGCGATCTTCTTTCCTGCTTCGTCAGTCTGGCCGTACGCCCCGCAATGTCTGAGACCACCGCCAGCCAGCACACATGTGAAGGCGGTGCCCTGATGTCCGCGGCCTCCGCCACTGTCAAATTCCGGCGGTCGACCAAACTCTGTCGTGATGACGATCAAGGTCTTGTCCAGCAGGTGATGAGACTCCAGATCCAGAATCAATGCACTGACGGCCGTATCCAGTTCCTGAATCAGGGCGTGTTGCCGCTGGATGCCTTCGTTATGAACATCCCAGCCAGCGCCATTCAGAAAGTTCAGGTTGTGGGCGACTTCAATGAAGCGCACTCCGCGTTCAATCAGTCGACGAGACAACAGACAGCGCTGCCCGAATTCTCCGCCATATCGAGTCCGCAGATCGGCCGATTCCAGGTCCAGCGCAAAGCTGCTCATGAATTCCGGTCCGCTCAGTTTCAGACTCTGAGCAATTGCGTCTTCGTAATCCTTCAGTTTCTGATCTGTGGCTTCCGGCTGAGCACTGCGGAGTGAATCGAGGAATCCCTGGCGTCGTAACTGGCGACTTGGCGAGATGCTATCCGGAGGCGTCAGACCAGCGGGCCCCTGACTGGTATCCGTCAGATACAAGTAACCGGCCTTCGCGCCCAGAAACCCCGGACCGCGAGTGATATTCGGATAGCCAATGACGACATACGGCGGAACTCCGTCGGCTGCAGCCCCTCGTTCATGAGCAATGACCGATCCCAGCGAAGGATAGACCACCGTGCCACTGACAGGACGGCCTGTGTGCATGCGATTTGTCGCCGCTGCATGCTCATCAATCACATTGTGGTTCACCGTGCGCACGGCCGTCACTCGATCCATCAACGGCGCCAATTGCCGCAGGTGCTCGCACACCTGAACGCCCGCCACGGCCGTATCGATGCTCTCGTAATAGGCCCCCGGAAGTTTCTTTGCGGGATCTCCCTTGCGCTTCGGATCGAATGTGTCGATGGCTCCCATACCGCCACCCAGCCAGATCGAAATCACATGCTCGGCCCGACCACGCAGGACCGTCGATGGGAATTCTTCCATCGCCTGCACGGCAGTTCCTGCAGCAACACTGCAGGCTGCGGACTGAGCCAGGAATTGTCGACGCGGGGTGGCAGACCAGTTGCTCGATTTCTGCTGCATGGAATTACGATCCAGTCTTAAACTCGAACCACTCCAAAGAGTACCTTCGAAGTGCTTGACAGGTTTCCTGTTCTGAACTGCCCATGATACCCTCCAGACGTTCAATTGGGACCTCGGAAAGCAAAGGATTTCTTGAGTCACCTTCTACGACATCACGGCGAATATTCTGACTGTTTTTCCTTTACCAGATTCAGGCTGGATGACGAGGGTGAGCTGATCCGCACAGTGAAGTGCATCGTCAGATGGCCTGTCAGACGAATCCACACGTCACAATATTCTCGCGCAACTCAGCCCGCCAGCGGGACTCATTCAGGCATTGCCCGGAAATCGTGATTCCGCGCATGGAAACCTCCAACAGCAGAACCCTGATGTCAATGCAGCACGATGCGCGAAAGGAAATCATCCCCGCTCACGCCGGATTTACAAAGCTGCTCGACACCGAGATCGCGGACCTGCCTCGATTGCATACTGGCTGGGGCGTTCGAGCGTTCGAATTCTCCGGAACGCGACTGAAACTGACGTTGCCCTTCCAGCCCGACACATTGCTGGACGATCCGAATCTGCAGACGGCAAGTCGGGCCGACGACTACATGCCCTACTGGGCCTACCTCTGGCCGATTGCCATCCCAATGGCCGAGGCAGTCCTGAGAGCTGGCTGGCCCGCAGGGACGCGAGTCCTCGAACTCGGTTGCGGAGTTGGGCTGGTGAGCCTCGCTGCTCTGGCGGCTGGCTGTCATGTCACGATGACTGACTACGAATCCCAGGCTCTTGCCGTCGCTGAATTCAACGCACGACTCAACGGCCTGACACGGTTTGAAACCGCACGTCTCGACTGGAGAACTCCTCCAGCAACGACGTACCCAGTGATTTTGGGATGCGACCTGTTGTATGAAGAACGAAATCTGATCCCCATACTGGAGTTGCTGGATCTCATGCTGGATCCGTCGGGCACCTGCTGGCTGGCAGACGGCGGACGCTCTCACACCAGGGCGTTTGTTTCTCTCGCGCAACATCGCGGTTTCAGAGTTGAGGTCCGTGATCTCCATTCGGAAGGCGATGGATTGCCGATTTGCCACGGCCAGCTCTTTTCCCTGTCGCGTCTCTGAACCGGCTTTATGGAGCTTTCGCCACAGGTCGCCAATGTCCGTGCATGGCGCAGGAGCCCGGCGGTACGTTTGTCACGGCCTGTGAAGATCCCTCTGCGATGTTCATCACATACAACTGCATGATGCCGCTTCGATCCGAACCAAACAGCAGCCATTTGTGATCCTGTGACGGTGACGGATGATAGTGCCGCACACCATTCGTGGAATGCGTCAGTTGCCGGACGACTCCATCGAGCGTCACCTGCATCAGTTCGATGCATTCACCCACCTTCGCGGTGTAGAAGACGGACAGCCCGTCACTCGCCCAGACCGGAACATCGCTGCTTTCACTGTGGAAGTCGGGATGTTTAAGTCGCTCGACCACGCCGCGGTAGCCACCTCGATCGGCCAGCTTTCGTAACTGCGTTCCGTCACGCCGCACAATCGTGGGATGGCAGTCATAATGCTGCCCGGAAACAAACAGCAACCATTCTCCGTCGGGTGACCATTTAGGAACGAAGTTGAATGGCTGACCTGTTTCGACCTGGATCCGCTCGCTGCCGTCACTCTTCGAAATGATGATCTGATAGTCCTGGTGATAACTGATCCAGCTTCCGTCCGTAGACACGCTGTAACCGTAGGCAAATCCCGTCTGGTCTTCGGCAATCTGGCGTTTGTTTCTGCCGTCGGCATCCATGATCCACGGTCGGGAAATTCCATTGATCAGAGCTGTGAATCCAAACCCTTTGCCTGTGGGCAGAAAGAACAGTCCGGAATTGTAATTGCTGACTCGTTCGATCTCCGTCACATTCCGAACCCGTTCGGATTCCGGTTCCAGCAGGATCACATCCGAAAGCCAGCCTTCCGTCATTCGAAACGTCCTGTGTTCCCGCTCCCAGGCGGCGTTCTCGGGAGTTTCCTGGTGCCTGCCAATGATGGCGACCCGACCATCCGGTGACCAGCCGGCAAACTGAGTCCACGAGTGCGGCTCAGTGACCAGTTCCTCAGCCAGCACCTGCCGCTGAGTTCCATCAGTCCTCACCAGACACGCGCGCTGAGTGATCCAGTTGTCAAACTGACCTCCGGGAAGATCGTTTCGTCCTTCCGTGTATCCGATCCATTCAGAGGAAGCCGCATTGTCATCCGCTTTGATCGCCCCGACCATCAGTCCATGCAGAACGATCAGCCCGCAGCCTGCCAGAAGCCAACGACATGCGATTCTGCGACTGCCAGATGTTGTCGCACTGGATAATCGGCGTAGTGGCACAAGCGGCATGCAGGATTCCTGTTAGATGCTTACTCTGATCTAAGCACGCATGTTTGTGGGTGGCGAACAACGTGAGCGGATACTTGTCAACGAGCCGTCACACTCATTTCGGTCGAGGGCTTTCGCCCTTGTCGGCAGGCTGACGGGTCACTGGCGACTGTGAAATGCGGTGGCACGCGTGTCCGCAAATTGGCCACGCAGGGTTACGAAGACACCTGAATGATGCCACCGAAGCAGCCGCCCGACAATTCATAGCAGTCGGCAATTCCCTCTGCGTCGATTCAAAGCGACTCTTTACATTCCTGCTCATTGCCCGCTGTGAGTAGGCGGCTGTGAGTAGACGTATGAAATGTGAAACTACTCAGCGGTCAGGCCGCGAAAGAAATCGCGGCCCGTGGTAAAACCACCCAAAACCGATTTGTAGACGGCGTTTCCCCGGTGGATGGCCGTCGCGATCTTTGCGTTACCTGCTGAACTCTCGCTGTCGAAAGACCCAGATGACCACGTTTCCCCGAACGACGGAACTGCATCACTCCCTGGCTCAACATCATCTCAGCCGACTGCGCGATCAAAATACTCGGCCAGCGGAATTTCGGCGGCACGTTCGAATCCTTGCGACGCTGCTTGCGGCCGAAGTCTCACGCGAACTTCCCCTGCGATCTGTCCGCGTGCAGACGCCAATCGAATTGACTGACTGCAGGGAACTCACGGGCCGGATCGCAGCCGTCCCGATTCTTAGAGCGGGGCTGGGAATGACCGAGCCGCTGGCTGACATGATCCCGGAACTGGAAGTGTGGCATCTGGGACTGTATCGCGACGAATCCACAGCGCAGCCAATTCATTATTACGACAAGCTTCCTTCAGACAATCCGCCAGAGATCGCCATCGTGCTGGATCCCATGCTGGCGACGGGCGGTTCGGCCTGTATGGCCATCAACGCTCTGAAACGCTGGGGAGTCCCCAAGATCCAGATGCTGGCAATCATTGCTGCACCCGAAGGAATTCAGAAAGTCGTTGACACCTGTTCTGAAGTCCGAATTCTCACATGTGCCATCGATCGTGAACTGAACGAACGCAAGTACATTGTCCCCGGCCTGGGTGATGCCGGTGACCGCATTTTCAACACGCTGTGAGGAATTGCCTGCGATACGTCGTCAGGACGGACTGAGACGATCAGACTTCGGCGATTGCTGTGACTATGAAACGACGGCCGAACTGCCAGAATTCTCCGGAACATGCTGAAACAGGAATTACGCAAGGGTTCTGGTGAATGCCGCTCAGTCCGGAAGAAGATCGTGACGAACGTCTGGCCAACGCTTTGGATCGGATAATGCAACCTGCGGCCGTTGGGACGCCCGCTGACCGACTTGCTTCTGAAATCCAGAAGAACCCGGATCTCGAAAAAGACCTGCGGGAACTGTTTGGCACCATGCAGATGGTGGATGATATTGTACTGCTGCAGTCGGCCGAGCTGAATCCGCCAGCCAGCCCGGCAAACAGCCGGAGTTTGACTTCCGGTTCCAGCCGCAATCATAGCTCGGGCAATGCATCGCCCATCGGAACTCTGATCGCAGACTACGAACTGCAGGAGGAAATCGGTCGAGGCGGGATGGGCGTCGTATATCGAGCACGCCAGGCTGGACTGCAGCGAACCGTCGCCCTGAAAATGATTCCCAATGCCGCGTTCGCGACGCCTCAGGAACTGGCGCGACTGCGAGCGGAAGCGATGGCCGCGGCTCGGCTGAGTCACCCGAATATTGTGCCGGTCTATGAAGTGGGCGAGCACAATGGTCAGCCGTGGTTCAGTATGCAGTACATCGAAGGGACGACATTGTCCCAGCGGTTGATGTCAGGACCGATGAATCCCCGCGAAGCCGCTTCACTGCTGCTTCCCATTGTGGATGCCATCGAAGCGGCTCATCAGGCCGGAGTCCTGCACCGCGATCTGAAGCCGGGAAACATCATCATCGCTCGGGATGGAACTCCGTTCGTCATGGACTTCGGACTGGCCAAACGACTGGATGTCGATCGCAATTCGCTGACGGCCGGGATCGGATCGGAATTCAGTCACCTGACTCAGAGCGGAGCGATCCTGGGGACTCCGGCGTGGATGTCGCCTGAACAGGCCGCCGGACAGACAGATTCCATCAACGTTGCCTCCGATATCTACAGTCTGGGAGCCGTGCTGTTCGCGATGCTGACGGGACGGCCTCCGTTTCAGGCGGCGTCTCCCCTGGACACCGTGCTGATGGTGATCGAACAGGATCCGCCCAACATCCGGATGCTGAATCGCGCTGTCGATTCGGACCTGGAAATGGTTGTGATGAAATGCCTGCAGAAGCCTCAGGATCTTCGCTATGCCACTGCCGCAGATCTGGCCGCCGATCTTCGCGCATGGCTCAGCAATGAACCTGTCAGCGCAAGGTCCTCCACGTTCGCGCAGGTGATGACTCGTCTGTTTCGTGAATCCCATCACGCCGCCATTCTTCAGAACTGGGGGTTGCTGTGGATGTGGCACAGTCTGGTCGTGCTGATCCTGTGCCTGATTACCAACGGCATGCAGCTGTCCGGCGTCATCAGCCGCTGGCCGTATGTGGGATTGTGGGTGATCGGCCTGGGACTCTGGGCTTCAATTTTCTGGAACCTGCGACATCGAGCGGGTCCGATCACAGCCGTCGAACGCCAGATCGCTCATGTCTGGGGCGGCAGCATGATTGCATCGTCGATGCTGTTCGCCGTGGAATCGATCATGAATCGACCGGTCCTGGAATTCTCACCGGTCCTGGGCGCCATCGCCGGAATGGTGTTTCTGGTGAAAGCCGGCATTCTGTCGGGGCAATTCTACATCCAGGCCGTTGCCATGTTTCTGACATCGCTGATCATGGCCGCCATCGAATCCAGTGACCTTCCCGACTTCAGCGTGTCACTGTTCGGTGTCGTCTCCGCACTGACGTTCTTTCAGCCCGGTCTCAAATACTACCGCCAGCAGAAGCGTTCGCGATAGATCCTACGACAGCACCTTGAGGCACTGAGTGTCCGCGAGTGGACGCCGGGATTTCACCAGAATCTCGCAAGCCCAGTGTTGACATCGCCGATTGAATAGGTAACATAATGGTTACCTATGGAGATGGAACCAGAATCGATGGATGCGGTCTTCGATGCGCTCAGTCATCAGGCGCGGAGGAAGATCCTGGATATTGTGCAGACGATGCCGGGCTGCAGTGTGGCGGATGTCGTGAAGTACTTTGACGACATCAGCCGCATTGCCGTAATGAAGCATGTGGATGTGCTGGTTGCCGCCGAGTTGCTGATTTCCAGCAAAATCGGGCGACGGCGGGAACTGTTCTTTAACGCAGTTCCGATTCAGATGATTTACGATCGCTGGACCACCGAATACAGCCGGTTCTGGGCATCGCGTGCTTTGGATCTGAAGTACATGATCGAACAACAGAATCAGAAAACTCAGAAAGCCGATCCATGACGGAAACTCGTCAGCTGGTTCACCGAGTCATCATTCGTGCGACTATTCAACAGGTCTGGGACGCGCTGACAACTCAGGGACAGGTGCTGCCTCACTTCTTTGGCAGCGTCATGCACACTACGGGACTGAAACCCGGCGCGCAGTTGCGGATGAGAACCCCCAACGGCAAATACACGGGTGTCGTCGGCGAGATTCTGGAATGCAATCCGCCGTATCGCTTCAGTCATACGTTTCGATTCACCAACCTGAACGACCCGCCCTGCAAAGTGACCTACGAATTGAAGGAAGTCGAAGGCGGTGTCGAATTCACTCTGATCTCCGACGCCGTTCCATGCGGCACAAAAACGGAAGGCCAGATGGCTCAGGGTGGCAACTTTATTACGTCCGTTCTGAAATCGGTGGTTGAAACCGGACGTCCGTCGTTCGGCTATCGATTGTTGCTGCTGATGATCCGCATATTTCCGAGTCCTGCAGCCTGCAAGTCTGAAAACTGGCCACTCGATAAACCTGTGTGATTGTTCCAGAGATCTACGATCGGCACCGTCTACTCTGGCAGCCCCGGACAGTTCTTACATCGATCTCAAACTCTTTGTGTTCACTTCATTGGAGACTGCCCATGCAGGTGGAATTCAAAGCCGACAATCCCGTGACTGATGCCGCCTGCAAAAATGCAACGGGCAGGACTTTTAAGGAATGGTTTTCCGCGATCGATGGTCAGCCGGAACTCCGGACGAAGCGCCGCGATACGATTCAGTGGATCTACGAAACCATTGGTCAGAAGAGTTCCGATGTCTGGTGGCCGACCACCATCTGGGTGGAATATGAGCGAGCGAACGGCATCGTCAACAAGAAAGACGGACGCGGCGAGGGCTACAATATCTGCTCTACCAAATCGATTACCGCGCCGGTCGCTGATGTCTACGCGGCCTTTGTCGATCCGAAGTCATTGAAGGCGTGGTTCGGAAGCGACATCACAGCAAAGGTGGCCGACGGAGGCCAATGGGCCGACGGTGATGGCAACTCAGGACAGTACCT
>Ga0209573_1002609_pt1 | contig 22338 bp, 24 predicted proteins | sample TNRBio252014_DNA_FD_185870 | JGI IMG/M metagenome (GOLD analysis project Ga0209573, IMG submission 185870) | Wastewater treatment Type I Accumulibacter community from EBPR Bioreactor in Madison, WI, USA - TNR Reactor_6/25/2014_ DNA (SPAdes)... | ecosystem: Engineered > Bioreactor > EBPR >...
AATACGGGTTTACCTGCCGTGGTGCATCCCGCATTCCGCTTCGCTGCATGCGGGCTACGGGTCTACGGGTCGCAATGCGCAGGACACCGGACATTGCCGACACCGTTCCTCAAGTCGACGCGTTTGGCATGAAGCATCGCCGTTGCTCTGCGCAACCCGAAGCTGCCTGCCGGAGGCTGCCGGGCGCCGGCCCGGCGCCGAGCCGCGCCCCTCAGCACGGTCGCAACCATTAAGCCGCAGCCGGCCTTTCGCTCCACGGGGTTCCGCGGGCGGCGAACGCATGCGTCGGATTACGCGACGCTTGAATCTGGCCTACGCGGGCTCGCCTAAAACCGCGCCGCAGTTCGCGGTCCGTCGAGCGCCCTTTGGTTCCACGGCCACGGCCACGGCCGACGTCCGCGTCTCCGATCGTGCGCTTCCGTCGCACCGGCGGCTCCCGGCGGATCAGGCGAACTGCACCGCATAGATGGGCGGCAGGGTGTGCGATACGCAGAACCAGCGGTCGCCCTGATCCTCGCTGACCCAGAGGCCGCCGGTGGTCGAGCCGAAGGCGAGGTGCTGACCGCTGTCGTCTATCGCCAGCGCATGCCGATAGATCACGTCGTAGGCGTGCACCTGCGGCAGGCCGTCGCTCAAAACCTCGAAGCTGCGGCCGCCGTCGCGGGTGCGCGTAACCACCAGCTTGCCGTCGTGCGGAATGCGCTGTTCGTCCTTGATGCCGGGAACGAACCAGGCGGTATCCGGATCTTCGGGATGGACCACCACCGGGAAGCCAAAGCTCGATGGATGCACGCCGGTGATCTCGCGGAAGGTCTGGCCTTCGTCGGACGAGACGAAGATGCCGTTGTGGTGCTGCACCCACATCCGCTGCGGAGCCGCCCGACACTGCGCCAGGCAATGCACATCCTGGGCAACCGGGTCGTGCGTCAGTTCGGGAGGCACATACTCGGCGCGCATGCCTTCGCCCCGCGGCGACCAGGTGGCGCCGCCGTCGCCGGTGAACCACAGGCCGCCGGTGGAGACTCCGACGATGACCTGCCGCGGGTCGCGCGGATCAACGCAGATGGAGTGGATGCCGGGGTAGTCGGCGCCGCCGCCGGACCATTGCCGACGCTTCGGGTGATCCCATAGAGCGCGCAGCATCTCCCAGCTCTCCCCGCCATCGCGGGAGCGGAACAGACCGCCCGGGATCGTTCCGCACCACAGCACGCCGGGCTGCTGCGGCCCGCCGGCGGCCAGCGCCCAGATCCGGATCGTGTTCCACGGCCACGGCCGTCCCCACAGGTCATGCTCCTCGTATCCGTCCGGCTTCGGTGGATACTGCGGGGTGGCGATCTCTTCCCAGCCGCCGGCGGCGGTGGAGCGGTGCAGCTTGACCCCGAAGTGGCCGTGATCCAGCGCGGCGTAGCGCCGCCCGTCGCGGCGGTCGGCCAGCGTGATCGAAACGTTGTCGCCAAGGAAGTCCACCCCGGAAATCTCCCATCGCCCGGAGTCCCGCGCGATGGTGAACAGCCCCTTGCGGCTGGAGACCAGAAGCTTGTCCTGCATGGGTTATCCTCCCGACAGCGCCTGGAAGACGTAGAGGGTCGAGCCGTCCCTCACGGCGTCGGTAAGGCCTCGCCGGTCGCGCAGCACCTGCCCGTCAATGAACACGATCATGTGCCTGCGCAGCGCCGCGTGTTCGTCCAGCACATACCCGCGCGCCCGCGGATTGGCCGCGAAGACGTTGTCCAGCACCTCGCGCACGCTGCTGCCCGCCACCTGCATCTCCGGGCAGGCAACGTGCCTCTGCAGGTTGGACGTAAAGACCACCATCGGCATCAGCGAGACCCACCTTATGTTGCCTGCGGTTCCGACTTAAGGTCAAGGATCGGCGCCTTCAGGAGCTGGTTGCCGGAGGCCGCTGGGCGATGGCGCGCGCCCCTCAGAGCAGGCCCAGCGCCCGCATCGAGGCGGTGCCGGTGCGGCCGACGACCACGTGGTCGTGCAGGGTGATCCCCAGCGCGTCGGCCGCCTGCCGGACCTCGCGGGTCATCGCCACGTCGGCCTGCGACGGTGTGGGATCGCCCGAGGGGTGGTTGTGCACCAGGATCAGCGCCGAGGCGCCCAACTCGAGTGCCCGCTTGAGGACCTCGCGGGGATAGACCGGGGCGTGGTCGACGGTGCCCCGCTGCTGCAGGTCGTCGGCGATCAGCCGGTTCTTGCGGTCGAGATACAGCACCCGGAAGCGCTCGGTGCGCTCCTCGGCCAGGCTCGCCCGGCAGTAGTCCAGCAGCGCCTGCCACGAGGAGATCACCGGCTGCTGGACCAGCTCGGCGCGCAGCATGCGGCGCGAGGCTTCGCGGATCGCCCGGAACAGCGCCTGCGGGCGCTCGCCCATCCGCCCGAACGCCTCCAGCCGCGACGGATCGGCGGCGAGGACCGCCGGCAGGCTGCCGAACTCGGCGATCAGCGCCTTCGCCAGCGGCTTCACGTCCACCCGCTCGATGGCGAAGCAGAGCAGCAGCTCCAGCAGCTCGTAGTCGGGAAACGCCTCGGCGTCTCCATCGAGAAAGCGGGCGCGCAGGCGCTTGCGGTGGTCGTGGTAGTGCGGCTTCGCGTCGGCCGCCGCGTCGTCCGGTTGGCCGCCGGCCCCCGCCATGGTCAGGCCGAGGCTCAGACGGAATAGGGCGGGCGGTCGAGGCCGGCGGGCGAGAGCGTGAACACCTCGAAGCCGTCCGCGGTGACGCCGATCGAATGCTCGAACTGGGCCGACAGCGACCGGTCCTTGGTGACCGCCGTCCAGCCGTCGGCCAGGATCTTCACCTCCCAGCGGCCGGCGTTGATCATCGGCTCGATGGTGAAGAACATCCCCTCGTTCAGCACCGGCCCGTCGCCCGGCCGCCCGAAGTGGGGAATGTTCGGCGCGTCGTGGAAGACGCGGCCCAGCCCGTGGCCGCAGAAGTCGCGCACCACCGAAAACCGCTGCTCCTCGACGAACGTCTGGATGGCATGGCCGATGTCGCCCACGGTGACGCCGGACCGCACGATGTTGATGCCGCGCCACATCGCCTCGAAGGTGATGTCGATCAGCCGCTGCGCCTTCACCGCCGGCCGGCCGACGCAGTACATGCGGCTGGTATCGCCGTGCCAGCCGTCCAGGATGGTGGTGACGTCGATGTTGACGATGTCACCGTCCTGCAGCTTCTTGTCGCCCGGGATGCCGTGGCAGACCACGTGGTTGACCGACGTGCAGATGGACTTGGGGAAGCCGCGGTAGTTGAGCGGCGCCGGGATGGCGCCGTGGTCGCGGATGAAGCGCTCGCACATCCGGTCCAGTTCATCGGTGCGTACGCCCGGGCGCACGTGCGGCGTAATATGGTCGAGCGTCTCCGCCGCCAGCCGGCCGGCGCGGCGCATACCCTCGAAATCCGCGGCCGAGTGCAGCTTGATGCTGCGCGCTTCCTGCAGGGCGACGTTGCGGCGCACGTCGTTGTTCACTGCTCTGACAACCCGCGCCGGTCAGGCCGGCCAATCGATCGGTATCGCATCCGCGAGCTGCACTCCCTCCATGTCCACCCGGCAACGATAGCAGATACTTTCGACGCCCGCTGTCATTGCCTGCCGCGCCGCTGCCGCATACGCGGGATCGATGTCGGCGGCGAACCGGAACCGATCGCCGTCCGCCCGCTGCGCCACGTACAGCATCACCGCCCGGTGCCCAAGCGCCACCATGTCGGCCAGTTCCGCCAGATGCTTGCTGCCGCGTTCGGTCACCGAATCCGGAAACTCGACCGGCTGGCCCGCCGAGACTCCCCGCCGCAGCGTCACATTCTTGACTTCAACGAAGCATGTGGGGCGACCGGTTGCCTCCAGCAACAGATCGATGCGGGAATTCCGCCCGTATTTCACCTCGCGGCGGACCGTCCCGTAGCCCGCCAGTTCCGGGATCAGACCCTGCGCCAGGGCTTCCGCCACCAGCCGGTTGGGCCGGTCGGTGTTGATGCCCACCAGCGTGTCGCCGATGCGCACCAACTCCCAGGTCCAGCGCAGCACCCGGCCGGGCTTGTCGCTGGGTGATATCCACGCCTCCGCGCCCGGCACCGCCACGCCCAGCATCGAGCCGGAGTTGGGGCAGTGGGCGACCACCGTTTCGCCATCCGGAAGCAGCACGTCGGCGAGGAACCGCTTGTAGCGGCGCACGAGGGTGCCGCGGACCAGGGGGGGATCGAAGTGCATCGGGCTCGGAGGTGGGCAGCGTCGGGGGAGGTGGCGGGTGGTGTCAGTTGTCGGCGCGGCCGGGCCACAGCAGCGCGGCCAGCTCGCTCTCCAGCCGGGCGGCGCGGCGGGCGCGCTGGTGCGCCGGCAGCTTGTCGTCGCCCCAGGCGCCGTAGCTGCCGATCCGGCGGCGCAGCTCCTGCTGCAGCACCTTGACGTCGGGGTGGTCCCAGTAGGTCTGGCCCAGCTCCGCCTTCAGCGTCCGCAGCCGGGCGGCCGTGGCCTCGATTTCGGCGTCGGCAGAGGATGCGGGGCTCATTCCCCCGCCTCCACCCGCTCTCCCGCCGGGATCTCCTCGCTGCCGAGCGCGTCCGCGAGCCGTGCGCGCCCGCTGCCGCGGCGCAGCGGCTTCGGCTGCGAGGCGTCCGGCGCCCAGCCGACCAGGAAGATGACTTCGAACGTCGCCGGAACCCGCCCGTCCGGCCCACCGTAGACCGTCCGGTAGCGGGCGAGTGCGTCGAACAGCGTCGCCCGCCGGCTGAAGCCGGCGCGCCGGCCCAGCACCGCGTTCGCCTCGCCCATGCCGCGCAGGTCGGCCAGCAGCGCGAACGGATCGCCGTAGCTCACCGTGATCGTCTCCGCATCCGCGATCGGCAGGGCGAAGCCGGCCCGCTGCAGCAGGTTGCCGGCATCGCGCACGTCGGCGAACGGCGAGACGCGGGGGCTGAGCCCCCCTTCGAGCGCAATCTCGGCGTCGGCCAGCGATCGGCGCAGTTCGGTGAGCGTCTGCCCGCCCAGCATCGCGCCGAGGAACAACCCGTCCGGCTTCAGGGCATGGCGAATTTGCAGCAGCGCCCCCGGCAGGTCGTTCACCCAGTGCAGGCTGAGCAGGCTGAGCACCAGGTCGAAGCGGCCGTGGGCGAACGGCAGCGCCTCCTCGCAGCCCACCACCCGCAGGCCGGGGGCGGTGTCCAGCATCGCAGCCGACAGGTCGCACTGCACCAGCGTCTCGACGCCGGCGCGCTCCGGCAGCAGCCCGGCCAGCAGGCCGCGGCGGCAGCCCAGATCGAGGGCCAGCGGGAAGGTGCGGCGCACGTCGTTCAGCCGGTCGGCCAGCCGCTCGCCCACCTCGCGCAGCAGGAAGTCGTGCTCGTCCAGGCGGGCCGCCGCCCGGTCCCGGTGCCGGCGCACGCTGCGGCGGTCGAAGATGACGGGGGCTGCAGGGCCGGAATGCATCGTTCTTCCGCCGGATGTGTTGCAGAGGCGCACGTCCCTGCTATATGGCAGGAAGGCTGAGGTGGATCAAACGGCCATGACATCCCCGTCTTCGATTGCGGCGCAGGTCCGCGGGTCCCTCGGGTCTGTGGTCAGGGGTGCGCTGGCACCGCTCGCGAAGGGCGTGCTCGACGCCATCCTGCCGCCCCGCTGCCTCGCCTGCGGCTGCGCCACCGATGCGACCGGCACCCTGTGCACCGACTGCTGGATGCGGGTGCGTTTCCTCTCCGAGCCGTTGTGCGCCGGCTGCGGCGTGCCGTTCGATTTCGAGGTCGACGACGGCGCCCTGTGCGGTGCCTGCGTCGCCACCCGGCGGTCGTTCGCCCGGGCGCGCGCCGCGATCGCCTACGACGATGGCAGCCGCGGCTTCATCCTGGCGTTCAAGAACGGCGACCGGACGGACGCGGTGCGCACGCTGGCACCCTGGATGGCGCGGGCCGGCCGGGACCTGATCGCCGACGCCGACCTGCTCGTGCCGGTGCCGCTGCACTGGACCCGGCTGTTCGTGCGCAAGTACAACCAGGCCGCCCTGCTCGCCTACGCGGTGGCGCGGCTCGCCGGCAATATACCGGTGGAACCCACGCTGCTGGTGCGCAGCCGGCGCACCCGGGCGCTGAAGCGTGCCGGTGCGGAAAAGCGCGCCGCCACCGTCAGCGGCGCATTTGCGGTTCCGGAGCGCCGGCGCGCCCGGCTGGCCGGGCGGCGCGTCCTGCTGATCGACGACGTCTACACCACCGGCTCGACCGTGGGGGCCTGCGCCCGGACGCTGCTGCGCGCCGGTGCGGCTTCCGTGGACGTGCTCACGCTGGCGCGGGTCGTCCGCCCGGCCGTGCCGGCGGGCGTGCGCCCGCCGTCGGACCCGTCACCGATTCCCGAACAGGAGAACCCGTCTTGAGCCGCGTCGAAATCTACACCACCCCGTTCTGCCCCTACTGCCAGCGGGCGAAGGCCCTGCTGACGAAGAAGGGGGTGGAGTTCCGGGAGATCGACCTGACCGACGTCCCCGGCGCCCGCGAGGAGATGGACCGGCGGACCGAAGGCGCGCGCACGGTGCCGCAGATCTTCATCAACGACCGGCTGATCGGCGGCTCCGACCAGCTTGCAGCCCTCGAGCGCAAGGGCGAGCTGGACCCGCTGCTCGCCGCAGCCGAATAGGGCCGCCGCACGATGGCCGACCGCGTCACCGTCGCCTGCGTGCAGACGACCTCGGAGCGGGAGATCGAGCCGAACATCACGACGGTGGGCACGCTGGTCCGCCGGGCGCGCGCGGCCGGTGCGGCGTTCGTGCTGCTGCCGGAGAACGTCGGCATGCTGGAGCCGGTGAACCGGCTGGCGCGCGAGAAGGCCGAGCCGGAAGACCGGCACCGGGCGCTCGCCGCCTTCCGGGAGCTGGCGGCGGAGACCGGCGTCTGGCTGCTGATCGGCTCGCTGTCGATCCGCCTCGACGACGGCCGGCTGGCCAACCGCTCGCTGCTGGTCGATCCCCGCGGCGAGGTCACGGCCCGCTACGACAAGATCCACCTGTTCGACGTCGATCTGGGCAACGGCGAGCGCTACCGGGAGTCGGCGACGATCGCGCCCGGCGCCAGCGCCGTGGTGGCGGAGACGCCGTGGGGGCCGGTCGGGATGTCGGTCTGCTACGACCTGCGCTTCCCGCAGCTCTACCGGACGCTGGCGCAGCGCGGTGCGGTGTTCCTGTCGATCCCGGCGGCGTTCACGCGGACCACCGGCATGGCCCACTGGCACGTGCTGCAGCGGGCGCGCGCCATCGAGAACGGCGCCTTCGTCCTCGCACCCGCCCAGTGCGGCACCCACGCCGAGGGCCGGGAGACCTACGGCCATTCGCTGATCGTCGATCCCTGGGGAACGGTGCTGGCCGACGGCGGCGAGGAGCCGGGCATCGTGCTGGCCGAGATCGACCCGGAGGCGGCGGCCGAGGCGCGCCGCAAGATCCCCGCCCTCACCCACGACCGGCCCTTCGCCTGACGCGGCGGGCGGCCCTTCGCCTGACGCCGGGCTGCCCTTCTCCTGCACGGGACAGTCGCGCCGGGCCGGACAGGCGTATATGCTGAGATCAAGAAGAGCGATGGCCGCGGCGACCGAACGCAGGAGCGCACCATGATTCTGTTCGACCTGATCTGCAGCGACGGCCATCGGTTCGAGGCATGGTTCCGGAGCGGCGAAGCCTTCGACGAGCAGCAGCAGGAACGGGCGATCGAATGCCCGATCTGCAGCGACCGGGCGGTGGGCAAGGCGCCGATGGCGCCGCGCGTCGCCCGGGGCCTGTCCGCGCCGGCATTCGTGGGGGAGGTGTCCGCACCCGACGGCGATGGCGCCGGGGAGACTGCCGTGATGGCAGCAGGCGGAGTGCCGAGCGGGGCCGCCGGGGCCGGGGCCGATGACGACGGAGCGGCGGCGGTGCGCGAAATCCTCGGCCACCTGCGACGGCACGTGGAAGGCACCTGCGATTACGTGGGCCCGTCGTTTCCCGAGGAAGCGCGGCGCATGCACTACGGCGAAATCGAAACCCGCGACATCTACGGCGAGGCCAGCCCGGAACAGGCCGAGGCGCTGCGCGACGAGGGCATCGAGGTGCGCAGCATTCCCTGGATGGTCCGCCGCGACGGCTGAGCGGCCGCCGCGACGGGGCGGTTGCCGGTAAGGGGTGGGGTCGGCTGGCGGTTCGGTCCGATCGGAAACCGAACTATCCGCCGGGCAGGGTCTCGGCCAGGAAGGTCCCAGCGGCGTCGAGGGCTTCCCGCCAGTTCTGTTCCTCGGTCCGGCCGGAGGCGACGCGCGGTGCGAAGCCGTGGTCGCCGTCCTCCAGCCAGTGCAGCCGGATGGCGGACGAGAGCGGATAGCCGGCCACGTCCGCCCGGTCGCCGAAGGGGTCACGCGTGCCCTGCAGGATCAGCGCCGGCGTCTGCAGACGGCACAGGTGGTCGATGCGCAGCGTCTCCGGCCGGCCGGGGGGGTGGAACGGATAACCGAGGCACAGCAGGGCGCGCACGCCCATGCGGTCGGCGACCATGCTCGCCATCCGCCCGCCCAGGGACTTGCCGCCGATCGCGAGCCGCTCCGGCCCGAGCCGGTCGATCACCGTCTGCCAGCAGTCCAGCAGCACGTTCAGCCGGTCGGGCGGACGGCGGGCGGACCCCTGCCGGCGGGCAGCCATGTACGGGAACTCGAACCGGGCGACGCGGTATCCCCGGTGCGCCAGCCCCGTGGCGATGAAGTCCATGAACGGGCTGTCCATGGGAGCGCCGGCTCCGTGTGCGAGGGCCACCGTCGCCGCCGCCGATTCCGGTCCGTCGAAGAGAAACGCCGGTGTGTGCATGGGCATCCCGCTCGTCCCCGTTTTCGTTGTGCTGCCCGCGCCGGGCGGATCCTCTATAACCGGCGATGCGCAGTCGCGCCCGGCGGTGGTCCCATGCCGTGGTTTGATGTCGACGGCCCGTGCCGTCGTCCGTGCCGTCGTCCGTGCCGTCGCCCGTGCCGTCTGGCCACAGTTTCGCCGTATTGGGAGGAGGCCGCCATGGCCATGAGGGAAGACAGCATTCTGGGGTTGGGAGCGCACGGATTCCACCGTGTTGCCTACTACGAATGGGGCGATCCCGACTGCGATCAGGTCCTGATCTGTGTGCATGGCCTGACGCGGCGCGGCCGCGATTTCGACTTTCTCGCCGCGGCGATGCAGGACGCGCGGCGCGTCGTCTGCGTCGATCTGCCGGGCCGCGGCGCCAGCGACTGGCTGCCGCTGGCGGCCGGCTACCAGCCGACCCAGTACATCCAGGACATGACGGCGCTGATCGCGCGCCTCGACGTCCGGGAAGTCGACTGGCTCGGGGTCTCGCTGGGCGGGCTGTTGGGGATGATGCTGGCTGCCCAGCCGAAGACGCCGATCCGTCGCCTGGTGCTGGACGACATCGGCAGCTACGTGGGCGTCGAGGCCCTGCAGCGGATCGCCTCCTACGTGGGCCAGGACCCGGCGTTCCCCGACCGGGCGGGGCTGGAGGCCTACATGCGAGAGGTGAACACCGGCTACGGCCCGCTGACCGACGCGCAATGGGCGCACGTCATCGACCACGGCCACCGCATCGACGAGGCCGGCCAGTGGCGCCAGCACTACGATCCGAAGCTGGCCGAGCCGTTCAAGGCCGGGTTCTCCGAGCCGGTGGCGCTGTGGCCGCTGTGGGAGATGATCCGCTGCCCGGTGATGATCGTCCGCGGCACGCTCTCCGACATCCTGACGGCGGAAACGGCGGCCGAGATGGTGGCGCGGAAGCCGGGCACGACGCTGGTGGAATTCCAGGGCGTGGGCCACGCACCGATGCTGATGGGCGAGGATCAGATCACCGAGGTCCGGACTTGGCTGACCGGGACCTGAGCCTTCGGAATGATGTGCGCTGCCACCTGTCCCCGACTGTCGCGCCCGGGGCCGTCGGGAGGAAGGTGGCAGCCGGCGACGTCACATCCGCAGAAACGCCTTGACTGCGTCGGCATTGTCCAATGAACCGATCAGGCAATTGATCGGCCGCTTGTCGAGCCGAAAAAGCGACGGACATGCTATGACATTGTATTCCATCACCTTTTCGATATCCTTGTCCGTTCGATAAATTTGAATCTGGTGATCCTCAATCTGCAAGTCCGTCTTGATTCGGTGCAGTTGTTCGAGCGCAATTCTGGACAGGATGCTGGTATCGACGAAGATGGCGAGCTTTATCTCGCTGTAAGAGCTTCGGAGTTTTTCTAGATCCATAATAAAATTCTCCAAATCCCGAGCCCCTTAATCAGGGCGCGTGCCCTTTGCCCGTCGCTCCATTTCCTGTAGCTCGAGTTTGGAGATCTCCAACTGTGACTCCAGCATCCGCAGCTCCGCCCCCAACGTCGCCTGGGAGTATAGAGCCGCCTGTTGTTTCTGTTCGAGAGAGTGCTGTGTCGAGGCAATTTCCAGCGCCTTGCTGCGGCGTTCCGCGCTCAACTTCTCTTCGTAGGCACGGCGCGCCGATCCGAGTACCAGGCCCTCGTCGCTACAGAAGGTGTCCGCGATGAGGATACCCCGGCTGGTGATGTAGAACTCATGCTGCTGGTTGGAGTGCGCCGTCCCTCGTGACTTCATGACCAGAATGCTGCGATTGAGTTCTCCGTTCTGCACGATGAGGTCGACCAGGATGACCGTATCGATCAGGGAGGATACTCCGACGCCGCTGATCTCGTGAACAGGCATCAGCGTGGTCGTCTGATTGGTGAAGATCGCGCTCATGCCGTGGCGCTTGGCGATACCGATCAGGCGCGCAACGAAGTTGAACGCGATTTCCGGCGATCCCATCCGCGCGCAGGCCGAAATCGCATCGACCACGAGCAGGTGCGGCCGAAATTCCTCCAGACGATCGATCACATGAAACAGGTGCTCCTCCGCACCGGTCGCTTCCGGCAGAACGGCAAAGATTTCCGTCAGGTTGCGGTTCACCGGCGTCTGCAGGTCGATGCCCGCGCTCGCCATCGTCTGTACCATCGATTCGGCGGACATTTCGTAACTGACGAAGAACACCCGCTCCTCGCGGGCATTGGCGGCGGCGATGATGGTCGCCGCCAGCGTCGTCTTGCCCGAACCGGTCGGACCGGAAATCAGCACCGTCGAACTGCCCATCAACCCGCCACCGAGGACACTGTCGAAATGCTCGATGCCGGTGGAAAATCGATCCATCACGCCGGGCCGCATCAGCTCGATCGACGATACGGGGAGAAGTCGGGTCCCGCCGAAGCCGATATGGAATGCGTGCGCGTTGCCGTTGAAGCTCGAGCCCCGATACTTGAGAATTCGTACCCGGCGTGTCACGGTATTTTGCAAAACCGAATGGTCGAGAAATATAACGCAGTCCACGATATAATTCAGAAAGGCGTCGTATTCCGATGGAACCAGGCTCCCCTGATGCGACTTCGACGTTATCAGGGTCGTGATCTCGCTGTCGATCAGCCAGCGATTGAGGTTCTGCAGTTCCTTGCGCTCATGCGCCGGATCGTTGTTCAGGCGGGTCAGGGAATCCAGGCCATCCAGAACCAGATGGCGAATGCCGTGCTGCTTGATCTGGCTCGTGATCGTGGCGAGCAGACCCGTCAGGGAGAACGAGCCGACGATCTCCGCCTGACTCGGCACGCTGGCGTCGACAATGAACAGGGTATTCGACGCTTCGGCGTCGGACATATCGAAGCCCAGGGTCTGGGCGTTGCGCCGGAGTGCTTTCGGGCTTTCCTCGAAGGCGACGAACGCGACCGGTTCCCCCATCCGGCAGGTATTGATGACGTAGTTCAATGCAAGGTTCGTCTTGCCGCTGCCCGGACCCCCGGCGAGCAGCGTTGTTCGACCGAGGGCGTATCCGCCCATGAGCACATCGTCGAGCCCCCGAACACCGGTCGAAACCTTTTCAAGTTCTTGCATTGCTTGCAACACTCCAGTCACATTCGGGTTACATATCACATCATCGAGGATCAGGTCACCCCTCGATGAATGACGGTACCCCCACTGATATCGGTAGGACGGAAGTCATTGATCGGAGCGTTGACGGATCGGCGTCAAGTGTGTCTCACAGTTATATTAGGGGATCCGGGAAGGAGCATATCAAGGTTTACTTATTTAATATACGTGACAACAGTCGAATCCCTGCTCGCACGGAGGCTTCGCGTCCGGCGTCCGGCGATCGGGTGCCGACCGCCGGACGCCGGACGGTAAACTCTAATGACTGCCGCCGGGCTTCAGGAATTCGGCGAAGAAGTCGTTGCCCTTGTCGTCGACGACGATGAAGGCCGGGAAGTCCTCCACTTCGATCTTCCACACCGCTTCCATGCCCAGCTCGGGATACTCGATGCACTCGACCTTGCGGATGCAGTCCTGGGCGAGGCGGGCGGCCGGGCCGCCGATCGAGCCCAGATAGAAGCCGCCGTGCTTCTTGCAGGCATTGGTGACCGCAGCCGAGCGGTTGCCCTTGGCCAGCATCACCATGCTGCCGCCAGCGGCCTGGAATTCGTCCACGTAGGCGTCCATGCGCCCCGCCGTCGTCGGCCCGAACGAGCCGGACGCGTAGCCCTCCGGCGTCTTGGCGGGGCCGGCGTAGTAGACGGCCAGATCCTTGAAGTACTGCGGCAGGCCCTGGCCGGAATCCAGCCGTTCCTTCAGCTTGGCGTGCGCGATGTCGCGGGCGACGATCAGCGGGCCGGTCAGCGACAACCGGGTCTTGGTCGGGAAGCGCGAGAGGGTTTCGCGGATTTCCGACATCGGCCGGTTGAGGTCGATCTTCACCACCTCGCCGGACAGGTCGGCAGCACCCGGCTCGGGCAGGTATTGGGCGACGTTCTTCTCCATCTGCTCGAGGAACACGCCGTCCTTGGTGATCTTCGCCAGGATCTGCCGGTCAGCCGAGCAGGATACACCCAGGCCCACGGGACAGGACGCGCCGTGCCGCGGCAGGCGGATGACGCGCACGTCATGGCAGAAGTACTTGCCGCCGAACTGGGCGCCGATGCCCATCTGCTGGGTCATCTTGTGTACTTCCGCTTCCGTCTCCAGGTCGCGGAAGGCCTGGCCGAACTCGTTGCCCTTCGTCGGCAGGTTGTCGAGGTAGCGGGCGGATGCGAGCTTGACCGTCTTCAGCGTCATCTCCGCCGACGTGCCGCCGATGACGATGGCGAGGTGGTAGGGCGGACAGGCGGCGGTGCCCAGCGTGCGGATCTTCTCGTCCAGGAACTCCCGCAGCCGCTTCGGGTTGAGCAGCGCCTTCGTTTCCTGGAACAGGTAGCTCTTGTTGGCCGAGCCACCACCCTTGGCCATGAACATGAACTTGTAAACGTTCCCCTTGGTCGAATAGAGGTCGATCTGCGCCGGCAGGTTGGTGCCGGTGTTGACCTCCTCGTACATATCCAGCGCGGCCGTCTGGCTGTAGCGCAGGTTGGTCTCGGTATACGCCTTCAGGATGCCCTGGCTGAGGGCGGCTTCGTCGTCGCCGCTGGTCCAGACGTTCTCGCCCTTCTTGCCCATGATGATGGCGGTGCCGGTGTCCTGGCACATGGGCAGCACGCCGGAGGACGCGATGTTGGCGTTCTTCAGCAGCTCGAAGGCGACGAAGCGGTCGTTGGCGGAGGCCTCCGGATCGTCGATGATCCTGCGCAGCTGCGCCAGGTGGCCGGGACGCAGCAGGTGCTGGCAGTCGCGCATCGCCTGGTCGGCGAGCAGCGTCAGCGCCTTGGAGTCGACTTCCAGAACCTCGCGCCCGTCGATCGTCTTCGAGGTGACGTATTCGGTGGTCAGCAGGCGGTAGGGCGTGCTGTCCGCGCCCAGCGGGAATATCTCGTGGTGATTGTAGTTGCTGCTCATCGGCCCGACCCTCTCCCTGACAGGTGCGGGCTTGTATGTGCTATTTTTTGCGGAAGGTGTCGAGCGCGATCACCTGCCCGGAGGGTTCGTCGGAGGCGGGCTTGGGCTCCTCGTCGTCGAGTTCGATCAGGTCGTCCTCGTCGTTGCCGGCGAGCGTCTTGAGCTGCAGGCCGAAGTTGACCGACGGGTCGCCGAAGGCGGTGATCGCCGAAAGCGGGATGACGAGCCGGGACGAACGGCCGTGGAACTTCAGCGTCACCGAGAACCGCTCCTCTTCGACGGTCAGGTCCCAGAACTGGTGCTGCAGGACGATCGTCATCTCCTGCGGGTACTTGGCGCGGAGTTCCGGCGCCACCTCGACGCCGGGCGCGTCGGTGGTGAACGTGACGTAGAAGTGGTGGTTGCCGGGCAGGCCGTAGTCGGCGGTGTGCGTGAGCGCCCGGCGGATGACGCCGCGCAGCGCGTCTTCGAGCCAGCGATCGTAGGGCAGTTCGGCATTGGTCATCGCGGCGACCGAGATCAAGAGGCCCCGATCAAGAGGCAAGGGCGCCCAACCAGGCGGTCGAGTGGGAGGCTTCTGGTGCCAGGTGCCTCCCGAACCCCGCTCTACGACGCGTTAAGCGGCGAGAGCATATGCCTCGTTGTCGTTGGCATATATGGATCGGCCCGATAACGGCGGTACCATGCCGGGCGAAGACCGCACCTTTACCACGCACGTCGATCCTGGTTCGCCCCCGCATGCGGGCCGGCTCGATCCACGGGCCGGCTTGCGCTGAACTGGTGGAGGCGCCGGGTACTGCCCCCGGGTCCGTAACGCTTATTCCATGCAGCGTTTATCGCCATAGTCGGTTGCCCGACGCTTGTAATATAGGCTCCCGCGCCCGTGGCGCGCAAGCCGCGATGGTCCGTGTGACGCGAGCCGTGACCGGCGCCGCCGAGGCGCCGGCCGCTTGCCGCTCGACGGCATCGACCGGCAGTGCTATGGCGGAAGGGGGGGGGATGTGGTCGCGGTCGCGGCCGCCACCCGCACCCCCCGAAGGACTGCACCGGAAGGCCGCAACAGTCGGGGAGACCCGTTGCCATGTTCAATGCCCCGAGGACGCGCGCGATCCTGACCGCCGCCCTGATCACAGCCGCCGCCCCGTCCGTCCCGTGGCCGGCGGTGGCGCAGACATCCGACCCGCAGGCCGTGGCCCCGGATTTTCGCCAGCTTCGCTCCGACGCCGCCCAGGCACGTACCCCGGAAGCGATGTTCGCCGTGTTCGACGTGGACCGGGACGGCTGCATCGACGACGGCGAATGGCGCAGGCGCTCGATGGCGGTGTTCTTCATCCTGGACACCCAGGGCACGGACCCGGTGATGGGCGGAGCCGGCGACGGACAGCTGACCCGGGCCGAGGTCCCCAACCTGCGCGAGGACCTGTTCCGCGCCGCCGACGCGAACCGCGACGGCATGATCTCCGCCTTCGAGTTCAACCAGGCGAGCTTCACCCGCTACGACGCCGTCACGAAGCAGACCCCGCGCTGCGTTACGCTGGCCGAATTCACCGCCTACCTGCAGACCCTGCGTCCGCGGGCGTTCTGATCTTACTGCGGACAGCGAGCCGCGGCACGACGCCGCCTCGGCGGATCTCTTGGCCGCGAGCTTGCGAAGCCGCGTGCTTGACGGACGGCGTCGGCTGGCCTCTCCCAGAAAAGATTTGTCTTGCGACGCATATTCCCGCCCGCGATGTCGCAATTGCACTTTGTGCGAGGTCGTCATGTATGCGAAGAACATTGACTGGTAGAAAAGTGTCGGTTATATATTAACGCGAGTCTTTCAGAAATACACCAAGATGGGTTAATCGAAAGACTCGATGTGGTGCATATGGGGGATTCTAATGCTCGAATTGTCTGCTCATGCGCGTTCTGCGCTCATTTCGACTCGCTCGATATTGGTGATTACAGCCGTGGTTCTCGCGCTGTCGGTGGTTGGGGCCTCGCCGGCGGCGGCGCAGGCGACCATGTACCTGGAGCAGGGCGGCATCACCGGCACGGCCACGACCCTGCGGGTGTTCCGGGTGCCGGTGAAAACATCGACCGGCGCGCTGCTCTACCGCGACATCACCATACCGTTCCTCGTTGCACCCGGTGGCGCGGTGACGCTGAACACTGCCGGGCTGAAGATCGAGCCGTCGCCCAAGGTCCTCGTGGGCAAGTTCCTCCCCGGAACCTACGACGGCGTGAAAGGCTATGATTTCACGATCGGGACCCCAGGCATTGGTCCCGATGGCCGCGTTACGACCTCGATCCAGGGGGATGGCTCTCGAGTTTTCAACGCCAACTGGGTGTCCGGCCCCATTGCCGGCCATCCGTACGAAGCCCTTCTCACTGCCGCCCGTGTTCCGGCAGGGCAGACGTGGGGAATCATGGGAGACACCTCAGCGTATTACTATGGCTCGACGTGGGCACAAGGCACGATCATCAGCGCCGTGCAGACCGGCAACCAGCTCACGCTGACGAACTACGGCACCAGCAACCTTCCCCGTTCCACGCTGGTCTTCAATCTCTGCCCCACCTCCGACCCCTGCTGACGGGTGCAACCCGGGGCGGCCAGCCGTGTATGGTCTGCCGCCCCTCGCCTTCGATCAGCCGTTCGGTTCCACCGCGTCACGGGCGGACCCGTTCCGCGCATCCACGGGCCGCCCCCTCGCAACCCGGCCGGCGGTTACCGTGGATGGCCAGGGCGAAGCCGGCCACGAAGACATCGGATCGTCGGGGAATTTGAGCCCCCTCCAAAGGCACCGAAGCTTTCCTCCCCGGCCCTCTCCCAACCCCAACGCCCAAACGACGCCGCTGGGGGACCCGATGATGGTCTGAGGAACCGACATGACCGGCGGCCGGGCGCCTCACCGCCCCCCGCGCCTGGTCCGTCACCCCCTGAGCTCAAGCACGGGGGTCCACGGCCGGCGGGTGGATTGCCGGGACGAGCACGGCTGCGAAGGGTTGAAAGTGGACGGCCGGGCTTGCGAAGGCCGATCCCGATCATGGCGATTCCCGCCGCGGCGCGGGGGCGGGAGGTCTGCGGTTGCGCCTCAGCACGGCGGCAGGCGGAACTCCACCCGGCGGTCGAGCGCGTCGATGGCGTCGTCGGTGCCGGTGCCGACCAGGGTCTCGCGCGAGCCCCGGCCGTCGGTGATGATCCGTGGTGCCAGCGTCGGCGCCTCGGCCTGCAGCCGCCGCCCGATCGCCTCGGCGCGCAGCAGGGACAGGCGCTCGTTCAGCGGCTCCGGGCCGGTGCGGCTGGTGTGGCCGGTGATCTCGACACAGACGTCGTCCCGGGCCGAAGTCCGCAGGGCGATCTGCCGCAGCCAGACCGGATAGGGTCCGCTCACCTCCGGATCGGGCCAGAACGCGGTCGAGCCGGGCCGGAACAGGAACTTCACCGCGAGCCGGTGCTGCCGAATGCCGTAATCGACGATGTCGCCGAACGCCGCTGCCGCGTCCGCATGCCGGCCGAGCTTCCAGTTGGCGAGATAGAGCCCGTTCAGGACGCGCAGCTGATCGCCTGCGGCAATGCTGTGGGCGGCGGCGTAGGTCTCGAGCGCCTCCTGGTAGCGTCCGGCATCGTAGGCCTCGATGGCATCGTTGGTCAGCGCCGCAGCCAGCAGGCGGTCCAGGTAGGCGGGCGGGATCGGCCCGCCCACCTTGCCGCCGTGGCAGGTGGCGACGTAGGCGGCGGTGGCGTCGTCCTCCGCCCAGACGGGCGCGTCCCGGAACGACGGCATCGGCGTCGCGTCGACCGAGGCGGATCGGGCGCGGGCGCGCGCCTTGGCGACGATGGTCCCCGACCGAAGATCGGCCAGGGTCAGCCAGACTCGATAGGAGTCGGCGACGGCGGAAGGCTGGCCCTCGGCGTCGATCGTCGTCAGCGTGCCGATCAGCACCAGCGGTGCCGCGGCCAGCGTGACGGCGGTGAACGGCTGCAGGTCGAACGCCGGATGGCGGGTGCGCACCAGCTCGCCGATGCGCGCCTGCATCGAGCGTGTCGCCTGCAGCTGCTGACCGGTGGAGGCGTCGATCAGCGGATCGATGGTCAGCGGCCGCCGAACCGGGGACGCTGCGGCGGCACCGGCTGCGGTCGCGTTGGTGAGCAGGGATTCGGCCGCCGCCAGCACCGCGGCATCCAGGTCGAGGACGGGAAAGGAGGTGATCGGCGGCGGGGTGGGCTGCGCGGGGGCGGTTCCTGCCGGGAAAGGGGCAGCTGCGGATGTGGCCGCCGGCCCCGGAGCAGACGCAAGGTCGGCTGCGGGTGTCGCTCCCTCGCACGCCCAGAGCCCGGTCGCCAGCAGGCACAGCAACGCCCGCGCCGCTCGGGAGCCGTCTCCGGATGGGCGGGGCGCGCCTCTCACCGCCGGCACTCCTGCTGCAGGTACGCCCGGTCGGCATCGGACAGGGTCTCGCCCAGCTGCAGCCGACCCAGCAGGGCGCCGCAGCGGGCGGGGGACTGCGGAGTGCTCCGGTCGCTGCGTACCTCGGCGGTGGGGTCCTGCCGGGTTTTCCGCGGGGCCTCTCCCGACGGAACAGCGGCGTTCGTCGGTGCCGGAAGCGCCGCCGGCTGCGGGGGCGAAGGTTCGGGACGCGAGGGCTCGGGACGCGGGGGCTCGGGACGCGGGTGTTCGGGACGTGGTGGCGTCGGCTCCGCCGAGCCGACCGCGCCGTCCGGCAGGGGAGAGGGGCCACCCGGGGGTTGCGCTACGGGTGCGTGTGCCGGGGCGGACACACCGGGCGCGATCGCCGTCGGCCGCTCGCCGTCCGCCGTCGGCCACAGCGTCCAGGCGGCAGCGATGGCGCCGCCGGTGACGGCGAGCAGCGCGAGCCCGGCCAGCAGCAGCATCCGTGGCCGACGGCGGGGATCGGGCGGCGGCGACGGCAGGCTCGCGCCGTCCCGACGCGCGCCTGCCTCGTTTACGTCCCCATCGTGGATCCGCTCCCGGCAGACGTCTTCCGGTGACTTGGTCCGGGGTGTGCCCGCGACCGCTTCGATGTCCCGCAGCAGCTGCCGGAACGTCGGCGCGTCCGCCCGGCCATCCCACCGGGTGAGGTCGGCGCATTGCAGCTCACCGAAGCCCAGCGGCGGCTCGATGTCGTCGATGAGGATCGGGATCAGCTTGCCGGCGCGGCGTGCCTGTTCGGCCTCCTCGTTGACCCACGGGCTCGCGACCGAATCCCGCGACCACAGCACCACCAGGCACCGCGTGCTGCCGATTGCCGCGGCGATCGCCGACCGCCAGGCACTGCCGGCGGGAATCCGCTGATCCCACCAGACCGTCCACCCGACCTGCTCCAGGAGTTCGGCCAGCCCGTGCGCCGCCGGCCGATCCTGTTCGGCGTAGCTCAGGAATATGTCGGCCATCGGATCCCGATCCCGGCCGGCGCGCGGGCGATCGGGCGGCCGCCGTGCACGAGTCGGTCGCGCAGTTCCGCGCGTTGGATCGACGGCTGTTGCATGCTGCCACCCTCCGGTCCGACACATCTCCGTAAAATAAACCATACAGCGATCTTTATGACAAAAAGAATACATCATAGGTTACTTTCCAGCGGCCATTCGGGGCAGGGGCGGTCACCGCCGAACCTCGTGGCAGCGCCGGGCGCTTTCGCCGGGTAGGATGTGCCGACCCCCGGGCCGCGGTGGCGAGCCCCCACGCGAGCCCCCGCAAGAAGACCCGGGGAGAGGAGACGACGATGCCGGACGCAGAGATCGCGCGTGTGGTGCACGTGCTGGCCGTGGTGCTGTGGATCGGCGGCGTCGGCTTCGTCACGCTGGCGCTGCTGCCGTTCGCGCGCGCCCACGGTTCGGCGGCCGAAGGGGTGCGGCTGTTCGAGGCGATGGAGCGGCGATTTGCCGGCCAGGCGCGGGTGTGGGTGCTGCTGGCCGGCGCCAGCGGACTGTGGATGACCGAACGCTACGGCCTCTGGCCGCGGTTTCTCGATCCGGATGCATGGTGGATGGCCGCGATGGTCGGCCTGTGGGCGCTGTTCGCGCTGATGCTGTTCGTGGCCGAGCCCCTGTTCCTCGACCGCTGGTTCGCGCGCCGCGCCGCGGCCGATGCGAGGGCGACCCTGCGGCTGATCCTGATCCTGCACGGGGTGCTGCTGACGCTCAGCCTCGCCACCGTCGCCGGCGCCGTCCGGGGCGTGCACGGCGGCTGAGGCGGACGCCACTTCGCCGGGTCCGCCCTGCGGGGCTGAAGGTTTTCGGCGAATCACGCTCTACTGATCCGTTATTTCCCGTTATGCGTCTATTAATATAGGAAATTTCCCGTTTTCGTTGGGATGGCGTCTGCCAATGTGGGCAATTTCGATACCAACATGCTCCTTATTGCCCATTATTTCGTGCTTTATCGATCTACCTAACTACTATTAGAAATATAAGAATAATCAAGACTAGCACTGAACATAACAGCCGCATTTGGCAATGCCAGAAAACTGCAAAACATCAGCCGGCCACCAAGAAAGGCCTCGCGTTTTCGTTTTCACGCTGGTAGTGCATTTCGTGCGCGTGCTTCCATGCGCGTCGGGGGGGTGGGGACTTCTATCATCAAATTCGCATGTAGCGATTGCCTTCCCGGCTGTCTGTCAATACTGATGGGGACGACAATGGCGATCATTGACGGGGATGCAGGTAACAATAATCTCATCGGGACTGCGCTCGCGGACGAGTTGGATGGCAAGGCCGGCAACGACACATCGACCGGCGGTGCGGGCGACGACATCTACAAGTTCGGCGGCAGCTTCGGCGCCGACGAGGTGCGCGAGGGAGCGGGCGGCGGCGACGGCAACGACCTGATCCGGATTCTGCCCGGCATTCCGGCCTCGGCCGTGCGTCTCGTCGGCAACAGCTCCGACGACCTGTACATCATCGCCGACGGCTTCGGTACGATCCGGCTGGCCGATCATCTGCTGACCGCCGACGTGGAGCGGCTGCAGATCGGCGCCGGGCCGATCATCTCGCTCGCCGGCGGGCTGAACATGACCGGCAGCGCACTCGCCGACGCCATCTACGGCACCGCCTTCAATGATACGATCACCGGCGGGGACGGCAGCGACGACCTGATCGGTCGAGGCGGCGACGACACCTACCGCTTCGGCGGCAGCTTCGGCACCGACGAGGTGTTCGAGGGCGTCGGCGGCGGCAACGACCTGCTGCAGATCCTGGCCGGCATTCCGGCCTCGGCCGTGCGTCTCGTCGGCAACAGCTCCGACGACCTGTACATCGTCGCCGACGGCTTCGGTACGATCCGGCTGGCCGATCATCTGCTGACCGCCGACGTGGAGCGACTGCAGATCGGCGCCGGGCCGATCATCTCGCTCGCCGGCGGGCTGAACATGACCGGCAGCGCACTCGCCGACGCCATCTACGGCACCGCCTTCGGCGATACGATCACCGGCGGGGACGGCAGCGACGACCTGATCGGCCGTGGCGGCAACGACATCTACCAGTTCACCGGGTTCTTCGGCCAGGACGAGATTTTCGATGCCTCGGGCCTGAACGAACTGGTCTTCACCGATCTCGCTGCAAGTCAGGTGACGCAAAGCAACGCTTCGGGCGATCTGCTGATTCGGGTGAACGGCCGCAGCGACGAGGTTCGGATCGACGACTACTTCACCGACAACCTTGCCGGCAATTTCGTGATCAAGTTCGCCGCCGGAACCGTCGGCACAGCGGGTGACGACGCGCTGATCGGCTCGCTGGTCGGCGATTCCATCCGCGGGCTAGGCGGCAACGACTTCATCCGCGGGCTAGGCGGCAACGACACCCTGCTGGGAGAAGCCGGCAACGACACCATCCTGGGCGACCTGGGCGCCGACGTGGTGAACGGCGGTGCCGGCAACGACCGGCTGGTCGGCGGCGCCGGGAAGGACACGGCGATCGGCGGCCTGGGGCGCGACCGGTTCGTCTTCGACAACTACGCGCACCTGGGCAACGGGGCGACGCGCGACGTCGTCTCCGACTTCAACAAGGCACAACTGGACAGGATCGACCTCTCCGATCTCGATGCCCAGCCCGGCGTCGCGGGCGAGCAGAGCTTCGTCTTCATCGGCGGGGCGGCCTTCGGCGTCGGCACACCGGGGCAGGTGCGCTTCAGCTCGTCGGGTGGCGTCACCCTCGTCGAGTTGAACACCGACGCAGACGCGGACGCGGAATACCAGATCGAGCTGACCGGCACGATCGCACTCACCGCCGCGGATTTCTTCCTCTAGGCCGGGCTCCGCTCCGCCAATCATCCACCGTCACCCCCGGGCCTGTCCCGGGGGTCCACGGCCGGCGGACGGGCCGCGGCCGGCCGTGGAGTGATGGCCGGGACAGGCCCGGCCATGGCGGCGACCGGAGTGCGGGGCTGCGTGGTTCGTAACCGGCCGATCTGGGCCGCCTTCTTGTGCTGAGATGGTTCTGCGAAGATGCGTCGTTACGGACGTCGTTAACGACGTCGCTTGCGGGGCGGTCGGATGCGAGC